>JGI20225J20221_1003227_pt1 | contig 16956 bp, 19 predicted proteins | sample BioMet4_FD_20221 | JGI IMG/M metagenome (IMG submission 20221) | reverse complement strand
TCTCGAAATTTAAAAAATTCCACGACGCAGGAACTTACGCTTTATGTAGATAAATTCAGCGAAGCCACCATTGTTTAGCCAACCGCTGGCGCGTTCAAAAAGATTGTAAAACGTTTGGAAAACAAGGAATATATGGCTTTACCGAAATAACGCTTGCCATGGAATCCGGGTAGTGATGAAACAACTACTTTTAAAAAACGATGAAATTCTTTTTTCGGCAGTCAGGCCCGGCGTAATTCCCTATATCCGATCAGGATTTTATGTCGTCCCTTTTTTGCCTCTCAGATTATCAGCCAGAGCGGGGTGGGAAAATTCGACAATTGGGAATTTTGGAAAAGAAGCTGAAAGGTAAATGTTGAAAGTAAATCCATATATTTACGATGTGAAAAGAGGCTTTAAGTGGCAGCGCTTCTCCTCAGTATTTTGAAACCCATGCTGGCAACTTACCTATCTCTATTTTACAGGCACCCCGTCAGGATACCACCGTGCTTAAAACTTTCTTTCCAAGACCAAAAATCAGTTAAAAATTCATCAAAAATAATCCGAGGATTGCTTTCTACGACACACTGATGCGCACGTGTGCTCAGAGTAGTCCGAGGATTGTTGTTATCCCTTCCGAAGAACAACTCGATCAGATAAAAATGGCTAAGTTGTTTGAAATTTATAAGGATAGGTTTGCCGATGCCGGCGGATTTTACATTTTATTGGTAGGTAATTTTACCATTGATTCCATCTTCGCGGGGTTGAATCTTATATAGGCAGCTTGGTCTGTAAATCATCGCACGGAAACCTGAAAAGATGTAGCCCAGAATTTCCTGAAGGAATCAAAGACGTTAGTATTTATAAAGGCACCGAACCCAAAAGTATGGTGGGAATTGTTATGTCGGGTAAGTTTGATTGGAACGATAAAAACAGGATGGAACTTCGCATGTTAAAGGAAATTTTGTCCATCAAACTTCTCGAAGTCATACGCGAAAAAATGAGCGGAGTATATTCTCCTCAGGTACAGTTAATGATGGATAAATATCCACGAAGTGAATATTCCATCATGACCATTTTCGGTTGTTCACCAAAGAATACCGGCAAGCTAACCAAAGCCGTTTTCAAAGAAATGAATAAAATTCAGAAAAAAGGTCCAACGCTTGTTGATCTGAACAAGGTAAAGGAACTGCTTATCCGCGAACACGAAACCGACGTGAATACCAATAATTACTGGCTCGAGAAAATTGAATCATCGTATTTTAATGGTGATGATTTAACCACAATTCCTGATTTCAACGAAAGGGTAAATGCCATCACTATTTCTGATTTGCAGCTTGCGGCTCAAAATTTTATGAAACGCGATCATTATGTGCGGACAGTGTTGCTTCCTGAAAAGAAAAAATAAAATACGAATTATAACTTCGTTTTCAGATGATATACACTTTAGGAGAAACCGTTTTAGATATTCTTTTCAGGAATAACGTTGCCGTTTCTTCAACTCCCGGCGGCTCCATGCTTAATGCAAGCATCAGCTTGGGCAGATTGGGGCTGCCGGTAAGTTTTATCAGCGAATATGCCGACGACAGGGTAGGGGATTTGATTGATAATTTCCTGCATGATAATGGAATTAATACCGCTTTGGTAAAACGCAATAGTGGAAAAACTCCGGTTGCTCTGGCTTTTCTGGACGAAAAAAACGATGCACATTATCAGTTCTACCGTCAGACACTGCAGACAGAAAGCAAAATTTTCTTGCCAGATTTTCACTCTGGCGATATTTTTCTCTTTGGATCTTTCTATGCCATTCAAAAGGAAAACCATAAGGCTGTCATGACTTTACTCGAAAAGGCTCGTGAAAACGATACTCTCATTATTTATGATCCCAATTTCCGTAAGCCTCATCTTCACCAATTACCGGAATTAAAGCCTTTTATTTTGGAAAACATGGCTTTCGCCGATATCATCAGAGCTTCCGATGAAGATTTTAAGCTCATTTTTGATGAAGATGATACCGATANCTGTTTTGATGAAATAATTAAAAACAAGGCACATCGTCCATCGCCTGTTCTGATNCTTACCCGCAGTAGTCGGGGNGTTGATCTCCGTACTCCTGAGTTTANCCTGCATTTTGCCTCAAAAGAATTGCTGCCAATAAGTACTATCGGAGCTGGCGATACGTTTAATTCTGGTGTTGTATACGGTTTACATATGAATAGGATTCTGAAAAAAGATTTAACCGCTATCCCGTCNGGAAAATGGAAAGAAATACTGCATTTTGCTATTGACCTTGCTTCAGAAGTTTGCCTTAGCATGGACAATTATATTGATACAATTAAACACTGAATCATGTCATTAGCTCAATTTTTATCAAAACAGATTGTAAGACTTTCCGGTTGGAAATTTTTGGGGACCATACCTCCCGGAGTTAAAAAATGTGTGCTGATTGTTGCCCCGCACACCAGTAACTGGGATTTCTTTATTGGATACCTGTGTTTTATTCTAAAGAAAATAGATCCCAAAATCCTTATCAAAAAGGAGTTGTTTTTCTTTCCTCTCAGTCTGCTGATGAAAAAAAAAGGATATATCTCCGTTGATCGCGACAAACGGAATAATCTCATCCAGTTTGTTGCTGATGAATTTTCCAAACGCGAATCCCTTGTTATTCTGATCACTCCTGAAGGTACCCGCAAAAAGAATCCTCATTGGAAAAAAGGATTTTATCANATTGCTTTGCTGGCAAAAGTTCCCATTATCCTTGGTTATCTCGATTATGCAAAAAAAGAAGGTGGAATAGGGGGAATTCTTTATCCGTCTGGAAATTTTAAAGACGATTTTGCAAAAATTGAAGACTTTTATCGGACGAAGACGGCTAAATATCCCGAAAAATTTAACCTGTCGGGAAAATAACCTGAACNATAGCCATCAGATCTTGATTCTGTTTTTATCATTTATGATTATTATTTAATAAAAAATAAAAAATGAATACTGCTGAAAATCAATTAAACTTTGGACTCATCGGCGCTGCCGGCTATATTGCTCCACGCCACATGAAAGCCATTAAAGAAACTCATAATAACTTGATTGCCGCCCTCGATAAATTCGATAGCGTGGGCATCATCGACAGCTATTTTCCTCAAGCTGACTTTTTTACCGAACCGGAACGCTTTGATCGTCATTTGGATAAACTTCGCCGCAAGGGAGAACAAAAAATTGATTTTGTTAGCATTTGTTCGCCTAACTATTTGCATGATGCTCACATACGCCTTGCCCTTCGAAATGATGCCAATGCAATCTGCGAAAAACCCCTCGTGCTAAATCCATGGAATGTAGATGCACTGAACCAGATAGAAAAGGAAACGGGTAAAAAGATATTTAACATCCTGCAGCTTCGCCTTCATCCAGCCCTGCTTGAGCTGAAGCAAAAAATCGAAAATGGACCCAAGGATAAAGTCTATGATGTCGATCTAAGCTATATCACAAGCCGTGGTAAATGGTATTTTATTTCCTGGAAAGGCGATCCGGCTAAATCGGGTGGTGTAGCTACCAATATTGGTATTCATTTCTTCGACATGCTCATCTGGATATTTGGCAAAGTTAAACAAAGCATAGTCCATCTAAGCCAGCCAGATAAAGCCGCAGGTTATATTGATCTAAGCTATATCACAAGCCGTGGTAAATGGTATTTTATTTCCTGGAAAGGCGATCCGGCTAAATCGGGTGGTGTAGCTACTAATATTGGTATTCATTTCTTCGACATGCTCATCTGGATATTTGGCAAGGTTAAACAAAGCATCGTTCATTTAAGTCAGCCTGATAAAGCCGCAGGTTATATCGATCTGGAACATGCCCGCGTCCGTTGGTTTCTGAGTGTGGATTATGAAAATATACCCGCAGAGATCAAACAGAAAGGACAACGTACTTATCGCTCTATCACTGTGGATGGTAAAGAAATTGAATTTAGCGGAGGCTTTACCGAACTTCATACGGAATCCTACAAACAAATAATCAATGGTAACGGTTTCGGTCTGGAACATGCTCGTCCATGCATCGAGATGGCTTATGAAATACGTAATGCACAGGCTATCGGATTTGTAGGCGAATATCATCCGTTGGCTGTAAAAAAGTAAATTCTTAATTTTTACCTTTTGAGTAAAGCAGACGAACAAATAAAAATTAACACGTATCCTTACCATTGGTACGCCTGTTATACCGTTTCACGTGCCGAAAAAAAAGCTTTAAAACAGCTTCAGAATGCAGGTATAGAAGCATATCTGCCCTTACAACGGCGGTTACATCAATGGAAAGACCGTAAAAAATGGGTGGAAGTCCCATTGATCAATTCGTATATCTTTGTCAGAATAACTGAAAAAGAATATTTTAATGTATTAAATACCAATGGAGTGGTACGCTATATCTTTTTTGAAGGCAAAGCCGCTACCATACCCGACTGGCAAATAGAAACACTGAAATTAGCCATGGCTTCCGAAGCCGAAACTGAAATTACTACAGAAAAACTGGAAGCTGGAGAACCCATAGTTGTAAAGCAGGGACCTTTTATTGGTCTGCATGGCGAAATGATTGAATATAAGGGGAATAAAAAAATTAAGATTCAGATTGAGCATATTGGGCATACTTTATTATTAACCGTACCTGTCGGTTTTGTAGAAAAAATTTCATAATGCAATTTATTAATAAATAATGCAATACATTGAAAATTGAATAAAGGTTAAAAATATTTAGTAAAATTTGGAGATTTAATAGAATTTATTTATAACTTTGAGTACTTTTTTTACTCAATTGATGAATGTAATTAATATTATAATTTGTAGATAGATAAGTTTACTCTGAAATTATGCTCGACACTTTAATCAGTTCACAAACGCGTTTAAAACTCCTGTTGAAGTTTTTNCTTAACAGNTCTACTTCATCCTATCTGCGCGATTTGGAATCTGAATTTGGAGAATCTACCAATGCAATACGCCTCGAATTGAACCGATTTGAGCAGGCAGGCTTGCTAAGTTCTGCTTCCATGGGAAATAAAAAAATATTTTCTGCAAATACCCAGCATCCTCTCTTTTCCGACATACACAACATTGTTTTAAAACATTATGGCCTTGATACTGTGGTGGAGGAAATCGCTCATAAATTAGGCGGAGTACTGAAAGTACTGCTTGGCGGAAGTTTTGCCCGAGGCATCAATAGCACGGTAATCGATCTCCTAATCATAGGTTCCGACATTGATAAAAACTATCTTTTACAATTAATAGAAAAAGCCGAATCCATGATCCGGCGAAAAATAAGATATATTATTCTTTCCCCTTCCGAATTCCAGAGCTATCCCCAAACGGATACTTTGCTATTGTGGGAAAATAACTGATAAATGCTTTTTAACCTTCAAACCGTTAAAAAGTAAAATAAAAACTAATTCATTCCCCGTAGGTTACAAATCTTCCTGTAACTGAGAGGGCGAAGCTGTGGATGGAGACCTCGAAGACTGCTGATCCTGCAAAGTGGGATTGGTTTCGAAAAGCTGTCAGTCGAATCGGGACGGGGCAGTGTTCCGAAAACGTAGTGATTCGGGGAGATGTATAATCGAATGCACATCTTTTATTAACATTCGTCCCTCACAAAATAACCGAAGTATGGAGGTTCAGGATATTGACATTCAAAATGCTATCAAACAAATCGTCAATGAATTATTAATTGATTAATTTATTTTAATGTATCCCTTGATTTACCATAAAACACTTTCAGTAGAAAAATGGAGCACCTTTTCGAAAGGGAAACAATTGCTGATGATTGCTAATGAATTAAATCGTGCCCAAAACTGTATAAATAATCACCTTACACAAGAAACAAATTTAGCCTACGAAAGAGCTTTTGAACTCATCGCACTTACGGTGGAAGATCTCAAATGGAAAGGAAAATGTAAAGAATTATTACGCTGTAATGAAATGCTGGGCGAGCTCTATATTTCAGGTGAAAAAGACGCCATTCAAAATAAAATGCTCATGGATAACCTTATCAAGTTGAGTGTTGAATCATATAATATGTTAAATAAAAAATAAAATATTATGGCAAAGACTGTTAACAAATTAAGCACGAAGACGGAGATCTTGGACGCTTACGAAAGTCTGTTAGGTAAAATTCAGGAAGAAAAACAGGAAAGCCCGAAAGAAACCAAACTTGCAGAAGCAAAGCAAGCCTCCGGAAATATTGCATCTTCATTATCAGAGGAAAACATTCTTAAAGGGATTACCAATCTAAAATTGGATATTACCCGTTCACTCGATACATTGGAAAAATCACTTGTTGAAGAGCATAAAAAATTATCGTCTCTCAAGGAAGCTACCGCAAACGAGAAGCAATCTCTGGAAAACCTTTATGGAATTGTAGCCGAAACCGATTCTTTGGCTGCATTACTCCTGGCACAAAAAGAAAAAAAAGAAGCTTTTGACAAAGAATTAAATGAAAAAAAGGAAGCTTTCGACAAGGAAATATCAGAAAAGCGTCAAAATTGGGATAAAGAAAAGACAATTCATGAATTAACGCTGAAAGAGGAAAAGGAAAAAACAGCAAAAGAACGTAAACGCGAAGAGGAGGAGTATACCTATACCTTTACGATAAAACGTAAGAAAGACGAAGATACCTATAACGAAAAGAAATCGGCTTTGGATAAAGCGCTGATTGAAAAGCAGCAAACTTTTGATAAGGAATACAAGGAACGGGAACAGACTATTCTTTCAAAAGAGACAGAGTNAGCAACAAATTTGAAATTAGGATTATTAGTGAATTTCGGAGAAGAAAGCCTTAATTATATAAGACTTGCAAAATCATTGTAAAATATTATCCGCTAATTACATTAATCATCGCGAATAAATTGGTTTCAATCAATAAATTATAATTATAAAATTCGTCTAATTCGCGTCATTCGCGGACAAAAAAATTCGTTGATTCAAATATCCGCTGATTACGCTAATTGTCGCGAATAAATTGGTTATAATCAATGAATTAATAATAATTTGTAACATTCGCGTTATTCGCGGATAAAAAAACACTTCGTTGACCAAAATAATCTGCCTGAATCTGTTGATCATTAATAAATTGATAATTTCTCATTATCTTTGTTCTTTATACAACATTAGAATTGAAAAAACTTCCCGATATATCCTCCGTTCCATTCTGGGATGTTCATTTTGAGAAAACAGCAGAAGAATATCAAAAATACAGTACCTATATTATTTCAAAAGTTTTCGATTATGGTTCGCTCAGCGATCTGATTGAAATAATCCGGTATTATGGTAAAAAAAGAATTAAAGAAGAAATCGTTAACGCAGGCTCCCTGCGAAAAAAAACACTTGCTTTTGCTTGCGTCTTATTTAATCTGAAACCTACGAATTTTAAATGCTTCATCAGGAAACAGTCGAGCCAGCTACTTTGGAACTACTAAACCAGTTGTTTTCCAAGGATTATCTTTCCGGTTTTGCACTTGCAGGTGGTACTGCGCTTGCCTTACAACTCGGACACAGGATATCTATTGATCTGGATTTTTTTTCCTATCACCCATTTAACGCCAATGAATTGACTAAACAGATTTCTTCAGATTTCAGGCTTGATAAAGAATTTATCGAAATAGAGGAAAATACACTTAATTGTATTATCAATAATATCAGGGTACAATTTTTGACACATAATTACCAGCAGGTTAGACCGGATTTAAATGACGGAGTGATACGCCTATACAGTTTGCCAGATAGTGCAGCTATGAAATTGAATGCCGTTACCAACCGTGGGGCAAAGAAAGATTTTTTCGATATTGCCGCTTTATTAGAAGTTTTCTCGTTGAAAGATATGCTGAATTTTTATACTAAAAAATACAATGTGGTTAATTATCAGCATGTACTTAAGTCACTATCTTATTTTGAAGATGCAGAATCTGAAATGAACCCGGTGTGTTTAAAAAAGCAAAACTGGACAATAGTAAAGAAAAAAGTAAGTACTTCCGTAAGATCATATTTTAATGAAATGCTTAATTCGAAAGCGTAAAATCATCGAAATTCTGAATCAAAAATAATCATCAACAGACATCATCGAATTACATAAATAAATTAATAACAATTCGTTTAATTCGTTGACAAAGATAATTCGTGAAAATTAGTGTAATTCGTGTCCGAATAATAATCCTTGCTAATTCATTGCCCCAAAACATGACACTAATTTCACTAATTACCACGAATAAAATTAGTTTCAATCAATAAATTAATAGCAATTCGTTTAATTCGTGTAATTCGTTGACAAAAGAAATCGCGTAATTCGTTGATAAAAATAATTTGTTGACCATCATAATCTGCGGATCAATCTGCGAGAATCTGAAGACTGAAGCCAAATGAGTAAATGACGAAAATCAATAATATATACACTATTCCTACCAATGAATCGGAAACGGTAGAATTCAAACACTCGTTTCAGGCGGAGGTTATTGAGACGTTGGTAGCATTTTCCAATGCCAAAGGAGGATGTGTATATATTGGTGTGCAGGACGATGGAACGATTAAGGGAGTAGAAATCTCTCAAGAAACAGTGGTACAGTGGATCAACGAGGTGAAAACCAAAACCTCACCCACATTGATTCCGGATGGAGATGTGATCGAGGTGAACGGGAAAACGGTCGTTGTACTCAAGCTGCAGGAATATCCCATAAAACCGGTCTCTTTCCGTGGTAAATATTATAAGCGGGTAAAAAACAGCAATCACTTGTTGTCTACAACCGAAGTGGTCAACATGCACCTGCAAACGTTCAATACCAGTTGGGATGCATACCCTGATTTGCAGCATTCACTTGAAGATTTGTCGTTTGAAAAAATTCAGGACGCAATTGACAGAAAGAAAATCACTCAAAAATTTCTACAAGACGATCCGTTAAGTTTTTTGTATAAATGCGGTCTTGTACGAGATGAAAAGATTACTAATGCAGCTTTTTTACTGTTTCACAAAGAAGATTCTTATTTGAGTACAATTGAGCTCGGTCGTTTTCAATCAGAAATACTTATAAAAGATACTGCCCGAAGTAAGAGCGATGTGTTGACACAGATAGACCAAGTCATAGATTTTGTCAGAAAACATATTAACCTTGAGGTTATTATTACCGGGCAACCTCAAAATACTCAAAAATGGCAATACCCAATGGAAGCCATTCGTGAGATCGTTATTAATATGGTTTTGCACCGCGATTACCGCTCTTCATCAGATTCAATTGTAAAAGTTTTTGACGATCATATAGAATTTTACAATCCCGGACGATTACCTGACAATATAACAATCGATGATCTTATCTCAGATAAATACAGATCAACTCCGCGCAATAAAATGATGGCCGATTTTCTTAAAGACATTGGGATAATCGAGAAATATGGTACAGGTATTAAGAGAATTATAAACTATTGTCTGGAAGCCGGTCTTCCGCAACCCTCTTTTACCAATATTTCCGATGGCTTTATGGTAACGGTTTACTCTTCTCAAACAAGAGAAAAATCAGTAGTTTCAGAATTAAATACTTCTCTTGTTAAAAGTTCGGAGAAAAGTTCGGAGAAAAATTCGGAGAAAGGTTCGGAGAAAAGTTCGGAGAAAATAATTAATGAGCTCATTAATAACAAAAATATTACTATTTCCGAACTATCTTTAAAATTAAGTATTTCGACTAGAGCTATCGAAAAGCAATTGGATAAGCTTAAACAAAAAGGGATCATCCGTCGTATTGGCCCCGACAAAGGCGGCTATTGGCAGATTATAAACGAATAACGAAAAGTGAACAATGAATAGTGAAATTTCACTGATTTATATGAATACAAATAATTCGTTCAATTCGTTGACTAAAAAAATTGTTGACAAAGATAATTCGTGATAATTCGAGTAATTCGTTGACAAAAGAAATCGCGTAATTCGTTGATAAAAATAATTCGTTGACAAAGATAATTCGTGAAAATTAGCGTAATTCGTTGACAAAAAAAATCGTTCAATTCGTTGATCCCAAAAACATCATCGAATTACACTAATTACACGAATAAATTGATACTAATTTGTTTAATTCGCGCAGTTCGTTGACAAAATAAATTAATGAAACCCCGAGCTATATGGATAGCTTACCACATGAAAATGTTCAGGAAAAAATTATTGAAATCCATAATCAAAAGGTAATATTGGATTTTGATGTAGCATTTCTATACGGTGTGGAAACAAAACGTATAAATGAAGCTGTATCCAATAACCCTGATAAATTTCCTGAAGGTTATATTGTTGAGATAGACGAGGAGAGTTGGGATGCGCTAAGGTCGAAATTTTCGACCTTAAAAAGCAGAGGAAAAGGAAAACATACAAAATACAAACCTAAAGCCTTTACAGAAAAAGGTTTGTATATGCTGGCAACCATTCTTAAAAGTCCAAAAGCCACCCTCACAACAATTGCAATTGTAGAAACTTTTACTAAAATCAGGGAACTTTCTCGTACGGTAAGCGAACTTGCAGAATTTACCAACGATGATAAAAAGCAAAAGTCGTTGATGCATAAAAGTGGGGAAATACTTTCCGAATTGCTTGATGATGGATTACAGACAACGGATACTGAAACAACAATCGAACTTAATTTTGCAGTTTTAAAATTAAAACATACCATAAAGCGTAAATAAATTTTTGATTATAAAAAAGAATGACCTGAATTGTAGCTAAAATTAATAATTCGTTTAATTCGCTTAATTCGTTGACCAAAAATAATTCGTGAAAATTGGTGCAATTCGTTGATAAAAATAATTCGTTGACCAATTCGTTGACAAAAAAATAATTCGTTGACCCAAGAAATTTGTAGAATTCGTTCAATTCGTTGACAAAAAAAATAATCCGTTGACCCCAAAAACATCATCGAATTATACTAAATTATACGAATAAATTGATGCTAATTTGTTTGATTCGTTGACCCAATCATATAAAATACTATTTAGATAATCCCAACATTGCAATCATATTAATCAATAATGTATAATATGTTTAAAAACAAAGTGCTACTGATCACCGGTGGTACCGGTTCATTCGGAAATGCTGTTTTAAGACGTTTCTTAGATTCTGATATAAAAGAGATTCGTATTTTTTCCCGTGACGAAAAAAAACAAGATGACATGCGTCAGCTTTATCGTAATGATAAAATCAAGTACTACATAGGCGATACCCGTAGCAAACGTAGTTTGGATATGGCTATGCGTGGGGTGGACTATGTTTTTCAGGCTGCAGCGCTCAAACAGGTTCCGTCCTGTGAATTTTTTCCTATGGAAGCTGTCCGTACTAATGTAGTGGGTTGTGAGAATGTGCTGGATAGTGCATTGGAGCATGGCATTAAAAATGTCATCGTGCTTAGCACCGACAAAGCTGTTTATCCCATTAATGCCATGGGCATGAGTAAGGCCCTTAGCGAAAAGGTGATGGTAGCCAAAAGCCGCAATCTGAATGGTAGTGGTACTACTTTTTGTGGCACTCGTTATGGAAATGTGATGGCTTCCCGTGGCTCGGTCATTCCCTTGTTTATCGATCAGATAAAAAAAGGAGAACCGCTTACCATTACCGATCCCAATATGACCCGTTTCATGATGACTCTGGATGATGCGGTGGATTTGGTGATATATGCTTTTGAACATGGGCAGAATGGCGATATCTTTGTTCAGAAAGCTCCGGCAGCTACCATTCATGATCTTGCCGTTGCACTTAAAGAATTGTATAATGCCTCCAATGAAATCCGCATCATCGGTACACGTCATGGGGAGAAACTGTATGAAACCCTCGTTAACCGGGAAGAGATGTCAAAAGCTATAGATATGGGCGAGTACTTCCGTATACCTGCCGATAACCGGAATTTGAATTATGGTAAATATTTCACCGAAGGTGAATCTAAAGTATCTGAAGTGGAAGACTACACTTCTCATAATACACAGCGTCTCGGTGTCGAAGGCATGAAACAATTGCTCCTGAAACTCCGCTTCGTTTGTGAAGATCTTGGTATGCAGGAAAAATCACAGACAAAGGAAATTAAAAGCGAATAGTCCCATGAATATTCTTGTTACCGGTTCTGATGGTTTTGTAGGAAAAAACCTCTGCGTTGAATTAAAAAACATTAGGGACGGAAAAGACAAATCGTTCGGAGACCTGAAGGTGGATGAAATCTTCGAGTTCGATATCGATACCGATCCCGCATTGCTTGAGGAATACTGTCGGAAGGCTCACTTTGTCTTTAATCTGGCAGGTGTCAATCGTCCGAAGGATCAAAGCGAATTCATGACCGGCAATTTTGGTTTTGCCAGCACTCTGCTTGACACCCTGAAAAAGTACAGGAACACCTGTCCAGTGATGATCAGTTCTTCTACCCAGGCTGCCTTTGATAATCCTTACGGACAATCCAAAAAAGCCGGTGAAGAGCTCATGTTCCGCTATTCAAAAGAGACCGGAGCTAAAGTGCTTGTTTACCGTTTTCCAAACCTTTTTGGCAAATGGTGTCGCCCTAACTACAACAGCGCCGTGGCCACATTCTGCTATAATATAGCCCATGATCTGCCTGTTACCATCAGCAAACGTGATAATCAGTTGAGTCTTGTCTATATTGACGATCTTGTAACCGAGATGATCCACGCGCTGCAGGGGCAGGAACACTGTAATGGCAGCTACTGCTACGTATCTACCGTGCACGATACTACCCTTGGGCAAATTGTTGACTTGCTTTATTCGTTCAAAGAGAACCGCAAGACATTAGAAGTGCCAAATATGAGTGATGACTTTGCTAAGAAGCTTTACTCTACCTACCTCTCCTACCTGCCGGAAGATCAGTTTTCTTATCCGCTCAAAATGAATATTGACGAAAGAGGCAGCTTCACTGAGATTATCCGTACTCCCGACCGCGGACAGTTTTCGGTAAATATCAGTAAACCACATATCACCAAAGGTAACCACTGGCACCATACCAAAAATGAAAAGTTTGTGGTGGTAAGCGGTAAAGGAGTGATTCGTTTCAGAAAGATAAATGATCCTGATGCGGAAGTCATCGAATATTATGTTTCCGGTGACAAAATCGAGGTAGTGGATATCCCGACAGGCTACACTCATAATATCGAAAATATAGGTGATACAGACATGGTTACCTTTATGTGGGCCAACGAATCCTTTAAGCCGGAGAAGCCGGATACTTTTTTTGAAGAGGTCTAAGGTCTAAGGACTGACTTTTGACTGAGAGTCTAAGGTCTAACGTCTAATATCTAAGGACTGACTTTCGACTTTAGACTTTCAACCTTTGACCTTTGACATATAACAGTCCAACCCAAAACAACCTGAAATTGGGAATAAAGATGGAAGAAACAGACCATAGCCAATACAACGATATGCTCCGGCAAATTGTTACTGAGATTAAATCCACTCGTGTGATTATTGCACGGCGGGTTAACTCGGCAATGATGCAAATGTACTGGAATATTGGCAAACGGCTTTCTGTTGAGGGGTTGGAAAAAGGTTACGGTAGCAGCGTGGTAAAACGTTTGGCGATGGATTTGCAGCAGGAGTTCCCTGATACCACTGGTTTTTCTGTTCGTAACTTGTGGAATATGAAAAAATTTTATGAATTTTATGCATTAGCTGATGAAAAAATGCAACGTAGCGTTGCACTTTTACCATGGAGACATAATCTGCTAATTATAAGCAAGGTGAATTCTCTATCAGAAGCTAAATATTATATAGAGCAATCCCTCGAAAACAGTTGGTCGCGTGATGTATTACTTAATTTTATAAAAGCAGATACATACAAACATGCTGAATTATTACCCAAACAACATAATTTTGAGAGAACATTACCTGAAGACTTACAGGAGCAAGCCGACGAGATTCTGAAAAGTACCTACAATCTTGAATTTCTCGGTTTAACAAATCCCGTAAAAGAATTAGAATTGGAACGACGCTTAGTGGAAAAAATAAAACTGTTCCTGCTCGAACTTGGCAACGGTTTTTCGTTTATTGGGAACCAGTACCGGCTTGTGCTCAACAACAAAGATTACTCGGTTGATTTGTTGTTTTTCAATCGTAAATTACGTTCTTTAGTGGCAATTGACTTAAAAGTCAGTGAGTTTAAACCGGAGTATATTGGCAAAATGAACTTTTATCTCGGGTTACTCGACGATCAGGTAAAACAGGCCGACGAAAACCCGTCTATCGGCATTGTGCTTTGTGCCGACAAAGACCATGTAGAGGTGGAAGTAGCCCTACGCGATGTGAACAAACCGATTGGCGTTGCCGATTATCAGTTGCAATTTCCTGAAAAAGAATTAAAAGAGCTGATTTCAAACGAAATAAAAAAATCAAAAAACAAACGGTAAGGGCTGAGGGGCTAATATCTAAGGACTGACTTTTGCCTGAGAGTCTAACGTCTAAGGACTGACTTTCGACTTTAGACCTTTACCCTTTGACTTTCGACCTTTGACTTAATACGGTGAGATGAGAAGATTTGAGGATTTAAGAGTGTGGACTGATTCTCGTGATTTAGTAGGTGATGTGTATAAGATCATGGCATCATGTAAAGATTACGGATTCCGCGATCAAATACAACGAGCTGCCATTTCTGTTATGAATAACATTGCAGAAGGATCCGAGATGTCTTCAGATAAAGCATTTATTCGATATTTAAAAATCTCAAAAGCCAGTTGTGCAGAAGTAAGAAGTATGTTGTATTTGTGTGAAGATTTAAATATTTGTGATGCTGTAACAAGTGAACAATTAAGAAATAAAGTAATGAACATAGCCGGTGCCCTCTTTCGGTTAATAGAAGCGCTGAATAAAAAGTCTAATGTCTAAAGCTGACTTTCACCTTTCGACTTAATGGTCTAAGGTATGACTTTGTGCTTTTGACTTTAGACTTTGACTTTCGATCTTTGCCCTTTGACTTTAGACTTTTAGTCCTTAGACCTTTAAACAATTTCCCATGCCCATCAAACTCGACTATTCAAGCATCAAATTCCGCGACAACGGCAGGCTCAAGCTCCTCATCATCGTAGGAACCCGTCCCGAAATCATCCGGCTTTCTGCCGTCATCACCAAGTGTCGCAAGTACTTTGACGTTATTCTTGCCCATACAGGCCAGAACTACGACTACAACCTGAACGGTGTCTTCTTCCGGGACCTCAGGCTGGCTGATCCGGAAGTCTATATGGATGCTGTGGGCGATGACCTCGGCGCTACTATTGGTAATATTATCAACTGTAGTTATAAACTCATGGTAGCCACCCGGCCCGATGCTCTTCTGATATTGGGCGACACCAACAGCTGCCTCTCGGCCATAGGAGCCAAGCGGCTTCACATACCGATCTTCCACATGGAGGCCGGCAACCGTTGTAAAGACGAATGCCTGCCCGAAGAAACCAACCGCCGTATCGTGGACATTATCTCCGACGTAAACATGTGTTACAGCGAACATGCCCGCCGTTATTTAGCTGAGAATGGTCTGCCAAAAGAGCGTACTTTTGTAACAGGTTCACCTATGGCTGAAGTCCTTCGTGCAAACCTAACTGAAATCGAATCATCCGATATACACAAGCGCCTTGGTCTTGAAAAAGGCAAATACATTCTTCTTTCCGCCCACCGCGAAGAGAACATAGATACCGAAAAGAACTTTTTATCCCTTTTCAATGCTATCAACGCCATGGCAGAAAAGTACAATATGCCGATTCTGTATTCCTGCCATCCACGTTCTAAAAACCGGCTCGAAGCAAGCGGCTTCAAACTGGACAAGAGGGTAATACAGCATGAACCCCTCGGCTTTCACAACTACAATTGCTTGCAGATGAACGCCTATGCCGTAGTTTCCGACAGCGGAACCCTGCCCGAAGAGAGTAGCTTTTTTATATCTACAGGACACCCGTTTCCTGCTGTCTGTATACGCACCTCTACAGAACGACCTGAAGCATTGGACAAAGCTTGCTTTATCTTAGCTGGCATAGATGAAAAGTCGCTCCTGCAGGCTGTGGACACCGCCGTAAACATGAATAAGAATCAAGATAACGGAATATTCGTCCCGGACTACACCGATGAAAACGTCTCTACCAAGGTGGTCAAGATTATACAAAGTTACACGGGAGTGGTGAATAAGATGGTGTGGAGGAAATACTGATAAAAGTCCCAGGATTTTCAGGATATAAGAAAAAAGAGCAAAGTAAAAAGAGCAAAGAGCCAAGTATCTCTCACTTCATCCTTTTTCCTTTTTTCTTCTCTTACTTTTTACTTAAAAAATGAAACAGAACAATATGCGAAGCTTTTAGGGCAGATCAAAGTCTGATAACAGAGATTTTATTTTAACTTTGTAAGAATGGAGAGTAAATTATCAAAGAATATAGATGTTGACAATCTCTTAGAGACTATTCGGGATATCATATTTTCAACCCGGGGAAAAATTTTCCGAAATATTAATATTGAGCTAATTGCGACTTATTGGAAAATTGGAAAAGAAATCGTTGAAAAAGAAAAGCAAAACAGTTTTGACTCCGAATCATCCCGACAATTAATTCTTCGGCTTTCTAAAGATTTAACCAATGAACTTGGAAAAGGTTTTTCCAGGGCAAACCTCTTTAACATGAGGAAATTTTACCTTGAATATCCAGATGTCCAGACATTGTCTGGACAATTAAACTGGTCTCATTACTGTGAACTTTTAATTATTGATGATAAAAGGAAGCGTGATTTTTACGAAAAAGAAACGGCTAATTCTCAATGGTCAGTACGTGAACTGAAAAGACAGATAGATAGCTCTTTATTTGAACGATTGCTTTTATCCAAGGGACAAGCTAATAAGAAAAAACTAATTCAACTTTCCACTAGGGGACAGGAAATCGCAAAACCAGCTGACATTATAAAAGATCCCTATGTTTTTGAATTTCTTGGTATACCAGAGAATAAACCATTATTGGAAAA
>JGI20225J20221_1002038_pt1 | contig 16963 bp, 20 predicted proteins | sample BioMet4_FD_20221 | JGI IMG/M metagenome (IMG submission 20221) | reverse complement strand
GAAGAGTCAGATATGTGGCTTGTATCTGAGTTCCCTACCGTTCGCCAGGTTGGCCTTTAAATTTTACTCGGTTAATATTCCCCACGTTTGCTCGGGCATGAACACTGAGCAACCAGCCGCCGCCCGTCATATGTAATAGCGGGCGGCGGCTTCTTCTTCACGAGCCTTGTTTTTTTTCAGCTGATAATGCAATGGAGTCTTCTAAAGCATTTTTTGCAGCCAGTTGCTTTGTATTCCAGATACTATCAGCTGGCATTTCTACACGTACACTGACGAATTGCTCTGCCGGGATATCAATCGGATCGCCATCCTTAATCCCATCCAGCTCGTTTCGTGCAAATACAGGAGCGGATGAATGTGTGCGGTGATAGGTTTTAACCAACACTGAACCGTCAGCATTGACCTCAAAATCCAGCCAGATTAAAGGCTGCTTATTTCGATCAGTGGGTATTTCAAAGCCTCCATCTATGCCACCCCAGGCGGCATCTGAATTCAATCCCATGCAGCCTTCAATGAGATATACCCCCTTCTCAATGCGCTGGACGGTTACCCCATCGGATTCTTCGTTAGTTTCTGCACTTCCATCCCCGAAAATATTAACTATGGGTGATGCCTTCTTGATAAATCCGTTTCCATCTACAGTGACGCTCTTACCAATCATGCAAATTTCTGCCGCATTGCTGTACGCGCCGTTAACCACTGACTGAAAAAAGGCTCTGCCGCTTGTATCACCCATCCACCGGGAAACAAATTGTGTGTTAGAGGGATAAGCCACATTAATGATTGTTCCCTGCTGACTTCCTGGGTACCACGTCTGTGGGGCGTTGGTCGCAAGAAAAATAGCGCGATCATAATATTGGTTGAAGTTATCGACTGTTTGGGCAAACCCTAACCCCAGGGTACCAAGAACCGGCACGTCACCTGATGATGTGCCAGTATTTTTGGTTGCGGCACTTCCCAAGCCGAGATTTATTCGAGCACCGGCGGCAGTTTTATCACCTGTCCCCCCCTGCGAAATACTTAGCGCAGTTGTTAATCCGCCAAGACTGGTAATGTCACTGTTAGCCCCTTTCTTCGCCAGCGATTTCTGCCCCGGTACGGTGACGGGCACACCGTTAATCGTGATAGTGACGTCTGTAGTACCGTTCATCACATCAGCGAAACCGCTCATGTAACGCTGGTACATAGTGAATGTTTCAGCGATGTCCTGCGCCAGACCGTCGACGCTCAGGCTGTCGCTCAGAAGAATGGCATATTTGGTTCCCGCAGGGATAGCAGGGTTAGCAGCTGGCGTAACGGTAAGAGAGGTTGCGCTTCCAATCGCGGTAATCTGAAAAACCTGCGCCGGACTGGTCAGTGCGATAACAGTGCAGCCGTTACGAATAAGTGAGCCAGCTGCAGTGAAGTTTGTGCCGGTACCTGTAAGGGTTTTTCCGCTGATGGCAATAGTGCCAGTGGTATAAATCATATTTTCTCCACGCAATAAAAAACCCGCCGAAGCGGGTTATAAATCTGGTTGAATATCAGGAAGGTCAGGCAAAAGAGCCGGTACCACGGGTAATGGTTAATGTCGGGGCTGATATAATCTTACTGGCCGTTCCTGTTCCGGTTACCGTTATGATTCCGGTTACAGTTGATGCTGTTAGATTCCTCACAGCGTGTCTTACGGTCATCCAGACCCCGGCAGTCCCGGAAGGGACATTGATTGTCCCTAAATCACGCGTGCTCCCGTTAATGTTGAGGGTGATACTGACCGTTGTTGCAGCAGATGCAGAAAGATAAATTAGCGCCTCAAGAAGTGCTGATTTACCGAGTGCTGATGTTGAGGAATCCGTAAACGTGATCGTTCGTGTCGCAACCCCGCCGCCAGAAATATTGACGTCACTGCCAATCCCCACGTTTGCAATGTCACCGACAAAAGTGGTCGCCTCGACTGACCCTTTGAAGCTGCCGTTAGTGGCGTATACCGTTCCCCGGATCGTGACATTATTGAATGTCGCAAACCCAGACTTATTGATATGCCAGCCAACATTTCCCGTTCCGTCCCACGTTGAGGACTGAATATAGCTGCCGATTTTGGCGTTACCGATCGTCCCGTCACCAATTACGGTGTCCCGGATGATGGTTTGTCCGTTCTGGATAACAAACGGCAGAGTTACGTCCCCACCGGCCTGGGTCATCACCGCGAAGCGGTCAGCCAGGAAGAGAACCTGCGTCTGCATTCCCGATGGCGTGTTCTGAACACCGATCCCCATCCCTGCCGCGTACTGGTTACCATTAGAATCAACAGCAACCTTGATGCTGTACATCGCATTCAGGTTGTTATTGATATCTGCCGATACCTGAGCGTTCTGGACAATTGCCGCTGACTGCCCGTTAACCGTGACCTTAAGCGAGTTGATCTGCGTGGCCGTGGCCTGGGTGAAATCAGCAAGCGTTTTAGAAAGGTCAGTGACGTTCGCCGTGTTCCCACCCGCGCTGGAATCCAGCGTTTTGAGCGATTCGGCAACGGCTTTACTGGCATCAGCCATGACATTATCAACACGCTCAATACCAGCTTTGTTATCACCGTACTGCACGCTCTGGGTCATTCGCTGATTCACCTGAGCAAGGGTGCTGGTGATAAGCGCAATCGCGTTGTTCTGGATGCCACCATTTGCCGTATCGGTTCTGGCTCCCAGCTCATCCAGGCGGGATGCCATAGACGAAGTAGTGTCCGTTACAACCTGCTGCAAACTGGTGATATCAGCGCTGTTCTGCGAGCTGGCCTGCCCCGCAGCATCCGCTTTGTCAGAAATCACCTGAGTGGCGGCAGTGAGCTGGTCAACTGCGGTGGCCCTGGCCTGCGTTTCGTCCGACAGCGCCTGCCTGACCTCCGTAATGCCTGCCGCATTGTCTGCCGTTTCCGCTTCCAGCCGGGTGACGTCAGTAACGCGCGCTTCAGTTTCCGTGGCAATCACTTCCCGGAGCTGCTCGAAGGTTGCAGTGTTGGCCCCCTGCTGCCGCGTCTGGCGGACAACGACATCAGCAATGGCCAGCGCGTTGCCGATAATGGCTTCCGCCCGTCTGCTTGTTCGAGCCTACCGCAGCTGCCAGACCATCAGCGTTCTCCTTGATCGCATCAGTCAGTTCAGCCACTTTGTCACTGCTGGCCACGGCATCCTCGATCAGGTCCTTGAAGACTTCAGAGCTTTTGATGTCCTCCAGAATTGCATCAGTGATATCCGAAACATCCACGCTGGCCTGCCCGCGCACAAAATCTGTATACCCTGATTCGTTGCCGGTCCGGTCAACCAGCTGCGCGCGCGGTACCAGAATATCTGCCCTGCCTTCAGACCCATCTGCTGATATTTGCGCTGCGGGTAAGGCACGTCAGCAAGGAGGATTGCATCATCGGCGGTACCGGTCAGGCTGTACTGAATTTCCGTTTTCAGGGTGTCATCGGTGTTCGCCGGGAAAACTCCAGTTCAACTCGATACCAAAACACAACGTTTTCAGAAGCAGTAAACCCAACCGGTTTAGGTGGATTACCCACTTTACCCGTCAGAGTTACTTCAGCAGATGACGCCCACACGGATGAAACATCACTGGAGTTTACTGCTCTCACCCGGACCAGGTAGCGACCAGAGTAGATCCCCTGCACTTCGAAACCGAGTGATGACGTACGCGGCACGCTAACCCAGTTTCCACTGTCTCGTCGCCATTCGGCCTCGTACGCAACTGCACCCTGAACGGCATCCCAGGCAACACGCATAGTGGTGATCGCAATGTTCTGGTTAACCGTAGAGTAACTGTCCACGACGATATTGTCTGGAGGGGCCTGAACCCCTGGAGGAATAACACTGATCGGACGCTCGTCCAGCCTTGCACCGGTATCAACGGCAGAATAGATGTCAGGGTTGTAAGTCGTCCCGGTGACTTCGAAAGTGCCGTCATTGTTGTCCCGAGTTCCCGTAACACGGAAAAGCCGCTATAAACAGATCATCAGAATCCACACCCCAGTTACATTCAGCCTCGGCGCGTTTCGCTGTAGGATGTGGTAACAGTTACGATGTTTCCGTTAACGGCCTGAACGGTTCTGGCCTGAGCTATGCCTGATGGCAGGTTCAAAAAGCCGGTTACCAGCTTTCACATCAGCAGCGCGATCAAGTGTTATGTTGCGGACCGTTCACCGCGCTCACCCTGCCACCGATGGTTCTTCCGGCCAGCTCGTTGGCAGCCACGCCGATCACCTCTCCGACAGGGGGCACATCCATGCCCGTTGCTGAAGGTCACCACCTCGCCGATGCCATTAGTAAGAAGCGCCCAGCGCCCGCGCCGGTTTGCCTCTGACTGTCTGGTGCAGCCGATAGCGGTCATTTCAAGCTGACGATAATCAAAGCGCATGGCCAGATCGTTATCGTAAACAGGCTCAGGCGTGTCCTTTAAAGTGGTTAGCCGGGTCTGACCAGTTCACTAACGTGCAAGCAGTATTCCTGGCGTGTTTCACTCGGGTCTGCAAAGGTAAATTTACCCTCAACAACACTGGCGTGGTTGTAGATGTGCCACACATCACGGGGCATGTCGGCGAGAACATACATTCTTGTTATCGCCCCAGTAAGTCATGCGCGAAAAAATACCCTGCCAGATCACGAAGTACGGTCCAGGCGTCATTACGGTCCTGGATATAAACGTTACAACGAAAAAAAACGAGGCTCCGTCCCGCTACCACCCTTCCCGTCAGGCACTGGCTGATCGCAATACTGAGCGATACGATAAAGCTCCCATTTATCTATCTGTGTCGCGTCAATTCTTTGACCAAGCCCGAAACGCTCGTTCAGGATGATGTCGTAATAAATCCAGGCAGGGTTATCCGTCCATGCCCATTTAAATACGCCCTCCCAGGTACCAGAGTAAGTCCGGGTTTCAGGATCGTAGGTGTCCGGTACACGGATGATTCGACCTTTCGGATTGCATACAACCTGAGGAATGCCATTAGGGAACTGCTTTGCGTCAAATTCAACGTACAGCAGGGCTGTGTTTACGTAGCGTAGTTTGGCGTCAATAATTTCAGTAACGGCCACAACACGCATAGTGTCCACAACATTTACGCTTGTCGAATCAGGAGTGATTCTTCGAACCCGCAATTGCCAGCCTGTCGTAGCTTTTGGAAGGTTTACACGATGGCTGCGCTCATAAAGCGTTGTGGTTTTGTCATCCACAGCTCCGTTGACTACCGTTTCATAGGGTCCGCCATCTACTGAAAGGTCGATAGCGTATTCAACGCGGGTACCGACTTTATCTCCATTGTTTTTCTGGAGTAAAAGAGTCGGCCATCCAAGGCGAATACGCAGCGCAGAGAGTTGGATATTGGAGACGGCTCTTACATATGGGACCGCCTGTTTCAGTTCATATGAAACCTGAAGTTCGTTTTCAACACCGGGGAATCCCTGAATGTAGTCCTGATCCTGAGTGCCGGAACGGAACTCATATTTAACATTGTTGAAATTGTAACTTCCGTCTGCATTCTGAATAGGTGTGTACGATGATGAGTCGCCGAGGAAAATGTTTTTACCATCAAGCCCACCAGCGAACTCGCCCTCTCCGAGAGCAATAAGCACCTTTGCTCTGGCAATGGACTGAATGCTGTCAGGTGCCTCAACAGGCGTTCGGGTCTTATTGCTGCCACCTTTACCGCGCCCTTTGATGATCGTCGTTGTCATATCGCGCCCATAAAAAAAGCCACCAGAAGGTGGCTACTGTTTGAATATCAGGATGTTGATTCATTACAGCCCTGGGTATGTTGGTGCATTGCTGTAGTTACTAAAAATAAACTTTCATCTGGAACAAATAGGTTAAGGAAAGCGAAATGATTGTCGTGTCATCCTTTGAAATAACTGAATCCGGAAGACGTTCCCAGCCATGGGGTGCAACCGAAGGACATCAGTATAAAGCGGGGAAATACTATAATTTTCGAGAGCACCCCGAACTCATAACTACACATTTAGAAGACTTTGTAGAGCACGCAGACCAAATATCGGTACAAAACTTTTACGATTTTATTAGATGGATAAACGGTCCAGAAAGTGCGCTGGAAAGCACTGACTGTATGCTCTCAGGGGAACCTAAGGATGATCCATCAGCAGTCTTATTCAGGTGTACGCATGGAATAACAGGCCGCTTCGAATTTTTCATTCGCCAGATAGAAATAAATGCAAACAAAGAATCAATCAGATGGGTTTACGATAAATTATCGATATACCTTCAGATAGAAAGGTCCGATTTTAGAAAAGGCACCTTCCGCATCAGCCCCCTCATAACGGACTACATCACCCCCGACGGGGACAAGTTGACCGGGCACAGATTCTGTATTTATTTTCAGGCTTACGGGAATGGCATCCAAGATGCCTGGCTCTCGCTTGAAACAATGTTTGATAGTCTCGTGAAAACCACAAAACGTCTGAACACTGAAATCATCAGTGGCCAGGCTGTACCGCTGTAAAAAAAGGTTTTTATCCATAACATCTCTCCGGCCTCATTGATGAGGCCTATTGCTGATCTTCCGCATAAATTCCGGCAGAGATAATCGCCCCGCCTATTTCCCGCTGACCATACAACAAAGGAACGGGGTTGCCGGACGCTGTTGTATTAACGGGTCCACCAAACGCATAGGAAGGTTTGTTATCTGGGTCTTGTCGCATCCGCAGACCAGCAACCTGAGGGGAAAGCATTTGCACCACACCGCCAACAGCCATAGAACCAGCTGCGGCATATAGCGCCATTTGTGTACCTGCTGCCCATCCTATTGGGTTCCACCAGGTAAAAGCCGCAATAGCAGCGGCAGTAACAATTTGAAAGAGGCCAGCCCTTTTACTACCGCGTATTACAGGGATAATGCGAAGTTCATCGCCAGGCCCAAGAAGATCAAACTCTTCCTTTCCTATGTTTATTTGGTTTCGGAAGATGATAAAGTCCAGCCCCTTCGCTCTGGTCTCGCGCAGGTAGGCATCAAATCCATCAATGGTGTTAGATAGCGCCCTGAATACCTCACTGGCAGACGTTAACGCGCGGCGGTGGGTCCTGCCAAATCGCTGAGCCATTGAACCACTGAGTTTAATGACGGTTTTTCTTTCCATTACATCAAATCCTTATAGCGCAGAATTTTGATGGTACGGTCACGATAATAGCCGCCGTAAGGAATGCGCTGGCTTAGCTGACCGTACATGTGATGCAGTAGCATGTTGCCATCAAGCAAAATCCCGGCATGGTTCGGGACGGTGGACTGAACCTGCATGATAACCATGTCACCGGGCTGAGCGGGGCCGTCGTACTCACGGAAAACCGCCATTCCTGCCAGTTATCCATATAGAGATTTTCACCCTGCTCCCACCAGTGGCGATCTACGCTGTAGTTGGGCAGTTCAATGCCGTGCTCGATGCGGAAATAGTCCATGATGAGAGACCAGCAGTCTGCATACCCGAGTACAAACTGGCGCCCTGTGAGGGGGCGGTCTCCGCGAGGCATGACGGTGCGAATGTCGCCCTCCGGCCACGATGCAATAATCCAGGGCAGTTCCGTGGCATCACACATCAGCATGTCGAGTTCGCTCGGCCTGAGTTGTTGCCCCGTCGCCGGGATGGCTGTGGACGATCGCCACCACAGTGCCCTGCTCTTCGGCGGCAGCATAATCCTCAGGATTAAGTTCAAATTGCTCAGTCGGCGACTCAGCATTATTTTTGCCAGGGGATGTATTTCTCCACCCGCCCCTTCTGAATAACCACGCCACAGCACTCCTCGGGGAAGGATGCGGGCGGCATGCGCCAGAATGGCGCTAACTGTTTTGTCGCGCATGATTATCCTCTCAGAAGTGAAGCGCCCGGGGAACCCGCCATAATCCAGTTGTTCATTCTCTCCGAAGCGAGGTTTACAGCCCGTTGACAGCAGTCCGGAGCAAGACATCCTGTGAAGGATCATCCACCCTGTTACCGTCTTTATCGAACCAGCCGTTTTGTCCCGCCATAAGTGCAGCCGTTACCGGTTTTGTACCAACCACGCATACACCACGTGCACATGGGCCTGAATCTGCCGGGTAGGGATTAACTGCCCGCGAAGATCAGCAGGACTGGAAAGCTCAAACTCCACTGTTTCATCATCAGAACCTGATTTTCGGTCGATGTAATAAACCTGTTTGCGTTCCTCATTGGGATTGGCGGTCGGGTTTACCATCAGGAAAGTTCCTGGCGTCAAGGTAATGAGCGAAGGTGTCGTGGATGATCACCTTAAGCTTTTGCCATCCCCTGAAAATCTCCGGCAAAGCGCACCAATCGTGCCGCTGATGTTTGCCACGGTAAGCGCTGGCCGAGAGCTTTGGCCCGTCACTGCTGACAGATATCCCGGTAAGTTCGTATGGCCACGCGCCATATTCCTGCCCCTGCCACCAGACTGATTTCGGTTCAAGTTTTGACTCGTCGCCACCCGAGGCGATAATTTCCGCCTCTGTATGGGGGATGGTCTCGTTATGGAAACGAAGAATACCGGCGCCGAAAAGCTGACCCGTCCACCTCGATAAGACGGACACGCTCACCCGGTTCCAGTTTCTGGACATCAGATGAAATACTCATGGATGGTACGCCTGTGTGAATGTGCTACTGAGGGTGTATTTCTTATTACCGAGGGTCGATATCTGGAAGGATTCCGCGCGCCAGAGTCCTGATAGCTCAAGTGGCGGTTTTCCAGATAAATGACTTAAACCCGGCATGTCTGTTCAGGAAGTTTTTGATCGCCTGAATGTACCGCTTCATCACCCGTAAAAACTGACACTCCATTGCGGCGTCACCGGGTTGATACCATCGCCAGCCACTTGCGCATAGCCATCTCCAAACTGCGCCTTTCTGGTCCGAAAACTGGTAATCAACCTGAGAGGGCAACCTTCGGACACCAGGTGAAGGTTTCAACTGTCATGGTTAAACTCCCTTAATCAAACGCCACAATGGTGAAGCCAGGCATACTGGCCTGCTCGTTAATAACGCCAGTGATGGCATCTTTCAGTTGTCTGCCAGCGGCACCGGCTGTTCCCTGACTGGTCGCCTGCGGTGATCCACCCTGAATATTGATATCGCCGAAGTTAACTGAAGGCACGCCACCGGAGACCTGAGGAGTGCCAACAGCACGAACGCCCAGCGAACCATCAGCTGCACGGGTAAGCGGCATAATGGCTTCAGGTCCAGCCTCCGCAAATACACCCGCTCCTTTGGCAAACGCAAATAGCTGAGGCGTCTGAAAAACGCCATTGCTGTAAGCGCTCAGGGACGGAGAGTCGTAAACATTACCCTTCGCATTAAAGGTGAAGTTCGCACCAGCATTCTGAATAGCGGTGCCGCTACTGGCGGCTGCGGCGGAAGATGCACCGAAGCTGAAGAATGAGCCTAACGAGCTAACACCATTAGCAAGAGCCATGTTGATTGCAACATTTTCAACAATTTTGAGAACACTTATTCCCCAGTCCTTCCAACTGTCTACGTTACCGTTAAGCATGTCAGTAATGGTGGTAACCGCCCCGCCCATCGCCTGCTTCATCCCGTCAGCTGCCATGGAAGAGTAATCTGTCGCTTCATCCACCCAGTTGGCATAGCCTTCAGACAAGCCCGTCATCCAGTCATCCCGCTGAGCATCAGAAGCAGCGTAATATCCTTCCTGGTCGCGCAGGCGCTCTTCAAGGTAACGCTTATTGAGGGCTAACTCCTGCTGGTAAACGTTCTCATTAATTTGATCGGCTTGTCGCTGGCGAAGGAGATCGGTGTTCTTCTGCTCAAATTCCTTGCGGATATTAAACTGTTCCTGCATTCGTTCACGGAACCGGGTTCCTTGCCCGTAACCAATAAGCTGAGCATCATTAGCTGCGCGGGCGCTGGCATTGCTGTCAGCAAGGCTGGCTTCGTAGTTGCGCAGCTGCTCGCGAAGTTTTACCTGATCAATGAGAGCAGCATTTCGCATAACTTCGGCTTTCTGCGCCTGGCTCAACGTAGAAAGTTCGCCCTGGCTAACCTGATATTTAACCTTTGCCAGCTCGGTATTCTGCCCTTGCAGGGCAATCTGCTCCTTCTGCTGTTTGATCAGACGTTTATAGACATCCTCTGTCTTCTCACCTTCCGTCTTTGGCCCTTTTTTCTGAGGCTTATTGGCCTCATTATTTCGCCATTCAGCCAGACCGTTATTAATCAACTCCTGACGGCCAGTCTGGAATTGTGGGTCACTGGTTAGTCCCAGATCGTCGGCGGCATAACTCAGTCGTAAACGCTCTTTAGCCTCTCCTTTAAGACGTGATAACTCCAGGTCACGGCGACTCTTTTCGAGGGCATCAGTTTGCTTTTTGTCGAGGTCGGCCTGAGGGAGTCTGAGCGGGACGTTAGCCAGCCCTTGCCGGGCCATTAATAGCTGATTTCCCAGACCCAGCAGACGGTTAAATTCAGTATGCTGACCATTCATCATGATCATCGACTGATATACCGCATTCTGTCGCCAGGCTTGTTCGCGTATTAAATCATTACGACGCCGCTCAATTTCTTCGAGAGCCTGCTGTATGCCGCGAGATTTATCTCGCATGTCATTCAATTTTCCCTCTTCAACAGCGAGTTGATCCGTAACAATAGCTATCGCTCTCAGTATATTTGCATCGTTCTCGCTGGTAATGCCCGGTTTTCCACGCGATGCATTCAAATCATCGATCTGGGTCTTCAGCTCACCAACCTTTTTGGCTTGCTCATCAATCAGGCGATTTTGCTCTACCAGAGCACCAACAGTCCTCCCCCTATTATCGTCTGTTTCAGACAAAGACATGCGGGAGGTTTTTTCTCGTATCTCGTCAATTTGACTGGCATATTCCTGAGCAGAACGCCGAGCCTGCTCCTGATTCTGATACATCGCATACCAGGCTCCTGCACCCAACATAACCAAACCAGGAACTCCACCGATGAGACCAAGTGCACCACTCATCAGCCGAGTACCGACAGATGTTACGCTATTGAGATTGCTCTGAGTCGAAACGCGGTTTGCAAGGTTCCGGCTTAAGGAGGCCTCTGCCGCGGACAAACGCCTTTCTGCAACAGCCTGGGCATCAGCGTTTTTAGTTGCCACCAGCCCTGCCTGTGCACGTTCAAGCGCAGTTCTGGCCCTGACTTTCTCTGTAGCAGAACCGCTGGCTAGAGCGGTAGTCAGCCTGGCCTGGGCTGCAGTGACTTTTGCTTCTGCCGCAGCAATTTTCTCTTGCTGCGCAGCCTGAACATCTGCGCTACGCGATCTCTGTACAGCTTGCTGAGCCCTATAAACCTCCGCCCTTGAGGCGGCAACGGCAGACTGTGCAGCCTTATCCTGTGCAACGGCAAGAGCAACCTCTGACTTAGCCGCAGAAATTAGCGCGCCGGTTGCGCTCGTGGCGCTTGTTACTACTCCACTGAGATACCTTGCCAGCCCAACGCCAACAAGTGCACCGGCAACTGTTGTGATAGTGGACATATTGTCAGCAACGTCGTTCAAGGCACCGCTAACAGCTGAAGAAGTGAACGCGTCCAGAGTTTGAGCTAAACTATCCAGCCCACCAGACAACCCTGCCGTTGCGCCGGTAGCCTGATCAATACCTCCAACCCATTGCATGAATGAGTTAGTAACCTTCTGCAAAGAACCAGAAACCGTTTGTGGTAAGCTTTTGAACTCACTTTGAAGATTATCTAGCTGACTTACCAATGCTGGAACAACCTTATCAATCGTAAGCTGTCCCTGGTCAGCCATGCTCTTCAGGTCTTTTCTCGCGGACGCCCATTCCGGCTGCAAAGAGCACGGATTACGCCGATCACCTGCTTCGTTAACGGCGTTAAATTCTTACCCGCGAAGAACGCCCTGCGCCAAGGCCTGGCTGAATTGAGTAATAACAGAAACTCGCTTCCTGAGTGTTAGCCCCAGAAAGTTTTGAGGGCCAGTAGAAAACAGCTTCAGTAATCTTCAGAACTTCATCTGAGCTATAACCATATTTCACGCATTGAAGCAGCTGCACGTGAAAAAAGGTTTGCGTTATCTGAAAACGCAGTACCTGTTCTTTTGGCTAATTTCCATTAACTGGCGCTGAGAGGCAGCAAAATCATCTGCTGAAGATGATGCCTGTTTAAGACGAGCGTTTACTGAATTCCACTCATCCAGCAATTTGCACAATTTTCCCAGTTGCAAACGCTGCGCTAGCAGCTGCTGCAGCTTTTCCTGCTGACGCAAATCCATTGGTAAGCTCTGACAGCGCCCCTTTCACTTTCCACGCGCTGCGGCAGCAGCCTGGTCGGCCAACCATTTTGCATGGTTCGGTAATAATCCGCCCCCATTCGCGAGGGCGGGAGCTATCTCAGTCTGGAAGGGACTGAGAGTTCGCAGAGATTTTAATTATTAATTCGCCGTAGAGCCGGCCATCTCTTGTACCTTAATAAGGAAAATGGAATAGCCACTCCCACTAAAAACCTTTGAGGGTTGGCGTTTTTTCTCGCGGCATCTGGAGATAAATATGTTGAGTTTAAACTTTGAAGTCCCCGGTAATCCCCGATGATTATTATGGAGATCAGGGAAAAGGATGATGGATCCCACTTGCGTAATAAGCCAATTTCGTAAAAGAATAAGAGCTTTAGCACAAACTCAGTGTGGACTATTTTGACTACATATCCTCAATTGGGGAAATGTTCATATAGCAACACTTGAGAGTAATGATGCCATTAACGATTTTTTCGAGAACGAAACCTGAAGAGGCTCAAGTCTCTATTTATAATACCCTTTGCTGAAGAGTTTCAACGCTATAACTAAGTACCATTTTAGAAAAAAACATCAGAATTGAATGCGCAAGCTCAGCCAGACAGAAATGTGCGACAGAAAATATTGGTAAAGTTTATAGGAGCTATAATCTTGTTGGTGGTTTCGTAATTTTTTATACTCTCACAGCTTAATTAAATTATGGGGCGGTTCTCCGCCCCTAATTTTGTTGGGCTCTAAAAAGCCGCCTCAAAAGCAGCAAACGGGTCCTTCGGTTCTGATTGCTCATCACCACCACCCCAGCGGCAGGATCGCATCGTCCAGCGGTACTTTTGCCCCCCTGCGGAGCCGTAGATGGCAGGAGACGAGCTGGGCGGCCTGAATGTCACCAACGAATATCGCCAACCGGACTTTGCCTGTCGTACTCAATCCAATTCAGAAGCTCGCTTGCCGTCATATTCTGCCGAAAGCTCTGAGAGCGTGCGCCCCATCGGAAGCGCCAAGCGACATCAGAAACTTTACGCCGGGGGGGTTGAGACTTTTCCCGCGCGCTTCGTCCGCGTTGTTGTTGATCAGGTCAAGCGCCTGTTTGAGCAGGCGTGGAATGGATGGGTTCCGTAAATTTCACGGCACCTTGCTCTTTCTTCGTCAGCGCTGAATACCGGCTGCTTTATCGGTATCACACAGAACATCAATGAACAGAACAACATCAGCGCAAAAGATTACGGTGTGCCTTCTCAGACACCGACACATTTTCATCTTCCGCCGCCTGCTTTCACCACTTCCTGCCAGGCGAAGCCAGGCTTTCACCGGATGGCTCACGCAAGACAACTTTGACGCCTTCCCACCTCAGGGACGACGACCCGTCTTATGGCGAAAGCCAGCCCATTTTTCGCCATGGGCTAATTGTTTTAAAGTTTGCGACATCGCTTATCCATGCCGGGACAACCCGGCATCTCCATTAACTGATAGTAAGGGTGGCAGGCAAGCTGAGTTAACCGTTTTGACCGGAGAAGAAGAATCCGTAACCACACAGGTGTAATCACCTGCATCACCTGAAACTGCGGTGGCTTTATTAAAGGTATCGGATGTCTGCCCGCTGACGGTGCTACCTGCCTTCTTCCAGGTGTAGGCATACGGAGGCTTACCACCGGCAGCTACTACAGCCATGCTGATCGCAGCCCCCCACCGCTACAGACAGTGAGGAAGGAAGATCAGTGGTCAGTTTGAGTACAGAGTCAATCGGGACAGGCTTGCCTTTAAGGCGCAGTGAGAATGTAGCTGCCACAACACCATTGGTACCAGATGACCAGGTATGCTGGCGAACTTCGGCCAGGAACTTAAAACCATTACCTGACGGGAAGATGATCTGGAAGCCGTAAGTGGTGTCGTTGTCATAAGCATCACGCAATGCGTTCTGCGCGGCATTCAGGAAGAAGTTACCAGACAGAGAAATCTCTGAAGGCGCTGGGAGGCCGTTGGTGTTCTCCTGCTCAGTAGAACACAGTGTGGTGGTGTCAATATCCTGTTTCTGTCCACCTGTAAACTGAGCTTCTTTGAGGGTGCAACTCAGATCAAGGTAGGTGGCAGAATCCATTGCCTCTCTGGTTGTTGGTAGTGACGAAATAAGGATTTTCGTCAGCTGAGATTTTTCATAAAGTGCAGACATAGTTGTCTCCTGGAAAAAGAAAACCCGCCAGTTGGCGGGTTCATTGAGTGAATGATGTATCAGGGGGTAACTTTAAAATCCAGGCTGGAACGATAGAGCCGATAATCTGGCTCGTATCCGGGTATTTTTACCACCTCTGTAGGATTTAGCGGCTTAAGCGAAGTTAGCGCCAAATCTCTCAGAGCTCGCGATTCTGTTATGGTTGCGGAATACACATCGACCTGGACGGAAACCCTGCTCTCTGCCTGTCCGCACAGCACATCAGTGGAAACGTCAGAAACGATGGAAAAGATAATCCAGGGCGGTGAGATGGACGGTTTGCCGTCTTCGCCGAGCGGCGCGACATAAGGATAAACCTGTCCACCAGCCAGAGATGCCAGCTGTAGGTAGATATCGTCTTCCGTCATTTGCTCAATGCCTCATCAATAGCCTGGTTCATTCTGGCCAGAGCCACCTGGGCAACTTCTTCTTCCCTGGTGTCATAAGCGGGACGAACAAAGGGATGTGCTGGCATATTTGCAGTGCCGAGCTCAACGAAGCGCCAGTAGAATGCGTTACGCGCATTACTGGCCTTCATCGTATTGTCACTGTTACCGGTTCGAAGATTAACACCACGAATATGAACCCCTGAGGAAATCTCTCCCCGCTTTCGGCTACGCTGAGTGACCACCACAACGTTTTTCTTAAGCTTCCCTGTTCGCTCAGGTGCACGAGCGATCACTTCTTCCTTGAGCACTTCTGCCCCGGCACGTGTCGCATCACGCAGAACTTTGTTGTTTTCAGCCTTACTGAGCAGTTCTAAATCCCTGGCAATATCATTCAATCCTGAAAAATCGAGATTAATGTCAATCACTTCTCCACCCCCAGCTTGCAGAGAACCTCAAGCAGAGCCCCTTTTGCATCCGGTATTGGGGGACCAACAACATTCAGGGTGTTCCCTTTAAATGGCCCTGTCGTAACCTTAATTCGGGAGGCTGCCGAAACATCATGCCGATACCGCATCCATACCCGTACTGTTGCCTCAGCTGTTTCAGCACCAGCGGCCACCAGCTCACGCCCACTGATGCCTTTAACTTCAGCTCGGGTGTTCGCTCCGTCCACCCATTCCTCTACCGGTTGCCCGGAAGAATCCCGCGTTGTCGTGAAGTTCTGGATGGTAATGAGATGCCGTAGTCTTCCAGCCTGCATATCCCCTCCTACGTACCAGGCCTTATCCGGTATGGCTTGAGAATTGCCTCAATCCCGAATGGCAATGTGGTTGTGATATTCCCGATATTTACTGGTCTCTAGCGGAAGTGGTCGGCCATTGGCCCTTGTTCTTTGGTTTTCGCAAAAAGACCGGATACGGGAGTAGTGACCTACTACTAATTTTTTGGGCGCCGTAAGCGTGAAGAAGTCGTGTAAGAAGAGTCCGTCGAAATGAAACGACGCAACTGACGACTCAACGCTGAGTAAAAGTTCGACCAAAATGTGGGACGCTGTTTCATGTAGCATTGCGCGATTAAGTACTACGTTGTTATCGTCCAGACAAGCGACGGAGCGTTTAGGACTTTCTAAAAGAACTTTCCGTTGAATAGACGACCGGCAGGACGGCAGACTCGAACACGACGGAGACCAGACGAGACCGACCAATACCACAACCCACTCTTGCTTGTTTACGGAACTGTAACGCCGGCTACAGATTTACGGTTAACGTAAGCCGATTGAAGTTTTGCGCCAAATGTGGTAAAGAACTAGCATAAACCGCGGTGTGCTTAAGAAGGCCACTGGGTATGTGGGTTGTTCGGTAAACAGCCGAAAATGTGATGGTTCGCGTGACCACCCTACGACCGAACTAAGGGTCCGCTAATTTAACGAGTTCTAACCACGGCCCCGAATTAAGTAGTGCCCCCCTGTCGGGGGTAAAATGTCCTAATTCAATACAAGTATGAATTTTTCTTACACTTCACCAGGGGACTACCGACAGCGCACCTTCAACAACGTTCGGCCAAGCATAGTCCTACCACTCAATGGTCTAGCTAAAAATCAATAACGCCCTTCTCAACCCCCAGTAACTATGTCAACTTCCACCACTTTTTTTTTGGACTACGACTAGTCGTCGGTCTCGTCGGTCTCGTCGGTCTCGTCGGTCTCGTCGGTCTCGTCGGTCTCGTCGGTCTCGTCGGTCTCGTCGGTCTCGTCGGTCTCGTCGGTCTCGTCGGTCTCGTCGGTCTCGTCGGTTCTCGTCGGTCTCGTCGGTCGAGGTGTCTTTAGTTTTTTTATTGGGCGACAATCGCCCAAAAAACATACCCTCGTTTCGTACAAAGGTTGACAAGGTCTTGAGTCCGAAGTCACAGCTTAACTATCGCTACTAAGCTGACTTCTAGTCTAACGATAGGGAAATGGAGTTTCGGAGTCACTTCGTAAGGCTTTTAGTAACAATTAGCGGCGGAGATACTCTTACTTCACGGGCGTCTTCTGGGACTACCAAACGACCATTGACTACTATAGTTCAACCGAAATTACGAAGACCAAAGCGTAACCATACTTTTGGCACTC
>JGI20225J20221_1002037_pt1 | contig 16972 bp, 16 predicted proteins | sample BioMet4_FD_20221 | JGI IMG/M metagenome (IMG submission 20221) | reverse complement strand
CCTGTCCCGGCTGGATCTGGGCACGGCCAAGACCGCTTTCGAGGTGGAGGACGTGTCGGAGATGCTGTCCGTCATCTGCGCGGAGACCGCGCTGGTGCGCCGGAAGGGCATCACCCTGTGCTCCGACATTCAGGAGGGCGTCGCCGCCGATATCGACGTGACGCTGATGTCCCGGCTGGTGCAGAACCTTATCGACAACGCCTACAAGTATGGCCGGGAGGGCGGCATGGTGGATGTGTCGCTGCATACCGACGGACCCTGGGCCGTCATCACCGTGGCCGACAACGGCGTGGGCATCGCCAAGGACCATCTGGAGAAGATCTGGCAGCGGTTTTATCAGGAGGATTCCTCCCGCTCCGGCGGCGAGGGTCTGGGCCTGGGCCTGGCCATGGTCAAACAGATCGCGGAGGTCCACGGCGGCGGCGTGTCCGTGGAGAGCGAGCCGGGCGTGGGCAGCACCTTTACGGTGAAGATACCCCGGATAACCAATTAAAAAAACCGCGTCCCGCGAATTTCGGTTCGCGGGACGCGGCTTTTTGCGGGGCTATTTCGTATAATCCTGCAGCCGGCGGACGCTGCCGACAGTCTCGGGAATATAGCTTTCAAGATAATCCAGCGCCTGGGCGGGGGTGTCCACCACCGCGAACAGGGACAGACAGCGGGCGGACATGAATTTCTGCTCCACCGTGTGGCGCAGCAGCGCCGCCATGGGCGCGTAATAGCCGTTGGTGTTGAGGATGGCGATGGCCTTGCCGCTCTGCCCCAGCTGGCGCAGGGTGAGCATCTCGAAAAATTCCTCGTAGGTGCCGATGCCGCCGGGCAGCACCACCACGGCGTCGGATCGCTCCTCCATGAGCTGCTTGCGCTGGCGCATGGTGTCCGTGAAGATGAAATCCGTGCACTTTTCATATAAGACGCCGGGCTCGTCGAAAAACCGCGGCGCCACGCCCAAAATGTCTCCGCCGCCGGCGGAGACGCCCCGGGCGCAGGCCCCCATCAGGCCGTTCCGCCCGCCGCCGAACACCAGCCCGTGACCCCGGAGGGAAAGCGCGCGGCCAAGCTCCTCCGCCGCGTCGTAATAGCTCTGTGTGAGATCGGCGCTGGACGCGCCGTAGATACAAATATTCATATTCCCCGGTCCTTTCATTCTGTTTTATTATATTTGCCTGGGGCGATTTCGTCAATTCACTTTGCAAAAGCGGCGCAAAGTGGTATAATCATCTATCAATTCTATCACCACGGACACTTCAATATGCAAGGAGCGCAAACATGAAAGCTATCGTTACCGTCTTTGCCAGGGACACCCGGGGCATCATCGCCTACGTCACCACGCTGCTGGCGGAAAAAGGCGTGAATGTGCTGGACATCAGCCAGACGCTGATGCAGGAATACTTCGCCATGATCATGCTGGTGGATCTCTCCGGCTGCGGCATGGATTTCGGCGCGCTGGCCCAGTTCCTGAAAGACAAGGGCGAGGAGCGCGGTCTGGCCGTGCATATCCAGCGGCAGGATATCTTCGATTCCATGCACCGCATCTGAGGAGGAGGTCATGAGCTATCTGATGAACAGCGGCGACATCCTCCAGACCATCCAGATGATCGACCAGCAGCACCTGGACGTGCGCACCATTACCATGGGCCTGAGCCTGCTGGACTGCTGCGGAACGGACATGGATGCGGTCTGCGGAAAAATTTACGACAAAATCTGCTTCCGGGCGAAAGACCTGGTGAAAACCGGCGAGGATATCGAGCGGGAGTTCGGCATCCCCATCGTCAATAAGCGCATTTCCGTGACGCCCATCGCGCTGGTGGCCGGAAGCTGCGCGGCGGAGCGCTATGTGCCCGTGGCCCGGGCCATGGACCGGGCGGCCAAGGAAGTGGGCGTGAATTTTATCGGCGGCTTCTCCGCGCTGGTGCACAAGGGTTCTACCCGGGGCGACGACCGGCTGATCGCCTCCATCCCCCAGGCGCTGGCCGAAACCGAGCGGGTCTGCGCCAGTGTGAACGTGGGCTCCACCCGTGCGGGCATCAACATGGACGCTGTGCGGGAGATGGGCTTCGTGATAAAAAGGACCGCCGAGCTCACCGCCGCCGCCGACGGTCTGGGCTGCTCGAAGCTGGTGGTGTTCTGCAACGCCGTGGAGGATAACCCCTTCATGGCGGGCGCGTTCCACGGCGTGGGCGAGGGTGAATGCGTCATCAATGTCGGCGTTTCCGGTCCGGGCGTCGTCTGTCACGCGCTGCAGGACTGTAAGGGCGCCCCCTTCGACGTGGTGGCGGAGACGATCAAAAAGACCGCCTTTAAGGTGACCCGCATGGGGCAGCTGGTGGCGCAGGAGGCGTCCGCGAGACTGGGCGTGCCCTTCGGCATCGTGGATCTCTCGCTGGCCCCAACCCCGGCGGTGGGCGATTCCGTGGCCCGTATTCTGGAGGCCATGGGGCTGGAGGTCTGCGGCACCCACGGCACCACGGCGGCGCTGGCCCTCCTGAACGACGCGGTGAAAAAGGGCGGCGTGATGGCGTCCAGCCACGTGGGCGGCCTTTCCGGCGCGTTCATTCCCGTATCCGAGGACGAGGGCATGATCGCCGCCGCCCGGGAGGGGACCCTGTGCCTGGACAAGCTGGAGGCCATGACCTGCGTGTGCTCGGTGGGCCTGGACATGATCGCCGTCCCCGGCGACACCCCGGCGGAGACCCTCTCCGCCATCCTCGCGGACGAGGCCGCCATCGGCATGATCAACAACAAGACCACCGCCGTCCGCCTCATCCCCGCCCCGGGCAAGACCCTGGGCGACACGGTGGAGATCGGCGGGCTTTTCGGCGAGGCCCCGGTGATGCCGGTGCATTCCGCTTCCTCCAAGGAATTCATCGACCGCGGCGGGCGTATTCCCGCGCCGCTGCACAGTCTGAGAAACTGAAAGTTTTGGGAAAATAAGTGTATAAACCGGGGCGCTCCTGAAAAAGAGCGCCCCGGTTTATTTTATGCGCGGCGATTACAGGTCCCTGACGACCAGCTCCGCGATCTGGACGGCGTTGGTGGCGGCGCCCTTGCGGATCTGGTCGCCGCAGCACCAGAGGTTCAGCCCGTCGTCGTTGACCAGATCCTCCCGGATGCGGCCCACGAACACGAGGTCCTGGTCGCTGGTGTCCAGCGGGGTGGGGTATTCCATGCTGTCCAGATCGTCCACCAGCTTCACGCCGGGGGCGGCGGCGATGGCCCTGCGGGCCTCCGCCACGGAAATTTTCTTCGCCGTGCGCACCACCATGGACACGCTGTGGCTGCGGATGACCGGCACGCGCACGCAGGTGCAGTCCACCTTCAGATCGGGCAGGTGCATGATCTTGCGGCCCTCGTTGAGGAGCTTCATCTCCTCGGAGGTGTATCCCGCGTACTGGGCCCCGCCGATCTGGGGGATGACGTTGTAGGCGATCTGCCGGGCGAACACCTTGGGGGCGCAGTCCTCGCCCTTCGCCAGCGCTGCGACCTCGGCCATGAGCTCTTTCGGGCCGTTGGCACCCGCGCCGGACACGGCCTGATAGGAGGAGGCCACAATGGACCGGATGGGGCTGATGGCGTTGAGCGCGTTGACGGCCGTACAGGCGATGACCGTGACGCAGTTGGGATTGGCGATGATGCCATGGTGCTTTTTCACGTCCCCGGGGTTGATCTCCGGCACCACCAGCGGCACGTCCGGGTCCAGCCGGAAGGCGCTGGAGTTGTCCACAAACACGCAGCCCGCCGCTTTGATGGCCGGGGCGAAGCGCTCGGCAATGTCGTTTTCCGCCGCGCCGAATACAAGATCCAGGCCCTGAAAGGCCTCGTCGCGGGCCTCCTCGAGGACCACGTCCTGTCCCTTGAATTGGATGACCTTGCCCGCGGAACGGGCGCTGGCCAGCGGGTGCAGCTCCGCCACGGGGAAATCGCGCTCCGCCAGTATTTTTATCATTTCCCGGCCCACGGCGCCCGTGGCGCCCAGTACGCCGACTTTGAATGCTTTCATTTTATGTACGCTCCTTCAATTTCTTATTTGACAAAGCTGTCGTAGATCACGCGGATGGTTTTTTCGAAATCGTCGTTGTTGACGCCGACAATGATGTTCAGTTCCTCGGGCCCCTGGGAGATCATGCGCACGTTGATGCCGTTTTTGCCCAGCGCGGCGAACAGCGCGCCGGAGGAGCCGGGCTGATAGGCCATCTTCCGGCCCACGGCCGCCACCACCGAGATTCTGTCCGTGAGGTCGATGCTGTCGGGCTGGACGGCTTTCTGGATGTCGCCCACCAGGGAGTAGATGCAGTTGGCAGTCTTGGCGGTGGATACCACCAGCGACACGGAATCAATGCCGGAGGGGGTGTATTCCACGCACACGCCGTGCTTTTCAAAGACCTCCAGAATCTGCTTGAGAATACCCACGGCGGAGGACATCCCGGTCTTGGCGACGGTGATGATGGTGAAATCCCGGCGGCCCGCGATGCCCGTGATGAGGCGCTTTCTGTCCTCGGGCAGCTCGTCGGGAAAATCCTCCATGATGACGGTGCCCGGATGGCCGGGGTCGTTGGTGTTGCGGATGTTCAGGGGGATGTGCTTTTCCCGGACGGGGAAGATGGAGGCCTCGTGCAGTACCTGCGCGCCCATATAGGACAGGCCCCGCAGCTCGGCATAGGTGATGCGGGGGATGGTGTCCGGATTGTCCACGATGCGGGGGTCGGCCATGAGGATGCCGGAGACGTCCGTCCAGTTCTCATAGACGTCGGCGTCGGTCAGGTTCGCCAGCACGGCGCCGGTGATATCGCTGCCGCCGCGGGTCATCACCCGGATGTGCCCGTCGGGCAGCACGCCGTAGAATCCGGGGATCACCACCTTCCGGCCGCAGGCCAGCCCGGCCAGCGCCGCGTAGGAGGTCTCCTTGTCCACGGTGCCGTCAAACCTGAATTTCAGCCAGCGTATGCTGTCCAGAAAATCAAAGTCCAGATAATCCGCCAGCATCAGCGCGGAGAGATACTCGCCCCGGGACACCAGCCAGTCCTGACTGACGCCCGGCTTCAGCTCCGCCCGGAGCAGGGCCAGCTCGTTTTCGATATCCACGCCCAGACGCAGGTCCCGGCAGATCCCGCGGCAGCGGTCGGCGATCATGGAAAAGACGCCCTCGCAGTCCACGCCGTACTGGATGTGGGCATAGCAGAGGTACAGAAGATCGGTGATCTTGTGGTCGCCCTCGAACCGCTTGCCCGCGGCGGAGACCACCACCACGCTGCGGGAGGGGTCGGAATCGAGAATGGCCTTGACTTTGGCATACTGCCCGGCGTCCGCCATGGAGGAGCCGCCGAATTTCGCAACCTTCAGCATAGATCAGATCACTCCCGCCATGAAAAGCCCGGGGTCGGCCTCTTTCGCCCCGGCGGCCCAGTCATGGGCGGCCTTGACCGACAGGGGCCTGGTCAGCGCGCCCTCGCCCCAGGTCTCCGCCGGCAGCGGGCAGGGGACGGAGGAGCGGATGTAATAGGGGTGCGCGTCGCCCGCGGGATCGGGGACGGCGGGGTCGAAGCTGCCGGTATAGAAGGCCCTGACGCCGCCCATGATGTCCAGGCAGTCCTCCACCGCGTTGTAGGCGGTGGGGTAGCGGCCCGCGCCCTGCCCGTAAAAGCTCTCCCGGCCGGTGTACTCCGTGTCGAAGGAGATCATATTGAAGTTTTTGTCCACCGCGGCCTCCAGAGAGCCGGCGGCCACGAAGGCGGGCTCCACGTAGGCGGCCACGCCGCCGGCGGTTTTTCTGCCCGTGCCCAGAATGCGGCAGACGCGGCCGTGGGCCTCCGCCGCGGCGATGTCCGCCGCCTTGACGTTGCGGATGCCCAGCACCGGCACGTCCGCCTCCGACAGCAGCATCCCGAAGGAGACGTTGGCGGAGATGACGCACTTGCGCTGGATATCCAGCCCGTCGATGTCGGCGGAGGGGTCGGCCTCCGCATAGCCCAGCTTCTGGGCCTCGGCCAGAACTTCGGAGAAGTCCGCGCCGTTTTTGTGCATGGCGTCCAGGATGAAATTGGTGGTGCCGTTCATGATGCCCCAGAAGGCCTTCACCGGGTTGACCCGGGCCGCCCGCTCCAGATTCACCAGCCAGGGGATGCCGCCGCCCACCGCCGGGGTGCAGCGGAAGGCCACGCCGTTTGCCCTGGCCAGCGCCACCAGATCATTATAATGATGGGCCACCAGATGCTTGTTGGCGGTGACCACGTTTTTGCCCGCTTTCATGGCGGCGGAGACGTATTCAAAGGAGGGGCTCAGCCCGCCCAGAACCTCCACCACGGTGTCCACCTCGGGGTCCGCGAGGATGGCGTTCACGTCCGTCACGGCCAGCGCCCCCAGCTCCGGGCGGTCCCGGCGCACGAGGACATACTTGACCTCCAGCCCCGGCAGGGACCTTGAAATATCCAGCACGCCGCCGCCGACGGTGCCGCAGCCCAGTAATCCGATCTTCATTGCAGTTCTCTCCTTGCACCAATTTTGTCCTTGTGAAAAACACATTTGTTTTTGAGATAAAAACAATATAGCACCCTCCACCCGGAAATGCAAGGGAAATATCGTAGAAATAGGACAAAACCCGGCGCGGGGAATTGTGAGATCCGTCAAAAAGCCGGACCGCCCGGGGCGGCGGCGCCAATTTAGTTCAATAAAACATTTGCAGTGTCCGACGGGTAATAATTCATATTATGCCTTGAAATGGCGGCGCGATTGGGTTATAATGCCAGCATGCTGAATTTTTATCAGTGAACCCTTTTCAAATTTAAAACAGGAGGAAAGCAAAATGAAAAAGATTCTCGCACTGATTCTTGCACTGTGCATGGTCCTGGCGCTGTGTGCCTGCGGCGGCACCCCCGCCTCTACCGCCGCGTCCGCCGCGCCCAGCGCCGCCGCGACCAAGGGCGCCGACACCAATACCGTCGCCGTGGGCGCGGTCATCATCGCCAGGGACGATGTCCCCACCGATGAGATCTATACCTTTGTAAAAACCATCTTCGACAACAAGGACACCATCGCCCAGCAGCACGGCAAAGGCGCCGAGTTGAATCTGGACTTCGCCTCCTCCATCACCTCCGTGCCCTACCATCCCGGCGCGGCCAAGTATTTTGAGGAGCAGGGAAAGAAAGTCGCCTCCGTCAAGGAAGGCGCCGGAACGGGCGCCGCTTCCGCGCTGATGTTCGGCACCGGCGGCGAATCCGGCACCTACTACGCCTTCGGCGGCGTGCTGGCCTCCTATGTCACCGGCAATTCCGATGTCTCCGTTACCGCCGTCACCTCCGACGGCTCCAAGGCCAATATCGAGGACCTGGCCGCCGGCGACGTGCAGATCGCCTTCGCCCAGTCCGACGTTCTGAGCTACGCCTACAACGGCGAGCGCCTGTTCACATCCCCCGTCAAGGGCTTCTCCGACCTGAAGGGCAAGACCGTCTCCATCGGCGCAGCCGGCAGCGGCGTGTACTTCAACGCCATCGACGTGCTGCAGGCCTACGGTATGACCGAGAAGGACATCACCCCCGTGTACCAGAGCTTCGCCGACAGCGCCGACAGCCTGAAGGACGGCAAGATCGACGCGGCCTTCATCGTGGCCGGCGCGCCCACCACGGCCATCACCGATCTGGCGACCTCCGGCTCGGTGTATCTGGTGAGCCTGGACGACACCCATGTCCAGAGCCTGCTGTCTTCCTCGCCCTACTACAGCGCCTACACCATCCCCGCCGGCACCTATTGATCGCCGCGCGGTAAAACAAAGCGAGACTGCGGCGCCCCTTCCGGACGCCGCAGTCCTTCGCGCCCTGTCTCCGCGCCTGCCGCGCTGAGAGGGCCGGGGAGACCGGCCCTGTCAAGACGGCCTGCGCCGTTATCACGAACGGAGGTCCTTCCATGTCCGCAAGAAAGAAAACCGGGGCCGCGATCCCGGCAACCGACGAAACCGCGTCCGCCGAGGACATCATGCGCAAATACGACAAGGAGTCCGCCACCCGCATCTGGGAGGGGGCACCCAAGCTCGCCGTGGGCGTGATCCTGGCGGCGTTCTCCGTGTACTGCATCTGCTCCACGCTGTTTTCCACCGCCGACCTGCCCATCCGGCTTACCGCCTTTCTGGGGCTGGTCACCGTGATGGGCTATCTCACGTATCCCGCGGGGAAAAAGCATGTGCGGCCCAACTATATGCCCTGGTTCGACTATGTGCTGATGGCGCTGGGCGCGGGGTCGTTCTTCTATTACTGCTTCAGCTATACCCGGCTGGTGAAGATCATCACCAGCGCGTCCGCGCTGGCGTCCTCCCCGGCCGTGGTGTTCTATCTGGCGCTGGGCATTATCGGCATCCTGTGCGTGGCGGAGCTTTGCCGCCGCTGTGTGGGCCTGCCCATCCTGTGCGTGGTGGGTGCGCTGCTGATCTATACCTTCTGGAGCATGACCGCCGGCGGGCAGCCCTTCCTGAAGGTGCTGTGCCGCGTGATCTATACCATGTTCTACGGCACCTCGGGCCTGATGTCCACGCCGGTGAACGTGTGCGCCAAATTCATCGCCGTGTTCATCATCTTCGGCGCGTTTCTGGAGCGCACCGGCATTTCCAACCTGTTCATCGACCTGGCCAACTCCCTGGTGGGCTCCGCCAGCGGCGGCCCGGCCAAGGTGGCCGTCATCTCCTCCGCCCTGTGCGGCATGGTCAGCGGCTCCTCCGTGGGCAACACCGTCACCACCGGCTCCGTCACCATNCCCATGATGAAGCGCACCGGCTATAAACCCGAATTTGCGGGCGCGGTGGAGGCCGCCTCCTCCACCGGCGGCCAGATCATGCCCCCCATCATGGGCGCCGCCGCCTTCCTCATGGCGGAATATCTGGACGTGCCCTACGGCCAGGTGACGCTGTGGGCCATCCTGCCCGCCATCCTGTACTTCACCGGCATTTTCATCGCCGTGCACCTGGAGGCGAAAAAGCTGGGACTGAAGGGCATCCCCCGCAGCGAGCTGCCCAATTTCTGGAAGCTGCAGCGCTCCGTATACCTGCTGCTGCCGCTGGTGATCCTGGTATGGCTGGTGACGGCCAACATCCGCTCCCTGCAGTTCTCGGCTTCCATTGCCATCCTCATCGCCATCGTCGTGTCGCTGCCCAGTACCATTGGGGTCTGTCGTAAAGAAAGGGCCGAAGGGAAATATCCCGATCCGGCTGGCAGTAAAAAGCCGAAGACGAACTTCTTTGCCGTCAAGGTTTGGTATCCCATGAAAACCGTGGGCTATCACACGGTAAAGAAGACCGGCTCCATGATTTTCAATTCCCTGGAGGCCGGCGGCCGGGGCTGCATCACCGTGGCCGTGGCCTGCGCCATGGCGGGCATGATCGCGGGCTGCATCACCGTCACGGGTCTGGCCTCCAAGCTTATCGGCGCCATCGTCGCCGTGAGCAAGTCCATTCCGAATCCCGATATGGCGCTGTTCATTGCCCTGTTTCTCACCATGCTGTGCTGCATCGTGCTGGGCATGGGCGTGCCCACCACCGCCAACTACTGCATCATGGCCTCCACCTGCGCGCCGATTCTGATTACGCTGGGCATCCCCAAGGTGGCGGCGCACTTCTTCGTGTTCTATTTCGGCATCGTGGCCGACATCACTCCGCCGGTGGCGCTGGCCGCCTACGCCGGCTCCGCCATCGCGAAATCCGACCCTATGAAAACGGGGATCAACGCCACAAAGCTGGCCATCGCGGCTTTCGTGGTGCCTTACATCTTCGCCATGAATCCCTCCATGCTGCTCATGAATGAGGGCGTTTGGGCGGCGATCCAGGTCATTGTCACGTCGCTGCTGGGCATCTTCGGCATCGCCGCGGCGCTGAACGGCCATGTGTTCAGAACCGTCAGCTGGATCGGGCGGCTGGTGTTCGCCGCGGGCGGCCTGACGCTGCTGATCCCCGGCACGGTCACGGATGTGATCGGTCTGGTGCTGGTGTCCGGCATGATGGNGCTGGAATACAGTCTCAGCAAGCGGCAAAAGGCCGAACCGCCGCTGGCCGNGTGANNAGCCTTCGGGCGTCCCAAAAGGGGACGCCCGTTTTTTCGGCCGGCGTGAAAGCTCTTGAAAAACGCGGCGCATTTGGGTATAATCAATCCGTTATCATCTGATTTTGATTGGGAGTGGCACTATGAACAGAACCAGGATCGCGCAGCTTTACGCCGCGCCGGAGACCTTTGAGGGCCAGGGCATGACGGTCTGCGGCTGGGCGCGCACCATCCGCGACATGAAAAACTTCGGATTCATCGANCTCAACGACGGCTCCTGNTTCAAATCCCTGCAGGTCGTCATGGATCGGAATCTGCTGAGCAATTACGACGAGATCGCCCGCCAGAACGTGGGCGCGGCCCTGCTGTGCCATGGCACGCTGGCGGTGACCCCCGACGCCCCCCAGCCCTTTGAGCTGAAGGCCGACGGTATCGTGGTGGAGGGGGCCTCCACCCCCGACTACCCCCTGCAGAAAAAGCGGCACAGTCTGGAATATCTGCGCACCATCCAGCATCTGCGCCCCCGCACCAACCTGTTTTCCGCCGCTTTCCGGGTCCGCAGCGTGGCCGCCGCGGCCGTGCACGAGTTTTTCCAGAAGCAGGGCTTCGTTTATGTGCAGACCCCCATCATCACCGGCTCCGACTGCGAGGGCGCCGGCGAGATGTTCCGCGTGACCACCCTGGACCCCGAAAATCCGCCCCGCACCCCCGCCGGCAGGGTGGACTATTCCCAGGACTTCTTCGGCAAGGCCACGAACCTTACCGTCTCCGGCCAGCTCAACGCCGAGAACTTTGCCATGGCCTTCGGCGACGTCTATACCTTCGGCCCCACCTTCCGCGCCGAGAATTCCAACACCGCGCGCCACGCCGCCGAGTTTTGGATGATCGAGCCGGAGATGGCCTTCTGCGATCTGGAGGGCGATCTGGAGTGCATGGAGGCCATGGTGAAATACATCATCAATGCCGTGCTGGAAAAATGCCCGCAGGAGATGGAATTCTTCAACACTTTTGTGGATAAGGGCCTCCTCGAGCGCCTGCGGAACGTCGCTTCCAGCGAGTTTGGCCGGGTCACCTATACCGAGGCTGTGGATATCCTCGTCAAGTCCGGCCACAAGTTCGACTATCCCGTTTCCTGGGGCATCGACCTGCAGACCGAGCACGAGCGTTACCTCACCGAGGAGGTCTATAAGCGCCCGCTGTTCGTCACCGACTACCCCAAGGAGATCAAGGCCTTCTATATGCGCCTCAACGACGACGGAAAGACCGTCGCGGCGGCGGACTGCCTCGTCCCCGGTATCGGGGAGATCATCGGCGGGTCCCAGCGCGAGGAGCGGCTGGACGTGCTGGAGGCGCGGATCGACGAGCTGGGTATGCGCAGGGAGGACTACTGGTGGTACCTGGATCTGCGGCGCTACGGCAGCTGCCGCCACGCGGGCTTCGGGCTGGGCTTCGAGCGCATGGTGATGTATCTCACCGGCGTGAGCAACATCCGCGACGTGGAGCTGCACCCCCGCACGGTGGGCAACGCGGACTTCTGATTGCACAAGCGGTTTTCAGCGTAGTTAAGATAGATTCAAGCCGGTCCCGTCCGGGACCGGCTTTTCTATAAACAAGGATGAGGTGATTTTATGTTGGGCGTTCTGGTGAACACGCTGGCTGTGATCGTGGGCGGCTGCATAGGGCTGCTGTGCAAGAAGGGAATCCCGGAGCGATTTTCCGCCGCCGTCATGACCGCGCTCGGCCTCTTCACGCTGTGCGTGGGCGGGATGGGCGTGCTGGGCGGAAAAAACGTGCTGGTACTGCTTGTGTCCATCGTGTTCGGCACCCTCGCAGGCACCGTCATTAATATCGACGGCCGGATCGATAAGCTCGGCAAAAAAGTAGAGGCCCGATTTTCCGGGAACGGCACTTCCGGCGGCCTGGCTCAAAGCTTCGTCACGGCGACGCTGATGATGTGCGTGGGCGCCATGGCCGTTGTGGGCTCCATCAAGGCCGGTACCACCGGAGACTGCACCCTGCTTTATACCAAAAGCGTCATGGATTTAATCGCGTCCCTGATGCTGGCGGTCAGCCTCGGCGCCGGGGTGCCGCTTTCGGCGGTGTGCGTGTTTGTTTTCGAGGGTGCCGTGACCCTTCTGGGCGGCGTCCTCGCCCCGGTACTGACGGAGACCATGATTGCGGAAATGTCCGCCGCCGGGTCGCTGATGATCCTGGCGCTGGGCTTTAACATCCTTGGGGTCACAAAGATCAAGGTCGCCGATATGCTCCCGGCCATCATCTTTGCGCCTTTCGTGTCGGTATTGTTCGCGGCGCTGGATCGCCTGACCGCCGCGATGCAGGGTTGAATTAAGGAAATCAAGCCGGGAGGCGGTTCTTTTGAACGGCCTCCCGGCTCTCTTTTACGAATCTTTTTTATCTGTTTTATCTGCAGCGTATTCCAGAATGTCGCCCGGCTGGCATTGCAGCGCCTCGCAAATGGCCTCCAGCGTGGAAAACCGGATGGCGCTGACCTTGCCGGTTTTGAGCTTCGAGAGGTTCACGTTTGCAACGCCCACCCGCTCGGAAAGTTCTTTCAGGGACATCTTCCGATCCGCCATCACGCGGTCGAGTCTGAGTATAATCGGCATCGCGTCACCTCAAAGCGTCTCGTCCGAGAGCTGCTGCAATCTCGCACCGTATTGGAAGATGGACACCAGCGCAAAAAATGTAAGCACATCCATAACACCGCTGGCCGTGGCACTGATGGCTGTAATGCGGCTGTTGCCCATGAGCGTGGGGGACACCGAGGCAGCCATATACCCGCAGACCGCATGAAGCGGAATATTTGCCACCATCAGCCAGACCATTATTTTCAGCTTTCGCACAATGGGCGGGGAAAAAGGTTCGCCTGTGTTCGCAATGCCGCGGAATGCGGAAAAGCCTGCAAACTGCGTCGCCGCGTAGACCGCAAGGCTCAGAAGCTGGATAAAGAACAGCCATTTCCACCAGCCGAGGGGCGGATTCTCAATCCCGGCAATGGGCAACCCCAAGCGCATCAAGGCGTTGGCCGGGTCGGAGAACAGCCAGACCAGGGCATTGATGCTGCTTAATGCGGCATAGACGTAATAGAGCGCGAAAATCAGCAGCGCGACGGAATAGACCCGGCTGGTTTTTTTCAGCTTGTTCTGTAAGAGTTCCATAACAGCGCCTCCTTATGGTCGTTGGCATCGTCGTTGGCATAAGAATAGCGCATCAGGCAACGAATGTCAATAATTAATTAACGATAAACATTAATTTTTTTGGGGGTGCGCTGCGGGATCCGGCTTACGCCGACTCCCTCAGCCACGTCAGGATATATTCCGCGAATCGTTTTGTGGCGGGGCTGTCGCGGCTGGCGTCCGGGATGGCCAGACCGATGGTGCGGCTGGCCGGGGGCACCAGCTCCAGCACCTTGATATTGTCGTGCCGCCCCTTCAGCAGCAGCTGGGGCATGATGCTGATGCCCAGCCCCTGCTCCACCATGGCGATGATGGCATAGTCGTCTTTGGTGGAGTATTTGATGTTCGGCTTCACGCCCGCCGCGTCCAGCGCTTTGCGGGCGTCGTGGTTGGAGCTCTCCAGCAGGGTGATGAAGGGCTCCGTTTCACACTCCCGCAGCGGAAATTTCGGGTAGGAGGCAAACTTGTGATCCCGGGGCAGGATGGCCAGCAGGGGGTCCTCCATCAGCGCCTGACAGAAGCAGTCCGCCCTGCAGGGGACGTTGACGAAGCCGATGTCGATGCTGCCGTCGGAGAGCCACTGCTCCACGTCGTAATAGTCGCCGTTGAGAAGCTTGATGTCCACGTTGGGATAGTCCCGCTGGAAAGCCTTGATGATGCCGGGCAGCCAGTGGACGGCCACGGAGGTGAAGCTGCCGATGCGCACCGTGCCGGAATCCAGCCCCCGGATGGCCGAGGCGATCTGGCTGAGCCGCTCCTGACTGTTGAGGACGCCCCGCACCGCCGGCAGCACCCGTTCCCCGTCGCCCGTGAGCTTGACGCCCGCCCGGGAGCGGGTCAGTACCGGAAAACCCAGCTCCGCCTCCAGCCCGCTGATGGTGTGGCTCACCGCCGACTGGGTGCAGCCCAGCGACTCCGCCGCCCTGGTCAGACTGCCCAGCTCCACCACCCGGGCAAAGGCCTCGTATTTTGATACGGACATGATGATTTACCGCCTATTATGAAAAAAATTCATCTTATTATGAGATACACAAGGGATGGTACTACTATACCCCGTTTTTTCGGAATTTCAAGCCGAAATGCGGTCTTTCGTCCTTGCGGGGCGGCCGCGAAATCGGTATAATCCCTTTGTTATCGAAAAAAGTGTGTGTCAGGAGAAAAAAGAATATGTCTGCAACTGTGTACATCCTTATCGCCATCTTGGTGTACCTGGTGGGTATGCTGGTGATCGGCGGCGTCTATTCCAAGGGGAACAATTCCTCCGGCGACTTCTATCTGGGCGGGCGCAGGCTGGGCCCCGTCGTTACCGCCATGAGCACCGAGGCGTCGGATATGTCGGGCTGGCTGCTGATGGGCCTGCCGGGCGTGGCCTATTTCACCGGCCTGGCCGACGCCACCTGGACGGCCATCGGTCTGGCCGTGGGTACTTATCTCAACTGGCTGTTCGTGGCCAAGCGCCTGCGGCTGTACTCCTCCCGCATTGACGCCATCACCATTCCCGACTTCTTTGCCAAGCGCTATCACGACCCCAAGCTCATCGAGGGGATCGCCGCCATCGTGGTCATCGTGTTCTTCATCCCCTACACCGCCTCCGGCTTTGCCGCCTGCGGCAAGCTGTTCACCAATCTGTTTTCCGTCAATTACATGACCGCCATGCTCATCAGCGCCTTCGTCATCGTGGCCTACTGCGCCATGGGCGGTTTCATGGCCGCCTCCGTCACCAGCCTGGTGCAGAGCATCGTCATGACCCTGGCGCTGGTGATCGTGCTGTGGTTCGGCATCGCCACCGCCGGCGGCTGGGACGCCGTGGTGGCCAACGCCAAGGGCGTGGCGGGCTATTTCAGCCTGCACAGCCTGGGCAACGTGGCCACCGGGGAGGCGTCGAACTACGGGTTCATCACCATCTGCTCCACGCTGGCCTGGGGCCTGGGCTACTTCGGTATGCCCCACATCCTGCTGCACTTCATGGCGGCCGAGGATGAAAACAAGCTGAAAATCTCCCGCCGCATCGGCACCACCTGGGTGGTCATCTCCATGGCCGTGGCCGTCACCATCGGCATCGTGGGCTACGCCATGTCCAAGGTCGGCGTCATCGACACCTTCCCTTCCGGCTCCGCCGCCGAGGCCGTCATCGTGAAGATCGCGGGCCTGCTGAGTACCCACGGCGTGGTGCCGGCGCTGCTGGCGGGCGTCATTCTCGCCGGCATCCTCGCCTCCACCATGTCCACGGCGGACGCCCAGCTGCTGGCCGCCGCCTCCGGCATCACCCAGAATATCCTGATCGACGTGTTCGGCGTGAAGATGTCCGACAAGAAGAACATGGCCGTGGCCCGCTGCACCGTGGTGCTGGTGGCCGTGCTGGGCGTGGTCCTGGCAAGGGACCCCAACAGCTCCGTGTTCGCCATCGTGTCCTTCGCCTGGGCCGGCTTCGGCGCGGCCTTCGGCCCCGTGATGCTGGCCAGCCTGTTCTGGAAGCGCTCCAACCGTTACGGCGCGCTGGCCGGCATGATCTCCGGCGGCGCCATGGTGTTCATCTGGAAGTACCTCGTCCGCCCGCTGGGCGGCGGGTGGAACATCTATGAGCTGCTGCCCGCGTTTTTGGTGTCCGGGATCTTCATCGTGGCGGTCAGCCTGCTCACGCCCGCGCCCGAAAAGGAGATCGTGGAGGAATACGAGTCCGTCAAGGCGTAAAAAAGTTTCCCGCCGCGGGCCGCGCCTCTTGCGCTTTTTGCAAAAGTATGGTACGGTACTGAAGTAAACGGGTAATTGATCCGCCGTATGCAGGAACTTTCCTGCATACGGTTTTTTCAATCAGAGGTTGTGCGTATGAAAAAATACAGGGGGCCGCTGCTGCTGCTGTTGGCGGCATTGGTCTGGGGACTGGCCTTCGTGGCCCAGACCAGCGCGGCGGGCAGTATCGGGGCGTTCACCTTCAACGCCGCGCGCTCGCTGCTGGCGGCACTGTTTTTGCTGGCGGTCATCGGCGCGCGGGGTCGGCTGCGCCCGGCGGCGCCCGCGGGGGCGGGTGAGAAGAAAGAGACCCTGCGGGGCGGCATGCTGTGCGGGCTGGCCCTGTTCGCGGCGGTGAATCTGCAGCAGTTCGGCATCGGGACCTATCCGGCGGAGGCCGCGGCCTCGGGGCGGTCGGGCTTTCTCACCGCCACCTATGTGGTCATGGTGGCGCTCTCCGCGCCGCTGTTCGGGAAAAAGCTGCGCGGGCCCGTGCTGCTGGCCGCGGCGGGGTGTCTGGGCGGAATGTATCTGCTGTGTCTGGGCGACGGCTTTTCCGGCGTCTACCTGGGCGACGCGCTGGAGCTGGGCTGTGCCGCGGCCTTCGCGGGGTATATCCTGATCGTGGACCGCTATGCCCGGCTGGACAGCATCAAGGTGTCCTGCCTGCAGTTTCTGGTGTGCGGCGTGCTGTCGCTGGCGGGCGCGCTGCTCTTTGAGACTGTCAGCGCCGCCGCGCTGCTGGCGGCGTGGCTGCCTATCTGCTATGTGGGGATTTTCTCCGGCGGCGTGGGCTACACCCTGCAGATGGTGGGACAGAAGGACACCGAGCCCGCCGTGGCGTCCATCGTGATGAGCTTGGAATCCGTGGTGGCCGCGCTGGCCGGGTGGGCCATTCTGGGCGAGCGGCTGAGCGGCGTGGAGCTGCTGGGCTGCGCGCTGGTGTTCGGCGCGGTGATCCTGGCGCAGATACCGGGCTTTGTGAAGCCAAAGGAGAAGACGGGGGGCTGATTTTTCGGGGTCGCCGGCATT
>JGI20225J20221_1002036_pt1 | contig 16973 bp, 12 predicted proteins | sample BioMet4_FD_20221 | JGI IMG/M metagenome (IMG submission 20221) | reverse complement strand
TTTCTCAGCTGCCTACGCGGCAGTAAACTATGGCGTCGCCGCGCCAGTTGTCGCCGGGATTTTCTCAGCTGCCTACGCGGCAGTAAACATGCCGCACAGCACCTGTCCGGTGCCGCCATTTTTCTCAGCTGCCTACGCGGCAGTAAACGCCTGCTCGATCTCGTCCCCGAAAGTCCACCATTTCTCAGCTGCCTACGCGGCAGTAAACGCCTTATGATGTCTCTCATCGGTCGTCCATCTTTTCTCAGCTGCCTACGCGGCAGTAAACTATGGCGTCGCCGCGCCAGTTGTCGCCGGGATTTTCTCAGCTGCCTACGCGGCAGTAAACACCCCGGCCGATGATGATGTACTCGTCCTGGATTTCTCAGCTGCCTACGCGGCAGTAAACTGGGTCAAGTCCGGCACGGTGGACGACGACCTTTTCTCAGCTGCCTACGCGGCAGTAAACTTCGTCAGGTCCCGGCAATAAAGGACGACGTTTTTCTCAGCTGCCTACGCGGCAGTAAACGTGTAGCGCCAGACGTCGTAGCGGGTCGTGTATTTCTCAGCTGCCTACGCGGCAGTAAACAACGTGGTGCGGCCGGCATTGCGGCTGTCGTCTTTCTCAGCTGCCTACGCGGCAGTAAACATTTCATCGAATTGAGGGCTGGATTGTTAGTATTTCTCAGCTGCCTACGCGGCAGTAAACGAACTGACCCTGGCCGACGAAGCCACCTATCTTTTCTCAGCTGCCTACGCGGCAGTAAACTAGACCAATACAACACATTTTTTAGATTTTCAAAGAGCTTGCCCGTAACCATCCGCCGGAACCCTTTGTTTGGGAACAAGGGGAACCAATTTATTTTTAAACATATTTTTAGCTACCCATAAAAAAGGGTCAAAACCATGGGACCGTTGCCGCGGGCGCGCGATGACTCAGGCCATAGCTGCTGAACGGACCAGCGATGGGAGTGTCCAGCAACGGTCCGTGCTCGATGAAAAGACGCAACCTCTGGCCTGTGCTGTGGCTGCTGAGCGTGACATACGGGAGATCAAGCCGTTCAGCCGCGTTGCCGGGAATGGCGGCAAGCGCTTCCTGGGCACTGACTCCCTTGCGCCGCATCATGCGCCGCCGCAATCGCTCGGGATTGCTCTTGGCCTGAACCCGGCGAACCACACGGTGCTGGACCCCATCCGGCACCGTTCGTATCGACCCGAGCCGAACATGATCCGACATGCCCGAAAGCCACGGCAGCGCCATCAGTTCGGAGAGCGCCACGGATGAGCCGTGCAGACGCAGTCGCTCCCCCAGGCCGCAGGACGTCCTCTCCACAGCCGGGAAACTGATCCCGATCCGGCCAGCCGCCACCGCAACCAGCCCCCGGTGCAGCTTGGAAAAAAGCGCACTCATGAGCACCGTGTCGATGAATTCCGGATCGGGCAGCAGGGTGATATCCACATAGTGGTCCATGGCTTAATCCTGGCTTTCACCGAAGACGCCGCCCCGGATCAGGGTTGCTATGACGAAGTGCTGCTGCTGCGCTTCCGGTAACTTGCCCCGCAGCACCCAGTTGTCCAGCAAGGTGTAGAAATCCATCTTCTGCTTCGGCTGGCGATAGGCTGTGCCGCGTGAGGTGACCGAACCGTAGGGTTCCACGGCGATGGGGCCCATATCCAGCGTATCTGCCTCGGGATACCACGTGTCGATGGTGCGCAGGGCGTTGCCGATTTTCTGGCTGTGCATGGCGGCGACACCATCGACACTGTAGAGCGTCTTGCTTTTTTTGCCTTTTTTCGAATTGCCCTGATCCAGGATCAATTCCTGTGAAGGATAGACTTCCTGGCCGGTGCCGATCCGGGCGAAGGCCGTCACCTCGAAAAAGAGCGGCATATCTCCGCAAAGACCCTGCTCAATGGCCGCGGCCAATGCTCCCAGGTCTTTGACGGCGGAGTCGGGGGGCTGGAAATTGCGGAGCGGCAGGGTCAACGCGTCAAACGATATAACGGCGCTCGTCCCAATGGTGCGCACCTGAATTTGCACCGCGTCGGCGCAGAAGCGGTTGCGCCACAGGAAGCGGCCATTGGCCAGATTAGAGGCATACCGGCGGGACAATTCCCCAAATCCGTGCGTTGCTGCATACTCCTGGATCACCTTTCCCAGAGCCTCTTGATAGGCTGCCGCATCGCAGGCCGAAGGCCGTCCGACACCCGGCAGGACGCGTAAACTGAACGTGACCCTGAGGGTGTCGGCATCCGGTGGAAGCATGGCCGTATCCACCTTTTGCAGGTTGGGACTCTGTATGGAAGCATCGAGTTTCGCCGGGTCCTGATCCTTGGTTTTGAGACGGTTGGAAATGGTCCCGCGAACCGATTTCTCCCGCAGGGCAACAGGTCGCCACTCCTGCGGGCGGTCCCGCATCTCCCAACTTCCGGCATGGAACAGCCCGTCTGAAGGATCAATCTTGCGTTCAAAAGCCAGAACCGATGGGTTAGTCATCGTCATACGATTCCTCCTCGGGGTCTTGTGTAAAAGCATTGTGGCAGAGGTAGAGGCCCTTTTCCGCGTCGGTCTCCGGATGCCAGAGCATCTGGTCCAGATTGGTCAACCTATGCGGGGAAACCCACTGGCCGATGGTCGATAGACCCTCGACGAACCGGAAGGGGGTTACGGCATCGCGGGCGCCCGGCACCGTTCCCGCCTCGTACAGGGGCGACAAGGTGGCAAATCCCGTGGATAACGGCACCAGCCAGCCGCCGTTGCGCCGCCTGTGCTGCCACGTGCAGACGGCAGCATCGGATTCGTCGGGCTTCGGCTCGACATGCAGGGCCAGAAGATCAAGGAATGCCTCCAACGGGCTGGTCTCCGGCTTTTCTTGCCGCAACGCCGCCAGATGGGCGGTCAGCAGGTCAGCTCGTTGCACGAGGGCAAAGCCGGGCAACAGTTGATAGCGCAGCTTATTGAAGTCATTGCGCTGATCCTCTTTCCATTCCTGCCACGAATCCACGTAAATCCCCCGCCAACTCCGTATGCTGCCGCCGGCCAGCCGCAAGCTCGGGACGATGGACCGGATGTGGTCGGCCAGGGTGTCCCGGGTCTCCGCATTGGGTTCCGTTCGGATTTCGATCAACAAGGTGATGTCCAGATGGGCGCGCCCTTCCTCGATGAGCGCCGCGGCCTCGTTTTTAAACGCCTTCCAACCCGCGTTGTAGGGATGCCGCCTCAGTCTGAACACCTGGGCAAAGGAACCCGGCGGCCGGTACACCTGCGGCTCGAAACGGTGGCAAACGATGCCGACCCCTCCCAGCTCCACGCCATCCAGGCGGCGCTGGAGGGCATGGGCAAAGCCGGTAAAGGTCGGGACCGGCGGGAAGCCCCAGGCCAAAGGCCCGGAGACGGCATTGGCGTTCTCCACGCGAAGGTGAGAGATTTTGAGAAGCGCGGCGGCATTGCTCATGAGGCCATCCCCTCCATTGCACGCAGGCTGTCCTCGAACTCGTTCCGCCAGGCCCGGAATTCTTCCTCGCCTACCGGAAGCCGTTCTTTTTTCAGCCAGGCGTTGATCCAGATACCAAAGTCGGCGGCCACATCGTCGATCCAGTCCGACGAGGATCGCCCGGCGGCAAGGTCGGCATCGTCTCGGGCACGTCCGGGATCGAGCCAGATGCACTGCCGTTTGGGCAGGCGGCAGTCGGGATTGCTGCTCCAGCCCGACGGTTGCTCGCGTAGCGCGGCCGCGTACTGGAGCACCTCCCCGATGATATCCTTCATACGCCGGGCGCGGCCCTGTCGGATGCGGACATTGTTGCAGTCCTGCACCTTCGTGAGATAATCCTGAAAGGCCTCGAGTTGTGCTTTCAGCGCATTCAGTCGATCGAACATCTTGAATACACTCTTGACACGTAACGGAAGGGCAATGCGGCGCTGTTGCCAGTCTGGCGGATGAGAAGGCAAGAGCCAGACTTCGCCGTGACGCTCCGAGTTGAGCTGACTAATATTTTGTGGCTTGGTGCTGCCGTATTTCTGGATGGTGAGCCCCGGCCAGTCCCGGTAGCCATGGGGATGCGGCCTCTTTTCCCTGCAAGCCCCACGAGCCGCCTGGCTGGACTCGCCAAAGCGGTCTTCCCTGAGCACTTCCCAGACCCGCTGGACCAAGGACGTGGGGAACAGCGGTTCGAGGAGATGATACGAGCCGTCGGGCAGTGGCCAGTAGATCTGCTTGGCCAGGGTATGCGAAGTCGGTCCGCTTTTCGGTTCGGTGATGGCGGCGAACGCCTCGATCCAGGTTTGTTTCTCGGCCTCACTACCAGGGAGGGCCGCAAACAGACAGGAATCCTTGTCCTTGGCACGTTGCCAAAGGGGCGTGCCATCGACCTCCAGGGAGAGGAACTTAAAGACATCGAGCACCGCAGCGTTTCCCACGGCATCCGGCCTGGCCACGTCCTGAATCGTATGCGTACCGATGCAGGATTCTCCCGCCTCAGGATTCCCTGCGCTATACAGGCTTGTTCCTTTTGCGTCAGGATGGGAATTTTTGAGGGCGTGACTGACCATCTGTATCTGCTTGACCCGTGAAGCGGCGGTGGCGATCCAGACAGCCGGCCGGAATTCCTCGATGTATTTCCGTTTTTCCGTTTCGCTCTTGGCTTTTTTGAGTTTAGCTTCGAGACGTTCCTGGAAGAAGGCCTCAATCGCTTTACGCAATTGCTCGGAAACACTAGAGGATGTGTTCATAATGGCATACCCTTCGTTCGGTTCAGGCGTTCCTCGATTCCTTCTTCTAAATTTCCTAGCCAAGTGGTCAGTTCCCCAGGCCGCTCGGCCTGACACCGCCTCACGGCGTACAGATGGCCCCCATCGGAGCGGATGTCAATCGAAAATACTATTTTTTTAAAAAAAATAGATATTCAACAAGATATCATATGGCAACGAAAGGTGGACAGGATACACCTTCGCTTATATGTTTCTTGAAAAATCACTGTGCTAAAAATGGCTGAGAAGGCAATGGAACAAATCAGTCCAAGCAACCTGAAGACAATCCTCCATTCCAAGCGGGCAAACCTTTATTATCTGGAACACTGCCGGATCTTGGTCAATGGGGGACGGGTCGAGTACGTCACGGACGATGGTCGTCGCAACCTTTATTGGAACATACCCATTGCCAATACCACAGCCATTCTCCTTGGCACGGGGACTTCCGTCACCCAGGCGGCGATGCGGGAGCTGGCCAAAGCCGGGGTATTGGTCGGCTTTTCCGGAGGAGGGGGGACGCCGCTCTACAGTGGCCTGGAGAAAGAGATCGAGGTCGCCTGGCTTTCTCCCCAAAGCGAATATCGACCGACGCAGTATCTGCAATGGTGGGTAAGCTTCTGGTTCGATACGGACAGGCGCCTGGCCGCGGCAAAGATGCTCCAGCGCGCCCGGATAGAGCGCATTCGCGAAATCTGGTTGGGAAATCGGCGACTCGAAAATGCCGGCTTTCGCGTGGATAAAGACAGGCTTGCGCAAGTATTGCCGGCCAGCTTGGAGCGGATGACCGAGGCTTGCGATGTGACCATGCTGCTCACGGAGGAGGCTCGGCTCACCAAACGGCTGTTCCAACTGGCCGCGGCTGCAACCGACTATAGCGGCTTCACGCGTGCGAAACGGGGCGCCGGAGACGATCCCGCCAACCGTTTCCTCGACCACGGGAATTACCTGGCCTACGGCCTGGGAGCGGTGGCGACCTGGGTGTTGGGGCTGCCGCACGGCCTGGCGGTGCTCCATGGCACGACCCGGCGCGGCGGCCTCGTCTTTGATGCGGCCGATCTGGTCAAGGACGCGACCATTCTCCCCCAGGCCTTTCTTTCCGCCATGGCCGGGCACGAGGAACAGGAATTCCGCGAAGCCTGCATCGAAGTCCTGACCGAGACCGATTCCCTCGACTTCATGATCGATACCCTCAAGGCCATCGCCGGCGATTGCGGAGACCACGCATGAATGTCCTGTTCGTCTCCCAGTGCACCGGCAACGCCCTGACCGAGACGCGTCGCCTATTGGACCAGTTTGCCGAACGCCGAAGCGAGCGCAGTTGGCAGACGCCCATCACCCAGGAGGGATTGCAGACGGTCCACCTGCTTTTGCGCAAAACGGCCCGCCGCAGTACTTCCGTGGCCTGCCTGCGACTTCACCGGGACCGGAGCGAACTCTTGTGGATTGTGGGTAACGCACGGCGCTTCAATGAGCATGGCGCCATTCCGACGGACACCACGGCGCGCGACATGCTGCGCGGCCAGGATGAAAACGACTGGCGCCACGGTGAGGTCATGTGTTTGTTGGCCTCGCTGGCGGGATTGTGCCATGACCTCGGCAAGGCCTCGATCGGTTTCCAAGCGAAGCTCAAGACGAACGCGAGAACCAAAGACGCCTATCGTCATGAGTGGGTTTCCCTGCGGCTGTTTGTGGCCTTGGTTGGCGAGGCCGTAGATGATGCCGCTTGGCTTGGGCGATTAGCTCGATCCGAATATACCGAGTGGGAAGCCTCTTGCGTCCGCGATGGCCTCGACCGTAACGCGCCGGCTCCACTGAAGTCCCTGCCACCGCTGGCGCGGGCGGTGGGATGGCTGATTCTGGGGCATCACCGTCTGCCGGTAAGAAAAGATAAAGACTGCCCGCGCAGTTCCGAGTTGCAAACGCTTGAATGCAGCTTCACGGCTGACTGGGGCTACCTGGATGATACGGCCGCGCCGAAAGCCAAATCCGCGTGCTGGACTTTTCCGGCAGGTCTGCCGTGGGACGGTCTCCCCTGGAGGGAACGGGCTGCCCGTATCGCCCAGCGGCTGTTGCGGCAGCCGGTAGCGACACAGGCGTGGCTCGACAATCCCTTTGTCATGCATCTTTCCCGCCTCAGCCTGATGTTGGCCGATCATTACACCTCCAGCCTGCCGGCCGAGGAAGCTTCCAGCGCTGTGGATGCTCCCCTTTATGCGAATACCGATACGTCGGGACGGTGCAAGCAACCTCTCGGCGAACACCTTGTCGCTGTGTCCATCAACGCATCGCGCATCGGGCGCGGGGCCTTGCCGCGTCTGGAGCGGCAGTTGCCGCGCATCGCCCGCCATCGCGGGTTTCGCCGCCGCACCGAGGAAAAGCCCTTCCTGTGGCAGAATCGCGCCTTCGACTTGGCGGAAAGCCTGCGATCCCGAGCCGTTCGTCAAGGCTTTTTCGGCGTCAACATGGCCTCGACCGGAACCGGCAAGACCATGGCCAACGGCCGCATCCTCTATGCCTTGGCCGAACCACAGGTCGGCGCCCGCTTCACCGTGGCCCTGGGGCTTCGCGTGCTGACCCTCCAGACGGGGGACGCCTACCGGCAGCGTTTGAAACTGGGAGCCGAGGACCTAGCGGTCCTGGTGGGAGGGAGCGGGGTCCGCGAATTGCACCAGCGGCAACAGGAGATGGCGCGGGGAAGTTCCGGGAGCGAGTCGGCCGAAGGCCTGCTGCCGGACGAGACCTACGTCCATTTCGAGGGCAGCCTGGAAGACGGGCCACTGCGCCGCTGGCTGCAACAGCAACCGCAGGCCCTGTTACAAGCCCCGATCGTCGTTTGCACCATCGATCACCTGGTGCCGGCCACCGAGGGGATTTGCGGCGGGCGGCAGATTCTCCCCATGCTGCGTTTGCTGGCCGCGGATTTGGTCCTGGACGAGGTGGACGACTTCGACATCAAGGACCTGCCAGCCGTGAGCCGTCTGGTCCATTGGGCGGGACTGCTGGGCAGTCGCGTGCTGCTGTCTTCCGCCACCTTGCCGCCATCGCTGGTGCAGGGCTTGTTCCAGGCCTACTTGCAGGGGCGCAAGGCCTTCCAAGCCAGTCGCGGCGAGCCGGGTTTGCCGCTCAATGTTTGCTGCGCCTGGTTCGACGAGTTTGCGTGCCAAACCAGCGAACACAACGACCTTGCGACGTACAAGGGGGCGCACGAGGATTTCGTCGGGCAGCGGCTGGCCAAATTGGCCGGGCAACCGCAGCGCCGCCGGGCGGTCATCCTGCCCTTGTCTATCCAGGTGCCAACCGGGAATCATTGGGAGAGGCGCCAGGGCATCTGTCAGCAGTTGGCCGGGGTCCTCCGGGACTGTTCGCTGGCCTTGCACAGGGACAATTGCCAGACCGATCCTCGGACCGGGAAACAGGTGAGTATAGGTCTGATCCGCATGGCCAACATCGATCCTTTGGTGACAACGGCCTGCCAACTGGCCGCCCTCGGCATGCCGGAAGGCTACTGTCTCCATCTCTGCGTCTACCATGCGCAATTTCCGCTCTACCTGCGTGCCAACATTGAGGAACGCCTTGATCGCCTGCTCAAGCGATCCCGGCCCGAGGCACTGTTAGAAGATAAGCAGATGCAGCAATGGTTGACTCGTTTTGATGAGCAGCAGCATATATTTGTTGTTATGGCCTCCCCGGTAGCTGAGCTTGGGCGTGATCATGACTATGATTGGAGTATTATCGAACCGTCCTCCATGCGTTCAAACATCCAAATTGCTGGACGAGTGCGGCGCCACCGATTGGAGGCTTACAAGGGGACTAACATAAATCTTTTTTCAACTAATATTAAGCGGTTAGAAGGGAGAAAAATCGCTTATTGCAAACCAGGTTATGAAAGCAATATGTCGCATTTGAAAGATCATGATTTGCGTAAAATACTAAGGAGTGAAGAGATATATCGAATAGATGCTTCGCCAAGAATCCAAGAACGGTGGAATTTGGAGCCTACTAGCTCATTAGTAGATTTAGAACATTATGTTATTAAAGATGTAATGCTTGGGAATACTCAGATGCGTATGCCTGTATCTCTGTGGTGGGAAACAAAGGCCCACTTGAGTGGCGTATTACAGGCACATTCCCAATTCAGGTCAGGCCAAATCCGCGCCTTGTATCGACTATTACCGGATGAAGATGGTAATTTTCATTTTTTTCGCACGGATGAAGATGGTGTAGAGATATTAGAAGATTATCTGTGTACTTTCCTCACGGATAGTTCCTTGCAGGTCGGACAGAGAACTGTTTGGTGGGAGGAGCAAGATGACAGACAATTGCTTGAGGTTCTTGCCAATTCTATGGATATTGATATCTCAGTCTGTGCACGACAATTCGCAGTCGTGGAGCTACCATTAAAAAAATCAACTAGATGGTGTTGTCATCCTAAATTGGGGATATATCGCCAGAATCAAGATTAAATTGAATGCTATAATCTTAGTAATTTTTTATTTAGTTGCTATATGTAGTATATTAAATATAAAAAGTTTTTCATGCTGCGCGACTTAAACATAGGAGAATGTTTATTCAAAATAATAGACCAGGGGTAATGCATCCCCAGGGCTAGAAAAAGTATTCAATTTTGGCACCGCGAGAATTTGGGGGCGCACTCGGTCAACTAGTTGAAGTTGCTAGAGATTTTGACAACCCCCGTGCTATGCAGCGATTCTTAGGCGTTTGACGGTCGTTGTGACCCTTGGGTTGGATCAAGTGCCCAGAACGCCCCAGACGGCGCTAACGCGTCCAAGTCGCGGGCGTGGCCCCGTCGTGTAGCGCCCGCTGTCTGCCTGCCGAAGGCCAGGGTGGACATGGTGGCCGTGGTGGCCCAGATTCCCACCACGGCCTGATAAATGGCAAAAATGACATTCTTGCGCGTTTGATGAAAAACTGCCCCACCATGCCAACCATCCCCACCCTCATAGCCTAAGCTGCCTGTCGGACCTTCCAATGTAGCGCGCCACGGATAACACCATGTTTTTCTAATGTGAGGCCAGCAAGTATACGCCCGGCGTTTGTACGCATCCACGCACCCAAGCGATTCGATTCAACTTTACCACGTTGCGCCGCGATCTCATCAATTACGCCCGGAAGTGCTGCGGCGTCTTCCCCTTCGTCTTCGGCAGCTACACCACTCAATGCACGCGAAACACATTGGGCAACAGAAGTAGGCTTATCGCCAAAGGTAGCGTACCAGCCTTGAAGGAATGTACGTAAGCGCATTGTTTCGGGATCGCTATTGTACGCCTCGGCAATCGCGTCAATCGGGTCAGCAATATCCTCAAGCAATCCGTCTTTGCCTACGTACATCACTGTCTTGCGTATAACGTCGCTCCATGTCTCAAATGAAGCCGTTCTATCATCCACAAGACAAGGCTTGTCTTTGTAGTATGTAAGTAAAGTAATTGCCGCAGCAGCAAGCTCAAGGTAGTTGTCCCGGCAATAGGCCAAAGGATTCATGACGAACGAACGCTTATGTGGATTTTTCATTTTTGGATCAATACGACACAAAAGCACACGTCGGCACAGGTCGCCTTTAAGCGTTAAGTTGTTGCCAGTTAAAAGCATAAGCGTTTTAGTCGGTACCGTTGTATCTTGAGATATTCCTAGCAAACGATCACCGAAAAGTTCACTTGTAAGCCAGGCACAAAGGCTATCTGAAGTAAACGCTCCGCTAACATTGTCGAATATGCAGACGGTACTTGCTCGCCTACCAATGGCCAATAACCTTTTCCGTATTTCTTCATCGCCCACCTTGCCCGGCATAACATCAGCAGACGGCGTGCCGGCGAGGTAGGACAGAGAAAGCGCCATAAGTGACTTGCCTGACCCAGCGACAGGGGCCGTGAAACCAAATGCGGGCGCCTTGTCCAAGGCCGGGCGCGTGAACGCGGTCAAGACCGCCGCCAGCGCCACGCCTCGGTCAACCGGGCCGACCATGGGGAATTTCTCGAACGGCCGCCACAAGGCGCGCACGGCCTCGCCCGCATCTTCATGCGTCGGGCTTTCGGGGACGCCCGGCCAGACGCCGCCGTTTAGGGAGAGGGTAACGAAAAGGCCGCTGTCGTCGTCAAGGCCTTCTTCATGGATCACGCGCCCCGTTTCAGGCAGGAAGATCGGAGCACGTACGACAGCTTTTATTTCTTGGAATGGCCACTCATTTTTGGCCGCGAGCACGCCTTTCGCAATGGGCTCGGGCGCATCGCACGCAACAATTCTCTTTTCGCGGGCGTTGAATTTTTCCCACCGTACGAACACGTCAAGCTCGTATTGCAAGCCTGACAAGTCGATGGGCCATAATTCGCCTTTGTCAGAAACACGCACAAGCTCTTTTCCTCGCTTGTATATCTGGCAATCAGTCTTAAGTATTTCAAGCGCAGTTCTTACTATCTCTGCGCGTTCACCGGCTTTTACAGTGATAGTCCGAAGGTGCCGATTTAGTATGAATCTACGGCCACCATGAGCAAAAGAGTAAAGATACTTCGCGCCCTTTGTATAAAGATATGCCGTGCAAATACGGGGATCGCTATCGTTGTAATCCGGTTCTAATGGATCATGAAATTTTTTCCCATGCCAAGTAGCCGGATCGTCCATAATTGTGCCGACTGTTACAGGTTCACCATTTTGTGCAATAAGCTCAAAGTCACCCATGAGCACCTTGTTTTCCACGGCACGTAAGTACATGCGTCGTGTCTTGTCGTACTCTATTAGTTCATTGTCCGTGTCAATGCCAAGCGTCTCGAATTTCTTTTTAGCTTGTGCCTCTGCCCACTCAACACGAACCTTGCGCGCTGCATCAGCTACGCTTTTCTTGATCTCCTCTTTGATAGCGGCCAAGGCCTTACGTTCTGCTATGGTTAAATCAGGAAAAGCTGATACCGTGTCAAGATACGCTGCTTCACTGTTATGAACTTCAAAAGCCGGTCGCCGTTGCTCAAGCGGCGCTTCACAATGCGCCCCAGATACAAAATCAAATCGTTCCGGCCGCCAGACGTAGCGGTCTACAATAGTTTTGACTTCGATGTTCCCGCTCTTGCTTATTTCAGCATAGCCCTGACCGAAAAGAACCAACCGATTAAAGAGCACCTCACCAGCACGTTTTACATCAGTACCATTTTGAACCAACACCAATACACGGACGCCAGAAGCGCCTTTTAGTTGTACCTCGCCATTATAAATAAAGGATGACGTAGAATGCGCAACAATGAAAGGGGCCTTATCCAGAAATCCGCTAGATGCTTTATTTAGGACTTCTAGTAAGGCTTCAACGTCTAATCGTTCCATACCTTCAGTGCGTGGAACGTCATAATCTATCATCATAACTGCCGGGCCATCTGAGTAATGAAAGTTTTGCCGTGTTCGGGCTATAAAAGGAATATCGTCCTTACCGTAGACTTTTCCGCCCTTGATACTTACGTTTTCATGTGTCTTATCGCCACGACGCAAATCTTCAATGTGACTTTCTGTCGCTATGAAAGCCTTGTCGCAAGCGCACACGCCATAAATCAAAGCATTATATGCGGTTTGCCTTTTAAGTAATATAGATAGTTCGGTTGCGTCCCGTACTTCAGCCTTGTATAGCTCGCCATAAACCAGTTTACCACCTGATTTCTTGAGCAAGTCACCGTTTGCAGAGAGCGAAAAAGATTTAGTTAAGGGCGAAAGCATTGATTTTGCGACGGTCAAGACCACTTTACCGGTCTGAGAAGGCGCTTTCGTCTCTGTGGTAGATTGACACGTTTCAACAGACGTAGTATTGGACACCTCATCTGTTGAAATTTCCTTTCCTGTAGCGCCCTGGGCCTGGCCGCCTGGGGCGTTTTCCGTTGAAATTCCCGTGTGTTGCATAGCTTACGCCGTCTTCGCCTTGACCGGGGGCTTTTTCGTGGCGGTCAACCGATCCCGCAGCCAGGCAACCAACGCTTCCCTCTCATAACATGCCTTTTTCCCAAGGTAAAATCGCCCGACAGGCCCGGTACCGGCGCTGTCTTCGTTTGCGAGCGAGCCGGCTGAAATCAAGCCGCCCAGCAGGCGTGGAACGGCGGCCCGGGCGACGACGGGGGGTAGCTCAGCGGAAAGTCTGTCGAAAAGCGTCGAAGGAATAGCCATAGAAAACCTCCATAGGAAATTTTCTACGATGAACCACAGTGAATGATTTTTTGAAAGGTAGCCTAATTCCCGATTAGGTTTACCCCAGGGGCGGCGGGGCAGTTACTCTTTACGGCGAGGATACAATATAGCTGATACCCAGTCGGCAGACTTTCCGTGTTCCTCCGCAATCGTTTCGAGAATATCGTATTTTTTCATTCCTTCTTTTTTTAATGCATCATGTCTTGCTTGTACGTCCTCGGCTAAAAAGTCACGATCCGAAAAAGCCTTTTTTGCAGACTCATAAGTTACATCAATTGGCTTTCCACGTATTTTTGGTGTACAGTCAAGCCTGTCAGCCGCGTAATGTAAAATTTCTTTTGGTATAGCAACGTGTTCACAACGTAAAGCGGTAGCTAGGTCTTTTGACGATACATTTTTTCCGGCAAGAATGAATGCAAGAGTCTGTTCAAGGAAATATGATTCGCATGCTTCCGCAAGGGCTTCATCTTCGGTTTTGTACTTATTTTCAAGAGCTTCATATTCAGCTCGGTATTCCTGGTCATCCTGCATTGCTTTTTCGTGAATGTCTCTCGCTTTGATTCTTGGCATATCTTTCCCTACTCGACTTTCGGGGATGCTCCAACAGTCCAAGTATCTTATAATACCCTAAAATAGCTGGAATTTATTCTTGAAAGACACTTCCTCTCCCCCTATACTGTTGTTACCACACACCAGCAAGAGAAAAAGGAAGTGCCCTCATGGAAGATACCGCGAACTCCGTGGCTCTGCAAGGTGACATTACACTGCCAGAAAGCAAGATAGCGGCCTTTTTTAGGCAGTTCAAAGTAATAAATCTTGCGGGACGGTGCGGAATCTCCAAAGCAAAAGGCGTGTCCACCAGGACCTTGCTTATGACACTCGTGTCCTTGCCGTTTCTTAGGCAAAACATTTATCGTGCGGTGGTCAACAACCAGCGTTGCGAAATAGGCAAGGACGCCGTTTATGACTTCCTCGCTTCCAGCCGGTTCAGTTGGCGGCGCTTCCTGCTCCAGTTGGCCCTCCAGGCCACGGCCATGCTTGATGCATTGACCCATGAGAACCGCGAGACCGTGCTTATCCTCGATGACACCACCATCGAACGGCCTAGAGCTAAAAAGGTCGAACTGCTCGCCAGGGTGTTTGATCACTGCGAGGGCCGCTTTCTCAAGGGATTTCGCATGCTGACCTTGGCTTGGTCCGACGGCGCGAGCCTCATCCCGCTCGATTTCGCCCTGCTGTCATCCACAGATCCCTGCAATCGCTACCAGAACGCGACCAAGGTTGTGGATCGGCGTTCCTGCGGGGCGATGCGGCGCAGGGAAGCCACCATGAAGTCAACCTCCCTGCTTGTCCCCATGCTTCGTCGCGTCCTGGCCGCCGGAACCAAGTCCCGCTACCTGCTCATGGACAGTTGGTTCGGCCTGCCCGCGATCATCAGCGCATTGTGTCCCTTGTTGCCGGTCATCTGCATGGTCAAGAGGACGCCCAAAATCCTTTACGGGTTCGGCGGCAAGCGCCTCACATTGGATGGCATTTACCGGGAACTGAAGAAACGTCGGGGCCGGGCCAAGGTGCTGGCCAGCGCTGTGATCACGCTCAATGGCGGTCAGAGCGCCCGCTTGGTCTTCGTCCGGGACCGCCGCAAGAAGGATTGGCTGGCGCTCTTGTCCACCGACTTGAGCCTGCCCGAGGCCGACGTGGTACGCATCTACGGCAAACGCTGGGACATCGAGGTCTTCTTCCGCACGGCCAAGCAGTTCCTGGGCCTGGAGAAAGGCTGCCAGGCCAGGGACTTCGACTCGCTCATCGCGCACGCGACCATCGTGCTCATGCGCTCCCTCATCCTGTCCGTTGAACAGAGGAGAAACCACGATCCTCGAACGCTCGGACTGCTCTTCCACGCCTGCTGCGAAGAGATGCAGGACCTGAGCTACCTGCAATCGCTCATGCGCATCCTGGAACTGACCCGGGACTGGATGAGCCAAAACAACTGCTGGCCAGAGCACTTCTATCAAGTCATGGCCGATGGCATCCTTGGTCAAGCGATCAACTTCTTGGGTCTCAAAGCCAATGTTTGTCAAAGAACACAACAGATTGCGGCTTAATGGGCAAGTCCGAAAGTCGAGTTTCCCTATTTATTTTGTAGCATTGATTTGTACAATTTTACCCTTGGATTTGTCCATACTAGATTCGAGTTTTTTTACTGCTCGACGCAATGTATCAGGGGCTAGGTGACTGTATCTTTCGGTCATAGCTAGTGTTCCATGCCCCATAAGCTCTTTTACGCTATACAAATCGACACCTTGCTCAACAAGCCAAGATGCGAAGGTGTGTCTTAATGTGTGAAATACAACTTTTTGACGAGGATCGGTAACGCCGTTATTTAGGCCTAGGGATGCCACAACCCGGTTGAATGTCTCTGAAATTTGGGTCATACGTCCGCCCTTGGCTGAAGGGAAAACTAAATCGTTTTGACCTCGGCGTTCCATGCTGGCAAACATCGCCGTCACTACCTCGGTCATGTAGGCCACCCGAGTCTTGCCGCTTTTAGTGTCGCGCAGGACGAGAACGCCGCGCTCCAAGTCCACATCACCCCACGTCAGGTGGAAAATTTCGCCGGCCCGCAGGCCGCAGTTCAGGGCGAGTAAAGCCATATCGTGGGTGTTCGATTCCCGTTCAGCCAGAGCTGCAAGCAATCGGTCGGCTTCGCCGTGGGTCAAGAATCGCAACCGGCGGGCATCGGCAGCGGGCTTCTTGACCAGGGAAACCGGATTGTCGCCGGCATAGAGACCGTGGCGCTTGGCAAAATTGAAGACCTGCCGTAGGGCAGCCAGGACATGACGTACGGTTTGGGCAGAACGTCCGGCCTCGGTCATGGTTTTCTTGATGCGCTCCAGATGAATAGGCTTGATGTCGCGCAAGGGCTTGTCAGCCAGGGTCGGGGAAAGCCACAAGCGGTAAGCGGCTTCCTCCGCGTACGCAGTATGGGCAGCCTTGTTGGCCTGGGCCACGGGCAGATACTTCTCCCAGGCCTGGGCCAACGTGATGTTCTCGCGCTCCTCGACGGCCCGGGCCTCGGCTTCCGCTTGGCGCTTGGCTTCGGCCCGCTCGCGCTTCTCGGCCAACGTGACAGCGCCTTGCCCTGTGCGTTGCGCCTCCTTCAATTCAGCGAGGCGGGCGTTAGCCTTTTGCTCCGTCCAACCCGCGCTACCCCAGCCAAGACTTTCCTGCCGGTCCTTACCGTCCAAGGTGTAGCGGATCACAAAATATTTATCGAAGGCGACGCCGTGCTTTCGCGTTGGGTGCTCCCGCCACCGGACCCCGGGAAAGCGTTTGGACTTGATGTAGACGCGCTGATCTTTTTTCATGTCCTCCACGGCGGCCCCCTTACCTGGCGGACCCAAAAGGTGGGTCCGTTATGGGTCCGTTTTTTTCGATGAAATGGACCCGTTAACAGTGAAACTCTGTGAAGCTAGATAGGGGTAAACAGTCTGAAAGTAAATAGGTTACGTGAAGATCGGTTGAAGTGCAGGATGATTAAAAAATCGCCTCCTAAGCGATAGGCCATGCGTTCGAATCGCATCGGGAGCACCATAAATTCAAAGGGGTTGGACTGATATGGTCCAACCCCTTTCGCATTTTTGGGATTTTTTGTCCCCCATCTGTCCCCCAATTGCTGGAGATGATGAGCGGAGTGCTGCGTTTATTTCGTCAGAGCAAGCGACGTGGCGGGTGGTGCGCGTTGTTTTGCTCTGAGCTTTATATCGTGTTGCAGATGAGATTTATTTATTGATATCGAAGAGGGCTTTGGATTACGGAGAATCAGCGTTTGTTTTCGTAAGCCATGCAATGCCCCGGCGTGTTCGCAGGATCAATGGTTAATGACTGCAACAAGGCCAGATTATGTGTAATATTCGAAAAAATTATGTGGCCCATGTCTGCGCTATTCCTGCCCGGTCCCTTTCGCCCATTGGGCGGGAATAGGCGCTTCCCAAAGGCAAGTTGAGGGCGGTGTAACGCCCATCCACAAAGAGGTCTTCAGACATTAGGATTTCTCCCAAAAGAGAACGACTAT
>JGI20225J20221_1002031_pt2 | contig 16996 bp, 14 predicted proteins | sample BioMet4_FD_20221 | JGI IMG/M metagenome (IMG submission 20221) | reverse complement strand
CGCCCCATACCCAGTTTGCAAAGAGCGGATAGAAGAACATGGAAATGAAGAAGGAAGTGATGACGACGGCGGAATATTTGACGCGTTCGGCCATGGCTCCGGTCGGAATGGTTACGGTCGTATCCATAAAGACCATTTGGAAGAAGAACAGGGCATAGGCACTGACATCATACGTGCCGGCAAGACAGAAGCCTTTCGTCCCGATGATGCCGCCGAGGCCGGGAATGGAAATCTCGCTGTTCAGGACGGCATTCGTCTGGCCGAGAGTTGCAGCGGAGCCGTATCCGCCCATCTGGAAGGCGAAGCCGGTCAGGAAGAAACCGACCGCCCCGACCAGGAAGACCATGAAGTTCATTGTCATCGTGTGGGCGGCATTCTTGCCGCGGCAGAAGCCGGTTTCAACCATTGCAAAACCGCACTGGAAGAAAAAGACCATGAAGCCGCAGATCATGACCCAGATCATGTTGGAGCCTGTAAATGCCTTGCTGGCCATCTGCGCGACATCCGAAAGTGTCGAGCCGGCCGTGTTGGAAGCGTAGGTGGCGCCGGTTGGATCGGCGTCTGCTGCCAGGATCGGAACGATCATGACCAGGGTCATGACTACGGCGGTCAGTGCGGCAGCGGCAATGCGCTTCATTCGCTGATGTCTACGAAGCCTCATTTCACTTTGCATTTTTTTCATAATAGATCCCCCTGCAGAAAAGTTTTATGAAGACAAAGAAAAGGCGCCTGAGAGTTTTCGCTCTCGAGCGCCTTTGCTTTATGCGTCTATCATAAACATCCGGAAAAAAAAGTCAAGATTTATTTTCCGTACAATCTGCCCNTCCTTTTTCCGCAGATCAGATCCATTCCTGATATTTTCGTACGTACAGCGGCTTGAGAATCTGCACGATGATGAGGTAGATCACGATGACGGCGGCAAGTGCCGGAAGGTAGATCAGAGGCAGTCTGGCCATGCTGAAGATTTTCGCAAGATCCGTGAATCCGATCAGCAGGGCAGTCAGGGAAATGATGCCGGTTGACAGAAGCAGCTGCGGACTCGGTCTGTCGGCGGTAAGGGAAAGCTTCCTTGTCCGGATGACGAGAATGACCATCGTCTGGGAGAGGACGCCGTAGACAAACCAGCCGGTCTGGAAATACGTCTGCATGGAAACCTGATTGAATCCGCACAGGAACCACATGGCGGCAAAATCCAGGATGTCAGCTATTGTCGAGGCAAAGCCGAACCAGAACATATAGGTCCGGATGCCGGACGTGTTGATCTTCTTCGGCCGCGTCAGCACTTTTTCATCCACATGGTCCCAGGGCATTCCCAGCTGCGCAAAATCGTTGAGCAGGTTCTGCACCAGGATATGGACAGGCATCATCGGCAGGAACGGAAGGAAGATGCTGGCCACGACCACGGAGAACATGTTGCCGAAGTTGCCGCTGGTGGCCATCTTGATGTATTTCAGGAGGTTGGCAAAAGTTTTTCTTCCTCCCATGACGCCCTGGTCGAGAACCATGAGGTCTTTGTTCAGCAGGATGATGTCGGCGACTTCCTTGGCGATATCGACGGCGCTGTCCACGGAAATGCCGACGTTCGCCTGCTTCAGCGGCGGGGCATCGTTGATGCCGTCGCCCATGTAGCCGACCGTTTGTCCGTTCGCCTGGAGAATCCGCACGACACGCTGCTTCTGATAAGGATTCAGCTTCGAGAAGAGGCTGCAGGATTCGACGGCTTTTTTCAGCTGCTCATCATCCATCGCTTCGACATTCGCTCCGGTCAGGGGAGTTCCGGTGCCGAGGCCGAGCTTGCCGCAGACGTATTTTGCAACACCCGGTGCATCGCCGGTCAGGACGACCGTGCGGATGCCGTGGGAGCGGAGGCTGTCGAGGGCTGACTTGGCAGATTCCTTCGGAGGATCGAGGAAGCCGACGAAACCGATCAGGGTCATGTCGCTTTCATCCTTCACGTCAAATTCACCGGTCGAAGGCACGTTCCATTTTTCGGCGACGGCAACCATGCGCAGTCCCATTTCGCTGTACTGATCGAAGACGGCCATGATGTTCTTTTCTGCTTCGGCGTCCAGCGGAAGCTTCTGCCCGTCTTTTAATATGGTGCTGCAGCATTTGACGATTTCTTCCGTGGCTCCCTTGGTGACCAGGATACGTCCCGGCTCGCCGATTTTTTCGACGACGACGCTCATGCGGCGCCGCTGGAAATCGAACGGAATCTCATCGACTGCCTTATAGGATTCCCGGTACATTCCGAGACCTTCCTTGTCCACGCGGCTGATGATGGCATCGTCGATGGCATTGGTCAGGCCGGTCTGGAAGAAGCTGTTGACGAAAGCCTGCTTGAGGACGGACATGTCTTCATTTCCCATGACGTCCAGATATTTCTCCAGGACGATCCGGTCCTGGGTCAGGGTGCCGGTCTTGTCGGTGCACAGGATGTCCATCTGGCCGAAGGTCTGGATGGAAGAGAGACGCTTGACGATGGTATTCTTCTTCGACATTTCCACGGCGCCCTTGGCCAGCGTCGAGGTCATGATGACCGGAAGCATTTCGGGAATCAGGCCGATGGAAATCGTGATGGAGAAGAGAATGGCGTCGATGACGCTGTTTTTCGTCAGGATGTTGGCGATGAAAATGACCGGGACCATGACCAGCATGAAGCGGATGAGGAGCTTGCTGATTTTCCCGATGCCCTCTTCAAAGTCGCTGGTGTCCTGATCCGTGGAAAGCGATCTGGCCATGCTGCCGAAATAGCTGTCCTTGCCGGTGAGCAGGACAAGGGCAAGCGCCGAACCGCTGGTGATGTTCGTGCCGAGGAACCCGATGTTCGCCAGATCGGTGACGTAAGCGGTCTCTGCGTAATCCGTGAATTTTTCCACAGGAGCCGATTCGCCGGTCAGGGTCGCCTGATCGACGAAGAGGTCTTTTGCGGAAATGAACCGGACATCGCCGGGCAGCATGTCGCCGCTGGACAGGCGGACGATGTCGCCCGGGACGATTTCCTCGAAGGGAACGGTCTGGGTCTGTCCGTTGCGGATGACGTCCGCATTGTTCTCGATCATCCGGCAGAGTTTGGCGGCCGCCTTGCCGGATTTGGATTCCTGGGTATAGCCGACAATTGCCGAAATGGTGATGGTCGACAGGATCAGGATGGAGGCTGACCAGTCTTTTTCGGAGGCGAAGACGACGTTGGTCAGGAAGGTGACGGCCAGGACGACGAAAAGCACCAGGTTGAAGGGATTGATCAGAACGTCGGCCAGGCGTTTCAGGAAGGTTTTCTGTTCGCCGGACTCAATCAGGTTGCGGCCGTATTTCGTCAGGCGTGCGGAGGCCTCGACCGGCGAGAGGCCGTTCTCGGTGCTTCCGAATTCCTTCAGTATTTCCGCCTTGTCCGGGCGGCTGTATTTCTTCAGCTCGGCGCTGATCCGTTCAGCCGCTTCATTTCCTCCGGCGGAAGAATTTGTTTTTTTCATCAGGACGTTCCTTTCACATGATGCACGTGTATGCAGAGTCTCGGAATTGCATGGCTATCATACTCTGAAAGCAGTAAAAAAACAATCGGCCAAAAGAGATTGCAGGATGCCTTCTTCCCTTTATCCGCCGTTCAGTTTATAATAATAGGGAAGGCCGGAACTGCTGTTTCCTGACCGGGAGGTATGCTATGGAATTTGACGCGGAATGGCTGAAACCGCTGCTTGAATGTGCGGAAGTTTCTTTTGTGGCAGACGATGAAACCAAACAGCTGCTCTGGCTCAGCGGGACAGATGCCGTGGGAGAGTACTGCTGGCAGACTGTCATGGGCAGGCAGGATCCGTGTCCTTACTGTCCGGAAATGAAGGACGGGGAATTCTATTCCTGGGACTGCTATGACCATGACCGGAAGAGATGGCTCAAGGTCAAGTACAGGGTCTTTGAAAAGGACGGGAAACGGCTGCGGGCAGGCAACGTGAACACCGTCAATGATATGATGGAATTCAGCAAGGAAACCATGGAAACCCTTGCCTCGACGCAGGCGCTGCTCAGGGAGAACGCCAGGATCAAGGCGGCGCTGGAGAAAGAGGCAAAGACGGATACCATGACCGGCCTCTATAACCGGAACCGGTTTAACCTGGATATCGCCGGCGGACAGTACAATGGCTCCCGTGCAGGTGCCGTGTATCTGGACATCAACAACCTGAAGGAAGCCAATGACCAGTACCATCATGAAATGGGAGACAAGCTCATCCGCACGACGGCATCGGCAATCCGGGATGCATCAGGTCAGTTTCCGGATGCCTGCGGATACAGGATCGGCGGCGATGAATTTGTCATCATGGTCAAAGAAAGCGATGAAGAAAAACTGCAGACCATCGCCGTGAGGCTGCGGAAGTACCTGCAGGAGCATCCGATGGAAATCCCCTGCGTCGTGGCATTGGGGACGGCGGTTTCCGACGGACAGGAAGACACGGAACAGATGGTTGAAAGAGCGGACAAGGCCATGTATCTTGATAAAAGACGACTGAAGGGTGATCATGTCCGTTAGGGAAAACAGAGAAAATTTTCGGAGGAGAAAAATGGAAAAGGCAAAGGTTTATTTCACGGATTTCCGTACGGGAAACGGCATCAGCACAACGGTCAAGCTTCAGAAGCTCTGCAGGAAGGCAGGCATCGGAAGCATCGATATGGACGGTAAGTTCGTCGCGATCAAAATGCATTTCGGGGAACTGGGAAACCTGTCTTTCCTTCGTCCGAATTATGCCAGGGCGGTCGCGGAGCTTGTGAAGGAAATGGGCGGCAAGCCGTTTTTGACGGACTGCAATACGCTCTATCCGGGCAGCAGGAAGAACGCACTGGAGCATCTGGACTGTGCGGAGCTGAACGGTTTCAATTCCATTTCCGCCGGCTGCCATGTCATCATCGGCGACGGTCTCCGGGGAACGGATGATGTCCAGGTCCCGGTGCCGAACGGTGAGCTGTGCAAGGAAGCGTATATCGGACGTGCGGTGATGGATGCCGACGTCTTCATTTCCCTGACGCATTTCAAGGGACATGAGTGCACCGGATTCGGAGGAACCCTGAAGAATATCGGCATGGGCTGCGGAAGCCGTGCAGGAAAAATGCATCAGCATAATTCCGGCCAGCCGGAAGTGGACCGGAACCTCTGCAGGGGCTGCCGCCGCTGTGCCAGGGAGTGCGGATCGGATGCCATCAGCTATCCGGACGGCAAGGCGCAGATTGATCCGGCTCTCTGCAAGGGCTGCGGACGGTGCATCGGATCGTGCGCCTTTGATGCGATTGAGAATAAGAACGGAGAAGCTTTTGAAATCCTCGGACGCAAGATTACGGAGTATGCCGCGGCAGTCTGCGCAGGACGTCCGAATTTCCATATCAGCCTGATCATGGACGTCTCGCCGAACTGCGACTGCCATTCGGAAAATGATGCGCCGATCCTGCCGAACATCGGCATGCTCGCTTCCTTCGATCCGGTGGCGCTTGACCAGGCCTGTGCAGATCTGTGTCTGCAGGCACCGGCACTGCCCGATTCACAGCTTTCGGACAATCTTTCCAAGAAAGACTGGAAATGCCATCACGACAATTTCCTCGACAGCAATCCGAACGTCCACTGGAAAGAGATGCTGGAGCAGGGTGAAAAAATCGGCTTCGGTACCCGTTCATATGAACTGATCACGGTCAGGTAAAGGTTCGGACATGGACATCCTGAAAAAACTGACAGAAGAACTGCAGATACAGAAATGGCAGACGGAAGCAGCCGTACGCCTGATTGATGAAGGAAATACGATCCCTTTTATTGCGCGCTACCGGAAAGAGATCACGGGCTCGCTGAATGACGAGGTGCTGAGGAACCTGCATGAGAGGCTTCTCTATCTCCGCGGCCTGGAAGAGAAGAAGCAGCAGGTGCTGCAGAGCATTGAGGAACAGGGGCTGCTGACGGACGAACTGAAAGAGAAGATCACGGCGGCCGATACGATGGTGGCGGTGGAGGACCTGTACCGCCCGTACCGTCCGAAGAGAAAAACCCGTGCGGGCACAGCCAGGGAAAAAGGACTCGAAGGTCTTGCCGCCATCCTGCGCCTGCAGCAGACAAAGCATTCCATGGAAGAGGAAGCGCAGCCTTATCTCAGTGAGGAAAAAGGCGTCCTCACCGCGGAAGATGCTCTTCAGGGAGCGGAGGACATCATTGCGGAAGAGATTTCCGATGATGCGGATGTCCGTTCCTATATCCGGAGACGCACCATGGAAGAAGGACGGATTGTGAGCGAGGCAAAGGATCCGAAAGTCCAGAGCGTCTATGAAATGTATTATTCTTTTGAAGAGCCGGTAAAGAAAATCGCGGGGCACCGCGTGCTTGCCGTCAACCGGGGCGAGAAGGAAAAAATCCTGAACGTGAAGCTTGAGGCGCCGGAAGAGGAAATCCTTTCCTATCTGGAACGCCGTGTCATCCTGAACGACAATCCCCATACGGCACCGCTTCTGAAGACCGCAATTGCGGACAGCTATAAGCGGCTGATCCAGCCGGCCATCGAGCGCGAGATCCGCAGCGATCTGACGGAAAAAGCGGAGGACGGGGCAATCCGGGTCTTCGGAAAGAATCTTGAGCAGCTGCTTCTGCAGCCGCCGATTGCGGGGCAGACGGTCCTTGGCTGGGACCCGGCTTTCCGGACCGGCTGCAAGCTGGCCGTCGTGGATGAGACCGGAAAAGTGCTGGATACCAAAGTGATTTATCCGACGGCACCCCAGAATAAAACGGAAGAGGCCAAGGCGGAACTCAGAAGGCTGATCGAAAAATATCATGTCACGCTTATTTCCGTGGGAAACGGAACCGCTTCCCGGGAATCAGAGCAGGTGATCGTCTCTCTTCTCAAAGAGATTCCGGAACCTGTCAAATATGTGATCGTCAACGAAGCCGGCGCTTCGGTCTATTCGGCGAGCAAGCTGGCCACCGAGGAATTTCCGGAGTTCGACGTCGGCCAGAGAAGTGCCGCTTCGATCGCGCGGAGGATTCAGGATCCGCTGGCGGAACTGGTCAAGATCGATCCGCAGTCCATCGGCGTCGGTCAGTACCAGCACGATATGAATCAGAAAAAACTGGCCGAAGCTCTGAACGGAGTCGTGGAGGATTCGGTCAATAAAGTCGGCGTCGACCTGAATACGGCATCGGCGCCTCTTCTCGGATACGTGTCCGGCATTTCCAAACCGCTGGCCGTCAATATCGTGCGGTACAGGGAAGAGAACGGACGCTTCCGCAGCCGCCGGCAGCTTCTGAAGGTTCCGAAGCTGGGACCGAAAGCCTTCGAGCAGTGCGCGGGTTTCATGCGGATAGCGGACGGAGAGAATCCGCTTGATGCGACGGGAGTCCATCCGGAGTCTTACCCGGCTGCGGAAAAAATCATGGCAGCAGTCGGACTGAAGATGGAAGACCTGAAACGTGTCCGGAAGGATGCGGAAGCCGGGCAGGGCGGAGTGAAGAAGGCGGAAGCCGGACAGGGCAAAGAGAAGAAGACGGAAAGTTTCCGTCTGGCTGAAAGCAGGATCCGCGACAGGGATCTCCTGGCGAAAGAAGCCGGCATCGGACGGATCACGCTGGATGATATTCTGAAGGAATTGGAAAAGCCGGGCAGGGATCCGCGTGACGACATGCCGCATCCGATCCTGAAGAGCGATATCCTGAAACTGGAAGACCTGAAGCCGGGAATGATCCTGAAAGGCACGGTGCGCAACGTCATTGATTTCGGCGTATTCGTGGACATCGGCGTCCATCAGGACGGCCTGGTCCACATTTCCCAGATCTGCGACCGGTACATCCGGCATCCGCTCGAAGCGGTCAGCGTGGGCGACATCGTCGACGTGCAGGTGCTTTCGACGGATCCGGCAAAGAAGAGAATTTCCCTGACCATGAAGATCAGGCGGTGAGAGCATCATCGGACACAGGAAGCGGAGGTGCTTTTTGGAGGAAAGGTATCAGCGCATGATTCCGGCGCTCAGCCCGGAAGAACTGCTCAGGCTTCGGGAGAGCCGCGTGCTTGTTGCCGGCTGCGGCGGGCTCGGAGGCTATCTGATTGAATATCTGGTCCGGCTCGGCGTGGGACATATTACGGCGGCCGACGGAGACGTATTTGAAGCCTCCAATCTGAACCGGCAGATTCTCAGCGACACGGCGCACATCGGCAGTCTGAAGGCGCTTGCAGCGAAAGAAAGAGCTGCCGGCGTCAATCCGGATTCCGAGGTGATTCCCGTCTGCGAATTTCTGACCGAAGAAAATGCAGATCGTCTTCTCAAGGGACAGGATCTTGCCCTGGATGCGCTGGACTATTTTTCTGCCAGGAAGATTCTTGCCTCCGCCTGCGCGAAGGCCGGGATCTATATGGTGCACGGAGGAATCCAGGGCTGGTGCGCGCAGGTCTGCGTCATTTCTCCCGGGTCGGGAGTTCTGGACCGGATTTCTCCGGCGGATGAGGAAGATCCGGACCGCAGTTCTCTTTCTTTCGTCCCGGCGTTCTGCGCGTCGGTCCAGGCTGCGGAAGCGGTGAAAATTCTCTGCGGCCGAAAGCCGGAGCTTGAAAACAAGCTCCTGGCAGCGGATCTTGATGTCTGTGAGATACAGGTCTTTGATCTGTGATCAGAGCCCCTCTTTCTGTCATGTTGAGAAACAGCAGCTTTACCAGAGATAAGTGACAAGGTCGTGACTGATGATGTCCGTGACGGTATAGACGGCAGCCGCAGACATATAGAGCACGGCCAGTTTCCGGTAGCGCAGGATGAAAGCCATCACTTCCCGGAGAATCGCGGAAGGATAATAATAGTCGGCTGTCCGGCAGCCGACGCCGTCCGCCGGAAGTCCGGCTGCGCGCGCATAGACGGCGGAACGGTACACATGGAAATCATTGGTCGAGAAGATGGCGTAGTAATCTTTTCCGCCCGAACGCTCATCCATGAGTTTCTTGGAGAACTGCATGTTCTGCCAGGTATTGACGGACTGATTCTCCTCAAGAATCCGGTCCTCCGGAACGCCCTGTTCCTTCAGGTAGGCGTGGATGGCAGAAGCTTCCGAAATTTCTTCATCCCTGCCCTGTCCGCCGGAAGGAATGAGAACCGGCTCTTCCCCGTTTTTCTTCCAGACCTCGATGGCCTTGTCCGCACGTCGGGCAAGAAGCGGCGAGACGCGCTTTCCGCTGAGAGACGCGCCCAGGACCATCACATAGTCCGGCTTCCTTCTCTTCGGCAGATGGCGGTAGAGGAAGGAGTAGAGGAAATAGGCAAAGCAGCAGAACGGCACGTAAAAGCCGCCCAGGATAAAGAAAGAAAGATACGGAGGAATGCCGCCGTAGACGCCGCTTTCCATCAGGCTGAAAATGATGAACGGCATTGAAAGCGACATCAGCCCGAAGAAAATGGAGAGGGCATGGTTCTTTGTCCATCCCTCTTTCCGCACCAGGCGGATGCCCATGAAGATCATCCAGGCACCGATCGCAAAGAAAGAGGCGAGGAAAATGATCGTCAGGACATTGAGGACGACAGATTCATCAGTGTAATAGAAACCCTCTGCGGTCTGCACCATATGCCAGTTGTTGTTGATGTAAAAACGGATCAGGCCGCGGGTCAGGAAGAAAACGGCGGCAGCCAGAAAAACCGCATTTGAGTAGCGGCGCGCCTCCTTCCGGATCCGGACAACGGACAGAATCAGAAGGACGGCTCCGACAGAAAGCGGAAAAAGATCATTGACCAATAAATAAGGAGCAGCTGCGTAATCGTTCATGGTTTCCATTATACCGCAAAAGGCGGAAAGGGAACCGATATTCAGGAAGGAAATGAAGCAGCTTCAGGTAATCCGGTTCAGTACGATCGGCACGTCGGAAAGCGTCAGGATTCCGAGAGGAGCTTCTTCTTCGGAACCATTTTCCGTCACCAGGACAGCCTGCAGCTTTTCACCGGAAGAGATGGCATCCCGGAAAACCCCGATGGCATCTTCTGCGGAAAGCTTTCCTGCCAGAAAGCGGACATGGTTCTTTTCCGGAATGCTGTCGATGACGTCTTTTACTTTCCGGGAAGCGGTCTTTCCGCTCATATACCAGTAGGAGATATCCTCAACCGTCAGCAGGGAAACAAAGTGCGTCCCGTCGTAGACCGGGAGCTTCGTGGTGCTGAGCTTTGCGATTTTTGCAAAAGCATCCTCGATGGAATCTTCCGGGGAAGCCGTTATGACCGGACGGATGCAGCAGTTGATGAGCTGCAGGGGTTCCATCAGAAGGCCGGCGATGCGCTCGATGTCCTGAACGGCAAAATCGCTCGGCTCGGCGATGAGAAGGCTTTCCCCGTCGCGCTGATGGACGACGGAATTCCGAAGCTGGCGGTAGTCATTCAGGATATCGGCATTTTCGCGGATGACCTGGCTGCGGCCGCTGCAGAACTTGACAGACTGTGCAAAGGAAATGTAGCGTGTGGCATGCAGGATTCCCTTCATGCGCTCTTCAATAACGGCAAAAGCATTCAGAAAACGATCGACGTTGCTGCCTTCGGTAAACATTTCGGACATAGGAATTCCCTCCGTAAAAAACGTTTTCTATTTATAGGCTTCGACAATCTTCGGGAGATCGGATACCGTCAGGATCCCGATGGGAGCTTCGCCCGGTTTCCCGGTTTCCGTAATCAGGATTGCCAGCAGGTTATGACCGTCCCACATCTGACGCATGAAGGAAAGCAGTGCACTCTGCGCTTCGCGGTTTCTGTCTGCAAAGAGTACGGTGTCTTTTGCATTGTGCGTATTCATGACATCTTTTACCGATGCATCGGAACCCGGATGAGCCATGCACCAGTAGGAAAATGATTCCATTGTCAGGAAGCCTTTGTAATCCGTACCGGAATAGACAGGGATCTTTGTCGTATCCAGAGACTTCATGATATCGAAGGCATCCGTGACTTTCGTTTCCGGCGTCACGGTCCGGACCGGCGCTTTGGCGAATTCCAGGGCAGAATGCCGGCGGAGAAGATGCTCACGGACATTTTCGATTTCCGTAACGACGGCATCGGACGGTTCGGCAAGGATGACCGAGGAATCCGTGTCGCAGACGATGGCATTGCGGATTTCCGCAAGCGACTGAAGACTCAGCGTAAACATGTGAATCACATAATTGCCAAGAGCAGCTTTCGGGATTACGTCGACCAGTTTGGCTTCCGGAACGTCGTTTGCATTTTTCCGGACGATTTCGTCAATCGTCTGATAGGCAGCAAGAAAGCGTTCCGCGTTGCTTTTTTCACCCATGAGATTCTCCTTTCGAAGATGCCTTTTTCTGAAGAAGTTTCAATCTTTATTATTATATAACGAAAAGCCGGATTTGTGCAGAAAAATGGTGCCGCGCTTCCGCAGGAAAAGGACCGGTGCCTCTTTGGAAATGAAGACGGCGTCCGATGAGGAAAAGCTGAGGGATGTTGACACATCGAAAGACAAAAGAGCATAATAAACAAAAAAAAGGAACCGGGAATATGTTTGAAATCATGAGCCCTGAAAAGGCTGTTTCAATGATAAAGGACGGAGACTGCATCTGCGTCAATTCTTTCGTCGGGATTGAGAACCCGGCCGAACTGCACGAGGCGCTCGGAAGACGCTTTCACGAAACCGGAAGTCCGGGAAACCTGACGGTCATTTCCAGTGCCGGTTTCGGCGTCTGGGATCCGGACCGCGCCGCGGAAGGCTATATCAGGGAAGGAGCGGTCAGACGTCTGATCTGCGGACATTTCGGAGCGATGCCCAGTACGAAGAAGCTGGTGCTGGAAGACCGCTTCGAGGCTTACAACCTGCCGCTGGGGTGCATTTCGCATGCCATCCGTGCGCAGGCGAGCGGCATTCCGGGAACGCTGTCCAAGGTCGGCCTGGATATTTTCGTCGATCCGCGGAGAGAAGGGCCCGGCATCAACGGGCTTTCCAGATCGCAGGACCTGGTGGAAGTCGTGGAGCTGGACGGAGAAGAATTCCTCTATTATAAACTTCCGAAAATCAACGTGGCGCTGATCAAGGGCACCGCGGCAAATTACAAAGGGGATATTTCCTTTGACGACATGTACATGTCGGGCGATGCGCTTTCCATCTGCCAGTGCGTCCGGGCCAATCACGGCAAGGTGATCGTGCAGGTCGACCGGGTGGTGGACACGCCGACCCGTCCGAGAAATACGATCATTCCGGGATGCCTGGTGGATGCGGTTGTCGTCGTCGAGCAGGAAGAGCGGCCGGTGGCCTACCGGGCCCTGACCGGAAGCTTTGAGATTCCTTATGCGGAATGGCAGGGATGGCATGAGATGATTGATGCCTTAAGCTCCACAAGGCAGGCCAACAATCCGGCCTACGACATCATCGGCAAGCGTGCCTCCATGGAACTCAAAGAAGGAGACATCGTCAACATCGGCATCGGAATTCCGGAGATGATCTGCCGCTACGCCAGGAAGAGCGGCATGCTGGAACGGATCACCATGACGGTGGAGTCCGGCGGCATCGGCGGATTCCCGGCATCCGGCATCGTGTTCGGCGCGATGATCGGCGCCGCGTCTGTTTACGACATGGCGAACCAGTTCGACCTTTACGACAACGGAGGCCTCGACATCTGCTTCATGGGTGCCTTCGAAGCGGACCGCAGCGGAAATGTGAATGTGCACCGCGTGCAGGATAATTTCTCCGGCATCGGCGGGTTCGCAAACATTACGGCCAAGACGCCGACGGTCGTCTTCTGTATGACCTTCAACGCGGGCGGGCTGGAAGTCAGCCACCGGCAGAACCATGTGACCATTGAAAAGAACGGGGAGATCCCGAAGTTCGTCCCGGAGGTTCAGAGCATCAGCTTCTCAGCAAAGAGGGCCCTCGCCAACGGGCAGAAGGTCCTCTACATTACGGAACGCTGTATTTTTGAACTGACGGAGAAAGGACTGAAGCTGACCGAGGTCTATCCGGGAATCGATAAGCAGAATGACATCCTCGACCTGCTTCCGTTTGAAGTGGAAGAATAAAGCTTATTTCTTTTTCTCATACAGGAATTTTTCCGGCAGCGTGACCTTGAAGTCTTTTGCCAGCGCACGGAACTGATCCGGCGTGATGGTCTGGCGTTTCCTGTCGGTCATGGAAAGCGTCTTCACCAGGATCTCCGCCGATTTTTCAACCGTGTGCATGAGTCCGAAGGTCAGGTCGAAATCCTCGCCTGCCGCGAACATGCCGTGGTGTGCCCAGATCGCGACGTCATATTCCTTCATCAGTTTGGAAGTGGCGACGGCGATATCGCGGCCGCCCGGAACCATCCACGGAACGACGCCGATGCCGCTCGGGAAGACGACCGGGCATGATTCGCTGGAAGATAAGATCTTTAGCCGAGAGCTCTGGGAAATGGCAACGGAATGTCCTGTGGTATTTCCGGACGCCGACGCCGTCCGGAAATACCACAGGACATTCCGTTGCCATTTCCCAGAGCTCTCGGCTAAAGATCTTATCTTCCAGCGGAAGGACAAAGGTCAGTGCGATCAGATTCGCTGGATGACCGTGATAGATGACGCGGTATCTGCCGTTTGTCTTACGCTTTTTGACTTCATGGTTCATCAGGTGCGACGGCAGCTCCGAGGTCGGACGCCCGCCGTTCTTCAGCCCCCATACGATGCGGTATTTCTCGCCTTTCTTGTCAATCTCAATCATGCAGATATTGGCTTCCGGATCGAGAATGACGTTGCGCATGTATTTGCCGGAACCGGTGACGAGGAAATATTCCCCGCCGACACCCGGTACGGAGGTGCCGATCGGCTGCCAGGTCTTCGGGACGAAATTTTCTTTTACCTGTCTGACTTCCGCGGGCTTGACGCGATAGGAGAGATTGCCTCCGTTTCTTTCGTGCCATCCCTGTTCCCAGCCGTCATTGGCCATGCGGATAAAACCTTTTACGAACGGTGCATTTACGAATTTCATTTTCTCGCCTCCAGAACTTCTTTTTCATAATCGCGGACTTTCGTGAACCAGCTTTCATTTCCCTCAACACCGCACCGCGTGCAGTATTCCTGCCAGACATCGCCGAACGGAAGGAGCTTCAGCTGTTCCTGCATCATCATCAGTTCGGTCAGCTGGCTGTGATCCTGCAGATACTTCAGTTCTTTGTCCGGCATCAGCAGGGCATTCAGCAGTGCTTCCTGAAGAGAACGGAAGCCGACGGTCCAGGCACTGATGCGGTTGATCGAAGCGTCGAAATAATCGAGCGCCATGTGGATCCGGTTCATTTTCCCGCTGCGGACGATCTCCCTGGCAATCTCTTTCGTCTCGTCGTCGAGCAGGACGACATGGTCGGAATCCCAGCGGACCGGGCGCGTGATGTGCAGGGCGATTTCCGGGAAATAGCACAGAAGCGAGCTGATCTTGTCGGAGACGACTTCCGTCGGATGGTAATGCCCGTTGTCCATCAGCGGCATGACGCCCTTGTGCGTCGCGGCGTACAGCAGCGTGAATTCCGAAGAACCGGCCGTGTAGCTTTCGAGGCCGATGCCGAAGACTTTCGACTCGACGGTGACTTTGACAAGCTTCCTGTCATACGGCTCAGACAGAATCTGATCGAGCGAATCCTTGTATCTCATGCGCGGCCCGAGACGGTCTGCCGGAATGTCCTTGCTGCCGTCGGGAATCCAGATGTTCATGACGCACGGGATGCCGGTTTCCTTCGCGAAGTATTCGGAAATATGCAGGCAGGCCTTGCAGTGATCGATCCAGAATCTGCGGATCGTTTCGTCCGGGCTGGTGAGTGAAAGCCCGTCCTTCATTTTCGGGTGGGAGAAGAGCGTGGGATTGAAATCGATGCCCATGTCATGCTTCTTTGCGAACTCTGCCCATCTGCGGAAATGAACCGGCTTCAGCTTGTCACGGTCGACGCGTTTTCCTTTTTCGAAGATCGCGTAGCTCGCATGGAGATTGAGCTTCTTTTTTCCCGGCATCAGGCTCATGGCAAACTCAAGGTCTTTCATGAGTTCTTCCGGCGTGCGGGCCTTGCCCGGATAGCTGCCGGTCGTCTGGATGCCGCCGGTCAGCGGGCCGTCCTGGTCGAAGCCGGTGACATCGTCCCCCTGCCAGCAGTGGAGCGACACGGGGACTTTCATAAGTTCGCGGATCGCTTTTTCGGTATCCACGCCGTAGGAGGCGTAGATTTCTTTGGCGGATGCATAGCGTTCTTTCATGTCCATGATGAAGATTCTCCTTTCAGCTGCGCTGTACGCAGACAATGAACTGTTCAGTAAGTTTTGATTTCGAAGGAATTGCTGACACACCGGCGTCCATCTTTCAGATCCTTCAGTTCCCCGTCTGCAATCAACTGGGCCAGAAGATTTCCGATGGCCGTGGCCTCTGCCGGACCGGCCAGAACCCTGCGTCCGGAACGCTCCGCCGTCAGGCGGTTCAGGTATTCCGCATTCGAGCCGCCGCCCACGATATGGATGTCCGCGTAGTGTCTGCCGGTAAGGGCTTCGATCTCCGCAACAGTCTCCGCATAGGAATCGGCGAGCGACTGGTAGATGACTGCGGCCGTCTGTCCTATGGTCTCCGGCAGCGCCTCGCCCCGGCCGGCACAATAATTCCGGATGGCCTCCTGCATGCAGGCCGGAGCAAGAAATGCGCTGTCGTTGACATCGACGCGGGAAGGAAAATCTTTTTCCGTTTCCGCCATTTCACACAGCTGCGCGAAAGAATAAGCATCGCCCAGTTCGTGGCGTACGCTCTGGATCATCCACAGTCCCATGATGTTCCGGAGAAAACGCGTGCGCCGGCCGTAGCCGCCTTCATTCGTGAAATTTGCACGGCGGCCCGTTTCATTGACAATGGCCTTTTCTGTCTCGACGCCCATCAGCGACCACGTGCCCGAGGAAATGTACAGCGTATCGTCGGACTGCGAGGGAACCGCCATGACCGCGGAGCCGGTGTCGTGCGTGGCAGGCAGGACGACGCAGCAGGTAAAGCCGACTTCGTCCGCGATTTCTTTCTTCAGCATTCCGACTTCGGTGCCGGGCATCGAAAGCGGAAGGAAGATGCCGTCCGGGAAACCGAGCCGTCCGATCAGTTCGTGATCCCAGTCACCTGTCTTTACGCTGACAAGTTGCGTAGTCGAGGCATTGGTGTATTCGGACTTTTTGACTCCCGTCAGCAGGAAATGAAAATAGTCCGGGATCATCAGCATCGTTTTCGCCTCCGCCAAAATTTCCGGATGGCGGACCTTATCGGACATCAGCTGATAGATCGTGTTGAACGGCTGCTTCTGGATTCCCGTGCGGGCGTAGAGTTCTGTTTCCGGAATGATCCGAAAGACTTCCTCATCCATTCCGGCCGTGCGGGAATCGCGGTAGCCATAGGTTTCCCCGAGGACGGCATTCTTTTCATCGAGAAGGACATAGTCGACTGCCCAGGTATCAATGCCCATGCTGGAGGGAATTTTTCCGGCTTCCCGGCATTTCGCCAGGCCGGCCTTGATCTCGGAAAAAAGACGGGCGGTATTCCAGCAGAGGTGTCCGTTCTTTTTTTCCATGCCGTTTTCAAAGCGGTAGACTTCTTCGAGAATCAGCCTGCCGTTTTCCAGATGTCCGAGGATATGACGGCCGCTGGACGCGCCGATATCGACCGCAAGCACATATTCCATGGAAATGCTTCCTTTCCTTTTTTCTGAATCCCAGTTTATCATCGGAAAGGCGGAAAAATAAGGTCGGGGGCCATAAAAAAACAGGACCTTATTTGCAGGACATGCTATACTGGAGAAGGAGGACTGACGGCATATGAATGAGGAACTTTTAGCGAGGCTGAAGGAAATCACCCCGGAGGAGCGGCGCATCCTGGACGGGGACCGGAAAGTACAGAAGGAACTCTATACCTCCGGACAGAACTTCATCATCGACAGCCGCAAGCTTCTTGAAAAGGGACGACTTTTCGAGATCCGTCCCGGCACGCGCTTCATTCATTTTCCGAAGCACCGGCACAATTATGTGGAGATGATCTACATGTGCAGCGGCA
>JGI20225J20221_1002029_pt1 | contig 17010 bp, 10 predicted proteins | sample BioMet4_FD_20221 | JGI IMG/M metagenome (IMG submission 20221) | reverse complement strand
CCAAATAAAACCAACCGTTTTAAGAGAGTAAACAAAATTCACTCAATCTTTGGACTTGTCAATTCTATAATTTATCTTTGCTATCTAATTGCTTTTAATAATAGAAAAAAATTAAATATACACTCTCATGAAAGACTTTCTCAAATTTACGCTTGCAACCGTAGTGGGAATCATCCTGTCAAGCATTGTTATATTTTTTATTGGTGCCATAATCTTATTTGGAGTTGTGGCTTCGGCTGATACAGAAGTGAAAGTGAAACCAAACTCTATCATGTTTCTAGATCTTAATGGAACATTAGAGGAACGAACTAAAGACAATCCATTAAAACAATTCTTTGGAGAAGAATTATCTACTTATGGATTGGATGATATTCTCTCTTCTATAAAAAAGGCAAAGGAAAACAATGATATTAAAGGAATCTATATACAGGCTAAAATGTTAGGAGCTTCTTATGCTTCCTTACAAGAAATAAGAAATGCACTGGTTGATTTTAAAAAGAGTGGTAAATTCATTGTTGCATACAGTGATAATTATACTCAAAAACTATACTACCTTTCTAGTGTAGCAGACAAAGTTCTACTTAATCCGAAAGGAGTAATTGAATGGCAGGGCCTTGCTGCAGAACCAATGTTCTATAAAGACTTGCTGGAAAAAGTTGGAGTAGAAATGCAGATATTCAGAGTTGGGACATACAAATCGGCTGTAGAACCTTTCATTGCAACCGAGATGAGTCCGGCCAATCGTGAACAAGTTACAGAATACATAGGTTCTATCTGGAATCAGATATTAACTGATGTTTCTGTCTCTCGAAAAATTTCCAAAGATTCTCTTAATGCCTGTGCCGATCGCATGCTTATGTTCTATCCATCTGAGCAATCTGTGAAATGTGGCCTGGCAGATAAACTAATCTATAAAAGCGATGTTAGAGATTATTTGAAGACGTTGGTAAAAATAGACAAAGATGAAGATCTTTCAGTACTAAGTCTGGATGATATGATCAATGTTAAACGTAACGTTCCAAAAGATAAGAGTGGCAATGCGATTGCAGTATATTACGCATTCGGAGGCATTGATGAGTCAACCGACGAAGGTATTATTTCTGAGAAAGTGATTAAAGATTTGCGTGAACTACGTGAAAACAAAGAAATAAAAGCAGTTGTTCTTCGAGTAAACTCTCCTGGAGGTAGCGCCTTTGGCTCTGAACAAATATGGAATGAAGTAAAAGCCCTAAAGAAAGAAAAAACAGTAGTAGTTTCGATGGGAGACTATGCAGCATCCGGCGGTTACTATATTTCTTGTGCTGCAGATTGTATTGTTGCCGAACCAACAACACTCACTGGTTCTATCGGAATATTTGGAATGTTTCCTAATGTAAAAGGATTAACTGACAAAGTTGGACTTAAATTTGATGTAGTGAAAACTAATAAATTCTCTGACTTGGGCGCACTTGGCCGTGGATTAAACAGCGACGAAAAATCATTGATTCAAATGATGATTAACGAGGGATACGATACCTTCTTAACCAGATGTGCCGACGGTAGAAAAATGAGCAAGCAAGCGATCGGTAAAATTGCAGAAGGACGAGTATGGACCGGAGAAAAAGCTAAAAAAATAGGACTGGTAGACGAATTGGGTGGTATAGACAAGGCTATTGAGATAGCAGCTAAGAAAGCAAAAGTAAAAGACTATACCGTTCTTTCATATCCTGAAAAAGAAGAATTCTTTGAGGCTCTTTTCAAAGAAAAGCCAACTCATTATATAGAATCTAGATTGATAGAAAGTAATTTTGGTGAGTTCTACAAAGGATTCAGCATGATTAAGGATGTTCAGAAATTAGATTACGTACAAGCCAGAGTACCTTTTGATATAAATATCAAATAAGATGAAATGGAAGAAAACTTCATTAAGATACACAAGAGTCTTTATCCACTCTCTTTTCTTTATGGATTGGGGGTAAGCTTGCGCAACAAAATGTTCGACTGGAATATTTTACACTCTAAGAGTTACAATATTCCGGTTATCAGTGTTGGCAATATCACTGTTGGTGGTACAGGGAAAACTCCACATACAGAATATTTAATAAAACTATTAAAGAAGGAATATAAAGTAGCAGTTCTAAGCCGGGGATATAAACGAAAATCAAAAGGCTTTATTTTGGCAAATGAAAGCAGCACAGCTAAAGAGATTGGAGATGAACCTTTCCAGATTAAGCAGAAATTTCCGGAAGTAATAGTATCCGTTGATAAAGATCGTTGCCACGGAATAGAGACATTACAACAAGAAAGGGCTTCAGAATTAGAAGTAATTCTTTTGGATGATGCTTATCAACATCGATACGTAGCTCCCGGCATAAATATATTACTGGTAGATTTCAACAGACTTATCTGTGACGATGCACTTCTTCCAGCCGGACGTCTGCGAGAACCAGCACGTGGAAAAAACCGGGCAACCATGGTTATAGTAACAAAGTGTCCAAGAGTAATGAAACCAATGGATTTCCGGATTATTACAAAACGGTTAGATTTATATCCATATCAGCAACTCTATTTTACATCGTATAGATACAGCAGCCTAACACCAATTTTCCCAGCAGTTAACAATAGAAAAAGAACATTGGGGCAGATTGAGAAAGATGAAAAAGTGCTGTTGCTTACCGGGATTGCGTCTCCTCAACAGTTACTGCAGGATATAGAGAGATATTCATCCAATATTACTCCCTTAACGTTTGCAGATCACCATGATTTTACAGAAAATGACATGGTAACATTAAAGGAAACTTTTGAGAATCTACCCGGAGAAAAGAAAATAATTATAACAACAGAAAAAGATGCAGCGCGTCTTACTCAGTTTAGTAATTTAGACGAAAAAATACAAAAAAACATCTATACTCTTCCTATAGAAGTAAGATTTCTGCAGAATCAGGAAGAGGCATTTAACCAAAACATTATTGAATATGTTAGAAAAAATAAAAGAGACAGCAGCCTTCCTGAAAGAGAGGATGCATACTAGTCCAGAAACAGCTATCATTTTAGGAACAGGATTAGGGAATCTGGCTAATGAAATTACAGAAAAATACGAGATAAAATATCAGGATATCCCTAACTTTCCTGTTTCCACAGTAGAAGGACATAGCGGAAAGCTTATTTTCGGGAAATTAGGCAATAAAGATATTATGGCTATGCAAGGTCGCTTCCACTACTACGAAGGTTACTCAATGAAAGAAGTAACGTTCCCTGTACGGGTTATGAAAGAACTTGGCATCAAAACATTATTTGTTTCTAATGCCAGCGGTGGAATGAATGATGCATTTGAAATTGGAGACTTGATGATTATCAAAGATCATATTAATTTCTTCCCGGAACATCCGCTTCGTGGAAAGAACTTATACGGAGACCGTTTTCCTGATATGAGTGATGCTTATTCCAAAGATTTAATAAAAAAAGCACTGGATATTGCCAAAGAAAAAGGAATCAAAGTTCAGCAAGGAGTATATTTAGGAACACAAGGTCCTACATTCGAAACTCCTTCAGAATATAAGATGTTTCATATTCTGGGAGCAGATGCAGTAGGAATGTCTACAGTACCGGAAGTTATTGTAGCCAACCATGCCGGTATTAAATGCTTTGGTATCTCAATCATAACCGATCTAGGTGTTGAAGGTAAAATCGTAGAAGTATCTCACGAAGAAGTACAGAAAGCAGCCGATGCTGCGCAACCAAAAATGACAACTATCATGCGTGAATTAATTAATCGCGCATAATTTTAAATAATAGATATGCAAGAAAGAAAAAGAACAGAGATTGCAACATTAGGAGAATTTGGCCTCATCAAACACCTTACAGAAGGGATTGAATTAAAAAACGAATCCAGCAAATATGGTGTGGGCGATGATGCAGCAGTACTCTCCTATCCGGACAAACAAGTTCTGGTTACAACAGATTTATTAATGGAAGGTGTTCATTTTGATCTGACTTATGTTCCATTGAAACATTTGGGATATAAAGCTGCCATCGTTAATATCTCGGATATTTACGCAATGAACGGCAGTCCCAAACAAATGATCATTTCAGTTGCTGTTTCCAAGAAATTCTGCATAGAAGATATGGAAGAGCTTTATGCCGGAATACAAATTGCATGCGAAGAGCACAATGTTGATATTGTAGGCGGAGACACATCTTCATCCCTGACTGGTCTTGCCATAAGCATTACCTGCATTGGCGAAGCGGACAAAGACAAAGTTGTTTATCGCAATGGAGCTAAAGAAACCGACTTAATTTGTGTTAGTGGTGATTTAGGAGCAGCTTATATGGGACTTCAGCTTTTAGAAAGAGAAAAAGTTGTTCTCAGAGGAGAAAAAGACGGGCAACCCGACTTCTCCGGAAAAGAATACCTGTTGGAACGTCAGTTGAAACCTGAAGCACGAAAAGATATTATTGAAAAATTAGCGCAGATGAATATTCTACCTACTTCAATGATGGATATTTCAGATGGTCTTTCTTCAGAGCTGATGCACATCTGTACCCAAAGCAAGGTTGGTTGTCGTGTTTACGAAGAGCATATCCCTATTGATTACCAAACAGCTGTTATGGCCGAAGAGTTCAACATGAATCTTACAACTTGTGCACTTAATGGTGGAGAAGATTATGAACTACTTTTCACCGTACCAATTTCAGAGCATGAAAAAATTGCAGAGATGGAAGGTGTAAAAATGATTGGTCACATCACCAAGCAAGACTTAGGATGTGCATTAATTACCAGAGACGGACAAGAATTTGAATTAAAAGCTCAAGGATGGAATGCATTATCCGAAAAGAATAACTAATTCATTCTGTGCACATTAAAGAATACAAGATAATGCCGGCAAATAGAATAGCACTATTTACCGGCATTTTTTATTCCTGAATGTTTGCATATTCAAAAACTTTAGCTACCTTTGCAACCGCAATCACAAAGAGGTGCCATAGCTCAGTTGGTAGAGCAAAGGACTGAAAATCCTTGTGTCCCCGGTTCGATTCCTGGTGGCACCACCTTTAAAAAGACTCCTGATTTTCGATGAAAATCAGGAGTCTTTTTTTGTACTATTAAATAGCTATACAAAATAATATAAAATGGAGTTCCTCTTCATCGAGAAACTCCATTTTATATATGGACTAATTCATTTTAAACCGCAATACTTTTAAATCCTTATCAGCAGAGCTTCCGCCATAGAGTAGTTTATATTCTCCCGGCACACATCTCATGGTATTTGATTTTGTATCAAACCACTGCAAATCATCTGCAGTCAGTTTGATAGTGACTTGCTTATTTTCGCCGGCTTTTAAAGATACACGACGAAATGCCCGAAGTGTTTTGGTTGGACCATCTACATCGGCCGGACGGCTAAGATAAACTTGTATCACTTCTTCCCCAGCTCGTTTGCCTGTGTTACTAACAGGAATTGTGAGTTCTACCGAACTACCTGCCTTTACAGCTGATTTAGCTAATTTGGCATTTCCATAAGCAAAAGTTGTATAACTTAACCCATAACCAAATGGGAAGAGAGCCTCACCCTTAAAGTAACGATAAGTACGACCTTTCATATTGTAATTTTCAAAATCAGGAAGTTGCTCTACATTTTTATAGAAGGTAACCGGCAAACGTCCGGCAGGATTGTAATCGCCAAACAACACATCGGCTACAGCAGTACCAGCAGCCTGACCGGGATACCATGCTTGCAGAATAGCTTCACAACTCTTAGTCTCAGGCACCAAGCCCAGAGCAGAACCCGAGCAGTTTACAAACACCACTTTTTTACCTGCATTATATAATTGCTGAAGCAATTCACGCTGAACAGCAGGCAACTCAATATTTGTACGGTCGCCACCTTTGAATCCATCAGCTTTAACAGCCATCTCCTCTCCTTCCAGTTTAGGAGAAATACCGCCTACAAAAACAACCACATCTGCATCTTTGACACTGGCAATTGTTTTGGTAAAATCGAGATTCACCTCTTTTCCAAAATCAAAGTTAAGAGTGCCGTCATAGCGTACGCTATAGTCTAGTCGGATATCATACGACTTTCCGGCTTCCGCTTTCAACGTAAAAACGTTGGTAGGCAAACCAATACTTCTACCTTTGCTTTGCTGAACGCCATCAATAAAAAGTGTATATGATCCGTTTAAATTCATATTAAATGAAACATCACCGGACTCTTTAGGGGTAAAGACTGAATGATAGCGGGCAGAGAAATTTGACAATGGCACTCCGCGTGAAAAGACTGTTCCACCGGCAGCGGAAAAGTTTAACGGAGTGGTAAGCCAGTCGTTGGCAATAGCATCTCCACTAAAATCAGTATTATTCCAATATGTAGCTTCGAAACCTGCTTTACCATTTAACGCACACTGATCGAAAAAGCTATTCAGTGCAACATTCTGTGTATAACCACAACCCTGAACATAAGTTACCTTATCCGCTCCTATCTTATTCTTTATACCTTCAAGAATAGTTGTTGTATGATATGGAAGTCCGTTGTAATTGGCCCACATAGTAACAGAATCCGTAGCATTTGGTCCCATCACCGCTACTTTCAGATTCTTAGCTAATGGCAGCAAGTTATCTCTGTTCTGCAACAAAGTCATACTTTCCTGTGCCATTTTAAGAGCCAGTTGCTGATGTTCCGGACTGTTGATAACTTCATCTTTCAGCTGCATCCATGGAACCAAAGAAGGATCATCCATCTCGCCAAGCTCAAAGCGAGCTTTCAGTAGACGGATAACAGACTGATTAATTTTGTCTTCGTTAATAAGTCCTTGTTTCACGGTAGCCGGAAGGTTTCCGTAAACAGAACCACATTCCACATCCGTACCAGTTGCTACAGCTCTTGATGCTGCATGAGCTGGATCGGGTTCTGCACCGTGTCCTTTTGGTACGGGCATATAGATATCATTTATTGCCCAGCAATCGCTAACAACCAAATGTTTATATTTCCATTCGTCACGTAATATCTGTATAAGCAAACGGTTGGATCCGCAGCAGGGTGATCCTTCAAAACTGTTGTAAGCACACATCACCTCTTTTACATCCGCCTTTTGCACGAGGTCTTTGAAAGCAGGCAGATAGGTTTCCCATAAATCGCGCGGTGAGATATTCTCAGCATTGTAGGTATGTCTGTTCCATTCAGGTCCGCTGTGCACCGCAAAGTGTTTGGCACAAGCATGAAGTTTATCGTAACCAGCTTTCGGAGTTCCCTGAAGTCCGTGAACCACAGCCTGCCCCATGCGACTAGTCAGATAAGGATCTTCACCATAAGTTTCCTGTCCCCTTCCCCAACGTGGATCACGGAAAATATTGATATTGGGAGTCCACACGGTAAGTCCCTGATATCGTCCAAACTGTCCTGAACTACTAAACTGGCGGTATTTTACCCGAGCCTCATCACTCACCGCATCGAAAACCTTATAAAGAAGTGCATCATCAAAAGAAGCAGCCATACCTATTGTTTGCGGAAAAACAGTTGCATTACCGGCACGTGCAATACCATGAAGAGCTTCGCTCCACCAGTCGTATGCCTTGATACCTAATCGTGGTATAGGCTTCGAGGAGTTTTGCATGAGAGCAACTTTTTCTTCTAATGTCAGTCGTTTGAGCAAATCTTTAGCCCTTTCCGTAGGAGTTAACTTCGGATTTTTATATGCCTCCTGGGCAGAAATACCTATTGACAGAGAACAAAGACAGACTATGCCCAGGTTCCGTTTAATTAAATGTGTAAATTTCATCGTATCTTATTAAAAATTAAAATTCAGTTACCATCTCCTTACCATCTAGCCAGGCTGCCATATTCAACACAAGCAGATTCCAGTTCTGAAAGCCTTTATTGAGAACCGGTTCACCATTCTCCGGTAAGTAGTATTCATGCAAAGCCCCGAAACGTTCGTAATCACGTCCCAACAAAAGAATCGTTTTCTCAGCCAGTTCGCGTGCATCATCTTTAAAGCCGTAATTAACAAGCCCTCTGAAAACCATGTAATTTGCATTAATCCAGATAGGACCCAACCAGGAAGAAGGATTTCCGCTAGCTCTGAGATCATACATTTTTTCCAAAGGAGACAAGGTTCTTACTCCACAAGGTGCATTAAAAGAAGTTGTGTCACGGTATTGTTTCTCAACCATCTGCTTAGCCTGTTCGGGAGTAGCTATTCCTGCCCACATTGATAAGAAACCGCTCCATACACTAAAACGCTGAATCAAGCAATCATACGTACGAGGATGACCTGTATGCAGAAAGAAATCACCTTTCTGAAGCGTTTCCACCTGTGGCTTCTGCACAGGGAGTAGATTAAAATCGACGCTATAATAAAACTTATCCCTTTTATCCCAACAATGTTCACGGATTGAGCTACACAATAAATCAGCCTCTTGCTTATACCTTTGCCCTATTTCATTCATATTTAAGCTCTTCGCCAGATATTCCATAGCCAAAAGTTCGCGATACATCATGCAATTAAGAAAGATAGAACCTGAGCTTTCTTGCGGACGAAAAAAAGTGCTAGGATCATTATCTACCCCAATGGCCTCATCTGTTTCCCAATATAGCAATCCGGTAATTTTATCACGATGATAGTTCCAGTATTTATCAACAAAAGCCTGCAATGTGTAAAAGTTATCCCTCAACCACTCAGCATCACCATTCATATTCTTAACAATAAACGCCGCATGCTGTGCCAGGCAAGGTTTATGCATATTGCTCTTCCATGGATTACGTTTGGAAAGCATATCCTTTCGGGATGGTGCATCACGTTCTATCCAAATAGGAATCCAGCCATCCATACCACCGTAACTCAAAGAATTGAGCACACATCCCTGTTCATATTTCAAAGCTTCTTCTCTATCCGCTTTAGTACCTTTTTCCAGAAGAATCTGCCTCAGTGCCACATCACTCAGCCAGGAATCCCAATCCCATAACATATCCAGATACTGACTACTTCCGGGGGCCAGAAAAGGATATTTCAGAGCACCGCCAGCATTGCGATACATACCTTTCATATCTTTATAAATATGTTCACGGCAGATTCTTTTATATTTTTCTACATTCCCAGGAGTTCTTTCAGGAAGTTGAGCAAAGGTAGAAGTAGTAAATAGTATTGCAGCAATCAGAGACAAAGTGCGGATTCTTTTCATAGTATTCTTTCAAAACAAATTTAACGCTTACAAAGATATAGTTTAAGGCACATATTACTATAAAAGAAATAAGAAAATTATATATGATTACATTATAATTTTGTGCTAACTTTGACAAGAAATACTTTCTTATTTAATTATTTATACTCTATATGAAAACACACATTATAGTTATTGTTATGCTGTTATTTACATTAACAGTAAAAGGACAGCTCGTATACCACGACGCCTCAGCCTTTCCTTTATTAGGCAAAGCAACACAAAGTACAGCTACACGTTATGAGCGTTTACCGGATTCTTTGAGAATTATATCCCGCAAACCGTTATGGGAACTGGGACAAAACAGTGCCGGACTAGCAATTCGTTTCAGCTCCAATTCCACAACTATTGCCGCAAAATGGGAAGTACTCTTAAACAGAAGTATGAATCACATGACCGATACAGGTGTAAAAGGGCTCGATCTCTATTGTCTGCAAGACGGTAAATGGGTATTTGTCAACAGCGGACGTCCGTCGGGAAAAGTAAATACTGCCACAATTATAAAAGATATGAAACCAGAGAAACGGGAATATATGTTGTATCTCCCGCTTTATGATGGAGTTACCTCCTTATCGATAGGTATAGATTCTTTATCGGAAATATCTCAACCAGCTGTTGACTGGCCTATTCGCCAGAAACCGCTTGTATTCTATGGCACGAGTATTCTTCAAGGAGGTTGCGCTTCCCGTCCGGGTATGGCACATACTAACATATTGTCTCGTTGGCTAAATCGTGAAGCTATTAATCTGGGATTCAGCGGTAACGGACAATTAGACCTTGAAATTGCAGATGTAATTGCTAATGTAGACGCATCAATGTACATTCTAGATTTTGTGCCAAACGCTACTGTAGAACAAATGAAAGAACGGGCAGACAAGTTCTATACAATTATCAGAAGTCGCCATCCGGATACTCCAATACTTTTCGTGGAAGATCCTATATTTACCCACAGTCGCTTCGATCAAAGAATGGCTAAGGAAGTGAAGGATAAAAACGAAACTATCAATGCATTCTTTCAGACTCTTAAAAAACGTGGAGAGAAGAACATTTATTTCCTTTCTTCCAAAAACATGGTTGGCAATGACGGTGAAGCAATGGTAGACGGCATTCATTTTACCGATCTTGGCTTTATGCGATATTCAGAATTACTATATCCTGTTATTAAGAAATATATAAACATAAAAACAGGTTATAAGACAGTCAATCCTAAATAATATAATCAAGTTACTGCAAGCCTTGAATTGTTAAATTTGCACTTCCTAAAGTTATCACAATCATATTAAATAGTCTTAAATCAAAATGAACAGTTTTATTTCATTAACAAATAGAATTTTCTAGCTATCTGTACGTTTTTCCATTTGCTTTTCTTTAGAAATTGGGTAATTTTACAACATAATTTCACAAAATTCTTAAATTAGTAAAAATAAGAAACATTAACACTATTACCTATTTTGTTACTGCATCTTGTTTTTTTAGTTAATATCTATTAATCTAATTATTTTCAGAATCTAGTTTTATTTATTGTTAAACTTATCTTATGGAAAACAATCAGAAGAAGGAAAGACAGCTAAAACTGTCTAATCTATTTCCCAGATTTTTATTTGTTGCTCTATTTGTAATGGCAACAACGTTGGTCTTTGCGCAAAGCAAATCTATTAAAGGGGTAGTTCTTGATCAAAACAATGAGCCTGTTATTGGGGCTAATGTTTTAGTCGAAGGAACAACAAATGGTACTATTACCGACCTTGATGGTAATTTCTCACTGAACAATGTGTCTCAGAACGCAAAATTAAGAGTCAGTTATATTGGTTTTATAACTAAAATTGTTCCAGTTGCAGGAAACACAACTTTCAAAATTTCATTAAAAGAAGATTCCAAAACATTAGACGAGGTTGTTGTTGTTGGTTACGGTGTTCAGAAAAAGACTGATGTTACCGGTGCTTTGGCACGTGTAACTTCGGAAGAGTTAGCACTTAAGCCAGTATCAAATGCATTTCAAGCAATGCAAGGAAAAATAGCAGGTGTTGATATTACATCTAATGAACGTCCAGGAGAAGTGGGTAATATCTTTATCCGTGGTAAACGTTCATTAAATGCTACTAATGAACCTCTATATGTAGTAGATGGCGTACCATTAAGCTCTGGAGGTATTGAAGCTTTAAATTCAAGAGACATTGAATCTATTGATGTATTGAAAGATGCTTCTTCTACAGCTATTTATGGTTCACGTGGCGCAAATGGTGTTGTGTTGATTACAACAAAACGCGGCAAGGCTGGTGGACTTCAGCTAAATTATGCAGGTTCTGTAACAACAGAAACCATTCATGACCTTTCTCCTTCTATGAGTGCCGGCGATTATATCACCTGGAGACGTTGGGCTTATTATAACTCTGCGCCAACCGTTTATACACCAGGAGATCAGCCAACAAAAGAACAAGACCAAAGATTCTTTGGAGGTAGTGATCCAGTTGCTTTGGCCAATGTTATGAAAGGATGGGAAAGCGGAACATGGGATCCTTCAAAGGTTACCGATACAGACTGGACTAAATTTGTAACTCAAACAGGTATAACACAAGAACACAATATTAGTGCAAGCAGTGGAACTGATAAAATGAAGACTTTCTTCTCTTTTGGCTATTTAAATAATAAAGGTACTCAAAAAGGACAAAAGTACGAACGTTACAATGCTACATTAACTACAGACATTAGTGCAACTCCCTGGTTAACTTTGGGCGGTTCAATTAACTCTTCATGGGCTTTACAAGACTATGGATATTCACGCACAGGTCAATCTTCAAATTCTGGACCTACTGACATCTATGGTGCAGCCAAATCTATTTTCCGTTATGCACAACCATATGATGAAGACGGTAATATAATCATGTACCCAGGTGGTGAATCCACCATTTATACAATCATGGATGAATGGAACAAATCAGATGACCGTCGCCAAACTTTCCGTGCTTTAGGTAGCTTCTATGCAAATATGAATTTGGGTAAGATATGTAAGCCTTTAGATGGTTTGACTTATAAAGCTAGTTTTGGTCCTGATTATCGTTTCTATCGTCAAGGAGTTTACATCGACAAAAGTTCTGCTGCACGTTTAGGAGGAACAAGTTATGCCAGATGGCAATATAATCGTAAATTCTCATGGACGTTGGATAACCAAATTAACTATAACAAGAAAATCAAACAACACAGCTTTGATTTAACATTGTTACAGAGTGCATCTGCTTATAATGAAGAATCTGCTTCAATGGGTGCTGTAAATATCCCTAAAGCTAGCTATAAATGGAATAATATGGGTTCTGTAGATATAACTTCTGCATCTACTTCTGCAAGTATGGATACAGGGTTAACAGAAACAGCAATGGCATCTTACATGGCTCGTCTTAATTATTCGTTCATGGATAGATATTTATTAACTGTATCAGGCCGTTACGATGGAGCATCCATGCTTGCCAAAGGCAACAAGTGGGATTTCTTCCCATCGGCTGCAATTGGATGGCGTCTTGATCAGGAAGATTTCATTAAAGATATTTCATGGATAGATCAGTTAAAATTACGTGCTGGTATGGGTACTGTAGGAAACTCTGCTATTGATGCTTATCAAACAATAGGTAATGTACAATCTTTCTACGTTCCTTTTGGAGGATCTTCTAATGTATTGGCATACGCAACAAACGAACCATATTATACAAATACTCAGGTTTTAATGGCTAATCCTAATTTAAGCTGGGAGAAAACAACTTCATTTAACTACGGTATTGATTTCAGTTTCCTTAAAGGTAGAATCAATGGTTCGTTAGATCTTTATAATTCCAAGACTAAAGACTTGTTAATGAAAATGACTATTCCAACCCTGACAGGATATAATCAAACTTATTCTAATGTTGGAGAAACAAAGAATCATGGTGTTGAAATGTCTTTAAACCTTATTCCTGTAAAATCAAAAGATTTTGAATGGAGTTCTACGCTAAATGCAGCTTATCAAAAGGAAGAAGTTGTTTCTTTGGCAAATGGAAAACAAGATATGGTAGATAGTGGCTGGTTAATCGGACAATCAATTTCAATCTATTATGGATATGACAACCAAGGACTTTGGCAAGAATCTGATGCAGAAGAAATGGCTAAGTTTAACCAAAATGGATATAAATTCCAGGCAGGTATGGTAAGACCAAAAGATCAAAACGGTGATTATAAAATTGGTGCTGAAGACCGTGTTGTATTAGGAAATCAAAATCCACGCTGGACTCTAGGTTGGAGCAATACTTTCAATTATAAAGGATTGGAACTAACTATTGAACTTTACGGCCGTATGGGATATATGATTTCAACCGGTGGTGAAGGCCAGATGGGTATGTATCAACAACGTGAAATAGACTATTGGACACCATCTAATACAAATGCGGAATGGCAAAAGCCTATTTATAATACATCAGGAGGTGACTCATATTCCTCATTGCTAGGATTTAAAGATGCTTCATTTATAAAAATTCGTAATGTATCATTAGGCTATATATTCCCATCAAAGCTTTGCAAAACAATGGGTATTAGTAATCTGAAATTATATAGCCAGTTAAAGAATCCAGGTAATTTGTATTCTTCTGTTGACTTCCGAGATCTAGACTTAGGTACCACTTATTACAACAGAGGTATCACATTCGGAGTTCAAGTTGGATTCTAATTTTTTATTTACTTTATGAAATTGAAATCATTATGAAAAGATTAAATAATAAGATAATTATAAGTTTATGGACTTTGGTTGCCATAACCAGCCTTTCTTCTTGTGGAAACAGCTTCCTGGATGAAGAAGATACAACCTCATATAATACACAATACTTCCAAACAGAAGAAGGAATTGTGTCATTAGCTACAGCACTTTATGGAAACATACGCTGGCATTTTGGATATGAATGGGCTTATGCTATTACATTATATGGTACAGATGAATTTACCAGTGCAGGAGATTTAACCAGTGATCCATGGAATACTTATGATTCCAGATTACAAGCTGTAAATTGTACAACAGCCAATGGTGCTGCAAACAATAACTGCCCTGCTGTTGATGCATTATGGAATCAGATGTATTACGGAATTGCAACATCAAATTTACTAATTGCCAATGCAGATAAGATAACTAATGAAGAAATACGAAAAAAATGTTTAGGTGAAGCCTATTTTTTACGTGGATATAATTATTATCGTCTTTTTGCTCAATACGGTGGTGTAGTGTTGCAAACAAAACCAGTTCAGGAAGTTATAAGAAACTTCAAGCGCTCTACTGAAGAAGAAACAATGGCCTTAATTATTGACGATTTAACTAAAGCACATGAATATTTACCAACCACTAAATGGCGTGGTTTTGGTACATGGACAAAATATACTGCTGCACATTTTCTAGCTAAAGCATTGTTGTTCCGTGCTTCTGAACGTAATGAAAGCTGGAATGCTAATTACATCACTAAAGATTTAGCAGATATTGTGACTCTTTGTGATGAAGTTATTGCAGCTTGTCCTCTTGCTTCAGATTACAATAAATTGTATGCTGAATGGACTGGTGTTGATTGCGCAAATGAAGGCTTAAGTGAAATCCTAATGTCAGCTCAATATAACGCAGACTCTTCTACTAGTGGACGTTTCGGAAACCGTACATATAATTATTTCAATCCACAGTTCTCTAATTTCAGTGCAGGTTTTGTAAAACGTGGTACATGGATTGGTGGTATGGATTTTCAACGTTGCCGTCCAACAGAGTATAATTACTCTACTTATGACAATGTAAACGATGCTCGTCTATGGAAATCATTTAAAACAGTTTATGGATGTAACAACATTGGTGATACCAAGAAGAATGCAACATTCGGAAATAGTGCTGTAGCATTAGGTGATCAAGGTATTATCTTTATCCTAAATAAGAAAGGCGACAGTCGTTTCAACAGTAAACCTTACGGAGAATTTGGCCGTCCTGCACAATCAACATTTGTGAATCCAGAAACCAATAAATGGGTACCTAATGCTTTCCCATTATTTTTAAGTGGTAAATATGTATTAGATGCTTATGGTGTGAGTGGAAATCCAGCAACATCTAATGTATTCTGTGGTTTGAACAAAACAGATGACGGTTCCAGAACAGCAGAAAAGGGTGATGCACATCGTGATGTTATTATGGCTCGTACCGGAGAAACATATCTGATTAAAGCAGAAGCTCAGGTTCGTCAGGGAAAATATGCTGATGCTATTGCAACAGTGAATGCTTTGCGCGCACGTGCTCAGTGGAAAGCTGGTGAAGACCGTGAATATTATACAGATGGAAGTATGGCATACGTAAACAATACTCTTTATGCTACACCTTCAAATAAGACAATGTATGATAACTCATTCTTGCGAAAAAACACTTATTATTTATCAACAGGTGTTGCTCGTACTACTGCAGCATCCAGTCTTCAGATTTCCAGCTTTTCTACACTTCCTGCAGAAGATGAAGCAATTCTTTCAGCATTGAATTGTAGTGGTGATAAAGATCGTATGATTAACTTTATCCTGGACGAGCGTACTCGTGAGCTTAACGGAGAATTTAACCGTTGGGAAGAACTTAGCCGTACCAAGACATTGGTTAAACGTGCTAAAGTGTTCAATGCTCAGGCTTCCACTAATGTTGCCGAAAAGCACCTTCTTCGCCCTATTCCACAGACATTCATTGATGGTTTGTTGAATGAAGATGGTTCTAACTTAACAGCTGAACAAAAAGCAGCACTTCAAAATCCTGGATACTAGATTTATTAATCCAGAATAACTCAATTTATAAGAATAGCCTTGGCAGGGTCTTTACCCTGTTAAGGCTATTTTCTTTTTAAAGCATATACATATAGAAACATTGGCTATTAAGTACTTTCTTATAAAAAAGCATTTTTTCATCATGAGAATAAGAATACAAGTAATCTTAAACCTCAAAAATTCGGATCATTAAAATTAAATCAATTAATTTCCTAAAGAATCATATTTTACTACCTTTGCCTATCTTAAACTGTAGGATTATAGAAAACACGAATCTCTAATACATGAAAAAGATTATAATTCTTCTTATATTGATAATTTACAATATCTCTTATGTAAAAGGTCAGGATATTGAATCTTTATTGAATGAGCTTGATCACACAATTAAAAACCGTGAATCTGATTTGCCCCTGGTACCATATAACGATACGAAGGCTACGACCCCAGCAAAAAGAGTCTAATAAGATATATTGGCCTATCGTTGTTCTAACGAAGTAAGCGAAACAATAATGATCTAGTTAGGTAGACGAAAATGGGTATTGTATTACGTATTCAGACAAAAATAACTCGATAATTATTTCTTAGGGCTAGTTACAGACAATTAAGTCGTGATGAAAAAAACAGGCTAAGTTCGTACCTTATTCAGGTGAGTAATTGTGGGTATATAACGAAGAACATGTACATTATTATCATCCCATTGTTCTATAAGCGTTCAAATGAAGCCAGATGTCACAAATTCTTATAGTTACACGAAAGGAAATATGTAAGACATTACGGTATAATGAAGTCGATCTAAAAGGTACGAATCTTAGCAGATATATGCTAGAATAAGGATAGAAAAAAACGGGGTTGAACGTAGAAAGACACGTATTATTCGCGTTCTTAGCCATAATTTTTTTTTGTTTCGTTTTTTTACGGGCTTTTGAGTAGCTTATAAAAACGGATTTTAACCGTATCAAAGACGATGTAGTAAATACGTTTCCCATATACGAAAGTTTAAAACGGACTATCGGGGGTGGATAGTAATTCTTATTCTA
>JGI20225J20221_1002024_pt1 | contig 17026 bp, 12 predicted proteins | sample BioMet4_FD_20221 | JGI IMG/M metagenome (IMG submission 20221) | reverse complement strand
AAGGGCCTTTACCGCTCATACGACTCACGTCTTTTTCATTTTGGCCTTGTGTTTGGGGCCATCGGCGGGGCTTTGAATTTGGACCGATTTTTTGGCTCATCTCGTTAAACGGAGACACCCGAGCAATCAGGATAAAAGCGATGGATATCGCGGGATTTCCTGTTACGTCTTGTGGATGATCTTTGGGCGTCATTTTATGCGATTTTGATCGTAAAGGCATTGTCCCCGGAATCCTTTACGCCCACATCGAATTACATTCGCTTTTCTTCTAAAACAAGGCATCGAAAAAGGGACTGTAAACAAAAACTCCGGGAAAAAACGGGAAAAGGGTCCAGGCAGCTCCTTCTTTTTGGTCATTTTCTATGGCGTCGTTCTTTCGCGAAACGGCCGAAAAGGATCAAAAATCAAATGCGCCATCCCATTGGCATGAGCTCCTGAGTTTAGTTCCCCCGGAGGGCGCTTTTTTCTATCAGGACCGAGTATCACTTCCGAAGAAAAAAAGGCTGCAACTCAACCCCGTAGGTTTTGTACAGCCCCTTCTTTTTTTCTTAGTTTTTTTACTTTTATTTAATCGGATCTTCGTTGAAGGAAGAATCGCTCGGGGCGTAATTGGCGTAGCGTTCGTAATAGTCATAAGCGGGAACCCACCGCTGCCTTCTTTAGGCCAATCCTTGCGGATCGTAATCGTAACTCGTCCCATTCGCCCAATAAGCTTTAAGAATTCGCAAGCGTCTTTAAAACTGGGAAGCTTCTTGAGATAGTGGGACCGCCAAAAATCCAATTGATTTTGTCGATTGAAAGCGACGCTGGGCATAACCTTCTTGTTTCACCGTGACTTGTTCGGAATGAGGTGGATGGTTCCTCCTTTCCATTTGTTTATAGCTCTCCAGATAATGGTGGATTCGATGTTCCTCATTGGTGCTTCGTCATGTTGACATAAGAAGTTTGGATCGTGAAATTCTTCTTCGGATATTTTCGAGATCCACGATGTTCCACCATAGTTGTCATGTCCATCGGCCCGAGGCAAGGATGGTCGGGGCGCGGGAAAGGAAAATAAGCGCTCGAAAGATAGATACTTCGAGTTCGCTGTTTGGAGGGCCAAGTTGACATAGGGTTGTCGGGAATTGATCTTGACGAGTCTTCCTCGAAATTAGAGGGATTCCCGATAAGAATCCGTCGAATTTGATCTTCCCATGGTTGGAAACGATTTAGGTAAGTTCTGAGTGGTAAGATTGTTGTTTTCGTCGTTGTTTTTCGATAAGCGGATATCGACGAGAGGCGACTACGGTATCAATTTTTTGTCCGACCGATTTTTCATTGCTAAAAAATTGACCCAAAAGCAGGTTTGATTAGGAGTCTTGGATGTAGTAAGAGTCAAGGAAGGTCAGCGTGTCAAAAAAGAAAGATCCATCTGCCTCGAAATGCATTGCTTTCCAGGGTAATCCGAATAGGGATTAAGTGTCATCGGTTTTTTAATGAAACTGACGTTATAAACCCGGGCGCTCATGTAAATCCCGCTTCCTTTCGAGGCTCATTTACCACCTGATTTATTATTCGATGAAATTAGAGGAGACTGATAGGAACGATTGATAGCGATGGCTAGAACGAGGGCGCACAACAGGCCCCAATCAAAGAGGGGAACAGAAGGACCATGCCTGTTCTTTCTTAAAGGGCCCAAGGGGGCGCTGACGTTTTCCGTAACCGGGCGAAGAAACGGGTGTCAACACGGGGTCCATCCTTGCTCGAGGCATTTGACGAATAGAAGAAATATAATATAATATATTAAATCATGTTTTTTGACTTCATAAAAGCCGGACCCGGCTTTAACAATTGATCCGCCTACATGGGTATGGAGGCAAAAACGGTTAGGGGCTCATGGCGGGGGATGCCCGTCAAGCGGATCTTCACCAAAAGGTAAGAGAACCATAGACGGATCTTGTAAGTAAAGGCGATGGCCTCGAGACCGAAAAAGCCCCAATCGGAAGGGGCAGAGTTTTGAGAGGTCCAACCATTGTCTTTTTCGTAACCGTGCCGTTAAACCGTCCATCAAGTCGCCTGTAGGTCAATAAGCGCATCGCGCTTTCTGGGCAAAACAGCTGATCGCGCTATGGCCGGCCGTTGCAGAGATAGGGACTGCAGTTTCTTGGGATCTTAAAAGCTTTGGTGGCTTCCTCCAAGAAGGTGGGTGAAGACGGTCGTCCAAAAGGACGTCATTCGCATCTTCCTGGTTCTTCACGACGGAGACGATTGATGAAGTAGAGTAACCGCCGATAGGCAAGGTAAAACTCGCTCGGTGGCAGCGCGGTCCCCGGAGGGGAAAGGCCTTTGCGTTCTTAAGGCTGACTTCCACGTTTTTATTCCCCTCCACTAAAATTAGACCAATGATAAACCCCTTGGTCCAAACAAGAGGAAAAAAAAAAAACCCAAAAGATAAGAAAGGACGAAAAGAAAAGCGATGGTGATATGGGCGCTGAGGGCAGGGTAATTGATTTTCCGTCCGGATAAGGAGGATAAATCTTATCGCAGCTCCTATGGAGCGGCGTGTTATGTTTTTGTACCATTTGCGGTCGTCCATATTGGGACGACAATGAATCGCTTGTTGCCAACCTTATTGTGAGACATACAAAAAACGATTCGGATTCCCTAGCCGGGGAAAACGAAAAACGTGATCACAACCCTACGGACCGGCCCCTGAGCGTGAATGATCGCGGCCCTCACAATCCTGGGGGATTCTTTTCGCCTCCGTCCTCCGGGCGTGTCTCTCTTTAGCGCGTCTGTAGGATTGATCTAAGGGAATCATTGGCTTATCGACCGCTCGGGAAGTCGATAAACCGGAATTTCTTCAATACATCGATTGGCATTATCATCTTTGCCTTCAGTGCTGATCTATGGCGGGCCTTGACTTATATTCACCCGCTTATCTTTCGAACGTTTCGATGGACGACCCAAGACGGAGGCCACCCACGAGGCCTTTTTTGATGGCGAGGGAAAGATTATTTAAAAAATTCAAATTGTTTGGTCCCATCATGAGTACTTTTTTAAAAGATGCTACAATGACCTTTATGTCCCGAAATTGATTTTAATTCTTGTGTTTCTAGCGGCCTTGGATTATGGCGGCATCCGAACGGAAAGCTGCCATCTTTATAATTGATGGTGAGCCCTTTTATATGTTAATTCGCTAAAAAGAACGTCTATGGTCCTTGCTTTAATGATAAGATATGCCGAGAAAGGATTTGGCGTCGCGGATTTTTTTGGCTTTGGGCTTACCAGCTCAAACGACTTTTGCTCGGGGTTTTATCGCGGCCTGAGAAACGTCCGGTACGGGCCTGCAAAGATTTTCGCGCGGAATGCGTCTTTTTGTTTCCCTTTGATTCTGGTAGGCGGAAAAGCACTCTCGTATGGGGGGACGCCTCGAAACGGGTTTACCGCTACGATAGAACATTCGAAGGAGTTAATTGGGCGCAAACAAGGAACACTTTTTTTACCTGAAAAGGAAGAAGCTTTCTCAGCCCAAAAAAAAAATAAAACTTTTTTGGAAAGCACCTACCCTTGTGGATGCCACTTTTAGCGAATCCTGGCCCCGTCCATGGGCAAAGAAACTTAGGCGCGGTTTTACTGAAAAAAAGTTACCAACCGGTTTATTACCCAGCCCTGATTCTATCTTGCATCAATGGTTCCTTCTCTTTTTAATCGTCTTTTTCCAGATTGAAGAGGGAGATGGCGTACTCGTTTCTTGACCGATCACAAGCGAAAATCGAATTGAACGCGTTTTTTCACGTCCGGTTCGCTGATTCAACAAAAATGGGACGGAACCAGTTTCAATCACTATTTTCGAGGGTTTGCATTTACCTCTTTACTTCTTACTCCGCCGTCCTTAATTCAGCTCCTTGCTTGAGCTTTTTTCCCTCAAACTTCACAACTGGGGAACTTGATTCTCGATGGTTCTTTGCCCCAACATTGGTGCGGAACTGGAAGCGCCCATTCAGAAAAAAACTATTTCTTAAGGAAAATCATTTGGAAGGAAAGGTATTCATCAGACTCCCCCTTCCAAGTTTTCCTCCATCAACGCGTTGTGCGGGCGGGCAATCCCCCTCATTGAAAAGCGTTCGCGTGAGGTTAAACGTTTCTTGGCTTAACCACTTCATGATTGTCTGGGGACTTTTGCATTAACCGTGGTTTTGCGGAAATTATGATCAGGACCAATCATACGGTTATGGTGATTTTTCCTATGCCCGCTTTTGGGCCCAACTAATAGATTGGGTCATCGGATTTGCATCCCCCAAGGCGTTTTCTCCGAAGAGAATTCAAGGACTTGGATCTTTCTTTAAGTGAAAGCCAGTGTACTACCGCGAAGGCATTCCCTCTCTTTACATTGCCCCGACACCGCGTTCTCACCGAGAAACCGAATTCAGGTTTGGCGGAGGATCCTTTTTTCCTCAAAAATCTGGATATACATTGCGGATCCGCTGACTATAATCTTTTCACGGGACCGCCGGACGCCGCTATCTGGGGCGACGATCTTCTATCCTCAGGGACCCTATCAATCAAAACCAAGATATGTGGGCTCTATTCCTCCCTGTTCTTCTTCTCATTCTTATAAAGGATCTCCTACGGCTTCGGATTAAAGGGGCCCATTGGTTCGAGGCCTTGGCCCCGCAGGCGAATGAGGATTTTGCTTGATGATCAAAACCCGCTTACGAGGATTTAGAGAAAAACGTTCTTGTTTCAAAGGGACCTATTCCTCTTCTCTTTCCCACAATGAGGAAGGCGAAAACGAAAGAAGGACCCAACTTGAAGCCATCCAAAAAGCGGTCAAGCGATGAGGGATATTACATTTCCGGGGGGGAAAAAGCCTCTGGCCATCAATGAAAGGGACTTCTTAATTATCGCTCAGAAGTTTCGCCAAAAAGAAATCAGCCTCGATGAAGCGCTCCGAATCTCAGGGGTAAGCCGGGCGAGTTTCTTTCGCTTGCTTAAAAAGTATCAAAATAGTTTGGTCTATCATTGAGACTACGATGAGGAATAAAATGATCGTGATGGTTCTGCCTCTTATTATTCTTATTAAGGAAAAAGGAAATGGATTATGAAATGTGCCCAGTGTGGAAAAGAAATTGATGATGCGAGTAAGTTTTGCCCTTATTGTGGGGCTAATTTAGATGGCCAACACGAGGTGATTAAGCCCGAGGTTGTTTCTTCTTCTACGGAACAAGGAAGCGCCAAGAAATCCTCGGCGGGGTCAGGCAAACATTCTCCGGCTTGGATTTTGGCGTTATTGAGCATTATTTTCGGGGCAATTGGCTCAGGTGTGGTAGGGGTGGTCTTAGGGATCATCGCCCTGTGCGAAAAGCCAACCGAAGACGAAAAGACAATGGCAATCGTTGGCATCGTGGTCTCGGCGGCCCTCTCCTGGGTTTGGTGGGTTTTCAAGAAGTGGTGAAGTCCTTATAAAGAGAAAACCTTCTTGCCTTGTTTTTGCCACCCTTTTATTCCGGTCAAGAAGAGCAAATTGTGGTTGTGGTGAGCAACGTGTGGTTGGAGTGAGCAATGTGTAACCTGATTTGGTTTTATCGACACTTTTGTGATATCCTATTTTTGAAAGCGAGGAGCTCACGATGAAAAAACTTCCTATCGGGATTGAAAATTTCAAGGAAATTGCCACGGATTGCTATTACGTGGATAAAACCCTTTTGATTAAAGAGCTTATCGATCTGCCAATTGGCACTTCGATTCTTTTCACTCGTCCTTGTCGCTTTGGCAAGTCGTTGAATTTGTCGATGCTCCAGACCTATTTTGAGCAAGGAGAGGATAGTCGGCTTTATTTTGAAGGCAAGGCGATCATGAGCCAGGAGAAGAGCTACCTTTCTGAAATGAGCGCTCATCCGGTCATTCGCCTGGTGATGAAAAACGCCATCGGGAGTGATTGGGCGACGCTTTACGCCAAAATCAAAACCATTGTTGCCAGTGAATATCAACGCCATTGTTCCTTGCTTGATGAGAATGTTCTGAGTGAACAAGAACGACGCTTCTTTTCTTCGATTCTTGATCTTTCTGCTCCGGAAAGTGATTTTTCCTCAGCTTTGTCTCAATTGGCTCTCTTCCTTTTTCGGAGCTCGAAAAAGACGGTGGTGGTCCTTCTTGATGAATACGACGCTCCGATCGAAGAGGCGCGTCAAAATGGTTTTTTCGATGAAGCCATCGCTTTCTTTCGCTCCTTTTATGGCGAAGCCTTAAAAGGGAATGATAGCATGCGTTTTGCTGTCGTTAGTGGCGTTATGCAAATCGCCAAAGAATCCCTCTTCAGCGGATTGAACAATCTCTTCGTCGCTAACGTCACTGCGCCAAAATATGGCGAATATTTTGGCTTTAACGAAGAAGAGACGTTGGCTCTGCTCTCTTATTATGGAAAGCATCCTGAGAAAGACGAATTGCGGAAGTGGTATGGAGGTTATTCTTTCGGCGGACAAACTCTTTATAACCCTTGGTCCATTCTTTTGTATGCCCAGTCGGGAATTTTTCAACCTTATTGGGCCAACACGGGGAAAAATTCTTTGATCGGATCGCTGATTGAAAAAGCGCCTTCGGGCACGATCGATGCCTTTAATACTTTGCTGAGTGGCGGCGATTGTCTCTGCCGTATTTTGACCTCGATTGATTATCACGAACTTACGCCCGACCGTGATGTTTTATTTTCCTTTTTGGTGGCTGCCGGTTATCTCGCCATTAAGCAGAGGATCGACGGCTTGATGTTTAAAGTCATCATCCCCAATCAAGAAATCGCTGATATTTTTGCTAGTGAAATCAAAGATAAATTCGTTCCTTCGGGCGCTGACGAAGGCTACTATCGACTTAAAGATTCGCTAAGTTTGGGCGATGCCGAGAAGTTATCGTCCGCCTTCCAAGAGTTTCTCTTATCTTCTTTCTCCTCGTTTGAATTTGGGGACGAAAAAAATTACCAGGCGATGGTTTTGGCCATGAGCGCTCTTCTTTTCTCCGACCACATCGTCAAGGCCGAAGTCAATACGGGAAAAGGACGCTGCGATATTCTTATCTCGCCAAAAACGAGCGGTGGAATGGGCATCATCATGGAATTGAAGCACTATAAGAATCGCTCTTCCTCTAAGCGTCTTATCGCGCAAAGCCAAAAAGCGCTTGAGCAAATCAAAACTCTGGATTATGCCGAAGAACTTCGTTTAAGGAAAGCCAACCCCATTTGGGCTTATGGCATTGTTTTCTATGAAAAGAAGGCCGTGATTCAAAGCGAAAAACTTCAATCGTGATTACGACCAAAAGAAGGATTAGATCGCTCGCCTTCCTGCAGTTTGACCCCATTTGTTTCATTTGGAGTGGATGCTTGATAAGAAAAGGCGCCGTCAGTGAAGTGTACCCCAAACTCTNGACNAANNNAGAAGGGGACTCCTCGTCAAAGGGTTAAAACGAATTAAGCTCCGTAAGAAGAGATCGCGAATTTGATGCAGTCGACGTTGCCGCCGCCATTGGTGTAGGAGAACTTGAAGACGTGTTCCCCAGCGGTTAAGCTCTGCTCCGTCAAGGCGCAATCCTTCCAGTTGAACCAATCGCTTTCGAACCCATCCTGCGCCTCCTTAAGGGTCATTGTCGCATCAACGTATGCCACTTCGGCTGGCCCATCGACGTAGCTCTTGAAGTTATCGCCCAATGAACCCAGCTCTCGTATTTGCTAAGGACTTTCGGCTTGATTCGTCACTTTCGCTGTTCGGCGCCAAGGGCTAGAAGGAAGATTTCGAAAGTAGCCACCATTGACGTGGCCTAAGCCTCTTGCCATTGCGAATCCGCGCCTATAGAGCGGTTTCGATGCAGCCCGCTTCGCCGGCGGCAATCGAAGGTGAGATTACTGCTTGTCGACGTTTCGGCTTCAAACCGTATTTAGGAGCATCGGCGCTCAATCCGCGACATTCATTCACCATAACCTGTCACGATGATTTTGACATCTATATCCATGTTGGGAAGGCTGTTGGTGTCTGTTAAACGTCAGGTAGGCATTCCCGCGGCTAAGACGCCACTCGATATGCTGACGTCTTCCAGTCCCAATTACTGTTGGTATCGTATGGCCAAAAGCGGTGACGCCAGCTGACGCAGCCGTGGGCCATCGAGTTGGATGGTGGACTTCGCTATCAAGGGCGTACGTGTCTTTCTATTTGGCCATGACCCGGCAACCGAGTATTGACGTCGCTTTCTTTCCGAGTTTAAAACGAATGGAGAAAAAGACGCTACCCTTTCTGCATGCCGATGGACTTGCCACCCGAGGTGAGGCTAGCGGGGCAATCACCCGTGGGGGCTTCAGTGCTATAGGATCCGCCGGTCACCTTTAAGGTTTCGGCTTCTAAGGTGGTGGTGCCGTTGTCCGTGATTTGGACGCCAGCCGAGGCCACATCGCCATAATAGGTGGTCACGAGTTTGAAGCAATCGAGGTTGATGCCATTGCCTTTCGCCGTATAGGTTAAGGTGTGGAAGCCTTTCTTTAAGGTCAACGAGCCTAACGAAACGTCCTTCCAGTTCCAATACTGGTTGGTGGAGGTGTGACCGAAGCTATTGTAGCCACCCGAAGTCAAAGCGGTGCCATCGATCGAAAACGCCATATTGGCATCGACATCGTAGGTATCGCCATAATCGGCGAGGCGGGCGATGGTTTCCACGATGGCATCATCGCCTAAGATAAACGGAACATTAAGAACGGTTCCCGCGCCGATCGCGCCGATGGATTTGCCATTGCTGGCATCGGTCGCGTCTTCGACGCATTGCGCGGCNGTCTTGCCCGTCGCGGCGACATCGCTCCGGACCACGAACTGCGAAAGGTCGAGATTTTCGGCTTCGGCGCTGGTCGTGCCGTTAGCGCTGATCTGATAGTACTTCGCCGTATCGCCATAATCGGTAAGGACTTCTTTGAAGCAATCAAGGTTAATGCCATTGTTGATGGCGGTGAAGGTGAAGGTGTGAGCGCCGGATGCGAGAATCATCGTGCCTAAAGAAACATTCTTCCAGTTCCAATACAGGTTGGTGTCGGTATGCCCGAAGCTATTGTAGCCACCCGAAGTCAAAGCGGTGCCATCGATCGAAAACGCCATGTTGGCATCGACATCATAGGTATCGCCATAATCAGCGAGGCGAGCGATGGTTTCAACGATGGCTGAATTTTTGAGATAGAACTGATAGCTTAAAACGGTACCTTTGCCGATCGCCCCGATTGATTTGCCATTGCTGGCATCAGTGGCGTCTTCGACGCATTGGGCGGCGGTCTTACCGGTCGCCGCAACATCGCTGCGGACCACAAACTGCGAAAGGTCGAGGTTTTCGGCTTCCACGACCTCCGTGCCATTTGTTTCAGCACGGAAAGCGTATTTGTCGGTAACCGTGAGGGTTAAAGAAGCGGACTTGGTCGGATCGGCCACTGAAGTCGCCGTGATGATCGTGGTGCCGACTTCAACGCCGGTGACGGTGCCATCGACTACCGTGGCGGCCGCTTCATTGGAACTGATCCAGGTAACCGCGGTGTTTTTGCTGTTGCTGACGGTCGCGGTCAAGACGATGCTCTTGCCCATAACGAGAGTAGTATCGCCGGTGAGAGTTACGACAACTTCTGCCGGGGTGGAAGAGCTACTCGAAGACGAACTCGAGGACGAACTGGCGGATGAACTTGACGAGGAACTCGATGACGAAGCGGCGCTGGAACTCGAAGTTCCTTGGCTGGTGCTGCTTTGACTCGAAGCGGCAGTGGAGCTGGCGGTGGTTGATGACGTCTTTGAAGCGGCAGCGGATGAGGCCGTCGTTCCTCCGCATCCGGCTAACAGAAGGCCCGACGCCAACAGCGTCAGCGAGAGAACCTTGAGGCGATTTGGTTTTTGCATGAAAAACCTCCTTTTGATAATTGCGCCCTTTTCTTCGGGCGCCAAGTGTGCCCTATTATGCGGAATGATGAAAGGGCTTTCAAATGGTTATGCGTAAACTTAATTTTTCCGTGCAAAATCTTTTTTCTTCCGTTTTCAAATGTCAAAAAACTATCGATTTTGTGGCATCTTTTTCTTGTTTAATTTCTTTTTTGTAAGGTTTTTTCCTTTAGGGGTGATTGAGGGGCTGGATAGGGATTTGAAAAGAAAGGTTAGGGAGACAAAAAGTAAGTTTGTGAATTTTCTCTTGTAAGCGTTTTCAGTCTCTCTAAAATGAATGTCGCTTTTAGCTCACCATGAGTAAAAGAGGTTGCATCCCTTAATAGGAGGTTTTTATGAAAACAACCCATCCGTCGATTATGAAGGTCTCAGCCTTGGCCCTTTCTGGCTTCCTTTTAGCCTCGTGCGGAGGCGTCACCTCGAGTGGCAGCACAGCGAAGTCCGTCACTTCGAGCGGGGCCGCTTCGTCTTCAGTATCGAGCAATCCGTTTATTAATCCTTATTCTTCTGGCTCGGGTTCGACTGGGACGAGTTCATCTTCGTCCTCCTCTTCCTCCCATGTGATTCAGGCCTATACTTTGGCCAACATCACCGAAGCCAAAGAATATCTCTGCGAAGCCGAAGATTGCGATACTTCAGGTTGCACCTTACAAGCGGGCTGCGCGGGATTCATCGAAGATCCTGACGCCTCTTTGCTTCCGGCCACAAGCGGTGGCGAGTGCATTGCTTGCATTGTCGGCCCCAGCACATTGGCCTTTAAGTTTGAGTGCAACGCTGTTTGCGATATCACCTTCTACGCCGTCTGCTCCAAATATGAAAATCCTTGGGATTTAGATGCCAACGTTTCTTATTCCGTCGATAGCAATGCCGCTTTCGTCACCGGCTTTAATGCTTTCGGTCATACCGATAGCAATCAATGGTACAACTGGAAAACCATTAAGCTGGGTTCGATGAGCGCGGTCACTGAAGGCACCCACGTCTTCAATATGTCAATCAAATCGGGCGCGGGTTTCCCCAATACCGATTGNTTCAAACTCGAAGTGACCAAATACAATGGTGTCAGCGCGCCGACTTCTTCTGCGACTTCGATTTCGACTTCAACTTCCGCCTCTTCGGCGGGCGTTTCCTCATCCGCAGCCTGATCCGTCTTTCATCTTCAATGTCGCNTTGNCCTAACCTTAGGAGGTTTTACTTATGAAAAGAACAACCGCGATTATCAACTTCTCCACGATTGTGATGTTAGGGGCAGTCCTTGCCGTCGCTAATGGGGTCGCTTTCTCCAATGCCGGTCTCATTACAACGTATTTAGGCGGGAATAGCGTGAGCTACGATACCAAAGAAGCCGAGAACGCCCGGACAACGGGCAAGGCCTTGGCTGTTGAATTGGTCGAAAATGGTGCCGTCTTATTAAAGAACACCAATTCGTGCCTACCCTTAACCAATCCTAAGATCAATATCTTCGGATGGGGCGGTTCTGACAATGGCTTCCTTTATCAAGGGGGCGGGTCTTCCGAAGGCGGTTATTCGGCGGATAAGGTGAGCCTTTACCAGGCTTTCCGCAACGCCAACTTCCAAATTAACGAGAATTTGGCCAGCGCCTATAACGCGCTGTCTTATCGCCGGGAAGGCGCCCCGGATGCCGATCAATGGTCGACGTATTATCGGCTCTATGAACCGAACAATGACTTCTATACTTCCGCTCGGATGGAAGAAGCCAAAGCTTTCTCCGATACCGCGGTGGTCGTCTTCACCCGTCGGGCAACCGAAGGCGACGATTTGCCGAAATGCCAATACGACGAGAATGGCGTTGAGGATGACTCGCGCGATTATCTTGCCCTCTCCGACCGCGAAGCGATCATGTTGGGCCAAGTGACCAGCAATTTCAGCAAAGTCATTTGCCTATTCGATGGCTCGGCTCCAATGGAAATGGGCTTCCTGAATTACGATGGGATTACCGCCGCATTGCATGTGGGCTATCCCGGATATTATGGCACGACGGGAATCGTCAATATTCTCGATGGTGCCGTCAATCCTTCGGGTCACATGGCGGATACCTGCGCCTACGATATCACCACGGCTCCGAGTTACGTCAATTCCGGTAACCTCGATTCCCACGTCTACGCTGCCAGGGGCGGACGTTACACCGATTATCTCGAAAACATCTATGTCGGCTATAAGTGGTATGAGACCGCCGATCAAGAAGGCTTTTGGAATGGTCGAAGCCTGACGGCTTTTGGCAAGACCATGACGGACTATAACGCCGTGGTGCAATATCCTTTCGGATACGGTTTGAGCTATACCAACTTCTCATGGACTCTCGAAAGCGCAAGCCTACAAGATGGGACCGCTCTGACGAAAGGCACCAGCTTGAAATCCACCGACACCGTAACCTTTAAGGTTTGGGTCCAAAACACGGGCTCGATTGCCGGCAAGGAGGTTGTCCAGCTTTATTACTCGGCTCCTTATACGAAAGGTGGCATCGAAAAAGCCGCGATTAATCTTGGCGATTTCAAAAAAACCGCCAAACTTGATCCGGGCTTAGGCGAAGAGGTCACCTTGAGCGTTAGGATGGCGGATCTCGCTTCCTATGATGCTTATGACAAGAACAACAATGGCTTCATGGGCTATGAACTTGAAGCGGGGAATTATGCTTTCTCTTTACGGACCGATTCCCATACGGTCAAAACGTTAGCTGATCAATCAAGCGCTTCTTACACCTACCCCGTCATCGCGGCAAAGATCGATAAAGATCCTGATACCGGTGCCGAAGTGAAGAACCGCTTTACGACGTATACGAATTCGACTTCGGGAGCGAGCAGCACCATCGATGAGCCCCAAGCGGCTTATGCAATTTCCATTGATGGCAATGATAGCGATGAAGCCTATAACCAAGGCTTAACTTACCTTTCGCGCGAAAACTTCACCTCGACCTATCCGAAGAGCGATGGGAAATATCCGCAAAGCGTCACCAGCGTGNGNACGATGAGCAAGAAGATGCTGGAAAACGTCTTCAAGGTTCACGCTCCGTTTACGAATAGTACCGACACGATGCCGACGACGGGTTCGAGTGCAACCGCTTATACGATCGATGACGTCGCGGGTTTAGCTTATGACGACGCCAAATGGACGGCGTTAATTGAACAGCTTGATGTCAATACCTTAGGCGATATCTGCGCCGGAGGAGGTTTCGGTACGATTGCCGTGGCTTCCATCAATAAACCCAAGACTACCGATAGCGATGGTGGAACGGGCTTTACGAGCGGCGTTTCCTCGGGAAGCGAAGGACACTGCGTGAAATATCCTTCGGTGGAACTCATCGCCCAAACCTTCGACTGGAAAGAAGCCTATAAATGGGGCAACGCGATTGGCTTAGAAGGCCAAACCTACCACATTCAAGGTTGGTACGCGCCAGGTTGCAACGTTCATCGGTCGCCTTTAGGCGGTCGTAACTTCGAATATTTCTCTGAGGATGCCCTCCTTTGCGGCACGATGGTCGGCTGGACCGTCAAAGGCTGCACGGAGAATGGCGTCTATGCCTATATGAAACATTTCGCTGGCAATGATACCGATGCTGGACGCAATGGACAATTCCGGTGGATGAGCGAGCAGTCGTTACGGGAAATCTGGGCTAAGCCTGGTGAAATGGCCGTCAAGATTGGCAACGCCAACGCGACGATGGTCTCGGTGGACCGGATTGGTTCGGTTCGGGCAACAGGTTCTTACGCTTTATTGACCTCGTTACTTCGGGAGGAGTGGGGTTTCGAAGGCTCCGCGATCACCGACTATTACCAAAGTGGCAACGTCAATGATATCGATGAAGGAATTCGTGCGGGGAACGATTTGGTTCTTTTCCCGGGCAAAGACCACACGCTCTTTGATGATTTATCCTCGGCCACGGCGGTGAAAGCTTTGCAGAAATCCGCCCATAACATCCTCTATACGTATGTGAGTACCCTTTATCGGACGAAGACGGCCAGTGGCGTTGATTTGGGAACTACGGTTGGTACGAGAACCAGCAGTACCGATACGCCGATGTGGGAAATCGTCCTCTATAGCGTCGATGGCGCGGTGGGAGCTGGGCTCTTCGTTTGGGCGGGCTTAAGCATCTATCTCACCTGGTTGAAGAAGAAACATTAATGGGAGGTAAAGCCATGAAAGAATCACGTCAATTAGCTTATTGGGAAGCGGGAGCATCGCTCGGGGGTATCTTAGCCCTCGTCGGATGCGCCCTCCCCAGTTACATCGAGCCGGAATCGAACTTCACCTTGAATGCTTTCGCCTTTATCTTTGGCAACGAACGCTCAGGCTTCAACGGTCTCTTGTTCTTCGCTTTTCTCTTAATCTTGATTTCGCTTGTCTCTTCGCTCACCTCCTTTATTCTCAATTTCTTGGAGAAGAAGAATGGCGAGGCCCTCATCATGACCCTCGGCATCGTTTCGGGGATCGCTGCTTTAGTGGGGGGTGCGATTTTAATCCTCAGCTTCCTCGTTTGCGATCCCTATGGGGAAGGTGGAAGCGGCTTATTTGGTCGACTCTCGAATTACTTCATCATCATGAATCAGAAAAAGGTGACCCTCGGCATCGGGACATTCTTCCCCTTCATCGCGGGCTTAGCATCTTTTATCGTCTCTTTCCCTAGCGCTTTAATTAAGGCTCATCATGCCGATCTTAAAGATAAGGATGTTCCAGCGGTCGATTCTGAAAACGCGAAACAGTAAGGCCCTCATTACCAAAAACTGCTATTCTAATAAGGACGGGGCTGTAGGTTATCCCTAGCGCCTCTTTGTGGTAACAAAATGTGTCATCTTGCGGTGGTGGAAGACGAAGCTAAAGATCAAGAAACCTTGCGGCGCTATTTTTTGCAATACTCCACCGAGAAGTCCACGCCGTTGGAAGTCACCTACTTTAGTGATGCCGAGAGTTTTCTTGCTTCGTTCCAATTAGGTCTCTTTGACTTGGTTTTGATGGATATCGAACTCAAAGCCAAAAATGGTTTGGAAGCGTCCAAAGAAATGCGGGCCATCGATAACGATGTCGTCCTTGTTTTCATGACGAACTTGGCTCAGTACGCCCTTGAGGGCTATAAAGTGAATGCCTTCGATTATTTGGTGAAGCCCATTTCTTATTTCGATTTTTCACTCCGTTTGGAAAAAGCCCTTGAAAGGGTCGTCAAACGAAAAAAGAGCAAGGTTTTGATCTTCGAGAACGGCCGTAAAGTGGTCCTTTCTCTTAACGATATTTTCTATGTCGAAGTTTATGGCCATTTGCTCATTTATCATTCGAAAGAAGGCAATTTCCGGACCTATGGCACGTTAAAAGATATTTCCAAAGAGCTCTCGGGCAATGGCTTTTCCCTTTGCAATAGCTGCTTTCTTGTTAATCTCGCCTACGTCAAAGGCGTTGAAGGTTTTAGCGTTCAGGTCGGGCCGGATGACCTCTTGATTTCCCACCCCAAACGCAAAAGCTTCTTGGAAGAACTCAATCGCTATCTCGGAGGCTGAACATGAATCTTTACCCCATTTCCGGCCTTTTCTATTACCGGGCCATCTTCATGGGCTGGCTCCTTTTGGGCGAGGGGCTTTTTCTCTTCCGTCTCGACAAAAAGAGCCATTTCTATTGGCGGCTTCTTTTGTCGGTGATTGTGGCGATGGGTTTTGCCTTCGCTTTTCCAATCCCCAACGATAATTCTTTCTACACGATGGGGATGTTCTTTGCGATGTTCTTATTGAGCTATGGCTTGATTCTTTTTTGCTTCAAGGGTGACTGGAAAACCCTGTTCTTCAGCGCCATCTGCGGTTACACGAGTGAGCATCTTTCTTACGAGACCTATCAGGCGATTACGAATCTGATTGGGAGCAACACTTACGCCCGCGGGGGCCTTTATTCCGGATCCTCAACCGCCTTGTTCACCTCGCCTTGGGATGAGCTAGCCTATTTCGTTTCCTATATTGTGGTGTATTGGCTCCTCTTTTTAACTTGCGCCCGGCGAATCAAAGGCAACGAAGGCCTCGAGATCCATAACGTCATGGCTTTGATCCTCGGCTCCTTCTTCATCTTGATCGATATTGTCTTTAATTCGGTGGTCTCCTATTATTCAACGATTCATTACGACCAATATTATTTGGCTTTGATCGCCGGATTTAATATTCTTTGCTGCGTCGCCGCTTTCCTGTTCTTGTTCGAGATGTTCTACAAGGACTCACTCCGCAAAAACCTCGAGGTGGTCAAGGAGCTCCGCAATCAGGAAAAGAATCAGTACGAATTGAGCAAAGAGACCGTCGATCTCATTAACATCAAGTGCCACGATTTGAAGCATCAGATTGAGACGATTGGCGAACAGGAAAAGATCTCTCCGGCGACGATTGAATCGATTTCCAAGGTTATCAACATCTATGATTCCGCGATTAAAACAGGTAATCGCGCCCTCGACGTTATTTTGTCGCAAAAGAGTCTTTTCTGCTCCCAGAATGGTATTAAGTTCTCTTGCATTGCTGACCCGTCCCAGCTGGACTTCCTTTCGGAAGAAGAAACCTATTCCTTATTTGGTAACATCATCGATAACGCGATTGAGGCGGTGAAAAGCCTCCCCGAAGACAAACGGATTATCACCTTGCGGATTAAAGGGCAGGGGAACATGGTTTCGATTAATGAGCATAATTCCTATGACGGCGTCCTCTCCTATGAGGATGGCTTGCCGAAGACGAGCAAGAATGATTCGCGTTATCACGGCTTCGGTTTACGGAGCATTAAGATGGTCTGTGAGAAATATCACGCCTCGCTTTCCTTAACAAGCGACAACCAATTGTTTAATATCTCGATCCTCTTTATTAAACCCGAAAAGAGCGCTGCGAGCCTTTGAGGGGATTTCACCTTGGTTTTGCGCGGCTTTAATCCCGTTTATTTTCCTGTTGACAACCTCCCTAGAGTGCGTGTATAGTTTCGCTCGGACGTAAGGAAATGGCAGTTTTGCCATTTTAATTACGAACAAGATTGACACACTGGGAAACGTGTGTATCAAAGGCAAAGGAGAAATAAGTCAAAATGCCAACAATCAACCAATTGGTTAGAGAGGGAAGAACGACTGCTGCAAAGAAGTCGAAGACCCC
>JGI20225J20221_1002013_pt2 | contig 17109 bp, 13 predicted proteins | sample BioMet4_FD_20221 | JGI IMG/M metagenome (IMG submission 20221) | reverse complement strand
TTTGGGCCTCCGGTAGCCCAAAGGGCGCTGAGGGGACATTTCAAAAAGACCCCCTTTGAGGCGCCCCATCCTTTTTTCCGCTTGGCGCTCATGGGCACCACCCAACGCACGGGAACCGGAGGGCCTCCAACGGGGTCTCTTTCCCAGGCGGGGCTCGCCCCGCCAGGGGCCAGGGAAGGGGGGGTTTACCGGAAAACGTGGGGCCAATTTTCCCATTTACCCATGGATCTAACCCTGATTGGCCCCGCCTCCCGATCGGAGACCTCTGCCGGCAAAGTGAAATTCCATTTCGGCGTCGAAGGGAACCCCGTTTTTCCGCGGGTCGTTCCCGATCAAGGGTTCTTCTCGACGCTCGACGTGCTGCCCGAGGACCGCGAGGAAGATGCCGGTGACGCGCCGGATGTGACCATCAGCTACTCCGACGATGCCGACGCGGCCTGGCTGCGCAAGGGCAACCGGGCGTATTACGGTTACAAAATCCACGCCGCCACGGACAGTCGGGACGGCTTTGTGCTCGGCGGGCATGCCACGCCGGCCAATCGGTCCGACACGGAAGAATTCATCAATGTTCTGGATGAAGTTGGTGCGAAGGCTGGCGAAGGGGTACAGCAGCCAGTTGAACCGGTACGTGCTTGCGGTCCGGGGCCTCTCGGATGGCATCATGCACAAGGCCGCACGGAATCGGGAACTCACGCTCGCCGAACGAGCTGCCAATCGACAAGTCAGCAGCGTTCGATTCAAGGTGGAACGCGCCTTCGGTACCCTCAAACGTGGCTATGGCTTCTTTCGAGCCCGATACCTCGGTCTGGCCAAGGTCGAACTGGAGTTCCTGCTCAATGCCATGGCCTTCAATCTGAAAAAAGCCGTCCTCAAAATCGGTTGCTGAGGAGACGTGTCCCATTTGGCTGGCAATTGCCGCCAACGGGGCGAAAACATCCTGGACCTGGAGGAAAATCGGCCACAACTATCGTCTCGAGAACCTGAAAAACGGGACAAATAGAGACTTGAGAGAATTACGCAGCGGTCTCATTGTAGAACTTCCTGGAAAGAAGCGTAGCACGGATCGGAACGGATATCGACACAATCTAGGATGGCGAAAATGTCCGGTCGCAAGAGAGGTCATTCCAGTATTCAATAAAACCTGGTCCCATCTTTTCCTGCAACGTCGGCGACGTTGGTGGTTGACAACATTGTTTGTCTAGTTTACACAGTCAAAAATGTATTAAAGAAGTTTATAGAGAACTGTTTGTTTTAAATTGTCGGAGTTGGATACGGCACGAAGCGATGGCGCCCATGGCAAGAAAGGCTGTAACCACTCACAGGATCTGGACAATTTTTAGTTAATGCATATAGTTGGCATATGGGGATAGCAGTTCCGGTGCGAACCTGTCTTGCCACCGAAGTGGTGATGAACACCCCGTGGCCGATGCTGGGGTACGTTCATGTTTTGGGTCCTTCCGGGTTTCCCGTGGGTAGCTGGCCGGTTATGGTTCTCCCCAGAGGCACCCGATGAAGGACACGGAGCTATATTCGCGGATTCTCGGCCTGACCGAGCCATGGTTTGTTGAAGGGGTTGAACTGGCCACGGCTGATGGCCGGGTGGACATTTACGTGGAGCACGGAACCGGTGTCCGGTGGACCTGCCCCACATGTGGCCGCGAACTGGCGTGCCGGGCTCATGCTGAGCCTCGGGCCTGGCGTCATCTGGACACGTGCCAGTTCAAGACGTTCCTTCACGCGCGGATTCCGCGAGTGGACTGCCCCGAGCATGGCGTGGTGCAGGTCAAGGTGCCATGGGCTGAAAGCAAGGCCGCTTCACCTTGCTGATGGAACGCTTGATCATTGACGTTTTGACCGAGTGCGCCACCGTCACGGGAGCGCGGCGCATCCTGCGTCTTACTTGGGACGAGGCCTGGGGCGTTATGGAGCGAGCGGTACGCAGAGGCCGGGAGCGCAAGCAATCGCACCGGCGCGGTATCTTGGCGTTGACGAGAAAGCGTTCCGCAAGGGGCACGACTACGTGACTGTGGTCTGCGACCTGATTGGCAGCACCGTGGAGTATGTGGCCGATGAGCGAAAAGCCGAGAGCCTTGAGGGATACTACCTCCAATTCACCGAGGAGCAGTTGGCGCGGATCAAGGCGGTGGCCATGGACATGTGGGAGCCCTACTTCAAGGCCACGCTCAAGCATGTGCCCGGCGCAGCTGGAAAGATCGTCCATGACCGGTTCCACATCATGAAGCATGTGAGCGAGGCGGTGGACCAGGTACGCAAGCAGGAGCACCGAGAGCTTATGGGGCAGGAAGACCACAGGCTCAAAGGGACCAAATACCTCTGGCTCTACCACGAGGAGAATCTGCCGGATAAGCATCGGCCAGCCCTGGAGGCCTTGAAGGCGGCGAACCTGAAGGTGGCCAAGGCTTGGGCCATGAAGGAAAGTCTGAATGGCGTCTGGAAATACCTGAGCACGGGCTGGGCCAGGAGTTTCGTGAAGCGATGGCTGGCGTGGGTGAACAAGTCAGGGTTGGCCCCGATGCGCAAGGTGGGCGGGCTGATCTAGCGGCACCTGGAGGGCATCCTGACCTTCTGTCGTTACCGAATCACAAACGGCGTGGCCGAGGGGCTGAACAGCAAGATCATGGCCATCAAACGGAAGGCTTGCGGCTACAGGAACCGGGACCACTTCAAGACCGCCATCTACTTCTTCTGCGGCGGTCTGGGCCTCTACCCAGTCAGCTCGTAGGTGGGTTTACCCACGGAAAACCCGGAAGAACCGAGAATATTTCCGGTTCTCGTCGACGACATGACCGCTTTTTTCGCTGGGACCTGTCCAGAAACCGCCTGGATTCATGAGGTCAAAAATTGACCTTGTGAGCGGTTACGAAAGGTTCGGGCCAATTTTGCGTAGCTGGTACGCGATGTACCAGCAAGTCCTTGGGCTTGCAGAAAAGTACTCAAACCAAGAGCTGTTCTTTGTAAAGGTGTGTGCTGTCGGGGTGTTGCCGCCGCCGATTCCGCTTGGAGGGGATGGCCGCGAGAGCGCCACCTTGGCTTTTCTGGTGTCGGCGCCATAGGCCTTGTCCGCAATGCTCTGTTCATTGCCGCCAAGGCCTCAAGAACAAAAAATATTCTGCTGCCGCGAAGTCGACATGCCTGGCGCATGAACAAGATTCGTTTGGCAAGGCGGGTGCCTTTCTCGCGGGCGATGCCAACGCTGGCTTTTCGTCACAGCACGGCAAAGCGCAGGGGGCGTTCGTCGTGATTGTTTGTCGGAGCAACACCGGCTTCCTTGAGAAGCAACCACAGGTGATCTCTTGCGTCGATGAGGCGGCTGCGTCAGGCCGATCGCTGTATTTGGGCACCAGGCGAATGAAACGTGCGTAGAACATGTTTCATTCGTCGGCTGTGGGCGGCGCCTTGGCCATGTGACACAACCGCTGCAATTCCTTGTGGGTCCAGGCGCCACACGTGGCGATCTCGCGGTCTTTTCGTTCAGCGAGTCCTTTGGCGTAACGGATCAGATGGGCCAGGCAGGTTTGACGCAGCCCCACCATTTCGCGTAAACGCTAGAGCCGTCGCTGACCAGAATGCCTTGCCAATCCTGGATCAATGTCTGGAAAACCTTCTTTGACCGATGCCGGTGAATCATGAAGCACGCTGCCCAGATGTTTCGTATGCCGTGCAGCATTCCCTTGTCATAGCAGGCTGTTCTGTTTCGGCCGCGTGGTTGACGGGAGATTTCCGGACAATCGCGGCGATGGCTTGGTAATGGGGGGGCGGTAGCGCGAGAGACGCGGTTGAGGATTTTTTGGTTGGTTTCTTGGCGGATAGGCAGGCGTAGCATCGAGAAGAGGAAGTTCTGGGTGGCGCTTCGGGAGTCGATCCTGACGGCAATAATGGAGAAGAGTCTCGGGCTAGAGTTCGTGCGGTGCTGCGGAGGGATGAACGGCTTAAGCATTTTGCCGCAGTGGTGGCTCCGATCTCGATGTAGGATGCAATGTGTCACTCCCAGCTTGATCGCAGGCAGTTCAATAAATGAATGAACGTAGTAAGGCTCCACATCCGTGAGGCTGTTGCAGCTTTCGCTACATTTGCTTAAGGTTAGAAAGATGCTTCCAGGCGTTTGACTAATCTTTGTCAGCTGCCAGCATCGGATCCTCCGAGGGACTCCAGTAAGATAATCGCCTCTTTGGAGCCAACTCGCGAGCAAACGGTAAACCACATAGATGCTGATCTGGAAGGACTGACTTCGAGGCTAAACTGTTAAAGAAAAGACTAATATTTTTCAATAGTCAGTTTTTCTTTTGCAGTTATCCGCAAAAAGTCTGGAAGGACTAAAGCAAAATTCAAAAAAGTCACAGAAGGTGTAACTATGAGTGAAAGAATTTTATGTATATTGCCGACAAATGGGCATGGTGGGTGTGAGTATAATGCCCTTACCGCATTAAAGTATTTTAAAAATAAATATTCAATGGAAGTGATTGTTGCATTTGCAGAAACAAGTGAGACTGAATTTATAAAAGAACTTTGCAATAAAAATGAGTTGTCATATGTATTATTTAGCGAAACATTTGTAAGAAATGATACAGCTGAACTTGCTGGTAGGCAACGAAGTGCAACACGAGAATTAATAAAAGAAATTCATCCAGATGTGGCATTTATCCCACTGCCATGGCCAAAACGTGGTCAAGGCGTTATAGTCGGATGTGCGGACTGTGCCTGCCCGGCAATTGTTAAATTTGCGTTAGTACCAGTAGAATATTCTAATGACGATTATATAATGCCAGAAGTAGCCAGGGCACAAAAGACACGGCAGGTCTGGTATGCAAACTCAAGGTTTAGCGCAGAATTAATTGAAAAACATTGGAATTTAAAATCATTTTCAGTAGATAGTTTTGAAGTTGGCCCCATTGGACTTTCTGGTCTTGTGCCGGATGTGTCTCCAGCCATTGGTACGGATTGTAAAGTTAGCGTGCATGATGAGCTTAATATACCCTATGAGGATAAAATTGCAATTACCGTAGCGAGGCTTGTTAATCAAAAGGGATATGATACATACATGGCGGCCGCGCCTGAGATCCTCCAAAAATGCCCTGACTTGCATTTGCTTTGGGTTGGGCACGGTGACATGTATGATGATATTTTAGCCTGGTTAACAGATACGGACTTGGGTGATCGGATTCACTTGCTAGGTTTTCGAAATGACATTAGACGGTTGCTTAAGGCGAGTGATTTTTTCGTGTTTCCGACACGCTATGAGGGTGGGTGCTCACAAGCGTTACTTGAAGCTATGGAAGAAGCTTTGCCTGTTGTGACAACGGACACGAGTGGCATTCCGCTGGTTGCCCATCACAATAAAAATGCTCTTTTAACTAGCGTAGATGACCCGCAATGTCTGGCTGAAAATGTTATCAAATTAGCGAATGATGAAGATTTTGCTAGTCAACTTGGCCTAGCGGCACAGCAGGATGTCAAAAAATACTCAGCTATACAGAGTTTTGAAAATACCCTTTTGCTCATGCGTCGTGCTTTAGTTTCGGGGGGGGGGCTTGCCCCGAAATCAAAAGATTTTTATGGAAAATTGTATGCGCTTTCGTCATCGAAAATAGATAGATATTATTCTACTGATAAAGCCTTCGGTTCTGGCTGGCATCAGCTCGAAAGAACACCTTCTGGGGAGCGTTTTAGGTGGATGGGGAAAAAAGGTTTCTTGTGGACATCGTTATTTTTTGACAAACCGGCTGTAATTCATCTGTACTGTTATATGGTTTTAAATACAAACATAGCAAAAAAAATACAACTTTTTGTCGATGGCATACCGGCTACTCCAATTGAAGAAAAAATTACTTCACAATCATTTTTCAAGTTAAGTTGGAGTATAAAACAGCCTCTTCTTACCCAATACGGCGGTTCGGTGCTTACAATCATTTCACCACAGACAGTTCGTCCAATGGATATTTATCCGTCTAGCACTGATCAACGAGATCTGTCGATTGCAATTTTGTATGTAGAAATACAAGAAGAATAACCGGAGTTTTTGTGTAAACAGCTCTTGCGTATTGTTATTTTTATCACCGATTAAACTTTATTTTTAAAGGAGCTTTCAATGTTTGATACCTCCGGTGGGAATATTATTGCACTTAACTACTTCCCTACATTCCACCCGCCTTTGTCTGGGGGTGAACAGCGTGCCTTTTATGTTTTAGATGCCCTGTCGAAGTATTATAATGTTATTTCATTTGTTCCGACGTACCCTTCTACTCGTGACGAAGTCTTTCGGTTCTCTGATTCATTTGAAGAAAGGAGATTTTCAAAAACAAATATATACTGCAAGTGGGATGCAGAAATAAAGAAAGCAAAATCTAAATTTAATTCATCGAGTTTGTCTTGCGCATTGGCGATACGTTATCATAAAAAGCTCCGAGATGCCGTTAAAGAAGAGTGGGACAATTGCAATATCGTGTTGTTGCAGCATCCGTGTGTGTTGCCTCTTATTGATGGATTTGATCTTACAAATAAACGCATTGTGTACTTGAGCTATAACTGTGAGATGGAACTTATAGCACAGCATATGCCAGAGGAGGCGTGGCCAACCTATTTGAGTTTAATTTCTCAGCTTGAATTTCGTTTGTGCGCCCTTTCCCAGCATGTTGTTGTTGTATCACATGAAGACAAACAAAAAATGGCTGCACTTTATAGTGTTCCGGAAAGTAAATTTATTTTGATTCCGAATGGATCTATCTCACGATTTGGAACCTCTGAGCTTTTATTAGAAAAAGAACCAACACATGTGAACGCAATTTTTATAGGTAGCAATTGGGCTCCGAATGTTGAAGCCGCGAACTATATTAACGATAAAATAGCACCTTTTGTTCAAGATGTTCAATTTAATTTTGTTGGCGACGTTTGTAAGTCAGTTAATGGTGAGATTAGTAAAAATGTTGTTTTGCATGACAAATTGTGCGATAATGATCTTTCCAAGTTATTGCTTTCTACATCTATTGGTCTTAACCCAATGGCTTCTGGGGGAGGATCAAATGTAAAAATATCTGATTATTTAGCACATGGTCTTCAAATAATTACAACAAAGATTGGTGCGCGCGGCTTCCCCACAACGCTTAGCAATATACATATTGTGGATCTGCCACAATTCATATCTGAAATAAAAAAGATATCGGCATCACCTCCAGATGGTACTGCCCGGGAAAATTTGCGAACTTCTACAAAACAAATTTGGGATTGGCGGGAGCTTGTTTCTCCCCTGGTTGAAGCAATTAATGCTCCTGTACCTCCGCGTGACTCTCTTCGTCGTGTTATTGTTTTGAATGAATTTCCGATACAAGGTAGTGATAGTGGTGGACAGGCTCGCGTCGTTGGTCTTTACAAAGCTGCCAAACAAGATGAGCTTTATATTGCAATTTCTTTTGGAAGGAGTTCTTTTAGAATAAACTTATTGTCTGATAGGTTTGTCTGTATTGAAATTCCGGCGACTTCAAGACAAAAAAATGAAGTAAGATCCTTTAATAGGTTGGCGTATAATGGTACCGATGACATAGTTTATCCGCTTTATATCGATGATAATATTTTTTGGCTGCAACTTGCGCGCTTGATTATGGCAGAATCGGATTGTATCATCTTCTCCCATCCGTATATGGTGCCTGTCTATGAGCGTCTCGTTACTAGTCGTCCTTTTATTTATGATTCTCACAATGTGGAAACTTTGTTAAAAAGAGATGCACACGAATGCAACCCAAATTGCGATGAATTGTTGAACCATGTCGAAAAATCTGAAAATTTTCTTATAGCGAATGCTGAATTGATAGCTGCCTGCTCAAATTCTGATGCAGAATATTTTCGGATCAGGAGATCAAAACAAACAATAGTTGTAGAGAATGGCATTGATGCACCACTCCAACATGGTTTGCACGATAGTATTGAAGATGCATTGAAGGATGAGTCGCATTTTGGTGAGCCTAACTTTTTCAATCGAAGAATATTCCTCATAGAAGAGTTTGACAATCTTGAGGTAGACGTATTTATTGATACAGTGTATCGTTGTCTTTGTAGTCGTTATCCTACCTCTGTAGAAGTTGAAAATGGATTAAATTGCATTGAAAGCGATCTCGATCGAGCGAAGTTCATTGTCTCGTTGATGGAAGGAGCTCAAAATACGCAGAAAGTTTTTGTAATCAATGCCAAAAAAAGAATCGCTAAGCCTGAATCTTTTGCTGTGTTTATTGGTAGTGGCCACCGCCCAAATCTTGTCGCTGCTGAATTTATAGTTAATATACTCGCGCATGAAGTTGTGGATGTTGATTTTGTTATTGTTGGCTCTGTTGGCAATTCAATAAATATTACAAATTGTCCTCGCAATGTTTATATTGCAAAATTTGTGAGCAATAATTTAAAATCATATATTTTTTCAAAGGCTACGGTTGGCCTCAACCCGATTGTTAGCGGGGGGGGGTCAAATTTAAAAATACCTGACTATATTTCTCACGATCTTCCTGTCGTGACGACTGCGTTTGGTGAACGTGGTTTTCTTTTGGATGAAAAGGATGGTTTTTTTATTTCTTCTCTAGCTAACTTCCACTTGGCAGTAGATAAAATAATAAATACTTTTTCAAAAACAAAGCCTGTTATTACTCCAAAAATTGATGCCTTTTACGAACAGTATTCTTGGGGGTCTCTTTCTGAAAAGTTTCTTGCTCATGTTCGTGAAGAAATTGATAAAAAATCTATTGGTGATATTTTGGTTGTATGCGAAAGTGTGTTTGTTTTTGGTCAAACATCATTTAGTTCAGCAGCTAAGCTGGTTGAGTTTTTGTCTTGCAAGAATCTTATACCTGAAATTCTTGCTGAAGCCCAAGGTGTTGACCCAGAGATGGCAATGCATGTTAAGTCTTGCATTCCGAGCGGTATAAAGAATGTCACTATCACCGCTCAAAATCAAGAATGCTTGTTGCATGCAAGCGCACTAACGACTTACGATAATATTTTACTAAACAAAGTAAATATCGTTTGTATGCAATCTAACAAACAAGCACTAAATGCTGCGATAGACAGATTTGATGTTCTTGCACCAATTCTGCTTTCTGGGGCTTCAAATCCATTGCTTTCAAACGAACATTGGCGTTTTTTTTCTGATGAAGTTCTCATTGCTGTGCCCTTTGGCTCGCGAGCGATAATTATTCATGGAGTGGCCTTTCAAAAAACGAAAATTGAATTATTTTCTTCGCCTGGTAATGATTTTAATTTCTCAAAAGTTGTAGACGGGAGATTTTGCTTGCGGGTTGATTTTTCAGGACCAACTAAATTTGTAACAATTAGAACAGCATTTCTTGATAAGAATTGCTGTGAAAGTTTGCATATGCAATGCAATCGTATTGCTGTTGATCTTGGAGCTGTTGAAGTCGAATCTGATTTGTGGATTACTTCGGATTCGATACTGAGAACGCTTGGACTTGGGTATGAGTGTAGGCAGTTCATTAATGGCCGATTTTGTCAAGATATTTCACAGGAATTGTTACTCATTGCAAAAAACAAGGCTGCAAAATATAATAATTTATTAGCTGTCGGATCAACAAAATTTATTACATCAATCAAAAAAGAACTAAAACACTGTAACGGTAATTTTGTTGGGTACAATGGTACCGATTTTATATCAGGCGACGATTTAACGGAGCGTGAGTCTTTGATATTACCGGTTGATGACGCAGAAATTGGCTATTCGCAAAACGCGAGTGAACAAAACTACCTATCGCGTAAGTTTTCTAAGCCTTTTCCGGTATTGTTTTTACTTGACACATTGGATGCTACAACTATTCAGTTTGTGAACAGAACCGCCCATTTGCTGAAGCAGTTTGACGGAACTGATATTATAGCTATTGTTGCTCGTTTTACCTGTACCTCTCTTTCGCATAAAAAGAAGATATTGGAATCCGTTAAGTTTAAGATAATACAGCCAGCGATGCTCAAAACGACACTGGCAGTACTCGCATCAGCGCGTCTTATTGTATTTAATGACAGCCCTCTCTTTTTGGGGCGTGTTCCAACCCTGCTTAATGTGCTTAGATCTAACGGCGTTATTTGGTGCAACGGACAGTCTGACTCTCACGATCTGTTTCAATCATTTCCCATTGTTTCGTCGCCTCATGAGATATTAAATATTATAGTAAATGATTCAAAAATTGATACACCAAAGCTTTCTTCGCAGTGTTTGAAAGACGAACATATTTTGTCTTTTTTCTCTGGCGCGTTAAATTAATACGTCACCCTCGGCGACATGCTCTTTTGACGGCATGTCGTCCTTGGCTAACGAAAGGTAGGGATTACCGAGATCCCGCGGTTTCGGCGTCAGGGGCCACGCTAAAGGCAAAATAGCGGCGTTGGATGGCATCGGCCAGGCGGGGGGGCAGCAGACCGAGCAACCGCGCCCCCAGCGCCAGCGACCAGGGGAAATCCACCCGGGGGCGGCCTTTTTCGATGCCGTCGNGGATGACGACGGCGGCCTTGCGCGCGTCCCACAACTGCGGTTTGTTCCCCCGGTAGCGCCGGCTCATGGGCGAATCGACAAAACCCGGGCAGACCACCGTGACCGTCACCCCNTAGGGCGCCAACCAGCCGCGCAAGGCCTCGCCATAGACGCGGGCGGCCGCTTTGCTGGCGCTGTAGGCCGGGGAAAACGGGCTGCCGTGATAGCCGCCCAGGGAACTGATGACCGCCAGCCGGCCGGCGCCGCGCAGACGCAGACGCTCGGCCAGGGCGGACAACGTTTCCGCCGCGCCCAGGGCGTTGACCCCGAACAACCGGCGCACGTCGACCGGATTCTCCCCCCTGCCCTCCGGGGACACGGAGGCGGACACCCCGGCCCCGGCAATGACCGTGTCCACGGGCCAGGCGTCATCCGCGGCCCGAAGCTCTCGGGCCACCGCCTCCCCATCACGCACGTCCAGCACCAGGGGGGTCACCACGGCTCCTTGGGCCTGGCAGGCCCCGCACAGGGCGACCAGACGGGCCGTGTCGCGTCCGCACAGGGTCAACCGCCAGCCCGGACCCGCATAGACCAGGGCCAGGGCTTGGCCTATGCCGCCGGTGGCACCGGTCAAAAGCAGATGGCGCATGTCAGCCGTTGCTCCGTTCGTTCCCGGCCCCAAGAGGGGACAAATCCCGTTGCATCAGGAAATTGCCGCCATGGTGGGGCAGGTCGGCCTGATAGGCAATGTCGCAGTGGCGCACGGTGGTAAAGCCATGGCGCTGGTAAAAGCGCAGGGCCCGGCTGTTGTCCGCCCAGACGTTGAGGCTCAGGCTGGTCAGCCCCTGCTCGCTGGCCAGCATCCGGGCGCACTGCAACAAATCGTCGGCGAGGCCCGTGCCCCGGTAGGACGCATCCAGCCACAGGGTGTTGATGTAGAGGCTGTCGGGACAGGCCCCTTCGAGCAAGCCGGCGATGTGGCGCAGTTTGCGCCCGGAGACCACCCGGCGCAGGATGTCCGGCGGCCGGTGCAGCTCGGCCGGATAGGCCAGGAGGAGCCCGGCGAGGGCGTCACCCTGGCGCAGCACCAGGGCGTTTTCGCAGCTGAACGGATTGCCCGGTTCCATGATGAGCGAGGTCAGCAGATCCTGGGCCGTCACCAGCCGTGACAGTCCCGACAGCAAGTAATCCACCAGTCCGCCCGAGGTGTCGCGCACGATGCTGGCCATGGCTTCGGCGTCGTCGGTATCGGCCTGGCCGAGGGAAAGGGACATGGAGGCTCCTTGAAAAGGTATGGACGGGTAACTTACGGCCGTCCCTCCGAGACCACCAGCCCCAGCCGGCGACAGATCCCGTTCACCGCCACGTCGATGCCTTCGGCCGTGTAGAAATTTCCGGCGATCAGGGCGTGATGGCGCAGCACCCGGATAAAATCGGACAGCAACGATTCGTCCACCGGCCGGGGCGCCTGCCAAAAGTGGCCCAATTCGGCTTCGGCGGGGGTCACGGCCAGGCCGGGCATGGCATAGGGCGCCCGTCCCAAGGAATAGACCGGCCGGGACAAGGCCATGGCTTCGAGACCCATGGTGCTGTTGACGACCACCACGCCCTGGCAGCGGGGATGTTCCATAAGCAACTTGCCCGGGCCGCCGTCGACATAGACGACCCGGTCGGCAATGCCGGCGGCCTGGGCGAAATTGGCCACGAACCGGCGCAGGTCGATCAGCCCGTTGTCCAGGGGATGGTTTTTGACCAACAGCCGGGTGTCGGGCGGCGCATCGGCGGCAAACGAGGACAGCACCTGCATGATGGAGTCGAGCACGCCGAAGTGGGAATACGAGCGCACCTGCATGTCGGCGTCGAGCTGGAGGGGGAACAGGAAAAACGGCACATCCGCGGCAAACAGGTCGGCGGCGGCGGACACGGCCTGTCGTCGTCGCCGGGAGAGGGTAAAATAGCGGGGAATCCAGCCGACCAGTTCCCGGGCGATGCAGTAGGGACGATGGGTGTGGTAGTGTGGAAAAAGGCTCAGCAGCACGGCGTTACCGAAATGGTGCTTGGCGGTGTCGCGTACCCGGATGCGCAGGCTGTCGGGAATGAAGTTGTAGGGTTCGGGTTCGGGCAGGGCGGCGGCGGCGGCCCGCACGGCCTCGGGACTGTCGGGCAGGGGGGAATTGGAGTTGACCCCGCCGCGTTCCATGGTGATGTAGCTCGGGCGCAGGTAGCCTTCTTCCAAAACGTGCACCGCAAGCCCCCGGGCGTTGGCCAGGCAGATGACGTCGTGGTGCAGGGGCCGCTTGTCGCCCATCAGCAGGATGTCGGTGACCTGATACCGGTCGAGCAGGGCGGCGGCCCAGGTCGGCCAGTCCAGCCGGGAACCGCGATAGGCAACGGTGTGCTCCCCGTGCCAATGCAGCACGTCGCCTCCGCAGAAATTGACCTTGAGCACCCGGGCGCCGCGCGCGACCAAGGCCAGGCCCAGGCGACGAAAAAACCGGCTTTGCGGTCCCTGGAGAAACAGAAAAGACCGGTCCCCAGGGGCGGTTCCGGGCCGGGGGCGCGCCGAAGACCGGGTCGCATCGGCCTCCGCCGGCACCGGCCGGGCATCGGCCTGGCGCAGGGATACACCGATGCCCGGAGGGGACGGAAAAAAATTAGCGCGTTGCGCCATGGGAGTCCCTGTCGTCGGGCTGTGGGCGCTGTTCGGCCAGGCTCGCCACGTCTCGCCGTACCGCCGGCAGCAGTTCCGCCACCAGATCCAAGGCTTGGCGCACTTGGGCGCGCGTGTGCAGGCTGGTCAGGAAAAAGCGTAGCCGGGCCTGCCGTTCCTCCACCACGGGGAAGATAATGGGCATGACGTAGACCCCGGCGGCGAACAGGCGTGAAGCGAGCATGGCCGCCTCGATGGAACTGCCGATCATGACCGGAATGATGGCATATCCGGCGGCCCGGCCGGTGTCCAGCCCGAGACCGTGGGCGTAGTCCATGAAAAAATGGCTGATGTCGGCCAGCTGGGCCACCCGGCTGGGCTCGCGCAGCATGACTTCCAGGGCGGCCCGGCTGGCCGCGGCCAGGGGCGGGGACATGCCCACGCTGTATAAAAAGCCCGGCGCCAAGTATTTGAGGCACTCCACCATGGGGGCGGGACCGGCGATGTAGCCGCCGCAGCCGCAAAGGGCCTTGCTCAAGGTGCCCATCCAAATGTCCACCTCGCCCGGATCAACCCCGAAATGTTCGGCCACGCCGCGGCCTGTGGCGCCGAGCACCCCCAGGGCATGGGCTTCGTCGATCATGAGAAAACAGTCGTGGCGTTTTTTGAGTTCGATGAGCCGGGGCAGGTCGGGCAGATCGCCGTCCATGCTGAACAGCCCCTCGGTGACGATAAGCACGCGCTTGAAATGGCGGCGTTCGTCGGCAAGCAGCCGGTCCAGGGCGTCGAGGTCGTTGTGGGGAAACGACAACCGGGTGGCCTCGCTGATCTGGCCGCCCTGGATGATGGAGTTGTGGGCCAGACTGTCGTGCAAGACGAGATCGCGCTTTTTAAACAGTTGGTAGATGGTCCAGACGTTGGTGGCGTGGCCGCTGACGTAGGCCACGGCCGCCTGGGCGCCGTGGAGTGCGGCCAGGGCCCGTTCGAGTTCACCGTGGGGGGGGCGTTCGCCGGAGGTCGGACGGCTGCCCGAGGCGCTGGTGCCAAAGCGCTCCATGGCCGCCTGGGCGGCGGCGTTGACCTCGGGATGCCCGTTTAAGCCGAGATAGTCGTAGGTGGAAAAGTTGAGATAGGTCTTGCCGGCGATGCGCGTGGTGTCCTTGGCCAGGCCGTCGTGGGGCAGAAAATACAGTTCGTCGATGCCCCATTGCTTGGCCACGGCCCGGTGGAGATGGATTTTTTTGACGTCGGCAAACTGCTCGAAGCCGCCGGTGGCCGGGCTGGCTCCCGCAGCGGTCGCAGCGAGATCCGGACCGGGATCGTGACTGGCCAGTTTGTCGCGCATGCGGGCGATCAGGCGTTGGCGCTCGCCGGCATCGAGGGCGGCGGAACGGGGCGGGGTATCGGGCATAGCTTGACCTCGCGGAACTTACCGGTTGGGCCAGACCGGCTGCTCAGCCTCAAGCAGACGTCGGGCCTGGGTTTGGGACAAATCGAGGCCATGTTGGGTGCGGATGGCCTCGGCGACGGATTGGGCCTCGCTGGGAGTGTCCTCGGCCCTAATTTGGCCCAGAATGCGGCCGGCCAGGGTCAGGATGGTGATCTCCTTATTCAGGCTCAAGCTCGCCGGGTCCACGCCGAAAGTCTCCTCGATGGCCAGGCTCAGCTCGACGTACATCAGGGAATCCATGCCCAGCTCACCCACCGGCTTGTCCTGGCGCAACCGCGAGGGGGGGAGGCGCAGGATATGGGCAATATGCTGGGACAGGCGGGCCACCGCCTGGGTCACGGCCTCCTTGTGGGGCAGTTCGGCCAGCGTCCGGCGGAAGTCGTCGTGATCGGCCGGGGCGGCGTCGCCGGAGGCGCGGGCCTGGCTCGCGTGGACCGGGGAGGCCACGTAAGGCAGACGGGCCAGCCGGCGCCACTGCATGCGAAACACGTGCAGGTTGGGAAGAGCGCTTTGGCCGTAGCGTTCGACGAAATCCATGACCCCGTTGGCGGTCAGGCCGACGGCGCCGGTGACGCGGCGCAGGGATTCGAGAACGTCCGGCCGGCTGGCCAGCATGCCCACGTCGGTGATGGGGCCCCAGCCCAGGCTCACGCCCGGCAGGCCGCGCGCGCGGCGCTGGGCGGCCAGGGCTTCGAGCACGGTGTTGGCGGCCACGTAGTTGGCCTGGCCGGGATTGCCCATGACCGTCGTGGCGGAAGAAAACAGCACGAAGAAATCAAGCGGCAGGTCGCGGGTCAGCCAGTGCAAGTGGTAGGCCGACACGGCCTTGGCCCGCAGCACGGCGGTGATGTCGGCCGGGGTCAGATTGGCGATGGTGGCGTCGCGCAGGATGCCGGCGCAATGGACGAGACCGGCCAGGGGCGTGGCGCCGCCGGCCAGATACGGGGCCAAGACGGCCTTCGCCCGGGTGCAATCGGCCAGATCCACGGCCACCACGTCCACGCGCACCCCGCCCGCGGCCAGTTCGGCCACGGTGGCCTGGGCGATCGCGGTGGCGGCGCCGCTGCGGCCGGCCAGCACCAGATGGCGCGCCCCGGCCTGGGCCAGGCGTTTGGCCACGGTCAGCCCCAGGCCGCCCAGGCCGCCGGTCACCAGATAGGCGGCGTCGGGACGCAGGGCGGGCAGATGGCCGGCTTCGGGGGCCCGCACGGCCGGGGTCGGCTCCTCGGCCACCACCACCAGCTTGCCCAGATGGCTGGAACGGCGCATGGCGTGCCAGGCCTCGGTAACGGACCCGCGCGCAGAGCAGGCAAAGGGCAGGGGGGTGAGTTCGCGACGGGCGAAGCATTCCAGCATGGCGGCGAAAAGCTGGCGACAGCGGGCCGGCCGTTCCCGGACCACCTGATCCAGATCTATTCCGAAAAAGCTAATATTTTCGCGTAAAAGACGCATGCGAAGAGGCGTATTGGCGTAGAAATCGACCTTGCCCAGTTCCAGGAACCGCCCCAGGGGCTTCAGCAACCCAAGGCTTTTTTGCAGGGTTTCGCCCGCAATGGAATTGAGCACCACGTCCAGTCCGGCCCCGTCGGTGACCGCGCGCACCTGATCCTCGAAATCCAGGCTGCGCGAGTCGAACACGTGTTCCACGCCCAAGGCGGCCAGAAAACGGCGCTTGTGGGGCGAACCGGCCGTGGCCATGACGTTCGCCCCCAGCTGTCGGGCCAGCTGGATGGCGGCCAGGCCCACGCCACCGGCCCCACCGTGGATGAGAATCGATTCCCCTTCGGCCAGCCGGGCCAATTCGGTCAGGGCGTAATAAGCCGTGAAATGGGCCACGGGAATGGTGGCGGCAGCGGCGAAATCCAGGCTGTCGGGCAGGGGAAACACGGTCTGCGCCGCGGCCAGGACCTGGGAATCGTAGCAGCCGCCGGCCAGGCAGCACACCCGGTCGCCGGGATGCAAATCGGTAACGCCCTCCCCCACGGCCGACACAACGCCGGCGCATTCCAAACCCAGTCCCGGGCCCGAGGCGCCACCTTCCAGGGCCTCCTCGGGAATGCGGCCCAGGGCGTACATGACGTCACGGTAGTTGACGCCGGCGGCGGCGTTTTCGATGCGCACCTGTCCCGGTCCCGGGATCTTGTCCGGCACCCGGCGCCACACGGCGTCGTCGAGATGGCCCTGGCCGTCGAGGGACAGGGCCACGGGTCCGGTCAGACTCCCGGAATCGGCCCGATCGAGAAGATCCAGGGGCACCAGCCGGGACACGAAACGGCCGGCCGGGGTCAGTATGACTTCCGGTTCGGCGTCGGCCGTCTGCCCGACCGGGCACAGGATTTCGCGCACGGCCGCGGCCAGGGGCACTTGGCCGGCGGCGTCGGGCTGGACGTCCACCAGCCGGGGGGTCAGGCTGGCCGCCTCGTTGCAGCAGACCCGGAAAAAACCGACCAAGCCGGCCTGGGACGGGGCCAGCCGGGCCATCTGGCCGGGCAGGGGCAGACCGCCGCCGGTGACCAGACACACGCTGGCCGCCAC
>JGI20225J20221_1002011_pt1 | contig 17115 bp, 17 predicted proteins | sample BioMet4_FD_20221 | JGI IMG/M metagenome (IMG submission 20221) | reverse complement strand
CTCTTGATTGAAACAAGGCCGCTCGTCGTTGCGTTCGTGTACTCTTGACGTTTCTTTCCGGTTAAAAGGAAGTTGAGATAATCCGGGAGCATCAAAAGCGAAGAGGCCTGAGCCAATTTCCCGCTCAGACGATCCGCGTAAAGCTGATAAATGGTATTAAAAGGCTGAAATTGAATACCCGTTTTTTGATAGAGTTCATCGAAAGGAATTTTCTCATGAACTTGAGCAATCACGCCTTGGGTTCTTCCATCACGATAGCCAAAGCTTTCACCCAAACGTTTATCATTCTGGTCCAAGAGAACATAATCCACGCCCCAGGTGTCGATTCCGAGATAACTCGGAGCTTTGCCCAAGCGCTTCGCCACTTGCAAACCTTTGATGAGTTCGGAATATAGCCGGTCAATATCCCAGCAAAGGTGGCCTCCTTTTTGCAAAAGGCCATTCTTAAAGCGATAAATCTCTTCCAAGACCATCTTGCCATTTTCGAGATGGCAAAGAATGTGACGTCCCGAGGAAGCCCCGATATCCACCGCTAAGACATAAGCTGTGCTCATGCTAACTCCTCCTCGTAATGGGCCGAGCCTTGCGGCTGGGAGAAATGTTTCCCCGAGGGAAGAACGATTTCCCCTTGCGAAAGATAAGGGACGGTAACATCGAGACTGAAATGCTTCCCTTCCAACTTCCAGGAAGAGACAATTGGACCATAAGGCGAGCAATGCTCAATTTGGCAAGACGAAATCGCTCCGCCCAATAAGGGTTTCACTTGGAAGTGCCGATAGCCGGGCTCTAAAGCGGTAAGACCGCCGATTCTTTCGTGAAGGAAGCGGCAAACCGATCCGGAAGCATAATGATTGAAAGAAATCATGCCATCGGTGCCATCTTCGGATTTTCGGCAATAGCCTTCTTCATCGAGACCGTCGAATTTTTCCCAAATCGTCGTGGCTCCCATTTTCACGGCGTAAAGCCAACTAGGGCATTTCTCATTCATTAACATCCTGAACGCGACATCCGCGTGCCCATGATCAGCTAAGGCGAAAAGAACATAGGGGGTGGCGGGGAAACCAGTGCCAATCGTATCGCCTCTTCCTTCAACTAAACGGGCCAAATTCTCTGCGGCTTTTTCTTTTTCCGTTTTCGGGAGCAAATCAAAAGCCAAGGGCAAAACGTAGCCGGTCTGGAATTCTTTTTTCTTCATTTTCCCTTCGCCATCGAAGAAAACGTGATCATACGCCTCGGCGACTTTTTTAGCTAAGGCGGCATAATGTTTTTGATCGGAATTTTTCCCTAATAATCCCGCCGCTTGAGCAAGCAAGGCAGAAGAATGGGCCAAGGCAGCCGTCGCCGTATAAGGGCTCCGTTTTTGCCAGCCCGCCATCGTCGGGGTGTCAGGAGCGACCCAATCACCAAAGTGGAGAGACGAGGGAGTGTGCCAAATATAGCGATATTTTCCAACGCCCCAGATCTTGGCCCAAAAAGCACAGGCATCAACGTAACGTTTCATCGACTCATAGCTGAGAGACAAAACCTCACGATCCCCGTAGGCTAAATATAGCGAAAAAGGAACGTAAAGCGCGGCATCGCCCCAAAAATCCACGGCCATTTTAGGCATCGTCGTCGGAAAGCCATAACCTTGATTCGGAATGGTGTTGGGGAGGCCACCACTTCGTAATTGCTCGCTCCGAAGATCTTTAAGCCATTTCCGTAGAAAACGATCGGTGTCAAAAACAAAAGCCGCTGTCGAAGCGAATAAGGCAATGTCGCCCGTCCAACCCATCCGCTCATCGCGTTGGGGGCAATCGGTGGGAATATCCATAAAGTTCGACCGAGCGCTCCAAAGCATATTTTCGTGAAGCCGGTTCAGCGCGGCGTTCGAACAAGCGAAAGAGCCGATTAGGGGAAGATCAGAAGATAGCGCCAAAGCGGATAATTTAATATGGTCGCTTCGAATTCCGCTCACGGCAACGTAGCGGAAACCCATGTAAGTCAACCTCGGAGAAAAGCTCTGATGTCCCGGGTGAGCATGATAAGTGATCCTCGCTTGGGCGCTCCTTAATGGCGCAACGTCGAGTCCGCCATCTTTTCGAAGGACCTCCGCGTGAGAGATCGTAACGGTTTCATCCCCTTGCGCTTCAAGTTCAAAAGAGACGACGCCAGCAAAGTTTTGTCCAAAATCATAAATCGTTTCACCCCGAGGGCCGACATACTGGTGAAGCGGCTTTAAGGTTTGATTGGCGATGACCGGGCAAGAATAATCGGCAAAAAGATGCGGGGTAAAACGGAGTTTCTCCCGAGTGGCGGGATGATAGGCTATTTTGAGCGGATCGATCCGAGAATCAAAAGTTTCCCCATCATAAAAATCGGCCATTTGAACGGGACCCTCTTCGGAGACGCCGAAGGAAGAGTCGCTGCCAAGCACTTCTTCCTGGCCATCTTCATAGCGAAGATGAAGTTCCATAAGGAAAGCCGGGCGTTTGCCATCATGGCGATTTTTCCGAGTAAAAAGATAACTGCCGACCGCCCAGCCNCCTGCAACGGAGGCGAGCAGGGTATTATGACTTTTCAANAAAGGGAGAACATCGTAATACTGATATTGGAGTTGATGCTGATAAGAGGTAAAACCCGGTGCAAAATAACGATCGCCTAAGCGNTGTCCATTGAGCTCAAGATCATAGATGCCAAGGGCGCTCGCATAAAGAAAGGCTTCTTTGACTTTCGCTTTCGTCGCGAAATCTTTGCGGAACATCAGTACTTTCGGCGACACTCTTTTTTCTTTGAAGTGATAGGAAGCGTCAGAGATAAAATCACCCTGCCANGCGCCATGAAACTTCCCCGTGCGGAAAGGAAGAACCGCCTCGAGGCGTTCCCCTTTATCGCTGACGAATTGGAGAGTCGCTTCGTAAGCGCGGTCCGCTTGGAAATCGGGGCCTTGGTAACGGCAAGAGACTTGCCCTTTGACATCGAAGTTAACGCCATTGACCTTCAGCGTCGCCTCAGTGATGAGCAAGGGAGTCCCCCCGCAATCGAGAGCAAAGGAAAAATAGGGATCTTGGTGATCGATCAGGGGATTTTTTTCGCTTCCATCGACCGCGAAATGGATAACCTTGAACATAGTTTTCCTTTGATTTCTATTACTTTAACATAAGCGAGGGCACGAGTTTATCCTCGTGCCCCCACCCCAAGACAATTAGGCAGCCTTCTGCGTCGCGTCTTCTTCAGTCTTGTCTTTCGGCAAGCGGAAGAAACTTGCAACGATNCCGACAAGGGCCGCAATGCCATAGAAGATGAAGCCGACAATCGCAGTCGTGGCACTCGCAAGGTTGGCCGGGGTTTGAATCTCCGTCAACACGTTAGCGTCAGAGCCATAAATGTAGGCTAAGCCCTGGGCCCGATCCGAGATGAAATACATCATCCCAGCCAATAAGAGCACCGGAGCCACGATGGCAAGAGCATCCAGAACGAAGTCAAGAATCTTCTTCACAAAGCCCTGGAAGGCAAATTGCGTCAGAACGAGCACGCCAATCAAAGCGATTAGCGCAATGAGGGAGAATAAGACAATCAGCGGATTAACCGGGCCTTTGAAGTAGCCCTCAGCCGCCATGTTNGACAAATAGACGATGAAGCCAACGAAGGCGAACACGAAGCTAGCGAAGGCGAGATAAGTCGAAATCGTCTGTTTTTTCAGAAAGTTTTTCATCTTAGGCAACCTCCTTTTTGCGAGCTAAGACCGGGAAGATGAAACTCTCCGCGATCCAAAGGCAACCCGCGACAGCGCTTAAGCCAATGCTGATGCCTAAGCCAACTTTTAAGCCCGTCTCCCAAGCGGGAGTCACAGCGACGGTCGACAAATTCAAGACGGCACTATTCGCGAAGGCGTAAAGCTGATATTTCAAATCTTCCCGCGCTTGAGCGACAAGAGTCGAATCTTTCTTTGCGGCCTCCAAATTGATATAAGCCCAAGTGGCATCCGAACCGGTCTTACCGCCCGAAATCGTCGAGTTATTTGCTGCGAAGTCTGCCATCATCGTGATGCCAGCCATAATGCAGCTTTCCGGATTGAAATAGTAAGCGTTATTCATCATATCGGTTGAAGAGAGACCACGGAAGTTCCATTCCCCGCGAACCAACTTCATCAAGAAGCCAACGTGATGAGAAGCGTTGATGGCTCCGATACGGTTGAAGGCGACCATGAGGCCAAGAGCCCCGGCGTCTTCGATGGCACCTTGGAAACCACGAAGATCCGTTTCCCGGAACTTCTGTTCGTTCATATAGACACAGATACCAGCACGGTCATATTCCTGATCGTTGAAGCCGATGTGTTTCGGTCCAACGATGACGCCGAATTCTTTGCTGCCGCGGATGATGCCTTCACCAATGATATTAGAGAGCATCGGATCCTCAGAAGGATATTCAGTATTGCGACCATTATATTGGGTCCGGTGATAGTTCAACGCCGCGCCCCAAATCTCGTAGTTGCCGATCCAAAGGCCCGTATTGCCGAGCAATTGTCCCCAAGCATAAGCGATTTCCGGGCTGAAGGAAGAGCCCAAGAGGGTCTGAGAGTTAATGCCAGGTTTGAACTTGCCGGCATCGGTTGTTGCATCGACGAAATAAGGATCTTCGGAAGCGCTCGCACCGTTGTTGGTGCTTAACGCCTTGCCGTTAAAGCCCGTCGGGCCATCGTTCTGCGTCACAACCGGATTATTGACGTTGCTCAGCTTATCGGACGCGCTGCCACCATGGGCAACGGCACCAATCGCCTGATCGACGGAAATCCCTGCGACCAATTTGTCCCAAACCGGATCTTTGATGTTCGTTTGCTGATCGTAGCCGATATCATTCCAGCTCGTCCCAGCGACGCCATTGACGTTGCTCACCGCAGTGCCGTCATCTTTAATCGTATATTGCTGATTGCGGAGTTCGGCAGTCCATTCTTCTTTCTTCGTGGAAGAAGCAAGGGCGAAACCCGTGCCGTTATTGGCGGTATTGTAGTTCACCGGATAGCTTCCATTCCAATCTTGACGGGTCAGGTATTTCACGCTTCCCGGCAAGTAGTAATTGAGGTCGGCATTGTCGACGACATTGGTGATTTTCGCTCCCGAATCGCTGACCGCGAAGGTCGTCGTATCCGGAGTTCCAGCCGTCCCAATCGTGTAGCTCTTGACGCAACCGCTGTCGCCAGCGGCATCGCCAGTTTTGCCTTGAGCAGTCAGAACATTGTTCACCGCGTCATGGGAGCCTTTGCCCGTGGCGAAATAATAAGTTCCGCCATCCAAGACATAGGTTTTGGCTTTCTTGTAGTCATAAGAAGCGAGGTACTTGGACGGAACCTTGATGGTNACGTTTTCAGAAGCACCGGCTTTGATGGTGACTTTCGCCGAAGAAAGGAACTGAATCGCACTCTTTTCGACAAGATTGGCTTTGTCATANTCACTATAAGGGGCTTGAACATAAAGCTGAGCGTTGAAACGGCCCTCACTCGTCCCTTTGTTCGTCAGTTTGATCGTGGCAACGACATCGCCGCCAGCCCGATTCTCAACGCTGACGCTTTCTAACGATTCGGTATAATCCAGATAACTGAGACCATAGCCAAAGGAATAAGCGACTTCGTCAGAGTATTTCCAGGTCGCTTCGCCTTGGCTTACGCCCGCGGTAGAAGCGGCATTGAATTGGTTGACAACAGTATCGTAATAACGCGACTCATAATAGGAGTAACCGGTGAAGATGCCTTCCGCTTCGACGATGTAATGACCGCCGGAATACGTTGCGCTGCCACCGAAGGATCCACCCCGGGTGTTCGCAATCGCCGTTCCGCTCCAACGCGGATCGTTATAGCCTGTGGCCGCATCGCCTGTCGCGGCAATGCTTTCATAATCGCTATAATAGCCACCACCGAAGTTCATCATGGCCGGATTGGCCGTGGAGGAATAAGCGTAAGTATCAGCGAGAGCGCCGCTCGGGTTCACATCCCCAACCAAAGCTTGAACGATGCCCGTGAACTGATAATCATTCGGAATGCCAATGTAAGCCAAACCATCAACCTGATAAGCGCTGCCATCTTTGATGAGCGGTCCCACTTCGAAGGCGCAAGAGGTGTTGAGAAGGACCACGACTTTCTTCGCCGTCGATTTGGCGGCGGCAACGGTCTTTAATTCTTCTGGCGAGAAGGCTAACGGATTCTGATTAAGGGTGTTGCCCGCTTTGTCGCGAGCGATTCCCGGGTGATAAGTCGTTCCTTCACCGCCTGGACGGGCAAAAACGACGATGGCGACATCATCGGAAACACTGGATTTCCAATTGGCATCGGCGTTGCCCCCAGCAACGAAATCGGTGTCGGGATCGGCTTCAACAATCTGATAACCTTGTTCGTTATAATCCCCGGCGCTGAAATTCGGTCCGTAATCATACGTTGTCACCGTGCTCCAACCCGATTGGGTCGTTGTCGAATGAGTCGCCAATTGCGTATAAATCGCTTCAAGCGTGGAATCCACGCTGATCCCTGCGGCCTTAAGAGCCGGGACTAATTTGACTTGATCGCTGTTGCCCGCTGCTACCATATAAGGGTTGTAGCCCGCGGTGCCCCAAACGCCGACTTTAGCGGTTTTCTTGAGCGGAAGCACACTGCCTGTGTTCCGCATGATGACGGTGCCTTCGGCGCCTTCTTGAATCGACAAAGCCTTAGCGGCCGCGATTAATTGATCAGCGGTTTTGTACGTGGATTTATATTTGATGTTCGTCGTATCCGTAACGAAGCTCTTCGTCCCCAGCACCTTGTCAACCGTGCTACGCCAAGTATCGGCGATAGCATAACCGGCCGAGAAGGCAACAACTAAACTCAGCATTGTCGTCGTGAGACCCCGGTAAAGCGGGATTCTGGATTTTCTAGACATCTTTTACTCCTTTGTTATTTTTAAAAGCCAGTCAACAAGCGAATCACAAGTCTTTTTCTTGGGTGAACCTCCTTTTATGGTTCGATCAAACGAACTTTTTTGAGGGAAACGCCCATATACTGACGATGCAAGCGCTTCCATTAGGCAAAGTGACTATAACGCTCCGTTTTTTAGGGTGATAGATAATTCGCACTTTTGAGCGATATGTTTATAAATTGACAAAAAAATAGGCTTTAATAATCAAAAACAATCATTATCATTCAAGGCGTTTAATGATTGAATAAATTGCTCGGACGATGCGCCCATTTTCCAATTACGCTATCGGGCGCATTGGTATAAATCGCATCATAATCCGACAGCTCTTGGCTTCGATAAATTCCGGTTTCTTCGAATTTATGGACGTCAGCGAGCAAGATATGGATCTGGCTTTCGCGGAAGGCCGCCCGCTTCACTTCAGAAGAGCTTAATGAATGCTCGTAAGATCCATCTTCTTTAATCGCGGCACAAGAGCAAAGCATCAAATCCAAATGGAATTTGTGGAGCATTTCGATAGTCGCTTCGCCTTGAGTCGAATTGGTATTGGTCAGGATTTCTCCGCCAAGGAGGTATATCGTTACGTCCTTTTTCTTGGCCAAACTCATGGCCGCTTCGATTCCGTTGGTCACCACGATTTTGTGACTAAGATCAAGGCGTTGGGCCAGAGCAAGAACCGTAGAAGAGTTATCGATAAAAACGCTTTGGAAGGATGGCAATTTATCCAAGCTAAGACTGACGGTTGCCTCTTTATCCTTCGCGTTCTTGGCAATACGAGCGTAGATCGAAACTTCATCAGCCGTTTCAAGATAAACCGCACCGCCATGGGTTCGCTGAATCAAACCAAGATTTTGCATCTCGGTGAGGTCACGACGAATTGTGGCAGGCGATACATAGAGAAGTTGAGCTAATTCTTCGATCCGGGCGCGAGAATGTTCTTTTAAATAATCCGTGATGCGTTGAAAACGCTCAGAAGTGAACATTTTTTCGTTTTCCATCTTGCTTATTATACGTTGTCTTAGGACACAATATCTAGAACGAAGCAAAAACGCTCATATCCTGTTTTTGAAGAGGGGAACGCCGGAAGAGGTCGTCCTCTTCTCTTTCTTCGAGGCTGTCCCCTTTCCAATAAAGGTAGCCTTCATCGAGGGTTCGGGATAAAGAAGCGAAGAACGGAAATACGACTAACGAGGCATAGCGGAAGTGCATCGTGGAAGTAAAGGGGAATTTCACGCAGAAATAGACGTAATAGCCTAAACTCACCACTCCCACCACGATCAAGAAGCCTTCTTCGAGGCTGATATGACGATATTTCGGGAAGCATTTTCTCCCGAGCTGATAGACCCAGGACATCAGCCCATAGAAAGCGATGATGAGCCAGAGATGGAAGATCAAATAGACGTGTTTGTTGATAAGGCTAAACGGCATGAGATTTTCCAACTCCGTGTCTTGGAAAACGCCATTGCCGAAGAGGGCGGTCTTGAATAACCCCGTCCAAATGTTGAAGTCGATATAGCCATAGGAATCACTCCAAGGGCCCCGACCGAAATCGTATTTATAGGGTCGGACAAAAAGATCCGAGGTGAAAAGACCGATGAAGCGGTTATAGACCCCGTAGAAATTCACATTGACATAGTTATTGCTGAATTCGTCTCCTGGATAAAGCACGTAGTCNAAGCTTTGCCCATAATGCCGCCAAGCATAGAAGGAATGGAAAAGACCGAGCGGGAAGACGATAACGGCAAATAAGGCCATTTGAGCAAAGAAGGCCNTTCGTTCCTCCTTCCGTTCCGTTTTCTTTTCGTGACCAATGGAAATGAGACGCATCAAAAAGAGATAAGCGATTGGAATGGCTGCTAAAACCCCATTGATTTTGCTCATCATCCCCAAGCCCAAAAATACCGCGCACAAAGCGGCTTTGCTAAAGGAGGGCTTCCGCGAATAAGAGAGCGCCCATAGAAGCGCCCCGAGCACAAACGCAATCATCAACGCGTCGTTATTGTAGACGAAAGGAATATAGGCATAAAAAGGCAAAAGGCAAACCAGGGCGGTTGAAATCGTTGCGGCCCGTTGGGAAAGGCGAAGATGCTTAAAGATCTCCGCCGAAAAGACGTAAAGCCAGTAGCCAATAGCCGCTTGAAGAATCTTGAGGGTCTCAAACGCCAATTCGACGCGATAAGTAAAGTTCGGAAAGCCGGACTGAGCATAGACTGGAATCGGCTCTTCCGAGGCCTGGATGAAGTTGTAATTAAAACGAACGAAATAACCGGCAATCAAATGCCAAAGTTTGCTTTGATAGAATTGATTTTCGAGGTTATAGGTTCCATCCAAATTGAGCGGAGGGTCGGGGATTTTCCCGGTAGTAAAGATATCGAGAACGATCGTCCAATGGGACCCTGTTTGGCACACCCACCAGTCATTGCGGAAATCGTAGCGGCTGGTGCAAACGGTTAAAGAGAAGCCATAGTAGACCATCGAATTGATGGCCCAGAAAAGAAAGACGTCGCGGACGAGGCGATGATCCAGCCGCCCGGATGCCCGAGCGAAGACTAGAACGCAAACACCGATGAAATATTGAAACAGGAGCAAGGCCAACGCCCCATCTCGAGCATCGATGCTGCGGTAGGCCGTATAATTATCAGGAGAAACGCTAACGCCGCAGAAAATCCAAAAATAGGCATAAAGATACAGGATGAAAACTGCCCATAAAATGAGGTAACGCCAACGGGAATGATAAAGCCAGGAAAAGGCTTTTTTCAGTTTCATCATGCTTAAAAATATACCATCAGATTAGCTAGCCTGAAATAAATCTAAAGAATAACAAGCTTGAAAAGATCGCGTTTTGCTCCGAAACTTCAAAAAGAAAAAGTCCTCTCCGTTTTGGAGGGGGCTTTATAGCAAAATCGCCTGCAAATCCTGTTTGCTTTTTCTCGTTAACGAATTGTTCTCGGGTTACTTCCCACACGAGCAAGCGCTGCCCGAGCGAGCCTTCTCAAGAAGTTCTTTGGCCTGGTCAACCGTCAAAACCCGACCCATCGAATAAATTTTGTTATCGATGACGAGAGCTGGCGTCGACATGATGCCCATNGCCATAATTCCATCCGAATCCTTGTAGAACTCCACTTCATCGGTGATCCCGAGTTCTTTGGCCGCCGCGACGACAGCGTCATAGTTTGCGACCGAACGTTTGCATCCACATCCTAAAGCTTGAATCTTCATGGTAAATACCTCCTGTTCTTGCTTTATTTATTTCTTCTATCCCCTAAATGAGGAGATAGCCGAAAGCGTTGAAAAGATAGCCAATAGCGATGATCCCAAAGACCACCACACCAATAAAGACGGCGAGAAGCTTCGGCTTGACGGCCTTGCTCAGCATGATAAGCGAGGGCAAGGACAGAGCGGTTACGCTCATCATGAACGATAAGACGGTCCCTAAACCCGCGCCTTTGCCATAGAGCGCTTCCGCCACTGGAAGAGTGCCGAAGATATCGGCATACATTGGCACGCCAACGAAGGTTGCGACAAGCACGCCATACCACGTGTTACCGCCCAAAACGTTTTCGACCCATTCGGCCGGAATGACATTATGAATCACCGCGCCAAGAGCAACCCCAATCACAATGTAGATAAAGACTTTTTTGTAGGTTCCCCACATTTGATCTCTCGCATAGATCAGACGGTCCTTTCGTGTTAGCTCAGGGGCATCGATATCGATCGCGGAAGGCCCAGCTTTGACGAAATCTTTGACCTGATTGCCGATTCCCGTCATCTCGATAATCGTCCCGCCGACGACGGCAATAACAAGTCCAACGAGAACATAAGCAATCGCGATAGGCCAGCCGAAGAAGCCGACAAGAAGCATCAAGGAGCCCAAATCCACAAGAGGGCTTGATATCAGAAAGGAGAAAGTCACGCCGCTCGATAACCCAGCTCGGGTGAAGCCAATAAAGATTGGAATGGACGAGCAAGAGCAAAACGGCGTCACGGTGCCCAATAAGGCGCCGATGATATTCGCNCCAATCCCATGNAACTTACCCAAGATCTTCTTGGTCCGCTCTGGCGGGAAATACGACTGAATATAGGAAACGAGAAAGATCAGCACGCAAAGCAAGATTCCAATTTTAATGAAATCGTAGATAAAGAACTGAACCGAACTTTCAACGCGGTATTGCCAAGAATCCTCGGCAAAAGTCCCTCCGATTCCGGTGATGGCCATTCCTAAAAGAGAATTAAGCCACTTCATTCCCAAAACTTGATCGCTTAAGAAATCCCACGGGATTTTTGCTTTGTCCCAGCCAATCGTGAGCCCCAAGGTCACGTTGAGAGCGACGAGAAATAAAATTATCCCAATCGTCCACCAAAGCCAGGCTCTCTGATACCATTTCTTTTCTGGAATCGTTTCGGGGTTTTCTTTGATTTCTTCCATGCTAAAAACAAGCCTCCTTCGCTTCTTCTTTCTTCAGACTACTTTATTTGCCGCAGCAGCCGCACGAGCATTCGCCCGTCTGAGGGCAGCAGAGAGAATCGAGATAATCCGCCATCTCACACAACGCTTTCGCGTTCAAGGCGTAATGGCACCACTTGCCTTCTTTTCGTACAACGATGATCCCGGAGGCCGCGAGATCTTTCATATGATGAGATAGGGTTCCTTGGGTGATTGAAAGTTGCTTTAATAACTCGCAAGCGCACATCTCCCCGTTACTCGAAAGGAGATGAACGATCTCGAGTCGAGTCCCATCTGACAAACTTTCCATTCTTGACAAGAGTTCTTCTTTTTCCATGTTTCGCCTCGCTTTCAAACATTGATAAGCGTGAATATGTTATGTAACACATTGATGTTTGTCAATCTATATTCGTCCTTAATCCGCTAAAATCCCAGTTAACGATTTTTAAACGAGCTACCTTTCTCCATCATCTCTACAGACAAAGGGCAGCTCATGAACGCCCCTCCCCAAACCACGATGTCTACGTGAGGATCTCTTTATCGTCGATAGGTTTTTTCCTAATGAATATCCTAAAAAGAGACTCTTCTTTCGTATCGTTAAGAAAAAGGAGCCTAATTACCATGAGTGAAGAAACGAGTGGATTCGTGAAAGCAAACGTCACGCGATTGAACGCTTTTAATGGCTGCGCAATTCCGTGCTATCTCTATTGCGATGACAAGGTGGTTGGCCAGCTGGGCAACAACACCACGATCGAAGTCAGTCTGCCGGTTGGTTTTCATACGTTGAAAACCGATCGTCAGCCCGGAGGCAGCAATTGGTTTGGAGTGGGTGCGAACATCCGCCCGTCGTTAAAGCCCATCACGATCCAAGAAGGACACAATCTCCTTATCACCATCAAAGTCGTCGCACACATGATGACCTGCGCCTTCGAATTCGCAGAAGTCCAGGAGCTTTGATCATGTTAACCATCCTTGATGAAATCGATGACTTTTCCAACAAAGTTATCCTCTACGACATTTTGATTACATTGTTTTCAATCCTGGGCGGAGCTTTGATTTTCCTTTTAATTTTCTACGCGGTCCGCGCCCCAGGAAAGAAGCTGAATAAAATCTTCGTTAGTCTTGGAACTTTAAAGGGCCTTTCCTATGCCTCAATCGTCGCGGCTGCCGGAGCGCCCAATGCNATTTCTTCAACCACCGCCAAAGATGGAACGCCCCTCAAGGTTTGCCAATGGATTACCACAGGTTATCACATCGTCCTTCTCTTCGACCCGAGCGACACTTGTCTCGGGGTCAGCAGTGAAGTCTCCGTTTGATTTTTTCGCAAGGAGTTTGAAAAAACCATTCTGGTTTTGCAGAGATTTTGTTTGCAATTCCCTTCTGATTCAAGACCAAAAGACAAAAAAGGAAGGCTAACCTTCCTTTTCGACTCTGCGATCCGATGCTTGGTTATGTTCAGCCCAAAATTTTCTTCGACACCTCGACGATGCGGTTCCCATAGATTGCTTTCTGATGGGCAAGAAAGACCTTGTAGACATAATAATTGCCAACGAGGCCAAGGAGCCCCACTCCCCCGAGCACGTAGCCGAGCCAATCCAAACCCTCGAAGGTCATCGCCTTGAGGCAAAGAACCATCCCGAAGCCAAAGACCAAAGTGTAAATTGATCCCATGACGAAGGCGTTGATCTTCGGCAAGCGATTCACTTTCTTATCGAGCTCCTTAAGAGTCTCATAGTCGGAGTTGCCTTTCTCCTCCGGGCTATAGTCAGCCAACATCTTCTCGGCGTACTTCTCTTCTTTCACGGTGTTTTCCATAATGACGTTCCTCCTTGTTTCCTGAACGCGACACTAGGCTATTCCCTGTTTCAATTTGGGGAAAGAGGAGCGCTTTTCTTTGAAACAGACTACCCCCTTGTGTCATCCTATTTGCGACAGAAAGACCCCTTTCGTCTCAAAGAACTATGGAAACCCACTCCAAGGACTACATCATCGACGCCTTCTTCGCCCTCCTTAAAGAGCACGACTACTACGCGATTGACGTCACCAAAATCAGCAAGAAAGCTGGGGTCTCGCGTGCCACATTCTATCGGATTTTCCAGAGCAAGGAAGAAATCATCAAAGCCTATTTCGAGCGGAGCGAACTCGAATTCCTTGCGATCCATTCCAGTCTTAATCCTTATTCGGATCCACGGGAATTTATCTTTTTTTGCTTCGAAAAACTCGAAAAGGAAAAAGAAAATCTGTTATCTCTCTATCGTCAAGGATTAATCCACTACCTCTCCGAGGCTCTCAATGCCGGGATCGAGAAAGACTTCGCCGACCACCAGCGGGGCGATAAAGCCCTGGCCTATCTTTATGCTGGCGCCGTCTATAACCTCGAGGTTTACTACCTTTCTTTAGGCGGCAAAGAAAGCCCAGCGGATTTAACCGAAGAATTTCTTCGCTTCTTACGTTACGACCCACAAAAAACAGGAACGGCAACCTCTCTAAAGTAATCCCCCCAGCGTCAAGGGAGCAAAGACTTTCCCCGGGATGGCCTCTTTTGGTTTACTATTCTAAGATGAAAAGAGAACAAGCAATGAAAACGGATGAATTCTTTACCGATAAAATGAAACGGGAAGACGGCGAAGCACTTTGGAGCCAAATGGAGTCTTCATTGGTGTCCAATTATCGTTTCGAGGGGGATTTGCAGTACTTTTTGGAGTGGCGACGCTCCGACCGAGGGGATAAATGCCTCCGTTATCACGTTCCCGTCAATCGCTTGAAAGCAGCCAAGGCGGCTTCGGGAAGTCTTTTCGACTTCACTGCCCCTGAAGCAAAAAAGATGATGGATTGGCTGGGCAAGAAGGCCATCCTCGGAGACGGAAAAACCATTCTCCTTATCCTCAAATCCTATGATCGACGGCCGGATGCAAAGACGGCTTTCACAGCTGCGTATTCGGGAGTCTGCACTCTTGAGAACATCGGAGAACGAATGGAATCACTTCTCCGTTTCCACAATTACTTCTATTTCCCGGAATCCCATTATTTCTGCTATTACGATAGCGAAAACGAAGACTTCGAATTCATTCCTTTGTAATTTAAAAACCCTCGTCCCTCGTTGGAGCTTTTTCCTGCCAATGAAGGAGCCAAATCAAATGATGCCCTTCTAACTGTGCCAGGTTCACTATGCTATAAGGTTTTTACCGCCTTAAGAATTAACGGAAACAGCAGCGCCGAGAATCATTAGCTGCCGAGGTAACTTTTTCTTGCAAAATAACGATTACTTTCCGCTTTGGACTTTGACTCCGGTGACCGCCTCAAAATGATATTGGACGATGCCGAGATCAACTGCCGTGTAGAAACCCATGCCTTTAACAGCCAGACTAGTCACACCATTGCGGTAGGTGAAAAGAAATTTTTGCTGATTAGTCGCCGTCGGCGCTAACAAGGCGGCTTCAATGCCTTTGTCCCAATACGCTGGCTTTTCGCCTTCGACTTGGCTGACTTCTTCGGCGGACTTGCTATGATGGGCGACACCCGTGACGGCGCCATAGCCGAAGGCAATCATGCAAAGGATTTTCTGGCCTTTTTCTTTTTTGATCAGGACCTTTCCTTTGCCATAGGTCAAGGCGACCCAGCATGAATTTAATCCCATCCCTTGTAAGGCCAGGACGATTTTTTCGCCATAATAACCCGCTGCTACTTCTTGGCTCTTATCCCCGACCAGAGCGATGTAGTTTTTGACCCCAGAGAACTTCCCGTAATGGGCCATAAAGGTATCAAAGGCTTTTGGCTCATCGTAGAAGACCTGAATGGATAAATGTCCTTCCGCATTGGCGGCATCCACTAAGCCATTAATGATGGTTCGTTTCTCCTCTTCAATCGGCATGTCGCGGTAACTTCTGACCGCATGACGGCTCTTCATTTCTTCAAGAATGTCCATGGTCGTGTTTCTCCTTTTCGTTGATTGCCAACGCATGAGATAGACAAGAAATCACCTGACGCAATTTCGCATCATCCGGGTCGAGGAAGTAGAAGTTCATCCGCCCTTCCTTTCGGCACTGAATGAGTCCCGAATCCTTCAAAATCTTGATGTGATGGCTCATCGCCGGACGCGAGAGGGCCGTCACCTTCGCGATCTCGCCGACCCGCATCCCCTCGCAATGGCTTTTGCCAGAGGCAACCTTCAGCATTTCCATCACGATGTGGAGTCGAGTCTCGTCGCCCAAAGCAATCAAGACATCCTTGGACTCGGCGAACTGGGATAAAAGTTGGTTGATCTCATTTTCTCTCATGTTGAATGGTTTAAATTTTTAAACCAGTTCTAGTATAGCTTTCTTTTGCCTTTCCCATTCACCGAGAAAGCAAATCAAGACGGGTTAAAGCAAAAGATGCCATTCAATCGATTTTTTTGAGGATGGCCAAGATTTAGAACATCCTCGATGGATTAAAACAGTTTGGCAATGGCTCTGGCCATTCGCCCTTCTGCGTCGACGAAATGGTTCCCTTCATTCCACTCAAAAGACGCTTGAGCGCCCTTTTCTTTTATCAAAGCAAGGAACTCTTCGGTCTTCTTTCCCACTTGGGCCATCGTGGGATTTTTGGCCAGACTCTCCTTATTTCCGAGCGAAAGAGAAACGAATTTGCCCGTAAGAGAACCCTCATACTTTTGAGCGAGATCAAGAAAGCCCGGATACCATAANGATCCCGAAGCNGAAGCCACCCGNGTNAAAGGNGAATCCCANAACAGGGTTGANCANGCAAANAATCCCGCGAGNGAATACCCTGCAATTCCATAAAAGGAAGGCGGATTTGTAAGTAATTTTGTTACGAGGGGTAGCACCTCTTCTTTGATATAGCGAAGATGTTTTTCTCCTTGGCCAAGGAAATGATTGCCTTTATAAAGCGGCACGGCAGGATAGGGCGTCATGTCGGCATCCCAATCGGCCCCATGAATAACGATGAGGTCTACTGGTTTGTTTGTAATCTTTTTTAAGGCCCCCCACTCCAGCAAACCATCACCATCGAATGTATTCAAAACGAAAAGAGGAACGCCGCCTTCTTTACTCCCATAAAACGAATAGTCTTTCATTGGATACCCTTCAGCCCAAATTGGGCCGCCTCCTCTAACAACGCCTTGATCGACTTTCTCTGCCGTTTTCGTCTCTTCCCGTTTCAAATCACTTCAGCAATTCGCCCGCAGTCGGGGAAGAAAGTTCCCCTCAAAAACTCGAAAACATGGCAAGGACAATCAGTCGCCCTTGTGGGGAAGATAGCTCAGGAAGCTTTTGGCCGCGACGCTGAGTTTGGCTCGATCCTTCACCGCAATGCCAATCTGTCGGTAAAACGGCGGATTCAAGGGCTTTGTTACCAGATGGAATGGCGAGCGTTTAAGAATCAAAGAAGGCAGCACGCTGATGCCAAGCCCTTTCTCCACCATCGCCATGATCGAATAATCGTCCCAACTCCGGAAACGAACGTCGAGCGAGGCACCTTTCCATAGAGGGGCGAATTCTTTTTCTTTCTCATCCTCGAGCATGAGGAACGAATATGAGGATAAGTCTTGAAGAGAAATCTTTTCTTTTGCGCAAAGAGGATGTCCTTCTGGTAAGACCACTAAAGCCTCATCCCTAGCCAAGGAAAAGAAATCCAATGGGGTTTTGCAAGGGATAGTGAGAAATCCACAATCGACTTCGCCATCGTTAATCCAGCCTTCGATCTCTTCATAATCGCCGAGTTTGAGCTGATAGGAGATTCCAGGATGCTCTT
>JGI20225J20221_1002000_pt1 | contig 17188 bp, 9 predicted proteins | sample BioMet4_FD_20221 | JGI IMG/M metagenome (IMG submission 20221) | reverse complement strand
CATATTTTCGGAGGCGGGTATGCGGCAGGTTATTACGCGTATCTCTGGACGCAGATGCTGGCCGACGATGGCTATCAGTGGTTTGTCGAGCAGGGCGGGTTAACGCGTGAGAACGGGCAGGCATTCCGTGAGGCGATTTTGTCGCGCGGGAACAGCAGTGACCTGGAAACGCTGTACCGCAACTGGCGTGGGCACGATCCTGAGATCGAACCGATGCTGAAAAATCGTGGGTTGAGTTAAGAAAAACACCCGGTGGCGCAACGCCACCGGGTGACAATGCTTATACCAGCGCGTTAGGGCATGCTTCGCCTTTCGCCAGCTGCTGCAAATTCCCCAGCGTCGTTTCCGAAATGCTGATCAGCGCCTCGGCCGTCAGGAACGCCTGGTGGCCGGTGAACAGGACGTTATGGCAGGCAGACAGGCGACGGAACACATCGTCCTGGATCACGTCGTTAGACTTATCCTCAAAGAACAGATCGCGTTCGTTTTCATACACGTCCATACCCAGCGCGCCTATCTTCTGAGTTTTCAGCGCTTCAATTGCGGCCTGAGAGTCAATCAACCCGCCACGGCTGGTGTTGATGATCATCACGCCGTCTTTCATCTGGTCAAACGCCGCCTGGTTAAGCAGGTGATAGTTTTCCGGCGTCAGCGGACAGTGCAGGGAGATAACGTCTGACTGGGATAACAGCGTCGTCAGGTCGACATACTCCACGCCCAGCTCCAGCGCAGCAGCGCTTGGGTACGGATCAAACGCCAGCAGGCGCATACCAAAACCTTTCAGAATGCGAAGTGTCGCGACGCCAATCTTACCAGTACCAATTACACCGGCGGTTTTGCCGTACATGGTGAAACCGGTCAATCCTTCCAGAGAGAAGTTGGCATCACGCGTGCGTTGATAAGCGCGGTGAATACGACGGTTCAGCGACATCATCATCCCGATGGCGTGCTCGGCGACCGCTTCCGGCGAATAAGCCGGTACGCGCACCACCTTCAGACCCAGTTCTTTCGCCGCATCAAGATCCACGTTGTTGAAGCCAGCGCAGCGCAGGGCGATATACTTCACCCCATGCTTTTTCAACTCTTCCAGCACCGGGCGACTGCCGTCGTCGTTTACAAAGATGCAAACACCATCACAACCGTGCGCCGTTTTGGCTGTTTTTTCAGTCAGCAGAAAGTCTAAAAATTCAAGTTCGAATCCGTAAGCCTCGTTAACATGTTGCAGATACTTTTTGTCGTACTGCTTTGTGCTGTATATCGCGAGTTTCATAAGACTCTTCTCCATTAATTTTGGCATCCACGTTTAGCAATGATTAAAATATTCTTTACAATTTATAAAATATTATTGAATTCAATGGGTTCTTATGAATATATTTTCGAACCATCTATACCGCATTAACTCTATGATGATTCAAACTACACACCTTTCTGTCAGGCATGAATTTATGCCTGGGGGCGTTCTGGGGACAATTGCCGTTGGCATTCTGGTGTGTAGCATGTCCACCCTGATCCTGTTCATAACCACCGATCCACGTTTGAACAAACATTCAAAGGCTGGGCTGTAATGATGAGCATAAGAAAACCATCGCCGGAAAATTTAAAAAAGAGGACCATAATTCGAAGCGAGATTAGAAACTTGTACTGAAGCGAAGCGGTGAGGCTTTTACACAGACATAGCGTATCCAGTGTGTCTTTGCACGTATTTCTTCAAATGAAACTACTGTATATAAAAACAGGTATATTGAGATGTGGTGCATTATGGAATTCTGACAGACCCGAGCCAGATTTACGGGAAATTATTGCTATCCCCGCCTTTCAGTGATTTTAGTGCAGTGTGGATCCCCCCAGTCCCGGTGTGCCGACTCTAGTTGAGGCAGAGGGTCAGCGCATTGATCTCCAATAGTTGCTTGTTTCCTCATCCCAGCCTTTCGACTAGCTTCCGTCAAAGCCCCCAGGCGATTTTTCAATGATTGAGGGCCGGAACTCAGTGCTTGGGTTATCTACTGGTTGTTGATAGGGCTCCCGTACTGGCTGAGCAGGCGGGATTATCGTCAATTGGCTGCTGTCGACGGTGAATGTCAGCGGTTAACGTCTTCAGGCTGGCGATCCTGTTGTCATGCTCAAACCTGAAAATTCCGGCAATAACAGGCCAATATTATTATAGGTAGTGAAGATAATCTGGAAATTTTTGTGTAGTGACGTACATCGTGAAATCCTGCTGTGCTGTATGCATTTGCACGTGTGTGATGGAAGGCTCTTTTTCTACGCCTCCATGTGAAACTGTTTTTCGCCCGGATCTGAGGGTCGTCCAGTCGTCGTGTTTGTCAAACAACGATGGTTGCGTCGATGCTCCGCTCAGCTGAAGCAAAACCTTTTGTGAAAATGGGTGACACCGTTCTTTAAACAGAAAGATCTTCAGGCGCATGGGGTGGTGTGCTTCAGTAGCAACTATGAACTCTAGTAAGTTAAGTGGAATGCAACACTTGATTGGACTGTTTGAACTAAACTGCACCTGTTTCTCTGTCAAAAGAGGTCAACATGATGGTCAGAAATCCACTTTTTACTGCCAGTATGCATCTTGTTGAGCAATGGCTCGGGCTACTGACTGATCTGGGTCGGGCTAACGCCACGATCAAAGCTTATCGTGGTGCTCTGACGCATTATCTGCGGTACTGCGAAGCAAATTCAATACATCCACCTTCTGCCCGTTTTGAAGATTTTTCCGCATATCTACGGCCCCAGCTCCCGGGAATGGCACAGCCGGCCGCCAGTGCTACACTGCAGTTGCGCATTTCGGCCATTCGGCTCTGGTACGAGTATCTTTATTACCAGGATCTCTGTGAAACCAGTCCGATACCCCGGGCAATGTTGCCCGGCCCGGTGTTCAGCGGACGCGGACTGGTACCGCGTATCACCCGTCTTCCCTGTATTCCTGATGATCATGACTGGTTTACTCTTCTGCAACAGGCCGCCTCCGCAACGTTACGCGACCGTCTGATGCTGGCACTAGCCTACTATGGCGCATTACGGCGGGCAGAAGTCACGGCGCTTCAGGTTGACGACCTTGACCCGGGCCACCGGTTGATCCGTATCCGTGCCGAAACCACCAAGAATCATCGCGAACGTATGGTGTGTTACAGCCCAACGGTAACCCCTGTGCTTGCCGCACATTTGCACCTGTTACGGCAAAGTGGTTTTTCTGGTGGGGCACTTTTTCGCTCGGTCTCTGACCGGAATCACGGTATGCCGCTGAGCATCTGGAGCTGGAGTAAAACCGTTCGTAAATGGAGAGACCAGGCCGGACTGGTAGATTTCTCCACCCATACCTTCCGTCATCTACGCCTGACCCATCTGGCGCGGGCTGGCTGGAAACTGCACGAACTCGCCGCCTATGCCGGGCATCGGGATCCCCGGACGACCCAGATTTACCTGCACCTGTCCGGTACCGATCTTGCTGCCCGCATGGCCGGAGCTGTCGCCGAGCTTGACAGAAAAGTTGCCGGACTGGTTTTTTCTGACCAGAGGATTCTCTTATGAAAGCCGAAAACACTACCGGCGTTGTCTGGCAGCCTTTTGAGCTGGAGTCATATCAGCTCAGGGCCGCTTTCTCCGCACAGGAACGTCTTGCCCTGAGCACTCCACAACGACGGGGTAAGTATCTTCAGCAGAAACCTGTGCCGGCATTCCTGCGCCCTCTTTATGACATCGCCACCCGGAGCGGTATAAAGCCCGAGGTCGCCAGGATAACCATTCTGGCGGTACTCGCCGAAGCGGCCCGTCAGGATCTGCCTTGCCACCTCTGGGCAGAAGATATATGGGAGAAGTTGTATCAGCGACGACACCTCGGTGGTCCGTTGCTAGCGGCTTTTGCCTTTCACCTGTCACAGGTTCCTCTCCCGTTGCACAGCACCCGGTGCCGGCAGCCTGCGTATTATGCCTGTGCGGTTTTTGGCCGGGATATTTTTCAGCAAGAACTCAGCCGTCTTATGGACGTCCTAGTGGCTCTGGGGTATTCCCTTCGTCATCAGGAAATGTTTCTCTCGGCGGTTCTGGGAATGCTGATGCTGGAAAATGGCGATCCGCGGCTGGAAAGCTTTACCGAAGAGCTCCTCCAGCGGGGCCAACAGTACCGCACTAACGGGATCGCCAGAGCGGTAGGTAAGGTCTCCCATGGGCTGGCAGCCATGGGAATTTTGTCACGCCCATTGCGTATGCGGGGTTATACCAGCTGGAAAGAGAAACGAACTGACGGGATTGCCGCTGAATGGGTCGGATGGTGTCAGCGCTGGCGGGAAACGTCCGTACTACGGCCGCGGACCCGTGAATCGAACTACAGCTTTATTCTGCGTATCGGTTTGTGGCTTGCCAGAGATTGTCCTGATATCCGAGAGCCTGCTGACTGGAGCATCAGTACCTGTGCCAGTTTCATCGCAGCGCTGGGAAGAATGAATGTGGATGAGCTTTCTCTGGAGCCTGAAAAAACAAGACGTGTATCCGCCCGATCTGGACAGCCAATGATGAGCAACTCCCGGGCATCTTTTTTGTATGCCCTGCGGCGTTTTTTTGTTGATTATGAACTCTGGGGATGGGGAAGACTGAAGCTGAGTCCCTACCGCCATCTGGCCACGCCGGACACGCCAGCTTTCAGCCGGGGAGTGAATCCCAGGGTGATTGACGATCCTGTGTGGCTGAAGCTGATCTGGGCCAGCCTGAATTTACGACCTGAGGATATGCTGACCGGGATCCATTATCCGTTTACCATGCACCAGGCGATGGCGGTTATCTGGACTCATGCAGGCTTACGCCAGAACGAAATATTTCGATTGAGCGTAGGCTGTGTCCACGAGCAGACAGATGATATTGTGCATGATGACGGCAGTATTATCCCTGCAGGAACGCTCTGTTATCTGGATGTTCCGGCTGGAAAAACATCAAGGGCATTTGTCAAACCAGTCGCCAGTGTCGTGAAAAAGTATGTAGATTTGTGGTTACAGGAACGCCCTACAGAACAGGCTCCTTTGACGGATGAGCGAACTGCTGAAAGGGTCAATTATTTATTTCAGTACAGAGGAAAACTGATAGGAAGCTCAATCCTGAATAACACGATCATCCCGGTACTCTGTGCCCGGTCCGGAGTACCTCTCGATGACAGCCGGGGGCGGATTACCAGTCATAGGGGAAGAGCATCAGCCGTCACCGCGCTGGCCAGTGTGCCACAGGGGATGACTCTGCATGAGTTGATGGAATGGTCCGGACATAGCTGCCCACGCTCAACCCTGCACTACATTCGCATTCGCCCAACACGGCTGGCGGCTTCTTTTGTGAAAGCGGACAAAATTTCTCATATGATCAGCGTGCTGATCGATCATGACAGTCAGGCACTAACGTCATCAGGGCCCGCCCTATACTATGATTTAGGCGATTTGTATTGCACCAATCCATTTTGGAGCAGTTGCCCGCACAGAATGGCCTGTATTGGCTGTGATTTTAGCTTGCCAAAAAGCAGCTCTCGGGCTCAGGTTCTTGAAAGTAAGGCATCCATACATCGGTATCTTGAGGAAGTTCCGCTCACGCCAGATGAGAAAGCCATTGCTGAAGGTGATATTGATAAGCTGACAGCATTCATAAAAAAAATGGCTAGTCAGCCACCACCTCAAAAAGACTAAACCTTACGGGCTCTCTACGTTAACAAAGTGTAGTGGTTTACTGAATTTGGCCACCTGAACAGAGGTGATATGCTCACCTCAGAACAAAACAGGTGTCCCAATGAAAAAAAGAAATTTCAGCGCAGAGTTTAAACGTGAATCCGCTCAACTGGTCCTTGACCAGAACTACACCGTTGCAGCTGCGGCCAGTGCTATGGATGTTGGTCTTTCTACCATGACACGATGGGTAAAGCAGTTGCGGGATGAACGACAGGGTAAAATGCCAAAAGCCTCTCCCATAACCCCGGAACAGATCGAAATACGCGAACTGAAGAAAAAGCTACAACGCATTGAAATGGAAAACGACATATTAAAAAAGCTACCGCGCTCTTGATGTCAGACTCCCTGAACAGTTCTCGTTAATCGGGTACCCGACAGAGCAGACGAACAGGCCAGCAACAGGTGTTGTCACGGATAAAGGCGTACCTCAGTCGGACAGCTTTGCGAAGTACGCCGCGGCTCTTTTTAATATGTCCCGTTCGTCAGTAACCCGCTTCAGCTCCTTCTGGATCCGGCGGATCTCGACCTGAGCATCTGACTGTTCTTTATTAGTGGATGAGTCCGGACCGTACTTCTTTATCCAGGCGTAAAGGCTGTGGGGGGTGATATCGAGATGTGTTGCAACGCTGGAAACAGAATGACCGCGATCAACAACCGGTTTGACTGTAAGGCTCTGTTTATCTCCTGATGCTAGCGCGACCAAAAACCGCAGACCGAACCTATATCCTATACTTAAGTTAAATCCCAGCAGCTGTTAAATCCCTGATGATTTACGCCCATCCCGAGAGAATGTTTCTGAACTGATTTCGCAACTGCTCCTGCGCGCAAACGTTGCATCAGAGCAATGCTATGAAAATGAACCCCAGAGCGTGGTTTAGCCGCTCCCGTATTACGATGAATACTGCCGAAAATGTTACGTTTTCAGCGAACGATCCTGCGGCTGAAAGCAATCCGCGGTCAGAACTCTTTTCGACCGCCCAGATGGAACGCTTCGGTCAGAAGCTGGCGCGGACCCATAAATTATCGCCGGATAAACTTCCTTATTACTTACTGAAAAGACTCAGTGATAATGAGGCCGTCATCACCCAAAACTGCTATGAGCTTAACGCGGGTAAAAAGACCAGTATCATGCCCGCAGGGGAGTGGTTGCTGGACAATTATTATCTGATTGAGGAACAAATCCGCACTGTCCGTCAGCACTTGCCGAAAAGCTTTGGTAAAGGTCTCCCGTCGCTGATGTCACCGCTGAATTGCCCACGAATTTACCATATTGCATCAGAGGCCATTGCTCACGGTGATGGCCGCTGGGATGCTGCCAGCCTGACCAGCTATCTCACAGCCTATCAACAGGTGACACCCCTGACATTAGGTGAAGTCTGGGCGTTACCGGGAATGATGCGCCTGGCGCTGATTGAAAATCTTCGTCGTATCAGCATGGAAGTCATAAAAGCGCAGCAGGACAGAAATCTGGCTGATACGTGGATAACAAAGATTTTCGAATGTGCAGAGAGTGCATCTGGTGATTTAATCATGGTGGTTGCCGATATGGCGCGCTCCCGACCTCCGTTAACCAGTGCGTTTGTTGCAGAACTGGTGCGCCGCCTGCAGGGGCATGGCAACGCATTGTCGTTACCTCTGACCTGGGTTGATCAGTGTCTACGGGAACAGGGGATCACCACCGAAGTTCTCATACATAGCTTCAATCAACAGCTTGCCGCAAGCCAGCTATCCGTCAGTAACAGCATCATGGGTCTGCGATTACTGAGTGAAACGGACTGGGCTGATTTTGCCGAAACAATAAGTGTCGTCGAACAGGTATTACGCAATGATCCTGTTGGTATCTATCCTCGGATGCACTTCAATACCCGGGATCATTACCGGCATGTTGTTGAGATTCTGGCCAGGGACAGTGGTCTCAGCGAGCCTGAGGTTGCTGACAGGGTGCTGGCGCTTTCAGAGAAAAATGCTCCCGACACACCGGAATACCATGTTGGTTATTATCTCGCAGGCGAAGGTCGACAGGAGCTGGAAACTCATCTGTTGGCAGACACATCAAGGCTGATACGCCTGAGGCACAGTTTCAACAGAATAACTCTGTTGTCATGGCTTGGAAGCCTGGCGTTGTTGACCACCGCAACGACCGCGGCAATATTGCACGAAACAGCCATGCAGGGCGCAGACTGGCTGTTGATCGCGGTGATATTGCCTCTGATTATCGCTTTAACTCAGTTAATGAGTGATCTACTCAGTGACGCAACTACCCGTTTTCGCGTTCCTCGCCCCTTGCCGGGGATGGATTTTTCAACCGGCATTCCCGCTGACAGCGCCACTATGTTAGTCATCCCCTGTATGCTGACCAGCCATGTAAGTTTCAGCCAGCTCCTCACCAGTCTTGAAGTCTGCTGGCTGGGGAATGAAAATGAAAATCTCAGGTTCGCGCTGCTCACTGATTTCGCTGATTCTGAAAATGAACCCTCGCCGGAAAGTAACATGCTGCTCAGACAGGCGATCGCCGATACACAGGCGCTGAATCGCCGCTACCCCTCCAGCCGCCCGCGTTTTTATTTGCTACACCGCCAGCCTGAATGGAATCCCGCAGAAGGAACGTGGATGGGCTATGAACGCAAGCGGGGAAAACTGGCGTTACTGAACAGCTGGTTGCGCTATCCGGGGAGACAATTCGTCAGCGTTGCAGACATGCCTGCCCACCTTTTACCGGGTCACATTAAATACGTCATCACCCTGGACAGTGATACGGTGCTGCCGCGCGATACGGCACACAAACTCGTCGCGACGATGGCTCATCCACTGAATACACCAGAGTATGATCCGATACGCCAGAGGGTTGTCAAAGGATTCGGCATTCTGCAACCCGGTCTCGCGGAAGAGATACCACGCAACGGTCAGGGGCGTTATGCAGCCCTGCGCAGCAGCATACCGGGCAATAATCCCTATTCGATGATGTCTTCGGATATCTATCAGGATCTCTTTGGGGAAGGATCGTTCGTGGGTAAAGGGATTTATGATGTTGATATTTTTATGCAGGCCACTGCCAACACCTGCCCGGAAAATCTGGTTCTCAGCCATGATCTTCTCGAAGGATGCTATGCACGTTCGGGGCTGCTGAGTGAAGTGTTACTCTACGAACAGTACCCTAATAATTATCTGTCGGATGTAGCACGCCGTTCACGCTGGATCCGGGGCGACTGGCAACTGCTTAACTGGCTGAAACCACGCGTCAGAAAAGCCGATGGAACGCGGAGTAAGAATCCGCTGACCGCGCTTTCTTACTGGAAATTACTTGATAATCTGCGACGCAGTCTGGTTGCCCCCTCTTTACTGATACTGCTGTTCTACACCCTGCTTGGGGTACCCAATCCGGCTTACTGGCTGGGCGTACTGTCGCTGATATGGCTGTTGCCAGCTATCCTCTGCATTGCCCATGATCTTCTGCATAAACCTCTGCGTCGACGCCTGAAGCCGCATCTGTTACTGGTGGGGGCGGGCGCGCTGAAGCGTCTGTCAGGTATCGGCCTTAATTTTGCGATACTGCCACACGAAGCAGGATATTCGCTGAAGGCGATTGCTGTGACGCTATGGCGACTGGGGGTCAGCAGGCATCACCTCAGCCAGTGGGTCAGCCACAGCCAGGACAGTAATCAGGCCATACCCACTGTTGCGCGTTTTTATCAGGTGATGTGGCTGAATGTTGCAGGTGGCGTGGCGCTGACACTATTGACCGGACAATTTGCACCACAACTGCTGGGGATTGCGTTGCCGATCGGTTTGTTATGGTGTCTGGCACCTCTGCTGATGAGCTGGCTGAGTCGCCAGCCCGTGCGTAAGGTGTTTTCGCCAAATCAGGAACAGAAACAGCTGTTACGCCAGACAAGCCGCGAAATCTGGGCATTTTTTGAAACCTTTGCCACAGAAAAAGAAAACTGGCTTCCGCCAGATAACTACCAGGAAATACCGCAACCAACGGTGGCCCATCGTACTTCCCCTACCAATATTGGCCTTTCCCTTATGGCAAACCTGACTGCCTGGGACTTTGGCTACCTTCCCGGCGGAGAGGTGCTCCGGCGTGTATCACTCACGCTCGACACGATGGATAAAATGGAACACTACCGGGGCCATCTCTTCAACTGGTATGACACCCTTACGCTGTCCCCCCTAAGTCCACGTTATGTCTCCAGCGTCGACAGTGGCAATATGGCGGGGCATTTGTTGACCCTGCGTGAAGGGCTGTCTGCTATGCGTTATCAGCCTGTTTTAAACATGCATCAAGTACTGGCCGGACTGAATGATACGCTGGAGATTCTGGAAAAACATTGGGGTCAGTACCCCCCTGACAGCCTGCGATTGCTGCGCAAACACTGCCTGAGCGCAGTATCGCTCTCTCCGCAGGCGTTTTTCAGCGAACTGAAAAACATGCGCACCCAATGCAACCATCTGACCATGCAATGTCATCAGGGAGCTCCCCTTCAGTTGCGCTGGGCAGGGCATCTTGAGCATCAACTGGTACAGCTTTGCGATGAGTGGTCGCTGCTGCTTGGCTGGTTACCTGCATCCTGGAACGAACAGACGCTGCCGACTCTAAGCGAGCTTGCCCGTGCGACATTTACCTGTAAAGGAACACCTCCGGCGTCCGCGATGGAGCAGGCCCGGATGCGACTCAATATTATCACTGAGCTTGAACAGCGGCTGGATGAACACGCCCGGATGGATTTCGCTTTTCTGTACAACGAAGCAACCAGCCTGCTCAGTGTCGGTTATAACTGTGACACAAATACGCCTGACAAGAGCCATTATGATCTCCTGCCATCTGAAATCCGCCTGACCAGTTTTCTCGCCATTGCGACTAATCAGCTACCTCTTAAAAGCTGGTACGCGCTGGGGCGACTGTTTACCACTATTGATAATGAAACTGCCCTTATGTCATGGAGCGGGTCTATGTTTGAATACCTGATGCCGAATCTGGTAATGCCTATCAGGCCCGGAAGTCTGCTCGATGAAATGAGTCAGTCGGCGGTTATGCGGCAGATTCACTGGGGAAAAGAACGTGGGGTTCCATGGGGAGTTTCAGAGTCTGGATATCATGCTTTTGATGTTCAGCATAATTATCAGTATCAGGCTTTTGGCGTGCCGGGCCTCGGTCTGCGCAGGGGGCTTGCCGATGACATGGTTGTCGCCCCTTACGCCACCGTGCTGGCTCTGATGGTCTCCCCACAGAAGGCCTGTGAGAACCTGTTCAGGCTGCAAAAAAATGGCGCACATGGCGAATACGGTTTTTATGAAGCACTGGACTATACCCCCTCACGGCTTGCAACCGGTCAGCTCTATGCGGTGGTACAGTCCTGGATGGCGCATCACCAGGGGATGGCATTTCAGGCACTGGCTCATGTGCTGCTTGACGCCCCCATGACTGAACGATTCATGTCCAGTACAGTCTTCCGGTCAGCGAGCCTGCTGTTACAGGAGCGTGTGCCGGATGCAGTCGATCTGTACAGTCCGCGTCGTCATTTTGAATCTCATGAAGGCAGGGTCAAACCCGTTCGCTATGAACCCAGGATTTTCTATGGCGTGGACACACCAGCCCCGGATATTCAACTACTATCCAACAGCCATTATCATCTTATGTTGACCGCTGGCGGTGGCGGTTACAGTCGCTGGAATAATATTGCTCTTACGCGCTGGCGCAGTGATACCACCCGCGATAACTGGGGAGCATTCTGCTATATCCGCGATTTGCAGACGGGCGACGTGTGGAGCAATACCTGGCAGCCGACAGGCAACACCAGCGATCACAACGAGGAAATAATATTCACCGATGCGAGCGCTGAATTCAGACGTACCTTCGGGGGACTCAGCGTCAAAACGCAGATTGTCATCTCACCGGAGGATGACATTGAACTGCGACGTCTCACACTGATTCATCGTGGGCGCCAGCCCCGCTCTCTGGAACTGACAACTTATGCCGAAGTGGTACTGGCACCCGATGCCAGTGATCTGGCACACCCGGCTTTTAGTAATTTGTTTATTCAGACTGAACTGGATCCTGAGCGTGACGCTATTCTTTGCCACCGGCGCCCGCGCTCCCCGGATGAACCGGGCCCTTGCCTGTTTCACATGATGGTGGTCCATGGCGATAACCGCCATAACGCCTCTTTTGAAACGGACAGGGCAAAATTTCTTGGTCGTGGCAGAAATCCTGTTGATGCCATGGCAATAGAGGCTGGAGGGGCGCTCAGCAACACGTCGGGGTCAGTGCTGGATCCGATACTGGCAATACGCCATACCATCATTCTGCAGCCGGGGCAGCCGGTCACGATTGATATCATTTATGGCATCGGCGAGACCCGCCAGCAGAGCCTGGCGTTGCTGGAAAAATATCGTGATTATCCTATCGCTGATCGCATTTTTGAACTGGCCTGGTCTCATAGTCTGGTGGTATTACGCCAGATGAACGCCAGTGAAGATGATGCAACTTTGTTTAATCGTCTCGCCAGCGCTGTGTTTTACCCTGTTCGGGAGCTGCGCGCCGAAGGCCAGGTGATCAGCCGCAACCGGCGTGGTCAGTCTGGTCTGTGGGGGTGGGCAATTTCAGGTGATCTGCCGATAGTGCTGCTCAGTATTACCAGCGAGGAAAGCATCCCTCCCGTTACCACACTGATTCAGGCACACCGTTACTGGAGACAGAAAGGGCTGGATGTTGATTTGGTTATCCTGAATAACAGCCCCGGCGGCTACCAGCAGGGGTTACAAAATCAGATTATGGAGTTAATTTATGCCGGGTCTGAAGCCAGTCTGCTGGACAAAAGGGGCGGGCTTTTTGTCCGTAATGGCGAGCATCTCTCCACTGAGGATAAGTTGCTTTTGATGAGCGTGGCCTGTCTTTATCTTGATGAGCGCGCAGGGGGCATTAATGATCAGCTTAACCAGCGTATTCATACCCTGAAATCGCCGGCCAGAGCCTTCATTCCGCGAGCGGTGCGCGAGCGTAATCAACATACGGACTGGAGCCCCGATATCAGTCAGTTATACCATTTCAATGGGTACGGTGGATTTTCTCAGGATGGTCGGGAGTATCAGATTGTCCTGCGGGAAAATGCACAGACACCGGCTCCCTGGTCAAACGTACTTGCAAATTCCCGTTTTGGCAGTGTGATTTCCGAGGCTGGACAGGCCTACTCCTGGTATGAGAATGCACATGAATACCGGTTGACACCGTGGGAGAACGATCCGGTGAGCGATCGCAGCGGCGAGGTGTTTTATCTGCGCGATGAAGAGAGCGGTGAGTGCTGGTCACCGACGGCTTTGCCTGTTCGCGGACGCGGTGATTACCTGACCCGCCATGGTTTTGGTTACAGCGTTTTTGCCCATTGTGAAAGTGGTATAGACAGCGAGTTGACGGTCCTGGTTGCCGAAGAGGATCCGGTTAAACTGGTGCTCCTGACGCTCAGTAACTCTTCGGGACGGACACGTAAACTTTCCGTAACTGGCTATGTGGAGTGGACGCTCGGAGAATCCCGAACTCGCTCAGCCCCTCACATTGTGACACATGCGGCCAGAACGCCTGGCGGCTGCGGGGTGCTGGCGAACAACTTTTATGGTGACAACGGTGGTGGCCGGACTGCATTTTTTGCCGTCAGTGGTAATAACTGTTCGCTGACGGGGGACCGCCGGGAGTTTATTGGCCGTAATGGTTCCCTTCACGCCCCGTCGGCCATGAAACTGCAAAAGCTTTCTGGTAAGACGGGTGCTGGTCTGGATCCCTGCGGGGCTGTACAATCGGCGGTTACATTAATTGATGGTGATCAGAGGACGTTTATTTTTATCCTCGGCGCAGAGGAGAATGATGTTTGTGTTCAGGAGACACTGGCCCGTTACATGAACGAGGATACGGTCCGTCAGGAGCTGAACCGGATTCATAATCACTGGCACAAGGTGCTCGATAAAATTGTGGTTAATACCCCCGACACGTCCGTAAATTTACTGGTTAATGGCTGGCTGTTGTATCAGACAGTAGCCTGTCGTCTTATGGCCCGGAGTGGCTACTATCAGTCTGGCGGTGCATTTGGTTTTCGCGATCAGCTGCAGGATACGCTGGCACTGAGCCATGCTGCTCCGAACCGGATGCGTGAACAGATAATACTCTGTGCATCACGGCAGTTTATCGAGGGGGATGTGCAGCACTGGTGGCACCCGCCACACGGCAACGGTGTGCGTACCCGCTGTTCCGATGACTATCTTTGGCTGCCGCTTGCCGTTTGCCACTATGTTGAAACGACGGGGGATATGGATGCACTGGAAATACGCATTCCTTATCTGGAGGGACGCTCGCTTCAGCCTGGTGAAGAGTCTGTCTATGACACGCCGGTCATCAGCGGCACCGAAGAGACACTCTGGTTACACTGCGTCAAAGCTATTCACTATGGACTTCGCTTCGGGGAGCATGGCCTGCCGCTGATGGGGGCTGGTGACTGGAATGACGGGATGAACCGGGTGGGTATCGAAGGCAAAGGTGAAAGCGTCTGGCTGGGCTTCTTCCTGTACGACATTTTGCAGCGGTTTGCAGCGCTGGCGGAGCGCAGGCTGGATGAAAGCGTCGCCGCGATGTGCCATTCACAGGCTTGGTGCCTGCAAAGCAATCTCGAAGCCCACGCCTGGGATGGGGAATGGTACCGGCGCGGGTATTTTGACGATGGTACTCCCCTGGGATCGAAAACCTCACAGGACTGCCGGATTGATGCGATTGCGCAAAGCTGGTCAGTATTGTCCGGGGCCGCGAGTGCGGAGCGGTGTGAAAAGGCCATGCAGGCGCTGGATAAGCACCTTGTGGATAACGAAGGGGGACTGATTAAACTGTTAACGCCTCCTTTCGATGGACACGGTCCAAATCCGGGTTACATACAGGGGTACCTGCCCGGCGTGCGGGAAAACGGAGGGCAGTATACTCATGGCGCCATCTGGGCCGTGATGGCATTTGCCCGGATGGGGAATGCCGAACGTGCCTGGCAACTCTGGTCAATGCTCAACCCTATAAATCATACTCTGAATGTGGACTCGGTCGGGATTTATAAAGCTGAGCCTTATGTCATGAGTGCTGATGTCTACAGCGTCGCTCCCCATACCGGACGTGCAGGATGGAGCTGGTATACAGGTTCCGCAGGCTGGGCCTGGCGTTTACTTACCGAGGAATTACTGGGAATAAAACGTTCCGGTACTGACTTTACTGTTCATGCCCGGTTACCGGATGAGTGGTCGTCTTTTTCTATTGCTTATCAGTATGGCGAAAGCCATTATCAGATTAGTGTCACACGCGGCGATGCAGAATATCGCGTGACACTGGATGGTGTTCTCCTCCCTGATGACAGAATACCGCTGAAGGATGATGGACAAAACCATACGGTTGAGATCATTCAGAAATGACACTGATCCCGGAGGCGCATTAACGTCTCCCGTTAATGCGCTGATTATCCCTGAGAACATCAATCGCAGTCTGCATAGCGATTTTATCATCCCGCTTTTTTTGTTTGCCCTGCATGACCTGAAGGTATTCCAGCAAGGTTCGGGTATTAATCGGTCGGCCCTGTTTACCGACAGCCAGCACGGCCTCACCCAGGATAATTTTCACTGGCGGAAGCTGTGCCGGGTACCAGTCAAGGGTATCTTCTGATTTCATCATAAATTTCTCACGGAAGGGTATTGTATCATAAATCAGACGTTCATTTTTCAATATCTCTTGTTCTGATTCAGTCATAAATCAACATAACTTAACCCGGTTATTTTTATAGTAAAGCGTATAATAACTACTGTATTCTTCAGAGGATTTTATTTATGTCTTATACAAAAGGACTCAGGCACTTTAAAGAAAGACCGGTTCATGTTGCCTGCCCGGTATGCGCACACAGAGCCGATCAGAAAGCAGGTAAACTAAGAAAAGATGCGGTTCTTGAGTGCCCTGCCTGCGGACTGTTGTTCAGACCTTCAGAATGCTGGTGTATCGGCGGCTGATCAGCTTCTGCCACTTAACGTAAATGATGTCGGGAAATGACAACATTTCTCCTGTGCTGCGGTTGTCGAGGGTATGATAATGAAATTTAAAAAATCTGTTTTTATTGAAGGGCATATCCTGTCGAACAGCTGTCACGGGCAGGCCGGTCAACCTTTCTGTATTCACCGGGTCAGGTTTAGTAATGGTAAATATGCGATTATTCGGGTGGCATCCGGGATATGTTTCAAACCTGGCGATATTATTAAACGAAACGATTGCGAGTGGTTTTATAAACGTACTACAATTCGCCTTCTTTCTTTTGAGTACCTTGAGGATGATGAATCAAGAAGACAGTTTTTTGAATATCAATGATAAATCCATGGATTTATAACGGCATAACTTTGCTGATTTACAATTCATTCCTGACTCTCCAAATCGTTTACCAGTAATTGAAAAATATTCTTTCTGAATTTAGACGGATTTAAACTGTCCAAAAAAAGTGTATTGCTAAAGACGAATTTTCTCATTATTTTCCTTTTGCGTTATAATCTTCATTAGCATTTGGGAAATTTATGCCACAGCCTTTTACTCACAATTTACTCCATCCCCGCTACTGGCTTACATGGTCTGGTCCTGCTGTGGCTTCTCGTTCAACTTCCTTACCCGGTTGCTGAGAATGGTAGTTATTTGGTCTGCTTCATGTGGATTACGATATAACTGACGACCATGGCTCATCAACTGAACCAATTTGCATTTGGATGTCCATTTTTCTCTCATTGTGGCTACTAAAAACGTTAATAATTTTTGTAGATTTTCTATTCCACATAAACGCGGATATGTCCAACCGGGTGATGACGACGCTTGTCAAAACCGAGGTGATGACGGGGGTTGCTGAGGAAATGAGGCCCCCGCAGGTAAATCTAACAGGCATTGATGAGGCCTCAGGTGACCTGACCGGATGTGCGCAATTGGGCCCGGGATCTGACGGAGTTTGGCAAAGAGATCCGCGCGACGGTTTTGAAAAGCGTACGCATCTTACTGCGGCTGTCGGGATAGCCACAGACAAAGGGGGACCGCTGGCTAAAACTGGGCCAAACCAGGCAGCAAAGAAGTGGCAGCGACAGGACTGGGTGGTATTCGTTGGATCTTTCGAACCATCGGGACCGTCAGCGGTTGACTACTGGCCTTTAAATCCCGGTAGAAGATGTTTGGGGCGGTTCGGAGGCATCAGCAAGAAGCTCAACGGATGGGTATAAAAACCGCTCTCGATCTCTCAGAACAGAGTACGTGGATTATTCCGAAACACTTGCCAATGTGGTGCTTGAGCGTACCGTACGGGAACTTGCGAGGCGGAACCATGTCTCAATCTGGAAGAGTTTGCACCTGCGAAGTAGGAGATAGTCTGTTCCAGTTCTTTCGTAGCCCGGTATCGCCACTTGAAAGAAATGCGGCAGGGCCCATTCTTGCAGCTGACATGAGACGCCAA
>JGI20225J20221_1001990_pt1 | contig 17266 bp, 15 predicted proteins | sample BioMet4_FD_20221 | JGI IMG/M metagenome (IMG submission 20221) | reverse complement strand
TGATAGTGGTTACGCAAAGATCTTGATGAAATATCTAGGATAAAATATAATTACTATATGAAGGGTAAGAGAAGCGTAGTCTTCTCTTATTTTTTTTGAGGTTAATCGTAAATAGAACGTTGTCGGAAAAACAGAGAATAAAACAAACTGATATATAAAAACAAACTAATTAAGACACAATTATGATTAAAGAAGATACTAATTCATTTCATGTAGTCGATGAAGGCTTTACAATGAAAGAAGCAATAAATGAGGCTAAGAAATGTTTAAACTGTAAGACCCCACTATGTAGAAAAGGGTGTCCGATAGAAAACAATATCCCTGATTTTATTCATGCTTTAAGTATGGGTAATATGGGGGATGCCATGAGTATTATTAATGAAAAAAGTAATCTTCCAGCTATCTGCGGCCGTGTATGTCCGCACGAAAAACAATGTCAGGGACATTGTGTGTTAAACAAGAAAGGTGAACCTATACAAATAGGTAAGCTGGAGCAGTTTATCGCAGATTTTGATACGAATATGAATCTTATTCGTGGAAAACTGCCACAAAAAGATCGTGGAAAAATAGCTATTATCGGTTCTGGTCCAGCTGGACTAACCGTGGCTGGAGATTTGGCAAGACAAGGTTTTAACGTAACAATTTTTGAAGGACAGAGTGAACCCGGCGGTGTGTTGATGTATGGAATACCCGAATACCGTTTGCCGAAGAAAGTAGTACGTGCTGAGATTTCAAAGATAGAGGCATTGGGAGTATACTTTGAATGTAATACTCTTGTCGGCGAGAACGGAGTTAACGTAGATAGTTTGTTTAGACTTGGTTATGATGCGATATTCATGGGAACAGGAACTGCTGTTCCGCAGAATATGGACAGTACGCCAGGTGCAAAACTTCATGGAGTGAGCCAAAGTACTTATTTCCTTCATAACGTGAGCAGTTTCAATGAAGGTGCAATCGGTAGGAACATGGTACCTTTAAAAGATGGCGAAAAAGTAGGTGTTATTGGTTGTGGAAATGTTGCTATGGACGCAGCCCGTACAGCGATAAGACTTGGAGCAGACGTTACAGTGCTATATCGTCGTACTCAAGAAGAAATGCCAGCTATAAATTCTGAATATGAAGACGCTTTGAAAGAAGGCGTGAAGTTTGAATGGGAAACAAGCGTAGAGGAATTTATTGAAGGTAAGAATGGTCGTCTTGCCGAATGTAGATTAAAGACTCCACAAGGAGAACGAATAGAAAAATTTGACCGAATATATCTTGCTATCGGAAGTAGACCTGCAAATAGAATAGTTAGTACTACTGCAGGGATCGAGGTTGATGAAAAAGGATATGTAAAAGTTGTTGACCGACCTTGCGGAATGACTACTCGCAGAGGTGTGTTTGCTGGTGGTGATGTTGTGCATCGTCCGCAGACGGTTGTGCTAGCAATGAAAGCCGCAAAGAACGTTGCTCAGGGCATAGCGCAGTATGTGGATGCCATGAAATTGCTTCAAGTTGCTAAAAAAGTTGAAGAAGATCACAACGCAGACAAATAAAACACAATTTTTTATCAATTTCGTGTTGTCTATCAGTAGTTTTTNGTAACTTTGCGGTCAAATATATTAATATATTCAAATAATGGCTGAAATAAAGACAATNAAGACCGCTTTGATATCGGTCTTCCACAAGGATGGTTTAGATAAATTGCTAGCTAAACTTAATGAAGAAGGTGTTAAATTTCTGTCCACAGGCGGTACTCAGAAGTTCATCGAGTCACTGGGTTACGAATGTCAGGCAGTAGAGAGTGTAACAACTTATCCGTCAATACTCGGAGGTCGTGTCAAGACATTGCATCCTAAAGTGTTTGGTGGTATTCTAGCACGCCGTGAGAATGAAGGTGATATCGCTCAGATGAAGGAATATGAGATCCCTTCTATCGACCTTGTTATCGTTGATCTTTATCCTTTTGAGCAGACTGTCGCAAGCGGTGCTTCAGAAGCAGATATTATTGAGAAGATTGATATAGGTGGAATTTCTTTGATTCGTGCAGGAGCAAAGAATTTCAAGGATGTTGTAATCATTCCTAGTAAGGCAGAATACTCAGTATTGCTTGATATTCTTAACAAGAAGGGTGCGAATACAGAGATTGAAGATCGCAAGATGTTTGCTGAGCGTGCTTTTGGTGTAAGTAGTCATTATGATACAGCAATCCATAACTGGTTTGTTAAATAATAAAATAAATATGGGATTTTTTTCTTTTATTCAGGAAATAGCAATGGACCTCGGTACAGCTAATACTATCATCATCAGTGATGATAAAATAGTTGTGGATGAACCATCTGTTGTTGCCCTAGACCGTCGCACGGACAAGATGATTGCCGTAGGTGCGAAGGCAAAGATGATGTATGAGAAGACTCACGATAACATACGTACAATACGCCCTTTGCGTGATGGTGTTATCGCAGACTTTACTGCTTGTGAGCTGATGATGCGCGGACTTATTAAAATGGTTCACTCAGGCAGTCGCTTGTGGTCTCCTTCTCTTAGAATGGTTATCGGTGTCCCTTCTGGTTCAACAGAAGTAGAGTTGCGTGCCGTACGTGACAGTGCCGAGCATGCTGATGGACGCGACGTTTATTTGATTTTCGAACCAATGGCAGCCGCTATTGGTATCGGTATTGATGTTGAGGCTCCTGAAGGTAACATGATTGTTGATATCGGTGGTGGTAGTACTGAAATTGCAGTAATATCTCTTGGTGGTATCGTGAGCAATAACTCTATTCGTACAGCCGGTGATGATCTTACAGCTGATATTCAGGAATATATGAGCCGTCAGCATAATGTAAAGGTAAGTGAGCGTATGGCTGAACGTATTAAGATTCATGTTGGTTCTGCTCTTACAGACCTTGGCGCTGAGGCCCCTGAGGACTTTATCGTACATGGTCCTAACCGCATAACTGCGCTTCCTATGGAAGTTCCTGTTTGCTATCAGGAAGTAGCTCATTGTCTTGACAAAACTATTGCAAAAATTGAAAATGCGGTTCTTTCAGCACTTGAAAATACACCACCTGAGCTTTATGCCGATATCGTAAAGAATGGTATCTATCTTAGTGGTGGTGGTGCTTTGTTGCGCGGCTTGGACAAGCGACTCACAGACAAAATTAATATTCCATTCCACATTGCTGATGATCCATTGCACAGTGTAGCAAAGGGTGCAGGCATTGCACTAAAGAATGTAGACAACTTCTCATTCCTAATGAGATAAACATATAGATGTAAGGTGTTGATTGACTTGTATTCTCAAGTTGTCAACACCTAACATTTAACTCCAAATTCAGATATGCGTAACCTTCTTGATTTTCTGGCAAAATATAATCACTGGTTTATCTTTATTCTGTTAGAGGTGATAAGTTTTGTTCTTCTCTTCCAGTTTAACAGTTATCAGGGCAGTGTTTGGTTTTCTTCAGCCAATGCTGTTACGGGAAAGATATATGAGACAGAATCAGAAATTGGTTCGTATTTCAAGTTGTCAAAGGTTAATCAAGAACTAACTCAACGTAACTTGTATCTTGAGCAGCGACTTAGAGAACTTCATCAGCAGATTGGTGATTCCATTGGTGATTCAATCATGGAAAACAGCCGAATTCTGAAAAGTTTGCAACCTTTCAGACTTATTCCTGCAAAGGTAATAACTAATTCTGTTGACAAGCATGACAACTTAATAACAATCAATAAAGGTGAGGCTGATGGTGTAAAAAAAGATATGGGAGTAGTTTCAGGAAATGGTGTCGTAGGTATCGTATATCTTACTTCCGCACATTATTCTGTTGTTATTCCAGTACTTAATTCACAGTCAAACATTAGTTGTGTCATTCAAGGACGTGGCTATTTCGGTTATCTTCACTGGACAGGTGGCGATGCTTCACAAGCTTATGTAGATGATGTGCCACGCCATGCTCATTTTAAGTTATATGATTATGTCGTGACAAGTGGATATTCTTCAGTGTTCCCTGCGGGAGTAATGGTAGGAAGAATAAGACACGTATATAATTCTGCCGATCAGATGTCGTATAGACTAAAGGTGATACTTTCGACAGATTTTGGAAAGCTGCGTGACGTATGTGTTGTAGACAATCGTGTTATGGCTGAACGCCTTCAGGTATTACGTGCTGCGCAGGATTCGATAAAAACTAAAGAAGAAAAATAACAGTATAGGAAAGTTATGAATATTCAGTTGCTTAGAGGCTTTTTTGCCTTTGCCATATTATTATTGGTACAGGTGACGGTGTTGAATCATATACATTTGTTCAATTGCGCCACGCCGATGCTTTATGTATATATGGTATTGCTATTTCCACGAAATTATCCGCGTTGGGCAGAATTACTGTTATGCTTTATAATGGGGTTTTTTGTAGATGTATTCTCAGATACCCCTGGTGTTTCTATGGCATCGATGACTTTTCTAGGACTCATACAACCGACTGTGTTGAAAATGTTCTTGCAACGTGATAGCGCTGATGACTTGGCTCCGTCGATGCATAGTTTGGGAGCATACAAGTTTGGATATTATGCTATAATAGTGATTTTGATATATTGTGCCTCATTTTTCACTCTTGAGACATTCAATTTCTTTAATTGGCTGCAATGGGTAGAATGTGTTTGTGGTAGCACAATCTTGTCTGCCATATTAATATTGGCGATAGAAAATTTCCGTTCAAAATGATTTTGTCATTTATGGCGTTTTATGGAACTTCCATTTAATAAATTACTGTACGGTGAAGGATTTTAATCTTGAAAACAGACGTTTTGTCATTGGTGGAGTGGGTATAGCTATTGTGCTCATTTATACTATTCGTTTGTTCACTCTGCAATTGCTGAGTGACGACTATAAGAAAAATGCCGACAGTAATGCATTTTTAAAGAAAATAGAATTCCCTTCTCGTGGTACCGTATATGATCGCAATGGTAAGCTAATGGTTTACAACCAACCATCTTATGATATTATGGTTGTTATGAATGAAGCTCGTGGCCATTTAGATACTCTTGAGTTTTGTTCCGCTTTGGGAATGACCAAGGCTGAGTTTATAAAGCGTATGAGCGATATCAAGGACCGAAACAAAAATCCTGGTTATAGTCGCTTTACACAGCAGCTTTTTAAAAGTCAGCTTTCTGACAAGGAATTCAGTGTCTTCCGTGAAAAAATGTTCCGTTTCCCTGGATTCTATGTGCAAAAACGTAGCATCAGACAGTATGAATATCCTTATGCAGCCCATGTCTTAGGTGATGTAGGTGAGGTATCTGATGCTGATATAGAAGAAGATGATTACTATCAGCCTGGTGACTATATTGGTAAACTAGGTGTGGAGAAGGCTTATGAGAAACAGCTGCGTGGTGAGAAAGGAGTTCAGATTCTTCTTCGTGATGCCCATGGGCGAATTCAGGGCAGTTATCAAGACGGAAAGTTTGATAAAAAGCCTGTGGCAGGTAAGGATTTGACATTGAGCATTGATGTTAATTTACAGGCTCTTGCCGAAAGGATGTTGCAAGGAAAGATAGGCAGTGTTGTTGCGATAGAACCTTCGACAGGTGAAGTTCTTGCACTTGTTTCTTCTCCTACTTATGATCCGAGGGGACTTGTTGGAAGAATGAGAAGTAAGACGCATCGTGCATTGTCACGAAATGTGTGGAAACCTCTTCTGAACCGTGCCATCATGGGACAGTATCCTCCAGGTTCAACATTCAAGACAACCCAGGCACTTACATATCTAACAGAAGGTATCATCACACCGTCGACAATGTTCCCGTGTAATCATGGATTCTCTTATCATGGATTGCATGTTGGATGCCACGGACACCCGTCACCATTAAACCTTATTGAAGCTATAAGTACATCGTGTAACGGATATTTCTGTTGGGGTCTTTACCACATGATGAGCAATCGCAGTAAATACAAGAATGTTGAGGATGCCATGAATATATGGCGAGACTACATGGTCAGTATGGGATTCGGTTATAAACTGGGCATTGATTTGCCTGGAGAAAAGCGAGGGCTTATACCTAATGCTACATTCTACGATCGAGCTTATCATGGTTCATGGAATGGGCTTACCGTTATTAGTATTTCTATTGGACAGGGTGAAGTAAATCTTACTCCATTGCAGATAGCTAATCTTGGAGCTACTATTGCTAACCGCGGTTACTATTATGCACCTCATGTAGTGAGGAAAGTACAATATGAACCTCTTGATACAATGTATATGCGTCGTCATCGTACGATGGCGAGTGAACGTGCATACAGAGCAGTTATTACCGGTATGAGATCGTCAGCACTAAAAGGAACATGTAAGGCTTTGGCACATCTTCCCTTTACTGTATGCGGAAAGACCGGAACGGCACAGAATAGGGGGCAAGACCACTCTGTCTTTATGGGCTTTGCACCAATGGATAAACCTAAAATAGCCATTGCTGTTTATGTTGAAAATGGTGGATTCGGAGCAGACTTCGCAGTTCCTATTGCGGGAGTGCTGTTTGAACAATATATGAATGGTAAACTATCACCGTCAGCAATGAAGCAGGCGGAAGAATTGCAGAAACGTAGAATTGCTTATGGCTCGCATAATAGATAAACAACCTAGTGTACTTCGTTCACTTGACTGGTGGACAATAGGCATATATATCGCATTGCTAATCTTCGGATGGATTAGCGTGTGCGGTGCTAGCTATACATATGGAGATACTGATATTTTCAGTCTTTCCACACGATCGGGTATGCAGATAGTATGGATAGGAACATCGCTGTTTCTTGGACTTGTTATCTTGTTGCTTGATGATAAGTTTTACGATACGTTCTCTTATGTTATATATGGCATATTCTTATTATTGCTGTTTCTCACAATCTTCAATCCACATGAAATAAAAGGCTCGCGCTCATGGCTCGTATTGGGACCGTTGCGTCTACAACCCGCAGAGTTTGCTAAGTTTGCCACAGCATTGGCGATATCCAAGCTTATGGGGGCTTATGGTTTTAATATTCATCGTTTGAAGGATTTTGCTGCGGCATGTGCCGTTGTTGTATTGCCAATGTTGTTTATTGTAGCCCAGAAGGAAACTGGTTCAGCTTTGGTTTATTTATCATTCTTCCTAATGTTCTATCGTGAAGGAATGCCTGGAAGCGTTTTGTTTACAGGCTTGGCGATGGTCATATATTTCGTGCTTGGAATAAAATATGAGAATGTAATGCTGTTCGATACTCAGACTTCAGTAGGTAAGTTTATAGTTCTGCTCCTTGTACAGATATTCTCAGCAGTGCTTATCAATGTGTATTGTAAGGACAAAAAGAAAATGTTGATAGTGCTATATTCATGTCTGGGAATTACTTTAATCTGTTTCTTGTTTTCGGTATATGTAATTCCTTCGTTCGATATAGTATGGGTACAACTTATAATTTGTGTAGTTCTTATAGGATACCTTCTTTACAATTGGTTACGTACTCACTTGTCAAGTTACTTCTTTATATTGGCATTTACAATAGGTTCAATCGTGTTTTTCTATTCAGCAGACTATGTGCTAAATAATGTCATGGAGCCACACCAACGTGTACGTATCAATGTGCTGTTGGGACTTGATGAGGATATAAGTGGTGCTGGATATAATGTACATCAAAGTGAGATAGCAATAGGCTCAGGAGGATTGCAGGGAAAGGGATTCCTTAATGGAACTCAGACTAAATTGAAATTTGTTCCAGAACAGGACACCGACTTTATATTCTGTACTGTAGGTGAGGAAGAAGGCTTTCTTGGTTCGGCAGGAGTTCTATGTCTGTTCCTTGCTTTGATATTAAGATTGATGTATCTTTCTGAACGGCAACCGTTTGGCTTTGGACGAATATATGGTTATTGCGTGTTGGGCATATTCCTGTTCCACGTATTTATAAATGTTGGTATGGTGCTAGGCCTGACTCCGGTAATCGGAATTCCGTTACCATTCTTCAGCTATGGAGGTTCCTCCTTGTGGGGATTCACGCTGCTATTGTTTATCTTCCTGCGAATAGATGCAGGAAGAAATCTAGTGCGTACTTAGTGAATATCCAATGTCGCTGATACCAGGAAGTATCTCTCGCTTCATGTTGTGTCTTATGCTTACAACAAGACTGTCACCTTTGTTAAGGCTAACTTTGTCTATATAGAAATTGTATTGATAGTAACTTATCCCTAGTCCTTTGCTATTGCCGTTCTTGTCGATAAGTTGACAGTTTATGGTATCACTTTTTGTTATGTGTGATGGAAATACAGTCTGGTCAACAATAAGTGTGAGTCCCATAAATGGATAAGAACTATTGATTCTCAATCCTAGATTAGCAGCAAACACACCTTCTGTATTCATCTTAGGTACTTCAAATTTCAAAGTGTCATTTTTTTCCCATCCAGAAACAGGTGTATGCTGATATTTGTCATACACCTTATTCCCGGTACAGGAACTTATAACAGCAATTGCCGTTATAATTAATATCGTAGAGATGCTCTTTCTCATCTTATGTTATCCTTCTTGGCCGTTGTTCTCAACTTTAGGTGGATAGTTTCTTCTTCGGTTATTATTACGTTGAGGACGGTAGTTGCTTTTGTTATTATCAGCATTACCATTTTCAGCGTTGTCTACCTGAGGTTTAATGTTATTAGGAACATTGCGGTTCTTATTTTTCTTCTTTCGTTTAGAACTGTCAAAACGGTTGATATCGTCTTCAAGCAAATCTTTATGCTTTTTCGGTGCTTTTGCCCTATCATTTTCAAGAAGCGATAATGGCTTTTCACCGTGTCTATTCATATCAATAATCTCATGCGCACGCTGTGCAGTAATTGTCTCCAAATTAGCTGCCATATTCTTGTCGGTAGAGTAGGTGATGAGTCCTGAAAGAATATCACTCTTGAACAAATGATAATCGTTGTCCATGGTTTGTAATATGATTTCTCTACTAGGAACCTTCTTTCCTGCTTCAACATATCCGTCAACCTCATAGTTAAGGCAACATTTCAGTTTTGCACACATTCCTGCTAGTTTCTGTGGATTCAGTGATATGTCCTGAAAACGTGCTGCATTGGTGCTAACGCTCACAAAGTTCTTCATCCATGTGGCGCAGCATAGCTCACGTCCGCAAGGGCCTGTACCGCCGATTCGTCCAGCTTCTTGTCTGGCACCAATCTGCTTCATCTCTATCCTTACGTGGAAAGCGGCAGCTAAATCCTTAATAAGTTGTCTAAAGTCTACTCTCTCGTCAGCGATATAATAAAAAATGGCTTTGTTTCCGTCACCTTGATATTCCACATCACCAATCTTCATTTGTAGATTAAGATTCTTTGCAATCTGGCGGCTTTGAATCATTGTGTCGTGTTCACGTGATTTTGCTTCTTCGTATTTTTCAATATCAACAGGTTTTGCAATACGGTAAATACGCTTTATATCATCGGCAGATTTCAGGTTAGCCTTTTTTATCTGCAACTTTACCAGTCTTCCTGTAAGAGTTACGATACCTATATCATGTCCAGGAGTTGATTCTACGGCAACGATGTCGCCTTTCATCAAATCCAGTCCGTTAACGTTATGATAATATCCTTTACGTGTGTTCTTGAATTGAACCTCAACGAGGTCTGTACTCTCTGCGTTACCAGGAACATCAGCCAACCAGTCACAAGTGTTGAGTTGTCTATCCTGTCTACCGTAAGCTCGGCAGCAGAGTCCGTGGTCACAGCCCTTAGAGACCTTGAATTTCATATTTTTATAATCCATACGAATTGTTATTTTCTAATTAGTAAAACAATCATTTGCAGAGCCAGATCGAAAAAAACAATCTTTCCGTTGGCATTCTGCCCTATATCTCTTCTTGCCTTCTGCAATAGTTCTGAGATCTCTATCACATTGGCTTCGTTAATGAATCTTGCAAATTTGCTAGAGAAGTTCTCCTCCTCTTGAGTCATATAGCACAACTCCGATTGCTTAAAGTTATACATGAAATTTTCTCTTACCATTCTAGAGAAATAGTTAAGCATGCGACGCTGCTTTTCTCTTCCATAGCTTGTAGATGCAATCTCACTCCATTTCTTTAGTTCCTTGATGTTGCGTTGATACGACAGTCGCATAAACATTATGAACATGTCGAGGAATTGACGGTTTTCGTTTCCTGCATCAAGATTTTCTAGTGCGCGCATCCAGTTGCCGTTAGCTATACGTGCAATTCTGTGTGCAATGTCTTGGTCTAGTCCACGTCGTTCAGTTAAAGCTTTTTCTATGGCATTGTCATCAATCTTCTTTATGTCTATTCTTTGTGTACGGCTTTTTATAGTGTCAAGCAGCAGTTCAGGTTCTTCACAAACCATTATGAATACCGTCTTGTGTGGCGGTTCTTCCAATAGTTTCAATAGTTTGTTGGCACATTCGGCATTCATCCTCTCCGGGAGCCATATAATACTGACTTTATATCCACCCTGACTTGATTTCAAACTCATCTTTCGAGTAAGTTCGTCGCTTTCTCCCGCACCAATAATAGCTTGCTGGTTGGCTGCATCCATTTTAGCGAGCCAGTTATCCATAAAGAAATATTGACTTTCTGAAATCATTTCATGCCATTCTCTAGTAAAGTCGTCACTAATCATTTTGTGATCGGCAGACATGCCTGCTGGTTTAATAACAGGATAAGTGAAGTGAAGGTCTGGATGTTCCCAATTTTTCAGCATCGCTTCGGCGTTCTTTATTGCCATAGGGTCACTCAATAATGATTTTTCTCCGTCACGTTCACCTAAGAGGTATGACGCGAAAGCCATTGCAAGAGCCATTTTACCGCTTCCCAACGGACCGCATAGCATCATGGTACTTGGCACTCGCTGTTCTTCAACAAGTTGTCTGAGTCTTCCAATTGCCTCTTCCTGACCTATAACATCACTGAACTTCATCTGTCTATAATATTTCCTTAGCTATTTCCTTTACGCTGTCTACTGCTGAAACTGTGTAGAAATGGATAGTTTCAAATCCTGCGGCATAGAGTTCTTTGCATTGTTGTATGCCCCATTCTATACCTAATTTCTTTGCGTCATCATCAGTCTTGCATTTTATTACTTCCTCAGCCAGAGCTTCTGGTAAATCGCATCTGAATGTTCGTGGTACGATTGTTAACTGTGAAAGTTTTGCTAAAGGTTTTATTCCTGGTATGATAGGAATGGTGACGCCCATTTCTCTCGCCCGTTTTACGAAATCAAAAAACTTATCATTGTCATAAAACAGTTGTGTTACAGCATACTGCGCACCAAGATCCTGTTTCATTTTCAGGTATTTAATGTCCATTTCCAAATTAGGAGCTTCTTCATGTCGTTCTGGATAAGCGGCTACACCAAAAGTGAATTTCTCACCAGGATGCTTGATAGGAGTCCCATCGTTGAAGAAACCATCGTTGAAATTGTTAACCTGTTCAATAAGTTCTGTTGTATGTGTATACCCACCTTTTGTTGGGGTAAATATTCTGTCATCTTTAGCCTTGTCACCACGAAGCAGTAATAGGTCTTCTATACCAAGAAATTGTAAATCAAGTAGTTCGTACTCAATGTCTTCAGCACTGGCTCCACTACAAATTATGTGTGGAATCACTGGAATATTGTATTTATTTCTTATAGCAGCAGCTATAGCTATTGTTCCNGGACGTCTACGCACCCTGTTGCGTTCAAACTGTCCATTAGGAAGTTCNTTNTAGACATATTCGCTATGATGAGTGGTAATATTTATATAAAGNGGGTCGAATACTTTNAGCTTGTCAATTGTCGCAAACAGATTTTCTGTGCCGTTTCCTTTTAATGGAGGCAGCACTTCAAATGATAATTTTCGTTTACCCTTATTCTGGTTTATTATTTCTATTACTTTCATGTTTGTCGGGCGCAGGTACAATTTGTTGCAAAGTTAGTAAAAAACTATATAAAAAACGAAGAAAATAATAAAAATGACGTTAACGGTCTTGCAAACAAGTAGGTTCAACTTTTTCAAATATATCACTTCATTTATGGTCAATCATAAAAACGAATGATGTAATTATATAATGAAACTAAAATAAAAACAGAACCTTCGTCAATTAAGGGGCGTGATCCTCCATAAATGGATTTGGATACTCTACCAGAAAAAGTTTTTTTAATGCCACTAATGTCATAATGTCACAAACCCTTTGTTTATGGGGCTTCAGCGAGTGACATTAAGTGACATTATCGGGGTAAAAGTGACATTAAACAGTAAATCATACCTGTTTTTGGCGATTTTTTACCAAATATGCTGTACATGTATAGATCCTTTTTCGGTTATGATGGTCTGTACTCGTCATTATGTGCGCAATACTTTGCAATATGTTTAGTTTTTTATCTCAGAAGTCAACAGTAAAATAGTGGTAATTATCATCAATCCTATTCTTGTCTTCTTACTGAGAATCATTTGTTTACCTGCGCTGGGTAATATCCTTTTTCACGTTAGGCAATTCAATTACCTAACGTGGGTAATTGAGTTGCTCACGTTGTGTAACCCGATTACCTACGTTGTGTAATCGGATTGTCCACGTGTTGAGGTAATCGAATTACCCAAAAGCTGTTAAAATTTAGGTAAAAATTTGCGCGCTCAGTATTCCAAATACATTTACATCCTTCAAATTCATTCTCTCATGTTCATATACGTATTACATTGATTTTTGAATTATTCATGCTGTCCAGGAAGTCAGCCTTTAAGTTAGACAAAACTTTATTAGCACAAATATGTATTTATGTAAATAGCATAATTGCGAAAAAAACGCGAAAAACAGGTATAATTTGGAGCTTAATGTCACTTTTAGCCCGATAATGTCACTTAATGTCACTGGCTGAAGCCCCATAAACAAAGGGTTTGTGACATTATGACATTAGTGGCATTAAAAAAACTTTTCTGGTAGACCTTTCTTTGAATAAATGAATATAAAGCTTATGGAGTAGTAGTCAATCCTTTGAATACGACAGGAATTACATATTCTGTACGTACTGGGCGTCCCTTTTCTGTTCCAGGTTTCCATTTAGGCATTTTCCTCATAACGCGAAGTACTTCGTTATCACAATCTGGATCCAATGACTTTACAATTTTTATATCAGAAATTGTTCCATTTTTGTTTATAATGAAACTTACTACAACCTTTCCGTCAATTTTCTTTTCTTCTGCAGATTTAGGATAATGAAGATTACGAGTAAGCCATTTCATATATTCTGTGGCACCTCCAGGAAATTCTGGTAGCTCTTCAATCACTCTAAACAATATTTTATCAGTGTTAGCATTAACACCATTGTGAGTAGTCGTTTTATTAGCAAAACCAGTAGTGTCAGCTGGTATGTTTACGGAATTTGATGCTGTGCCTTTTGCTGCGTCACCGCTATCAGTAAGTCCAGAAGATGTAACGTCTTTGTCGGCAATGATGACTGGCGCTGTATATGCAGTGCGTTTGCCATCTTTTTTTGATATCTTTTTATGCTCAACTTTAAGTAGCTTAGGCGCAGATAACTTATATTTATTTTGGGCAGGTTTCATTTCTGACAATACTTGATCAAGGTCCATGTCATATTTTTCCTTTGGGGTGAAAAGCATAACTATTAACATAAATAAGAACGGCAATGCAACAATCGTCACCAATGCAATCATCACAATTGTATTGCGACGTGCAGAATTGATGCGCAACTTGTATGCACCATACTCTTTGTTCTTCCCTTCAAAGATTATATCACACCATTCTTTGGATGTCATGTCAATTTTTCTCATCCCAATATTTACCTTGTTATGATATGGCTTTTGCCTATTGTGTCAATTGCCCGATTTCAATTAATATTATATATTTTTTATAAATGCATGCAAATATAGTTATTTTTTCACATCAAAGAAAAAATATCGTTGTTTTTTCACTTATTTTATACGCTTTGATCTAGTTTGGCTTATCTTTGTAGTCAAAATATCAAGTAAAATGGATATACAACACGCAAAGCTTATAGCCGCTATGACGGAATATGATAAAGGCGACGCCATGAGGATTCAGCATTTTATGAAAGTGCATGATTATGCCGTCACAATAGGAACTTTAGAGGGGATAGGCGAAAATCTTATGTCGATTCTTGAGTCTGCAGCAATATTGCATGATATAGGAATACATATAAGTGAAGAAAAATATGGATCATCTAATGGTAAATACCAAGAGAAGGAAGGACCGGAAGAAGCTCGTAAACTTCTTTCTTCACTAGGAGGATATAGTAATCAACAAATAGATAGAATATGCTATCTTATAGCTCATCATCATACATATAATAATATAGATGGTCTTGATTATCAAATTCTTGTTGAATCAGACTTTCTTGTAAATATATATGAAGACAATCTCATCTCTCAAGCTATAGAAAATGTTCGGGCGAAAATATTCCGCACAAAATCAGGACTAGACTTGCTGGATAATATGTATAATGTAATCACAGAACAATCTTGAAGCTTATATTTTAAAGTGAAAAAGCGAGAATAAACAGTCTTGCTGTCTTAAAATAATCACTAATAATTTAAAATATTATAAACGGAGTAAACATTTTATTGTTTTATGCGTCTAATAATTATATTTGCAACCATAATGAACTTAAAATTTATAGATATGAAGAAAAAAGTTTTAATACTAACACTTATAGCTGGAACATTGCTAATAAGCAGTTGTGCAAGCAAAAAGGAATTGCTGAATTGCCAGACAGAAAACAAAGAACTGTCTTCAAACTATCAGGATTCAAAAGAGCAGCTTGCTGCAACTAAGGCTCGTGTAGCTAGCCTTGAAGACCAACTTTCACAGCAGAAAAGAGACTATGCAGCTTTGCAGGGATCTTTGGATAAGAGTTTAACAAATGCAAACTCAAACAATATCAACATCTCAAAGCTTGTTGATCAGATAAATGAAAGCAATCTCTACATTCGTCACTTGGTTGAGGTGAAGAGCAAGAGTGATTCTCTTAATTTGGTACTTACCAACAACCTGACACGTTCTTTAAGCAAGGATGAGATGAAGGAAGTTGATGTACAAGTTCTAAAGGGCGTTGTTTACATATCACTTGCTGACAACATGCTTTATAAGAGTGGAAGTTATGAAATTAACGATCGTGCTGCTGAGACATTGAGCAAAATTGCTAAAATCATCATGGACTATAAGGACTATGATGTACTGATTGAGGGTAACACCGATAACGTAGCAGTAAACCCGACGGCTCCAAGCATGAAGAATATTCGTAATAACTGGGACCTTTCTGCACTTCGTGCATCTAGTGTTGTTCAGTATTTGCAAGATCATTATGGCGTAGATCCAAAACGTCTCACTGCTGGTGGACGCGGCGAATTTAATCCTATCGCTACAAATGATACTGAAATCGGAAAGCAGCGTAATCGCCGTACTCAGATTATTATCACTCCAAAGCTAGACCAGTTTATGGACTTGATAGATAAGGCGCCTGAAGATAAATAAGTATATTAAAAGGTAAAAAGGTTATATAAATGGCGTAGGACTCAATAAAAATGAGTTCTGCGCTATTTTTTTGTTTTCATTGCTTGGATAGCATATTTAATGCAAAAGCTATCAATTAACAACAATTCGGTAGCTTTTTTCGTTAATATGAAATCTTTTTTCTAAATTTGCAAACACTATTGATAATTTAAGTATAGCTTTTATGGAAAAGATTAAAATGACCACACCATTAGTGGAAATGGACGGTGACGAGATGACACGTATTCTTTGGAAGATGATCAAGGATGAACTGATTCTTCCTTTTGTTGACTTGAAGTCTGAATACTACGATCTCGGTCTGCCCAACCGTGATAAGACTAATGATAAAGTAACAATAGATTCTGCTAATGCGACACGCAAATACGGCGTGGCTGTGAAATGTGCAACAATAACTCCAAATGCTCAACGAATGGATGAATATCATCTGCAAAAGATGTGGAAAAGTCCTAATGGCACGATACGAAGCATTATGGACGGAACAGTATTCAGAGCTCCTATAACAATACCTTCAATTCGCCCAGTTGTGAAGAATTGGGAACAACCAATAACTATCGCTCGCCATGCTTATGGTGATGTTTATAAGAGCGTGGAGATTCGTGCCGATGAACCAGGAGTGGCAAAGCTCGTATTTGAAGGTAAAAGCGGAAAGAAACAGGAGGTAGAGATTCATAACTTTGACGGTGCTGGAGTTATTCAAGGAATGCACAACACTGATAAGAGTATAACATCTTTTGCTCATAGCTGTTTTAAATTTGCAATAGATACAAAACAAGATTTGTGGTTTGCTACAAAGGATACTATTAGTAAAACTTATGATGCACAGTTCCGACAGATATTCGAAGAAGTGTATGAGAAAGATTATAAACAGGAGTTTGAAAAACTTGGAATTGAATATTTCTACACTCTAATCGATGATGCTGTTGCACGAGTAATACGCAGTAAGGGCGGATTTATATGGGCTTGTAAAAACTATGATGGTGACGTGATGAGCGACATGCTATCAACGGCGTTTGGCTCACTTGCAATGATGACATCTGTATTAGTATCTCCTGATGGTAAATATGAATATGAGGCTGCTCACGGAACAGTAACAAGGCACTATTATAAATACCTGAAAGGTGAAGAAACAAGTACAAATCCTATGGCAACGATATTTGCTTGGAGTGGTGCGCTTAGGAAACGAGGTGAACTTGATAACATAAAAGAATTGGTTGAGTTTGGTGACAAACTTGAACAGGCATGTCTTGATACACTTAATTCAGGAATAGCAACAAAAGACTTAGTAAACCTTATGGAAGGTGTTGAGACAAAGCAAGCCAACAGTGATGAGTTTATTGCTGCTATAAGAAAAAACTTAGAGGTAAGTCTTAGTAAATAAGATTAAATTGCTCTTTGGCGATAGAATTTATATAAAAAGTCCGTTGTAGCATTTTTTGCTACAGCGGACTAATTCTTTATATAGTAATTTCATCACACATAATTTCATATATTTAACCCAACAAGCTTTAAGAAAATATAAAGTAATTGCGGTATTGTAAGTGATTGTCATTTTTAACTTAACTTTGTGCAAAGATTTCTACATTGGTTATGAAAATAAAGATACTTCTCATATTGTTTATACTTTGTGCTTTGGCAAATAACGCCGATGCGCAAGTAAAGGGCGTGCTTATTGATATAGAGACGAGACAGCCGATAGACGGAGTTGCTATTTATACTAATACTAATAAAAAAATC
>JGI20225J20221_1001989_pt1 | contig 17281 bp, 8 predicted proteins | sample BioMet4_FD_20221 | JGI IMG/M metagenome (IMG submission 20221) | reverse complement strand
AAGGACTTAAGTAAGTACCTGCGTCCGTACAGCCGAAGCATGTCATCAACCAATGACCTGAAGAACGGTTACAACTGGCACGAAGCATACTATCTGAATCCGATCTCCATATCGGATATGCAATATGCATCTCCCGACAATACAAAAGAAAATACATACCTGTATCAAAACTTATATTGGCCATCAACCGGAGGTGGACATGCCGATAAATAAATTGAAGAAAATATAGATTAGGTTTTACTTAGAAGCAGCTGCGGGATAGAGTTCGTGAGAATACTTCCCGCAGTTTTTTTTATTTAAATGCAACGGCGCAGCCGAGCCGAGCGAAGCAAGCAATGGCGAAGCCAAGCGAAGCAAAGGCACATGTGTGAAGGCGCAGCCAAGCAAAAAAGAACCGAGCAAAAAGCGAAGCCAGCCGAGCGAAGCAACGGCTACTCAGTTCCAAAACCCCACCGAACGATGGCGCAGCCGAGTGACTAGAAAAGACCGGCCTCATGAATTTTGCGTTAAGAAATAAGGGAGTGTGGAGCGTTAAAAAGAAAAAGCTGTTTGAGCGCAGCGAGTTCTTTTTCTTTAGCTCTACATTCCCTTATTTTAGTAAAATTCGTGCAGCCTTGATTTTTTGTTTCTTTTGCATCAAGGCAAAAGAAAAAGGCATATTACCTGTTAGGAGTACCCCACTTCTTACTATCACTGCAAGAAACAGTCAACGTTTGATTACCCGTTTGAATACGGAAATCACCTTTCTCCAGAATCCACTTACCATCATAACCAACGAAAGCCAGATCGGAAGCTTTTACCTTGAAAGTAACCGTTTTAGTCTCACCGGGTTGCAGATCTACTTTGTCGAAAGCACGCAGGCGACGGATATCAGGAGTAAGAGAAGCTACGAGGTCACTACTGAACAACAGCACACTCTCTTTACCCGCATACTTACCGGTATTTGTAACATCAACACTGAAAGTCAGTACATCATCGGCAGTAAAAGAAGATTTGTCAGCCTTCAGGTTACTATAACTAAAGGTAGTGTAGCTCAATCCATATCCGAAAGGCCATTGAACAGACATCACCGCATCGTAATTGTAAGCACCTTCCATTTTGTCGAGGTCCTCACAAGGCTTATAGTCATAAGTAAACAATGAATTGATATCCTTTGGATAAGTATAAGGCATCTTTCCGCTGAAGTTAACATCACCGGTTAAGAGGTTAGCCAAAGCATCGGCACCATAGTTGCCTGGTAGCATGATGTTTACCACAGCTTTTGTGAGCGGTTCAATTTCGTTTAAGATACGTGGACGACCTTCGTTCAGGATGAGAATAACCGGTTTGCCAGTCTTGGCAAGCGCCTTAACGAGGTCGAACTGATTCTTTGAAAGAGTAAGATTAGTGAGGTTTCCCGGAGTTTCGCAATAGGAATTCTCGCCGATGCAAGCAATGATATAATCGGCATTGGCAGCACTTGCCACAGCCTTATCNATTTCGGGNGCATTTTCTTCCCANTAGAGACCACCCTGTTTGTAGGTTACTCCNGGTTCGTAGATAACCTGATCTTTACCAAACTTGTTGCTGAGTGCTTCGAGGATGGTGTTNTACTGAGTGGCACAAATATCGGCCTTATCACCCTGCCAGGAGTACGACCAGCCTCCGTTGAGCGTACGCATGGAGTTTGCGTTTGGTCCGGTTACCAATAATTTCTTTCCGGTGCTTAAAGGTAAGATATGATCNCTGTTTTTCAACAAGACAAGCGATTCCTGAGCAGCCTTCAAGGCAGCATCAGCATGCTCTTTGCATCCGAACAAAGGAAAATCTTTATTGTTGTAAACAGGTTTTTCGAACAGTCCCAGACGGTACTTCATACGCAGTACGCGTCGTACGGCATCGTCAATGCGACTCATAGGCACTTCGCCTTCCTGTACCAGTTCTTTGAGATAAGTGCAGAAGCTCCATTCGTAAGGTACCATGGACATATCTATCCCGGCATTGATAGCCAGCTTGATGGCCTCTTTTTTGCTGGATGCAATCTTATCACGAGAATAAAGGTTGTTGATGTCGGCCCAGTCGGTTACAATCATCCCGTCCCATTGAAGATCTTCCTTCAGCCATTTTGTGAGCAGTTCGTAGTTGGCATGGAAAGGCAGACCGTTGTTACTGGCCGAATTGACCATGACGGACAGTGCACCTGCCTTGATACCTTCGAGGAAAGGAGCAAAGTGTTTCTCGCGCATATCCTGCAGGGTGATGGACGATGGTGTGCGGTCCTTACCGGAAACAGGAACACCGTAACCCATGTAGTGCTTTAAGCAGGCAGCAACGTGGTTGTTATCAATGTGATTTGGATCTTCACCCTGGAAACCCAGGATAGATTCGCGACCCATTTCGGCATTGACATAGCAATCTTCTCCGTAATTTTCCCACATACGCGGCCAGCGGGCATCACGTCCGAGGTCGAGAACAGGAGCGTAGGTCCACGGAATACTTCCGGCCTTGGTTTCGTAGGCAGATATGCGTGAGCCTTCGCGCACCAGCGAGCGGTTGAACGTGGCTGCCATGTTGATGCCTTGCGGGAAGAAAGTACCTCCCTGAGTATAAGTTGTGCCATGAATCTGGTCAACACCATAGATGCAAGGGATGCCGATAACTTTCATCGATTTATCCTGTATTTTCCGGATGATGGCTTCCCAGCCCTCTTTTGTTTGTGCAATGCTGTTAGGTACATTCAGGATAGAGCCAACCTTATATTTGCCTATCACACTGTCGAGCAAAGCTTCATCAATCTGGAACCCTTTTTTATTCTCTATCTCCATGATGGCCATATAGATTCTCATCATGTTTTCTTTGTTGGGCATGCCTTTGGATAAGTCGAACTTTTTATCCAGGTTATATTTCTTCAGAATTTTTTTCAAATCGTCCACTTTTGGATTCTGCTGATTCATTCCCTCGAACGGGTTAGTCCGTTTTGCTAGGATATCGATAGTAAGCTCGGTCATCTGCCCAATTTTCTCCTCAAGAGTCATTTTTTTAAGCAGCGTTTCTATTTGCTGTTCAATCTTCGGATCCCGGGGTATAGCGGGTTTAATAGTTTGTGCCGAAGCGGTGAGGATACTCCCGGCAGCAAGCAGTGAAAAGAGAATTTTTTTCATGATATTGATATTTATAGAGTTATCAGATTAGTTGAATAACATAGGAGTGAATTCTGTGAGATAAATGCGCCAGTTTCTCCAGATATGTCCTTCGCCTGTTTCATAGTAAGTATACTTGTATCCTTTTTCGTCCAAAAGCTTACGATAATCTTCGTTGGCCTTATAGAGGAAGTCGGTTTTACCAATGGCAATCCAGTAAAGAGCCGGTTTTTTGGAGAACTGAATTTTTAATTTGCCTTCGAGATCCTGGTAAACAGGTGATTTTACATCCTTGTTTGGAACGATGGCTGCAGAGAACAGACCTACATAATTGAACAGGTCGGGGTATTGCTTGGAGATATGCATGGAGTGGAAGCCTCCCATTGAAAGTCCTGCAATGGCACGACCCGATTTACTTTTAATAGTGCGATAGTTGTTATCGACGAATTTCACCACATCGGGGAATGCACTTTCGAAAGTACCTTCCATGGTTTTAGGTAATTGCATGGTTGGAGTAACCATGCCGGGTGAAGATTCTCCCGGGGCTGCTTCCTGAGCGGCATTGCCGTTGGTCATGACTACAATCATGGGTTTTGCCTTACCTTGTGCAATGAGATTATCAAGAATCTGTGCGGTGCGTCCCAGAGAAATCCAGGCTTCTTCGTCGCCGCCCATGCCATGTAACAGGTAAAAGACGGGATAACGCTTCCCACTGGTTTCGTATCCGGCAGGGGTGTAAACGGTCATGCGACGCTCCATGCCCAGCGTAGGACTGTTGTACCAGATGCGGGATACGGTTCCGTGAGGAACTTTGTTTACTTTATATAAATCGGCACGATCACCACCGATAATGAATATATTAGTAATAGAAGCGACATCACGGTTAAGATATACATTATTCGGATCGATAGTTCTCAGCCCGTCTACTATAAATGAATAGCTGTAAAGTTCCGGTTTTAATTGATTGGAAGTGGTATATTCCCATATTCCATCTTTTCCTTCCGTTAAATCGGCAAAGCCAGGTGCATCAAATTCTCCGTAAGGAGTCTTTATCTTTTGTGTAGGAAGAAAATCTCCCGTAACTTGTACTTTTACAGCCTTAGGTGCTTTCAGTCGGAAAGTAACCGTGTTGTTGTCGTGAATTTCAGGAGAGATAACTTGTGGTACTCCCCAAAGGGCTTGTTGCGCAAAACTCATTACGCACATCAGCAACCCTGCAGCTAAAATTGTTAATCTTTTCATGATACTTTTATAATTAAATTAATAAATTTCTTTTTTTTCCTAATTTCCTTTGATTGATAAATTTGCGTATTTATAATTAAAGGTCCCTGTTCCCAGAACGTCTTTATTGGTTGAGGTTGTTAATTCACTACCTGAAAAGCTATACAGCATATCACCTTCTATACCTTGTACAGCAGAAATTGTAATTTTTCCAGCTGTAATGTATTGTTTGACTTTGTTTGCATCTGTATAGTAAGATCCACCAGCCATATTATATTGTGACAGTACCCAGCCACTGTCCATCAACCAGCTTGTTGTTGGACTTCCTTGAATAGTATATGTCCCTATTACTTCGCTGATATTGGCATTGGCTTTATTTATTGCATTTAATGAAGCAACTTCCTGACCATTTGGATCACTGACTGTAAACGTGTATTTTGTCAATTCAGGATAATTAGTTGTTTTACCGGTTGTCCAATCTGTAACTGATACGGCTGAAGTTGACATAATTACAGTATAACCACTGGCTTCGGGATCATCTACTCCTACTGTAAAAGTAGTAGTTCCCCTATAATTAAATCTGAAGCGTTGACCTGTGGAAGTTGTCAGCAAGCCATTTATTAAGTACTGTCCATTTATGATTGCCACGTCTATATCACCTGCAGTTATATTCACATTACCATTCAGTGTTGCCGAATATTGTTTGCCGGCGGAAACTGTATTAGCGTATACATAAGTCCCTGCAGGTAGTATCCATTCGTCACTTCCTAAACGGAGTGCCAGCGAATTTCCAGATGCATCGGTGAGTGTCATATTGATAGCCTTAACCCCCTTTTTAAGTTTATCTGTTGTCTGATTTTCAACCTTGTTGAAAGTATAGCCATCCATTGCATATTTACCCGAAAGCGAATCCAGCGCATTTTCATTACAGGCTGTCAGAAGACATAACACATACAATATAAATAATGAATTTATTGTTTTCATAACTATTCTGTTTTTAAATAAAGATTACCAGTTATTATTCTGATGCATATTTGGATTTACTCGTAATTCCTTTGCAGGGATAGGTAATAATTTATGCTTTTCTTTGAAACCAAAGATAGTATTTTTATTTAAGTATTCAATACCTTTAGCCGAATAGCTTGGAACTTCTTTACCTTGTTCACCCATAACAGAAGAAGCGTCTCCCCAGCGGATTAAATCCTGATAGCGTACACTTTCCAGACAAAGTTCCAGACGTTTTTCTTTCTTTACGTCATCCAACGAAACGGAAGTTAATGCTGGTAATTGAGCACGGGTACGTACTTCATTGATATATTTTAAAGCTTTAGCCTGACTAACGCCACCTTTAATATGAGCTTCTGCTGCCATTAGCAATACTTCGGCATAACGCATGATACGCAGATTGATATACTGTAAAGCCTGAAATCCTGGAAAATCTTGTACACAATCTTCTTTTAACGGACGATTTTTCCACATGAAATATCCTTCACAACCATATAAGTAAGCGCCACTTTGCAAGGTGATTCCTGCATTCTCCATTTGTTCATATGTGTGTATGGTGCAATTTAGACGATAACCATTTTTACCTTCCATGGCTACAAATGCATCGTAAAGATCTTTACGTGGGTTAGCAAATCCGTAGGTTCCTGTTGCAATATATGCCTTAGCACCGGTACTGTAATTCAATTTGTCGGTACGCCAGCCTTGCATAATATGCAACATGGTGAATATAGACCATATTTTTTCTGGATCGTTACGCATCTGACATTCAAACATAGATTCACAACTATTATTTGCTACAGCATGGAGCAGTTTGTCATAACCTCCTTGATATAGACTATATTTGGCAGATTCAATTACTTTGTCTAAGGTTGCAGCAGATTCTGAATATTTACCCTGAAATAGTTGTGCTTTTCCGAGATAGGCTTCTGCCACCTCTTTAGTAATACGTATGCTGGTTGTCTGGTCGTTTACATCACTCTTGGAAGGCAATGCCCCGGAACCTATCGCTTCATTTAAATCACTTTCTATTAGTTTCCAAGTAACTTCAGGAGTTCCGTTACTTTGACGATATTCATTTGATTGTAACAGATGATCAATAGTAGGGGCTGTTCCAAACATGGTGACCAACTCAAAATGTGCCCAGGCACGGAAGAATTTAGCTTCGGCAATAGCCCGCTGCTTTACTTCAGAGTTTGCTTCGATCTTATCTATAATAAGGTTGGCATTATAAATGATATTATAAAGACCGGAATACAAACTTTCAATCATTGAATGGTCTGTTCCAAAATTATATTCATTCAGCTGCTCCATGGAAGCATTGTCACCACGCGAACCACCACCACACCAAATATCATCGGAAAGCATGTTTTTGGTAAAGAACCAGTTAAAATACTGACTTCGTACACTACTGTAAAGATTTGCAGAAGCTTGTTGTGCATCGTCATCCGTTTTATAGAAACTTTCTTCTGCACCTAAGTTGCCATGCTTTAGTATGTCTAAACGGTCCTCGCAACCGGTACCTACAACAGAAAGAAGGCTTATTAGCAATAGATATAAATATTTCGTTTTCATATTATTATTCGTTAAAGGTTAATTAAAATTCAATGTTTAAACCGAATACAACTTTCTTGGAACAGGGATATGAACCTTTATCAATACCCATACCTGAAGTTGTACTTGCTGCAGCTTCCGGATCAAATCCCGGATAATTGGTAAAGGTGATAAAGTCGTCTAAAGAGCCATAGATACGGAGATTATTTACAAAGATTTTCTTTAACCATTTTTGAGGGAAAGAATAGCCAAACTGAATTTGCTTGATTTTGAAGTATGATCCATCATATACCAATGCATCGGAAAGTTGATATTTATCCATTAACATAGCACCAGCACGAGGTACTGTTCCTGCTTTATTATCAACAGTCCAGCGATTGTCATAGAATACTTCCTTTAATTTATTGGAAGCCTTGAAATCCGGACGATTGATGCAATTGAAAATGTCATTTCCATGTGATCCTGTTCCAAAAATGGTGAGATCAAAGCCTTTCCAGGATGCTGCAAGTGTAATGCCATAAGTAAAATCAGGTATAGCATCGCCAATATATGAGATATCACCTTCTGAGAGTCCGCCGCTTTTGTCTAAATCGGCAAAGGTTGGCTCGCCAGTCTCCGAATTAACCCCTGTGAATTTGTAACCTCTGAAATAGTATACAGGATATCCCTTTTCAAAGTAAGTTACGTAACTTGTGTGAAATTTGGTACCCTCAATACGATTAATGGAAGGATCAATATAAGTTACTTTATTCTTTAAAGTAGCTAAATTTGCACGAACGCTGTAATTGAAATCGCGGATATGATCTCTCCAGCTCAATTCAAATTCCAAACCTTTATTACTTACATTGCCTGCATTCATAGGTGAGGTATTACCACCGATAGCTAATGATGGGGTAGTGTTCCATACCAATAAGTCTTTCGTCTTTTTGTCAAAATAATCCAGACCAAATGTCAGTCGGCTTCGTAAAAAACGAGCATCAAATCCAATGTTGATCTGCTCAGATGTTTCCCACTTAAGTTTTTCATTACCCATTGTGGAAGGACGTGCACCGGTAATGTAATAATTTTCCAGAGTGAAAGGATAAATACCACTTGATGTCATATCTGTACTGTAAGGATAACCGCTTAATGCTGAAAGACTACCATTTTGTCCCCAGCTTGCGCGTAGTTTTAAGCTGTTTATTTTTTCTTTCAGAGGCATAAAAAACTTTTCCTCGGAAACAGACCATCCTGCTGAGACTGCAGGGAAGTATCCCCAACGATTTGTTGATGGTAAAAATGAAAGGTCGGCAGCATCTGCCCGAAGTGATGCCTGCAACATATATTTCCCTGCATAATCATAGCCAACACGACCAAAATAAGACATTTTTGCAGAACGGGTTTTTTCACCACCCACACTTTTTGTAGCAGAAGATGCCCCATAGTTGAGATAATAAAATAACGGATCGTTCTTTTGCAATGCATCTTCTCCATTAGCCGACAGACTACCGCTGACATAATCATAAGTGGATTCCTGATAAGACATACCCACCATAGCAGAGACTGTATGTTTATCGAAACTCTTCATATAATTAGCAAAATTTTCCCATTGATAATAGATTGAAGTAGAAGACTGACCGCTTTGACTCAGATAATCCCTGCTCTGTACAGAGTTCCCGTAAAATGGTAAAGAAGTAGTGGAACTTCTTGCTCCGGACAAACGGTATCCTAAACGAGATGTTATTGTGAGGTCTTTGAATGGCTTGAAGTCTCCATAAATAGAACCGTTTACATTGAAACCACTATTTCTGTCAATGTTATTGTCGCGCATAATCATTGGATGATATTGCTCACATGCCAGGAATTTGGACACGGCATAGTAATTACCGTTTTCATCCTGTAACAAATGCTTGCCATCGTTCAAGGCTGTAAGCATGTTAGCCGGCAGATTCTCATAGGTATAAGTATCTGGAGTAAGTGGGTCGAGCTGCAAAATAGAGGTAAGCAGACTTCCGTACTCATTATTGGATGAAACTGTACGTACATTATATTTTTCAATCTGATTAGTTGTTCCAACTTTCAGCCATTTCTTAATCTGATATTCAGAATTAATAGTAGCAGTCATACGGTTATATGTATCAGCATTGCCTTTTACAATACCGTTATTATCGAGATAAGTCAATGATAGATAGTAGTTGCCTTTATCTCCGCCACCTGTGAAGGCTAAGTTGTGTTTTTGCATCTGACTATTTCCGAATGCTACATCCGACCAGGATGTATTCGTTACACCATCCCAGTTTTTTACCAAATAGTCTCTTGTAAAAGTAGAACCTTCAACCATATAATCAATGTATTGTTCAGAATTTAGCATTTTAGGAATACGTGCCAACGATTGAACAGAATATTGAAAATCGTATGCAATTTTTCCTTCACCGGATTTACCTTTTTTTGTTGTGATAAGAACAACACCATTGCCGGCTTCGGCACCGTAAATTGCTGCTGATGCTGCATCTTTCAACACTTCCATTGAAGCGATATCGTTTGGATCAATACCGGAAATATCTGATATGCGGATACCATCGACCACATACAAAGGACTGGAAGCCGCGTTGGAGGAGTATCCACGTATGCGTATGGTTGGTGATGAACCCGGAGCAGCAGAAGTTTGAATAATCTGTACACCGGCTGTTTTTCCTTGTAATGCTTGTTGAGCATTGCTGATGGTGCGGTTTTGTATATCCTCGGTTTTTACCTGTGAAATGGCACCGGTAACAGAGCTTTTCTTTTGTACGCCGTAACCAACCACTACAACTTCTTCCAGAACTTTCTGATTTTCTTTCATTGTAATGTTCATTGTTCCTGCAACAGCCTTTTTCTCTTGCGTAAGGTATCCGATGTATGAGTATACAATTGTTGCACCTTCATGCACGAATAACGAATAATTGCCGTTAAAATCTGTTATGATACCATTATTAGTACCTTTTTCCATTATACTGACCCCAATCATTGTTTCATTAGAGTCGTCGGTAATTTTTCCCGATACCTTTACTGTTTTTTGAGCCATCAAGAAAGGTATGCCCATTAAAAGAAAAAGAATTAAGGCTGTCAGCCTTTTCATTTCATTGTGCTTCATAGTTTTGTTTTCATTAGTTATTATTATAGATTTGGTAGTTAATAAAAGAGCTTGTTTTTAAAATCCCCGGGTTGGAAATTCCATGATTATATCCAGTAAATCCTTGTCGTGGTTATATTTCATTTCACATGTATTATTGAAAAACATCGTGGCACCTTTTTCCTGAGTATAAGGTTCCCATTTCGGTAAGCCTTTTACATTGGGATTACCGGTTCTTGCAAAATTGATCCAGGCACTACTCATCTTGTCACTTAATAATTGCGCAGATTTGCCACCTCCGGTCATGCTGGCATGACGAACTATATTATTGAAAACAAAGGGAATTTCCATGCAGTGTGTACTGCGGAACATACCATCGAGTACCGGTGATTCCCAGGCGAACATATACATATAAACCGGTGCACCGTGTTGATCTGTTTTTAGCTTTGCTTGGGCTACTGCACTAGGTCTGAATATAAAATCAACATCAATCAAATCTTTTGGCTGATAGTTCGGATACGCTTTTTGGAATGCTTTAAGGAAGTCGTCCATACGATCTCCATATTTTTTCTTAAGGTTTTCAACAGCTTGTTCTTTAGTGATTGAGCGCATAGCAGGTACATATGTACTCATTGTAAATTCATTTTGTGTTGTTCCGATAATCATAGGTATATTACGGGATTGTGCCGGTGCTTGTGGATCAAAAGGTTGAGTAGGCAGCACATCTCCGTCTACTGTTGGTGCCCAGCCAAATATAAAGGAAGAAACTCCTTCTTTATCAGCCTCTGCACGTACTTTGACTATAGCCTTTTCGCCAGCTGAGAGTAGTCTGTCATAAGGTATTTTCTGAATTTCGTCGATCTGCGAAGGTTTCAGTCCCAGCTCTTCAACAACGGCAGTACCAATGCGACGTGAATACCGGGATTCCATTGTGCGTAGCATGGATCCGCTTTCTACAATTGCTTTATGAAATAATTTATCCGCAGCAGGAGTAGCTAGTAACGTAGAAACTTTACCACCACCGCCAGATTGTCCGAATATTGTAACATTAGATGCATCTCCTCCAAAGGAGGCTATATTTTTATTTACCCATTGAAGCGCTGCTATTAAATCCAGTAGTCCGACATTTCCGGATTTTGCAAATTTATCACCATAAGCGGACAGGTCTAAGAACCCCAGAACATTAAGACGATGGTTTAATGTAACTACTACTACATCACCTTTTTTAGAAAGATTTGTACCGTCATAGGATGGAAGTTCCTGTCCGGAACCAGCTGAGTAACCACCTCCATGTAGCCATACCATAACGGGGCGTTTCTTACCATCGTTCAATCCGGTTGTCCAGATATTTAATCGTAGACAATTTTCATCGGGGTAACCGTCGTCCCAATGAAACGCAAATGCCTGTTCATCACTGTACCACCCCATGCGTTTACCTTGAGGACAAGTAGGACCGTAAGAGCGTGAACTACGTATTCCTTCCCATTTGTCAGGCGCTGTTGGCGGCATAAAGCGCTCTGCTTTTGCGTAAGGAATACCTTTATAGATGTATACACCTTCTTCGATGTATCCTGAAACCTTACCCGATTCAGTTTGAGTTACTGCTGTTTGGGATGAAGCTGTTATTTCTCCTGAATCTGTTTGTGATGGTTGCTTACTTGCTATCGCTACTCCACAACAATAGACAAGTAGTAAAGAAGTGAACGCAATGACTGATAGAAATTGTTTTTTCATATATGTATTAGTTATGGTTTTTACACTTACAATATTATCTTATTCTTTAGAGAACGATTTTTTAATGTGTTTGAAAGATTTGTCTCTGCGTTCAAAACCGCTTTTTTATTTGTTCAAATGTTTATCTCTATGTTCAAAACCTGTTAGAAAATACTTTTTCGACTGAATTCAGCTCTTATTTGTTTTTGTCCGTACTCTTCTTATATCTATATTTGTGTACTCATTAACCTTAGAATACACTATGCAAAAGTTACTTTCTTTTTTTATGTTATTACTTTTCCTTATATATGTTACCTCTTGTAGGCCAAAAGAGAACGCGAATGAGAATAAAACAGCTATTGCAAGCCCTGTTATTGCGAATGACATTTCCAATCAAAAGATATCTTCTTTCGCAGAAGATGCCCAGGGACATATCTGGATAGGAACTTTCAGGGGGCTGAATAAATATAATGTACATGAGTATCATCAATATTTCTGTACGGATGACTCACTTGATTTACCTGACAACCAGATACAGGATATTTTTCGGGACTCGAAGAACCGGCTATGGATTTCTACAGTTAATGGAGCTTGTTTATATACGGATAAAGATAATTTTCAACGAATACCGATTACCATTCCAAACCAAAACGGAACGCAGTTTCTGGAAGATAAAAATGGAAAGATTTTCCTGAATATGGTTGTTCAGCTCTGTGTATATAATTCTGAAAAAAAACAATTTGACTGTGCTATCAAGGCTTTTGATCCACAAGGAACCTTTAGTGGAAGATGTTATATTGACAATAATAACAGGTTGTGGGCTGTTAATCCGCTAGCTTTGAGATGTTATAATTCTTCTACAATAAAACTGGAAGATTCTATCCCTACAAAACATTCTGTTTATTACTCATATATGCGGGACAATGGTGAGTTATGGCTGGTGGGAGAAAACTCTTTGTCGGTTTTTGATACACGCACACGAAAATATATAGATGTTCCGAAGGTTATAAGAAACCATCCGGTATTGTCTAAATCTACCATCAATTATATATATCCTTACGAGAACAACAGTTTACTAATAAACACGACAGAGAACGGTATGTTTCTCTACAATTACATTGAAGGCTTTGTAATTCATCAGGATGAGAATGGTTTTCCATTTGAAGTTCCGCATTTTAAAATAAGCAAAATGTTTACAGATTCGCAGAAAAACTTGTGGATTGGTTCGGTGGATCAAGGTTATGTTGTTCGCTATAATTATAAAAAACGATTCAATAACAATAATTATCTTTGCTCATGTGTGAAACAGAAGTCTGTAGTGGCTGTAGCGATTGATAAAGAAAAGCATTTATGGATTTCGACCTTAATGGACGGATTGTATATGTACGATCTGGACAGCAGGAAGGTAGAAAAGATTAATATGCAGAAAATTCTTCCGCAGGATAACCAGGAAAATCATGATGTCAGTTATCTCTTTGTAGATGAAAGTAATGCAATATGGATGGTTGTTTCTTCTAATAAAGTGATGCGATGCCGATATAAGAACGGCATGTTGCAGGTTGAAGCTACTTATCCCATTCTTTTCCCTATGTGTATTACTCAGGATCGTAACAATACTATTTGGGTAAGCACAGCCAGTCAATTTGTTTATGCCTTACGACAAAGAGAAACAAAATTCAAACCAATTCAACTCTATAATAAGGGGTTCATATTTATTCCGGGTATGCTTCCATTGAGTACAGGTGAGATCTTATTTGCTGCTTTCAGTCATTCAATGCAGTTGGTTGACCCAAATACCTGGAAATCAAAAGAGCTCAAAATATCGAATGAAGATATAAAGACTTGTATTCCTCGCTCTGTATTTATTCCCACTAAACTTTACGAAGATATGAAAGGCGACATATGGATAGGTACGGTGAGCAATGGGCTGATGCGTTATTCTCCCTCCACCAAAAGAATGTATCCGATATCAGGCATTTCATGTACAGATATTAGTAGTATTGAGGAAGATAGACAAGGAAATATTTGGGTAAGTACGCAATATGGCTTATATAAGTATGACAGAACAGTAGGTAAATTTACCAGTTATTATGCAGCGGACGGTATTGGCGGCAATCAGTTTTACGAGCGGACTTCGTGCCGGCTTCCTAATGGTGCTCTGGTATTTGGTGGTACACATGGGTTGACAGTTTTCGATCCCATAGATGTGACATTTAAACGGAATATACCTCTATTATTCGAAGATTTAAAGATTCACAATAAGTTGATACGTCCGCAAAATGAGTCTTGTATTGACAAGCATTTGTCTTACAAGCCGGATATTCATTTGGATCATGACCAGAATAGTTTTAGTATATCATTTGCTGCACTTGATTATTGCGAATATGAACGAGTACATTACTGTTACAAATTAGAAGGTTTTGATAAATATTGGATTGATGCAGGTAATAATCGTGAGGCATATTATGCTAATCTACCGGTAGGAACATTTACATTTAAAGTAAAGATTACAAATAATGATAAGACCATAGTAGAAGCCGAAAACTCTCTACAGATTATTGTATCACCGGCACCATGGGCAACATGGTGGGCGTATTGTATCTATTTTATTGTGATAGCAGGTGTTATTTATTTACTTTTCAGTGCTTATCTGCGCATTAAAACGGAAAAGGAAGCAGCTTTGCGTGCAGAACAGGAAAAAGCTCAGGAGCAACGCGTGAATAAAATGAATATGAGTTTTTTTTCCAATATTTCTCACGAATTTCGTACTCCGTTGACTATGATTTCAGGACCTGTTGCACAAATGTGCGATAGTCCCGAAATAAAAGGAGAAAATAAAAAGTTACTTTATATAGTGCAACGCAGCGTGGACAGAATGTTGAAACTTGTAAACCAGTTAATGGACTTTAATAAACTTGAAAACGATACATTACGATTGAAAGTAAAGCGAATGGATGTTATTTCTATTTTGCAACAATTGACAGATGTTTTTAAAGTAAATGCGCAAAACAAGAATATTACATTAAGCACATTTGGTTTGGAAGATTCGTTTATTCTTTGGTTAGACGAAGATAAAGTAGATAAGATTATGGGAAACTTATTGTCCAATGCACTCAAATTTACGCCTATAGGTGGAAAAATTGATATAGATTTCGATGTTATAACCAGAGATGATGCCTTAAAACAATTTTCGCTTACAGATAAAGATGTAGATATACAATATATTAAGGTAACGGTGACCGATACGGGTAAAGGTATTCCCGAAAATCAAATGGAGAAGATTTTTATTAAATATTATCAAGTGGAGGATCAATCGGAAGGAACCTATAACTGGGGAACAGGTATTGGTCTTTATTATGCACGTAGTCTTGCGGAACTACACCATGGCTATCTTAAGGCTAGTAATCGTAAAGTTGGCAATGGTGCCATATTTACCCTCATTCTTCCGATAAATGAGATCTCCTACACTGAAGAGGAACGATCTGTGGAACAAGGGACACAAGAAGACGTATTTCCTTTATCGGACAAAAAGCCATATAAACAGGTGGAGAATTTAAATTCGACAGGTAAACAACAGACTTTATTGGTAGTTGATGATGATACTGAAGTGGCATATTATTTAAAAGCGATGTTATCGTCTTACTATAATGTTATTTGTCGTTTTGATGCTAATAGTGCGTTAGAAGCCATAAATGAAGAAGTGCCGGATTTGATATTAAGTGATGTTGTTATGCCTGGTGTTGATGGATATCAGCTTTGTCGCCAAATAAAAGAAGATTTGTTGTTATGCCATATTCCAGTTATTCTGGTAACGGCTAAGACAACTGTTGAAAATCAGGTTGAAGGTCTGGATATTGGTGCTGATGCTTATGTAACCAAGCCTTTTGATCCGAACTATTTGCTGGCACTTATCAAATCACAACTTAAAAACAGGGAAAAAATACGTAATATACTGGGAAGTACTACTCAGACAAACAATATTTCAAAGAATGTTCTATCTCCTCAGGATAACGCATTTATGACCGATCTTTACCATTTAATGGAATCTGAACTCTCTAATACTGAATTAGATATAGTCCATATGACAGCACGGTTAAAGATATCTCGCACCAAATTGTACTATAAAATAAAGGGACTGACTGGTGAAAACCCTGGTGTTTTCTTTAAAAAATACAAATTAAACCGTGCTGCAGAACTGATTTCTGAAGGGAAATATACTATATCAGAGATTGCTGATATGACTGGTTTTACTACGTTGTCTCACTTTTCCGTAACGTTTAAGAAACATTTTGGAATAGTGCCCAGTGAGTACAAAGGGATAAATTAAATAAAAATTATCTAAGCAGAAATAGATGTCGTATTTATTCTCCCTGTTCTTTTGCAAAATCGGTAGCATTCATTCCCCAGAAGGATTTGAAGCATTTACTGAAATAGTGCGGATCGCTGAAGCCTACCATATAGGCCACTTCTGCGATTGAATTTTCTTTTTCTCTTACCAGTGCGGCTGCTTTTTGCATACGTACTTCCTTGATGTACAAAATAGGCGAAAGTCCCGTCAGCGATTTTAACTTGTGGAAGAAGTTGCTGCGGCTCAGGTTGAAGCAGCTCACAAGGTAATCTACGTTAAGTTCGGGATTGCTTATCTGATCTTCCATAATGACGGATAGCTTATCCAGAAAGGCCTTATCCTTGTTGGATAGCAAGGCGGTGATTTCTTTCGGCGTAGAATCTGATTCTGTTTTTTTATCGTTGTAAATAACATTATGGCTGTAAAATGCCTGTAGCTTTTTCCGCTGACTTAAGATGCTTTCTATTTTGACCTGCAGATAATTGATACTGAAGGGCTTTACTATATAATCGTCGGCTCCGGTCTGTACCCCGGTGAGAATGCTGTTTATATCCGCTTTAGCTGTTAATACAACAGCTGGAATGTGTGATGTGCGCTCGTCGTTTCTTAGTTCGGACAGCATTTGTAACCCATCCATTATCGGCATCATGATATCTGTTATGATTATGTCGGGCAGGTAAGTGACAGCTTTTCGGAGTCCTTCGCTTCCGTTCTGTGCTTCGAGTAGTCTGAATTTACCTTCGAATACCTGCTTGATAAATGCTCTCAGTTCGTGATTGTCTTCTACGATAAGCATTTGCTGCATGTCCGTATCGTTCTCTTCCAGTGGATGTTCTTCCGGTACAGAAGTGGTTTGTGCATCTTCCTGCAGATCGGATAAAATATACTCTGTGTCGGTAGGGTAGTGTGCCACTCCTTTCAGTAATTGAATAGTGAAGCAACTACCTTTACCCGGCTCGCTCTGAACTGAGATTTCACCGTGATGCATGGAGATAAGCTCTTTGACCAATGCCAGTCCGATACCTGTGCTGAGACTACTGTGAATATTGTTTTGTACCAGGTTTTCGAACCGGTTAAAGATACTGTTTTGTTTTTCACGAGGGATGCCAATGCCCTGGTCGGTAATACGGATAGAAACGGAATCATTGTTTTCTGTAACGTGAACATCTATCTCTTTGCTGTTAGGGGTATATTTGAATGCATTGGATAGCAGATTAAAGATAACCTTTTCCA
>JGI20225J20221_1001987_pt1 | contig 17283 bp, 12 predicted proteins | sample BioMet4_FD_20221 | JGI IMG/M metagenome (IMG submission 20221) | reverse complement strand
CCTTGACTGCCTTCAATACATCCGACAGCTCAAGGACAAGAACATTCCGGTTTACTTCGAAAAAGAATCCATCAACACGATGGATGCCAAGGGTGAAGTACTGATCACGATTATGGCGAGTCTTGCTCAACAGGAAAGCCAGAGTCTTTCGCAGAACGTGAAGCTCGGCCTGCAGTACCGCTACCAACAGGGAAAAGTTCAGGTCAACTACAATCGCTTCCTCGGATACACGAAGGGCAAAGATGGTCACCTAGTTATTGATCCGGAACAGGCTGAGATTGTCAAGCGGATTTATCGGGAATATCTCACGGGCTACAGTATGGATAAAATCTCCGCTGGTCTGGAAGCAGACGGCATTCTCACCGGTGCCGGGAAAGAAAAATGGCACACGAGCACGATCAACAAGATTCTACGGAATGAAAAGTACATCGGAGACGCCCTGCTGCAAAAGACCTATACCACCGACTTCCTTACCAAGAAGCGGATCAAGAACAATGGCACGGTGCCCCAGTACTATGTGGAGGACGATCATGAGGCTATTATTCCGAAGGATCTCTTTATGCAGGTGCAGGCGGAGCTTGTCCGTCGCCGGGCAGTTCACATCAGTCCATCCGGAAAGAAACGCAGCTTCTCCTGCAATCATTGCTTTGCGCAGATGATCTTCTGCGGTGAGTGCGGCGAACTGTACCGTCGTGTCCATTGGAACAATCACGGCTGCAAATCCGTGGTATGGCGCTGCATCAGCCGCCTGGAACCAACCTCCGCCGACATGAACTGCACCAACCGGACGGTAAACGAAACAGTCCTGCAGGATGTCACCGTCAAGGCACTCAACCAGATTCTCACTGATAAAGGTACATTCCTGAAAGCCTTGCAGGAAAACATCGCCAGAGCCGTTGTCAGCGCCGATACTCTTTCGCCTGACGGCATTCAAAACAGACTGGAGGAACTGCAAAAGGAGCTTATCAAGAAAGCCAACAGCAAGCAAGACTACGACGCCATCGCCGACGAGATCTTCCGGCTCCGGGAGCAGAAAGAGAAATCCGAGGTGGACAGCCACTGCCGGGAAGAAGCCATNAANCGNATCAAAGNACTGCAGGACTTNATCGNCCAGCAGAAAACCGANNTCANNGAATTNGANGANNCACTCGTCCNGAAGCTCATCCAGCANNTCACCGTTTTTCAAGACCACTTCAATGTGGAATTCAAATCTGGTGTAAGCGTCGATATCACAGAATAACAAAGCGTCCTCCATATTTTTGGAGGACGCCGTTTTTACGTGTACAATATTGATATAAAAATAATTTCTACTTTTTTCTCGGTGTTGACCTTACCATTTGTTACAAGCATTCTTCCGCCATGTGATAATGAATCCGCCTTTTTATTATCATACTCTATACTCGAAAAGTGAAATTCATCTCGAAGAGTATAATAATATGGATCTGTTTGCTCATCAACCATTTCTGCACCACGGTCAATAATATTTGCTGCTACACCTTTAGAACTTGCTAATCTGCATACATCCCAGATAATTAACTCTGAATATGATGACTCTGGATTGCCCATTATCTGCTGCTGATTAAGTCCATATTCAAGCATATATGGCAAATAGAACTTTATCATTTGACGGCTCCAATAGGAACCAACATTCCAACAAACAACAGCATCAAATGAATAATTGTCCACTATAAATTTTCTGAAATCATCAACGGCTACATCTCCTTCAAGAAATATAGCTTGATTTGAATAACCGTTTTGAACGAGTAATTTTTTTGCCATTTCAAGGCAATCTTTGTTCTTATCTATTGCTATTACAGTGTGACCTTTTTCAATAAGTGCCAACGTGCTATATCCTGTACCGCATCCTATCTCTACTATACTTTTGAAAGATTTTAACTTGTCAGTCATCCATGAATAATACCCGCTATCATAGAAATACTTTCCGCTAATATCCCATTGTTCGGCATATTTTAATTCTTCATCCATCTTAGTTAATTCCTATCTAAATTATTTCTGTAACTTCTAATCTGCCCACACAGCTACAAAAAACATCTATCCTGACCACTCAACCTCTTGACATCTATCTCACTAACTCAACCTCTGACATCTAATCCGGCAACTCAACCTTACATATTTTTTAAAGCGAGTCTCCTTGGATAAGTTCTCATGAAGTAATTACCCGCTTGGTATACCAGCGATGACAAGAACCTGCAAAGTGCCTTAAATCAAGGCTTTTGCACGTATTAGTCCTTAACCCTTGACATCAATACTACCGTCTCGACGTGGCCCGATTGCTCCATCTTGATGTCTCCTTATTGACCAGTTCTCGTGAACCGCCGTTTTTCTGCCCGTTCGTTCATGGGAATTGTTCAACCGCTTTTTTCGGTTCGCGAAAACTTATCTACATACTTTTGTACGTTCGCGGGAATTGCTCCACAGCTTGAACGTACCTTATATATGGCNTCCGGGCCTTGNGCCNANTGTCTCNACCTTAGCGCCNGATTGGTACAAGGGAATTGCTCCACGATTGCCATCGTCTCAACCCTTATTCATGAATTCTCCAGTGGCCATGATCGATTATTTTTTGCTCTTCTGTTCCAGCTGCTTTATGCTATTCAGGTAATCCTGCTCCACACTGCTCAATGTTTTCGCTTTGTGTTTTTTATACTCCGTCTGTGCCTTGTCCATTGCCTGATCATGGCTGACCGTCCCATTTTCAATCAGCAGCTTTTCGCCTGTGGATGTCAAAATGCCATCGAGATGTCTGGCCCAGTCCTCCATCGTCATTGGAATCTCACGCTCCGCCTGTCTCTCAGCAAAATCAAGATACCCGGAAACAAGCTGGCCCATCGCGCGAAGCTCTTTTTCATTCAGATAGTTCTTCGCAATCTTCGCTTCACGGAGCGTCGGCTGGTCTCCTGAAAAAGTCATCAGGCCCATAAAATCCTTTTCTGCGTCAGCACGATGATAGATCACCTCCGCCGCAGTCTCGCCGGAAACGGCATAATGGATCTTGTTCTGTACTCGCTTGAAAAATTTTATAGAGACGTCTGCGTTGGGATTGTAGTCAACACTGGTCGCATAGATTTCCAATACCTGACGATANAATACCTTTTCAGAAGCCCGGATGTCACGGATTCTTTCCAGTAATTCCTTAAAGTATCCGCCGCCACCCAGCTCTTTCAGGCGGTCATCATCCATTGCGAAACCTTTTTTGATGTATTCCTTTAAAATGTTTGTCGCCCATATACGGAACTGTACACCACGCTGGGATTTGACACGATANCCAACGGAGATGATAACATCCAGATTATAAAATTTTGTAATATTACTCTGTGTTCTGCCCTCCATAGCACCGTGCTGACTGGTTGTTGCAAATTCTGCAACAACCACTTTTTCATCCAATTCTCCTTCAGCGAAAATGTTTTTAATGTGACGGGAAATCGTTGACTTATCTCTTTGAAACAGCTCTGCCATTTGCTCTTGCGTAAGCCACACCGTTTCGTCCTGCATACTGACATCAATCTTTGTTAAACCATCTTCGGTCTGGTATATAATTATTTCTCCACGGTCGTCCATGATGTCATCCTCCCGTTCGTGTATTTGCATAAGAAAATGTTGTCAGATATAATATCATTCCTCATTCTTACTGCCATATGGCACCGGATCCTCTGCCACCATCGACACCGGCATTTCATATTCTGAATATTTGTATGACTGATCAAGAACATTTTGTTTCATCAGCATACTTCCAGCGTACATTTTGTAACGTATACCGCTGGCAATAGACATCTCTTCTGCTGCTTCGGCTTTCGCTTTTACCACAGAATCATCAATCATATTATCTCCCTTGACCTCAATAAGTTGGTATGATCCATCCTCCATCTTTGCCAAAAAATCCGGATAATAGCGCCGAACACGTTGTGATTCAGGATCATAATAAGCAACAGAGAGATCTCCCTGATTAGAAGTGAACATGCCTGTAAAATAAACTTCTTTTACTTTCTTACTAGAAACATATTGTAGGAAGCACTCGCGTTCAGGCTTTGAATCGAAACAATATGTATCTGCATGAAAACTTTTTGCAATTTCTGCTGGAGTAAAATTATTGTGGTTTTTAGTAATAACAAGATCATCCGCAGCAGAAAACTCATAGTACCCGGCATCTTTAGGTTCCCGAAGTAACACAACATCAACATCTTCACTTCTCTGCACACTTTTAACTTCATACAGTGTATCAAAAATTTTCGGTATAATTAAATCATCAAGAATTTCATTGTGCCGATTAACCGCCTCCACAATTTCTTCTGCTCCATCTACAGACTCATGAATGATTCGTGCAATCAGTAAGCAAGGTATATTCATATAGCGAGATATCTCACCGACAAGAGAAAATTCGCTATATTTCATCTGATTTTTAATTTCATCAATATTCGTTTCCTTGGCGGCCATGTCGAGACGTATGCTGCCTTTTTCATACATTTTTGACTCGTATTTTGCCTCGTCAATCTCGTTAATGGCAAAATCGATAGGTTTGGAATATCCTCTATTTCTTAGAGAATACTCATGCCAAATTTTTTTCATACGAATACTTCTTGGCGGCGGAAGAACACGAACCTGATAGGTGTGCTTATCTTTTTTAGAGGTTTTTCCAAGCTCTGTAATTTCCATGTCATAGTTCTTTTTTAGTTCATCATTAAGCGTGTCATAATTTTCCTTTGACAAGAATACCGATGCCATAAGTTGTTCATCTGTCAGTTTTCTCAGGCAACGCATAGTAGCTTGAAGTACAAAAATCTTTGAACTCGGACTACGAAATAGTGCTATTCCGAGCAACGAGCGGCAGTTCCATCCTTCACGCCCCTTTTCAACAAGAATAATAAACTGCTTTTTACTTCCCTCGGTTCCAATAACGTCAAGATTATTGAAGTTATGAATGTCATCATCTTTTGTTACTGTAGAATCTCCGGTATTGACTAGTATCGTATTAAGAGGAATATTAAGTTGACTTAGTACCTTTTCAACCATAGGCCTTACAACATCTGTTGCCTCCGTTACACCGGCTGCAAAAATTGCAAGCTTTGGCGGTAACCCTTCATATGTTTTGCCACCATAGCGTTCCCAGAACATTGTTATAACCTTGTTAATAAATTCTTCGTTCTTTACGTTATCAAATCCAATAGGATCTGCATCTTTAAGAAAACCGTTTACGATAGACTCATTTAAACCATAAGCATAAACAACCTCTGGGAGCACCTGTTTATTGACATATGGCGTACCAGTATAATTATAACAAGCTACAATAGATGTTGCTTCCGCAAGCATATTAATCGTATTACGAAGCGTGGTTTTATTTCCACTGCCAGAGCGCAATACCTTCTCAAGGTTTGCGCCAAAGAGGTGATGAGCCTCATCCACATATACGCCCAGTTGTGGAAGTCGGCAAAGCTTCTTGAAACGTTGATTATCCATCAGCGTTGCGTCATCCCATACATCGTCATCATCCTCATTGTCTCCGGAATATACATCAGCAAGAAGTGATCCGGATCCAAATAGCACATCTGCAGGTTTGTCAGCTTTACGCTTCTTCTTTACGATTATTTTCTGATTGTTCGAAATGATAATGTTAAAATCAGAATCATCAATCGTATGAAGAGTAATTCCACTTTCTTCAAGAAAATGGAACTTGATATTAGAATCAAGGACATGTGCATACTCAGGTGGTACAACTTTCGTTTTGTCAAAAGTCATGATTTCGCGAAGTGATTCTAATACCGTTTTATCTGGTGCAAACACAAGAGCATTATGACAGAAGCGCTTATCCTGCGGATATTTCTTAGCAAGCAAAAACTCATAAAAAATGCAAGTTGCCATAAGAATTGTTTTACCAAGTCCCATGGTGAGGGCATAAATATAGTTCGGGTACTTTTCCCGATACTTTTTCATCTGCTTGAAAATGATCTCATTTTGCTCATCGCCCATATCCATCATGCTTCCCTGACCGCCTTTATGCACCGTATAATACGACCGGTCGGAGAATTTATTCTGACGTTTTCTCCAGTCATCAAACATTTCATGGACTTGAGGATTACCCATGAATTCTTTAATAAAAACATACATCTCCAGAGCCTCAAACTGCGGAGTACGCAAAAAAGCTTCGGGAGATTCCTTTTTATCGTTGTAAGCAAGAAATTTCTTTGTCAAGTCATTATAGCGAGAACGGATCTTTCCTCTATTCGTTGTATAGTAAAACCATAGTTGCTCATAGAAAGCGAAGTCCTCAATAAATTTTGTAGAATTATTTGCCATAATCTTATACCTCCTGTTCCAGCGATTCAGAAAGGAGATCTGTTATTTTCACCTTGATTGTGCCCGCACCATCTGGAATAGTATAGATGCCTAAAACTAAATCTTTTTTTCCTGGTACGTCTGTAACAGAAGGTTGCATTACAACGCCATCATAGTTCCAATCGATCATAATAGATTCTACAAGCTGACGCCAGTCTTCCACATAGTCCTTTTGAAGTGAGAGCTTCTGCATAAGATTCATTGGGTAGAACGAACGAATGATAAGTTTACTTCCTTCACGGACTATCTCTGCTTCAGACTCACGTTTCAGTTGGAGTTCCGCCTTATCGCGAAGGATATCAACTATTTCAACATCAAACTTATAGTTGTCTTCCTCCTGCTCAAATGAGGCTTTCAAATCAGGTTCGTGTCCCATGCAAACAATTGTAATCTTCTCAACCGGCTGATTCGGATTTTCCTCTTTTCGCTTTTCATATATCTTATATGGTAGATTCGCTTTCAAGCCTTCAAGGTCAGCCTTGGTTGCTATCCGATTAACAGGCATGATCTTTACCATTCTGCCATCAAGCTCGCCATCCCAAACACTTCCATCTGGAAATGATTGAATTTCAAGTGCTTCAACAATGAGATCGTGTGCTTCTATCGGATTTCGAAAAAAATCATAATTGTTGACGTTGTACACTTCAAAGCCAGTATACTTCAAACTACCATCTATTGCGTTAATCCCCTTGGACGTTAAGTAGTCTTCTGTGAGTTTCTTCTCTTCTTCGGACAGATCAGTATTTTCTATGGAAGCTGCAGCAAGATATTCCGAATTATCTTCATCCTGCTTGGCATCTTTTAGAAGTGAAAATTGAGGAGCTTTGTTTTGTTCAGGCTGTAGTGAACCCGCAACACAAATAAGCCTTTTCGTTGTCAACTGTATCGATCCAAGATTGATATCAGCACCAATAAATTTTCTGCCCATTCTCATTGCACACATTTGTGTGACGCCACTACCCATAAAGAAATCGGCAACAATATCTCCCTCGTCTGTAGTTGCTGAAATTATTCGTTCAAGTAATTTATATGGCTTTTCTGTGGGATATCCCATTCGTTTAATTCCATCGTTAGGATATCTTCCTGCTATAGCCATTTCCCACCAATCTTCAGGGATTTTCCCATCAGCAAGGTTATAGTCTCCGGCAATAAACCCAGACCCTCTTAGTCCCTGTTTGAAGTTTCCTGTCGTTTTTTCATCGTGGGGGACTCTAACTGCATCGGCATTAAATTTCCAAACATTGTAAGTTTTGCTATACCAATAAATATCGTCGTGTTTGCGATTGAATTGGCGCATTCCAGGAGAACCTGGCCCAAAATAGCACCATGCTATCTCATTGACAAAATTCTGAGGCCCAAAAACCTCATCCATTAAGCATCTCAATTGATGAGCTTTATGCCAATCACAATGAATGAATATAGAACCAGTATCAGATAACAATTCCCGCATTATGATAAGCCGCTCATACATAAACTGAAGATATTCATCATTTGTCCATATATCACCATATTGCTTTTCTTCAAAAGATGAACTATCACTCGCTGCTTTTCCTATGCCTTTAATTTCAATAGTTTTCTTGTAATCTGCCTTGCTGTCGAATGGAGGGTCTATATAAATTAAGTCAACCTGCCCGCGCATTGTTTTTAGAAGATGGCTCATTACCTGTAGATTGTCACCCCAAAAAATCTTGTTTATCCAGTCATTTTTTTCTTCTCCATACCTCTCACGAAGCTGCGCAGGATAATATTGCGTAGAATGATATGGTCTTTTGCCCGTCCACCTTAATTCAGGAAACCCTTTAATCGTTGGACGTTCCTTAAATTCGAAAGTCATTTGTTCATCCATTTGTAGTTCCTCCATTCTCATATCTACCATTCTTTATATCTTATCTGTTGCTGCAATAAAACCGGAAATCACAGTTTGCACAAGTCTTTGGATCACTACAAATATGCTTGAAATCTTTCCGTAAAATTTTATGTACCGTGTCATCGAAGGCCGCAACAGTTCCTTCAATAGCACTTTTGGTATATGGGAATGTGATCATCGGGTTCCCATTTTCCTCGCCAGTGTAATATATATTCATCTTACTTACCTTCTGGCCGGTGCGCTGTTCGATCAGAAAAGCATAAATATGAAGCTGACGTCGATAGTGCTCCAGTCGATCTCTCATCTCAATCAAATCAGGTTTTTTCTCAGACTTAAAGTCGACAAGTTCCACCGTATCTCCGGCGCCCTTTACAAGATCAATCTTTCCCTCAATAATATAGTCCGGCTGCACCAGACTAACATCGACTTCAGCCTGTTTAATAACATCCCATTTTCCAGACTGACGCTCAGCATAACGAAGTACCTGTTTCAAAGCAGCGTTTCTCTGTGGTTCAGCCAAGTAACTGTGTTCGGTCTTAATGAGTGATGCATAATTACTATCAAACCAGTTTGAGATGTTCTCCGGTGTGATTTTAACTTCCTCATTCCGTAGTGCTGCACGATGAATGTCCTCTATCGTTTCGTGAACGAGAGTACCGAACAACATTGCGCCCTGTCTGATCGGCGTAAATTCCAGTTCTTTATAGAACTTATACTGTAGAGCGCAAGTTTCATAAACGCTGATGTGCGAAGTAAATGAAAAAGTACTCTTAATATTTACTTTCTTTACTGGCTTAAAATCAAATTCATTTAAGCCGAGCGCATCCGTGCTCTGAAGCTCACTATAAATATCCGAAAAATACTTACTCGGTGTTCTCTTGTTTTCATCACATGTCAGGATTAATAGATCTTGCGCCCTTGAAAAGGCTGTATAGTAAAGTCGCCAGAAATCAAAGAACTTTGTCGTTTCAACAGGTTCAAAAGCTGGCCGGTGATAATATTTTTCTTCTACTATATTCATCAGGTCTTTGTAAGTTTTCCTTGGTGTATTACCAAGGGAATCCACAAATACTATCGGGAACTCCATTCCTTTCGACTGATGAATTGTCAGAAAAGATACACAGCCGCTCGGCGCATATTCCGCATCATCTTCGTATTCTGTGATACCACCATCAATCAGAAGACGAAGATAAAGATTGAAGAGCATTTCGGTGTCTTGATCAATTCGGCGCTGTCCTCTGTATTCTCTGGCATCAAGGACGTCTATCCTATGTAAATACTCGTATTTTCCAATAACCTGTGTCAAAAGCGCAAGATTTCTTGTAGGCCTTATATCCACAACACCTAAACCAAGATCTGTATCAAGTATTCCCTTGAATGGCTCAAACATAAAAAGCTGATAAAGAAGTCCAGAATAAGCGTAATCCGTCGTACCTGTCAGTCCAACATGGCTTTTTCCGTGCTGGCGGATGAACTTCAGAATATCTGTGTTTTCTGGATCCTTTAGAAGTCCATTCGCCATCAAAATGCAATCGCGATAATAAAAATATTGTTCAGGTTGTAAAAATTGATAAGAACCATCCTCAAGCCCTTTTACATATTTCGGGAACATCAGCATCAAGCACCCGAGTGACAGTTTTATCTCATCACGTTTAAAAAACATATCTGAACGTGGCGAATATACGTTGATGCCATTTGCCTCCAAAAATGTTGCAAGTGAAGTCACACGCTGATGTTTAACGGAATTGAATAAGAAAGCCAGCTGATTGTAGTCCGTCAGTTTTCCGGAATCCTTAAGCTTATTTATAAAGCTCAATATCCGTTCGTGCCATTCATCTTCATCATCTGCACTTGCCAGTTTTACCACGCACGGACTCTGAATAGATGATTTCTCATGCGGTTCTATCTTCTTAGGATATCGAAATTTTCCCCATTCAAACTTGAACTTTGAGCCGCTCGTTGTTGCCATCCACTCATTATAAAAATTAACAATATCACTATCAGAACGGTAGTTTACGGTAAGTGGGATGATCTTGCATTCACCTTCAGCAAACTTAGATGGGAACTCAAGAATGTTTCGAATGGTTGCTCCCCTAAAACGATATAGACCTTGATCATCGTCACCGACAACACAGATGTTCTGGCGTTTTCCAGCAAGAAGAAATATGATCTGTTCCTGAATAAAGTTCGTATCCTGGTATTCGTCAACCATAATGTATTTTATATTCTCGCGAAGTCGATCAAGGATATCTGGATTCTCTGTGAGAAGACGGTAACACTCTGTCTGAATGGTAGAAAAATCTATCAGGTTTTCATCTTCAAGAAGGCTTTGATACACTGTCATTATATTAGAAAGCACAACAATAGAAATATCCGGATCTTCTGACATTGCCTTCACATCAACAAGTTCTTCAGCAAGATTATTGACATAGCTGCATATAGCGTTCGCCCATATCCACGAACCGCCGTTCGGCATGACTGTCTCGATATTCTCTATATTTTTAAATTTGTAGATACTACGGAACACAAGATACTGCTGATCAAAAGAATCCAACAATCTATAGTTTTTCTTCAGCCTTGTAAACTCAATGTTCTCCTTGATAATCCGAAGACAAATGGAATGGAACGTGCCGATATACACTTCATTGACATTGACCGAAATGCTCCGTGCAGCTAATTCATTTGTTATACGAGTAATGAGTTCTTTTGCCGCTTTCTCTGTAAAAGTTGCAATAAATATTTGCTCCGGCGCTACCCCGCATTCCTGAATCAGATATATAGCACGCTGTACAAGCGTAAAGGTTTTTCCAGTTCCTGGCCCTGCGGTAATAAGTACCGGCCCCTCCGTTGTCGAGATGGCTTTTTGCTGGCCATCATTGGCGTTTTCAAAATCATACATATGGCATCGCTCCTATCTCTTCTCAGCAGCAATTTCTGGCACAGTCTCGGCAATATCAGAGATATCGCATTGCAGCGCTTCGCAAATTTTCAGGAGGACTGCCGTGCTTACATTTTCCCCCTTTGTGAGTTTTGCTACCGTAGATGAACTAATGTTAGCAACCACGCAAAGATCTTGCTTATTCATATCTTTATCAATCAATAGTTTCCATAATTTTTTATAACTGAATATCATGCTTTTGCCTCTCAAATTCTGGAATACAGCATTTATAGAGTATTAGGTTCCGCCATATTGCAACAATATAATTCTCGAATTTAGCTTGAATTTAATTGTAACATATTTTTTTCTTTTTATCAATTATTTACTTCGAGAACTCGAATTTTGTATTTCTAAATATGCTTTGACTTCTAATAGTGAAAGTGTTGTGTGTTCAAACGTGGTCAAGTTTTTGAGCGTTTCAATTGACTTTTGGAACCTCATGGTGTAAACTATTGGTTACACGGAAAATAATATAATTAAAGGAGCTAACACTGAAATGAAAGCTGAGCTCATAGCTAATATCATCTCTGCTCACTGTATGGGAGATGAATTGAAATTTAAGGCGGCTGTAGATGAATTAGCCGCTGACGAAGATAAAAAAGGGAATGTAAGGGTGTCAAGCCTTATCCTTGCAGCATATAAAGCAACTCCTGTTTCTTCTTCAAGAAAGCCCGATTATTCCTCACTTCAAGATCCAGGATTTACAACACAATCTGTTGCAGCCGACGCTTCCTATGCTCCGCGAGATAAAGACAGTCATCTTGAGCTTTACGATCTTATTAAGCCCAACATATCACTTGACGATGTAATCCTTCCAGAAAAGCAAAAGGAACTGTTGCTTCAAGTTCTTAAGGAACAAAAGGAAAATACTAAACTCGCTGCCCACAATCTTCCAGCGGCAAACCGACTGCTTCTCTGCGGGCCTCCGGGTTGTGGGAAGACAATGACTGCACATGCCATTGCCCACGAACTTGGGCTACCTATGGCATACGTCAGATTAGATGGACTGGTTTCTTCCTATCTCGGACAAACAAGCGTCAATCTGCGCAAGGTTTTCTCATCTATGGGAAATACCCCCGTTGTCTTATTCCTTGATGAATTTGATGCAATTGCCAAAAAACGTGATGATGGGAATGAGCTCGGCGAATTAAAACGTGTTGTCACCGCACTCCTGCAAAATTTTGATAACATGCCTGAAAATATTTTTCTTATTGCGGCTACAAATCATGAACAGCTGCTTGATCCAGCAATTTGGAGGCGCTTTAACTACGTGATCAACCTCGGTTATCCAGATGATCAACAACGAACTGCTCTTATCCAAAAATGGCTTGACGAATATAATATTGAACACAAACTTGATATTACTAAAATGTCGGCACTGACAGCTGACAGAAGCACTGCACAGCTGAAAGAACTTATCATTACCACTGCCAAGCGATACATAACCTCAGGCAAGACCGTTACCATGGACGATTTCATTGAACTCTTTATCCAGCAGCTTACCAATAATGCCAATGGCACAGGCGTTGTTGAAGCCGCTGCTGAGCTCAAAAAAAAGGGGGTCAGCATACGATCACTTGCTAAAGCGGTCGGCATGCCTCATAACACACTTTCTTATCGAATAAATAAACTCACTAAAGAAGAAGGTTCTGTAAATGGATGATCTGAGACCACATCTTTTAATACCAGAAACAGAGGTTGAGTATGTTGACCCCACTCCACCTCGCGGCCCCAAAAAGGAAGACGTCGACCATTTTGAGCATGGAAAAGTTCTGTCATCTGGGCTTCAGGAAATTATTGATGCCTATACAAAAGTACAAAGCGCTGGATCTTTGACTAAAGAAGATATCCGCGTATTTGAGGTACTACTTTCTGATGACGAAAAGTTTTCAAATAAGGCACTTCGGGACTTCCTTGCCGGTGAGGGTATAAAGATAAAAAGTGTACATGACGACCATCGTGCCACTGTGGTGACCTCAGCATCGCGATTCGACACACTAAGGGATCGTGTCAATAAATACAAGGACGGAGAACGCATCAATAAAAGTTTTCGAGACATATCGTCCTTCAGGTTTCCTGATGCGGAAGATAAGCAATCCCCTTCACTACGGTTAAAACTTCTTGACGCTATTGGTTCTGAAATCCTTGATGTAGAATTCCAAGAAGAAAAGTTGAATGATGAACTTGGCTCGGATGGCCAGATGCGAATTGAAGAGAAACTAATTGCAGCTATCAAACAGGAAGGCGGAGAGCTCCGTTCTGATCCATACTCTCTTTCAGATGACACAAGAATCATCAGAGCTGGGGTTTCTTTGGCCGGACTAAAGATAATTTCCGCAGATCCTCTTGTCAATCATGTTTCACCTACAACTTTTTATTCAACTGCTCCGGCATACTGTATGCCTGCCAGTGATACATTCTCGCTCGATTCATCAGTAAATATTGATGAACTTCCAATTGTGGCAGTTCTCGATACCGGCGTGGATTTTCCCACGGAACTGGAACCGGTAGTTCTTGAACACTGGACTCCTACCGGCGCACAGCCCGGAAACAAAGAACACGGAACAAGCGTAGCCAGTAAAGTCGCCTTTGCAAATACAGGCATCCAAATTGCCAACAAAGTTATGGCCCCTCGTGCAAGGATCATCGACTGCAATATATGTGGGCTTGATCCAGAAAGCCCTGATCCCACAATGATTTCAAACCCTACAATGATAAAGCGAATTAAAGAAGCCGTCTTGAAATACAAGGACGTAACTAAAATATTCAACTTTTCATCAGCTGGAAAAAGGGCGATTGAAGGCGACAAAATCAGTAATCTTGGATATGAACTCGATGTCCTTGCTATGAAATATGGCGTACAATTCGTCATTGCAGTCGGCAACCATGAACTATACAAAAAAGACTATACTCTTCAAGATATTCTAGATGATGACGAAATCCGAATCGCCGCACCATCTGACTCCATGCTTAATATTTCAGTCGGAGCCATTGTTGGCCAAGATCATCCCGGAAGTCTCAGCAAGCGATTAGAAGTCGCTCCATATTCAAGAATCGGGCCAGGATTTAAGGGAATGAGGAAACCTGACATCGTTACTTATGCAGGCACCACTTTGAAATCAGGAAATGCTCCTGCTGATGATTATTCTATGATGCTTGGAAAGGATAATCAACTTGCCTTTGACGCGGGCACCAGCTTTACAGCGCCGGTCATTTCGGGGGATCTTGCTCAGATAGCAACTTCGGTACCCAACGAAAATGTTTTCCTCGCAAAAGCACTTTTATATCATGGCACTGTAATGCCAATTAATCCTGGCAAAAAGAAGATAGACCGTGATGATGCTGCTTTCTACGGTGATCTTTACGGACGCGGCATTTCCGATGTAGAAGCCAGTATGTATTCAGCACAAAATAAAGTGACTTTTCTGCATGTCGGAACTATGAACAAATTACATAAGCAACATGTTAAATTCCTGATGCCTCAGGTCTGTGATACCTTGAATATGCAAAAGCGTGATAAAAAAGTAAAGATCACAGCCACCTGCGTAACACTGTCACCTGTTGATAAGGATAAAGGAGAAGATTATCTTCAAGCTTATGTAAGTGGATCAATACACTCCATCAATGGAAGCGGAACTAAAATTAACAGTAACCCCTCTGAAACAGACGGCAGAAAAAAATGGGATACCTGTTTTCACTTTGAGGCACCCTATTCCAGCTTTTCCAGCGGTGATTGGGAGATATGGCTTGAGCTCCACACCCGATACGACGTCCCTGATGACATGGAAATAAGCTATGCACTTGCCATTACAATCGAGGATTTGACAAAATCTCTAAACCTATATGATTCAATTAGAGCCGAGGCCAGAGATCGATTCCCGGTCGTTCAATTTGTTCGAGTACCAATCAGAATATAAGCATAATAAAAGAGTGCGTTCTATCTACAGGACGCACTCTTTCTTTATTTTCGCTGACTTTTTATGAAGGCAATGTATTGATTGACCTGCGCTAATTCTTCCTTAGAAAAATCTTCAGCGCCAATAATGCCCGCCGCAGCAGTTGAATTTTCTTCCTTTTCCGGGAATTCATCGATATACCCGGCATGCTCCATTAACTCTTCATAAGGAGTGTCAAGTGCCTTTGCAAGGAACCGCAAGACTTGAGGAGACGGTTGCTTTCGAACGCCATCCTCTATCCTTTTGACTTCGGTATGGCTAATCTTTGCGAGCTCAGCCACCTGTCGCATGGACAAGCCTTTTTCTTTGCGGAGATATTCAACAAATTCGCCTAAGCTCATTTTTCCAATATCCATCTTATCGTACCTCCTTCAAGCAAATTCATTATAGCACTTGTGTAACCTAAAAGCAACATTGATCTGAAATTATCTTGTTTTTTGTAACCTAAAGGTGTATACTCAATTTTGGAACTGAAAGGTTCCTTCTGAGCCCGTTGAAACGATACGGGCAAATTTTAGGCGTTGTGTGGAACCTATAAGTTCCCGAAGGGAGGTGAGGTTCATATGGAAGTAGTCAAGAACGGGAACGGAAAGACCGTCTGCCGTGCCGATGGGATTACCGAGACAGTAGAGATCATTAATAAGCATTTTAAGACCGTCATCACATTCCTAAAAGATGGAACATTCAAGGTCATAAACACAACAATTTAAGAAGTATGGCAACAATAATCCGCAGAACCGCTGGACGGGCATGGATTGAAGCTTTCTAAAGCTTCTCCTGCCCGTCCTTTCTGTTTCTACGGATGACGGCTCCTGCGGATTTCAACAAGAAAACCAAAGGAGTCGAATAATGAGCAAACAATCAAATCAGCATTACTATCCACTTCGTGACTCGGAGAATCCATCCAAGGTCACACTCGTACCCATCACAGAGGAGCAGTACCGCTCCCTCTACCCGGAAATCTGGGCGACCCAGAAACGTGAGCAGTATCATGGCAGATGCATGTGCCCTAAACATTATTTATGGAAGTGTGACGGCCAATGTGATCTCTGCGAATACCATGCTCCTGACACCGTATCTTTCGATGATCCACTTCCAGACGGTGACGGTACCCTCGCGGATTATATTCCTGATGATCGGCCTTCCATTGAAGACGTTATAGCGGATCATGACCTTTTGGAACACCTTATAGCCCGTTTTCGTGAGCTTGATTCCGATGCCGACCTTATCATTCAGATGCGTCTTGATAACCCGAAAATTTCTGACCGCAAAATAGCAGAAGCACTCGGTCGTCCGCAGCGTACCTTCGCCGACCAGATGAAGCGCTACTACACAGAACTTCATAAAGAAGAAAACAAGTAATCAAAACGCATCAATTCCGGCCACTGTCCCTCATCAGGATGGTGGCTGAATTTTTTTATTTTTTCTCCGCTCAAATTGCCTGCTCATCTCCAGTGGAAGTTGAAGGGCAGAGAAAAGGCCTTCAGAAAGCGAGGTGAGCACGATGAAATCAAGTTACACAGACACCGGTGGGAACGTCCGCGAGGAGATTCATCTTCTGAACTCCATCAGCCACGTATCCGCCCGACTGGCAAGAAATCTTTCAATTCTTGCCTAGCAAAGACAATCCGAGGAAGGAGGAAAAACAAATGTCAAAGATTGCAGATATGGCACAAACCATAGAAGACCTGAGAAATGCTGCTGCCGCTATTAACGGCGCAGCCGACTGGCTTTACCAGCAGTTCTCCGGCACAGACGATTCTAATAAGCAGCAAATTTCTGAAACTGCTGCTACAAAAGAAGAACCCAAGCCGGAATTAAAGCTGGAGGACGTAAGATCTGTTCTTGCCGGGAAATCCCGCGCAGGACACACTGCCGAGGTACGTGACCTGCTTCAGAAATACGGAGCGACAAAGCTCTCCGCTATTGATCCGGCAAACTATGAGGCCCTGATGAAGGACGCGGAGGCAATCGGAAATGGCAAGTAAGCAACACGCGATCCTCTCTGCCTCCGGCGCTGACAGATGGATTCATTGTCCGCCATCGGCACGGCTCTGCGAGACCTACGAGGATAAAGGAAGCGACTACGCAGCCGAAGGCACCGATGCTCATGCGCTTGCGGAATTCAAGCTAAAGAAAGCACTGGGGCTTCCGGCAGACGATCCGACAGATGG
>JGI20225J20221_1000707_pt2 | contig 17359 bp, 17 predicted proteins | sample BioMet4_FD_20221 | JGI IMG/M metagenome (IMG submission 20221) | reverse complement strand
CTTCGTATTGGGTGGGCGGTGGTGGGGGGGCGAAAGCCTCCTGCCTCCGGGGGGGGGGCGCGCGCGGAGAGGAGGGAGGGGGGGGGGGGGGGCGGGGGGTGGGGGGGGGGGCATCCTTCGTAATGGGGTCCGACCTTGGTCGGGGCGGCGGGCTAGCTCCACTTTCACTCACCGTTCGGTTAAACGGTCCCCCTTCGGTAATGAGGTGTTAACTCCCCCGGCATCCAACAGGACTTGGGGTCGCAAACGCCCTTTTATTACAAGAGGAACATTTAACATTTGCCTCTTCGTCATGGACGCCTTTAACCGTTAACGACCCCTGTCTTACCTTAAAGGCTTAATCAAAAGTAACGGCGGCCTTCTCACTAACCGTACCGAAGGAGTCGTTTTGTCCCCCATGAAAACGACTATTTGCTTCCTACGTCTTTTTTTGGGCGCCTTGTGCTAAAACTTTTTAAAGACGCCATAAATGGGGGTGCGGAGGGAAATAATGACGAACCGAGACTTTTAACATGTGTAACGCCGCGTTTTTCTATATATTCTTTGTTTTCTATAGCTAGAGGGTTGGGTACAAGGACTTAAACGTCGGGGAGATCTTAAATCATTTGAGGAAAGGGGTGGTAGTGCTACCCACAGTAATCTTTGTATTACTTTATGCCACACCTGGAGGACTGGGCCGAAGAATGGCGTTGACTTACTAATCTCGTTTCAATTCATAATGCCCCTGATAGTCGCTGGTATTGCCATCGGGGCTTAAATTTATTATTCCTACCGGAAGCATAAGCAGTGGTAGTTTTCTTTAGCAAACTCGTAAGTGTTTCCATTCAATAAGGGTAGCGCTTATCTCCTGCTCTCAGCTTTGGGGTGGCCCCACTCCGTTGCCACCTTATATTAAGTAGGTGTGTACGGGGAGTTTCTAGAACATATACTGGTTCGGACCAAATCCGACGCAACGATAGCCACCGAGGCAGCCGTTGGCAGAGGCCAATCTGTTAAACCAACAAGCGCAAAACTGTTCTCCTTTCTGTTTAAGCGACGAACCACATCTGAAAGTACATGGCTGGCCCGAAGGAGGGGGGTCCTTCCTATAGGTAGGGAATTTAACTTATCTACGCGCTCTACGCGCTGTTTTTGCTTCGGGGGTCCATTTTTTCTAGGTAGTGTATGTCCTTCACCAACGCGCCTACATCCCACTTCCTTCAGACTAGCCCTGGATCAATGTCTCCTTTAGGCCGAATAGGTATACTTTAGAACTTATAAGTAAACGGCTACGGCTCTGGTTGAATCTCAAGGCCGGTTTGGCGGTATGTACTTTGTGCGCCGGCCGAGTGTCGCCGTCCGCCTGTCGCAAGGTGGTGGGGCCAGGCCAGCTTAATTTTCCGTAATCAGTATAGCCCTCTCCCTCCGCCTTTACCTTATGTAAATAGGCGGGGCTGGCTTGGGCCTCGGGACAACGTTCCGTTGTGGAAGATGTGGGCCAGTGAAGCTAAGTGTCCTTCACCTGTTTGACAACGGAGCACAAATCGGAAGGATTGACGTGCGAACGCTTCAAGATAGTAATAAGTAGAAAGGTAAGAAGCTGAAAGGGAGCAAGGATAAAAGGGGCCATATAAAGCACAACCTTAACCCTTCCTTTCGTTTCCAAATTGTGAAATAATACCCACATAAATCGAGTCTGGTGGGTCAGCAACTACTCAGGGGAAAAGTTTCTCACACAAGACTTACTTCTCGCGGTTTGTAAGATAGTCTCTGGCATTTCATATATACTTTTTACGCCGGTGGGCGAGTAAATGGTGCAGCGAAAGGTGTTGGTTCCTTATATACAGGGGCAATGGTCGATCTCTTCGGTCGTCTGCCGCGGAGCAAGGCGGGCGTGTTCTTTAGGTCGCCCCTTAGATCCTTTTTTTGGCTTCTGGGAACCCAGTCAAAGGATTGTCGTCCCCGAAACGTGCCTAAGGCGGTAACGGACCATATACACTGTCCCGGGTATAGCATCCGTAATTATTTTGTGTTTCCGTAGCACAAGGCAATATTGTCTAATAGGCCATGCCATTCATGGTTTTTTTTAAGCAGGGCTTGGGGTGGCCGAACGCCGTTGTTTACTATAGGGGGTCGAGAGTAGCAAAAAAGGCGCCGGGTGATATATCGCTGCTAAGGACACACATTAGTGGTGGGGAGTACTAGCGTCGCTATGTCAACTATGGGTGGGGGTAAAGGTGTCTTAATAGCGAGAAGGGCGCTCAAACCCTACCTCAGTTCGTAAGTGCTTGGAAGCATCGCTGCGTTTGGATAAGTATGCTTCTACGGCGGCTGGGAAGAAGGATTTTCTCACATAGGAAAAAAACGACGGCTCAATCTTCTTGCAAAGAATAAAGAGATACGCGAATTTCAATTCGGCTTCTTTGCATTCATTGTACTTGCTTCACTCGGCGCCATGTCGGCGGTATACTGCGAATGGTTCTGTCCGTTCAAGCTCGTTACCGAGTTCAGTCCAATGAACACTATTCCCGGGCTTATTGCAGGTGTTATTTTCATCGGACTATTTCTGTCGCTTGTCGTTGTGCTGCCGATTCTCACAAAACGGCGTACACAATGCAGTACGCTGTGCCCGTTCGGCGCGTTTGCTTCGCTCACTGACAAAGCAAGCCTTTTCTCCGTTACCATCGACACACAGAAATGCAAAGGATGCATGAAGTGCGCATCGGCATGTCCCTTCGGCGCAATTGATACAGACACCATTCAGCTCAAAAAAGGCCGCCCGGAACTGACATGCGCAAAGTGCGGAGAATGCATTCATGTTTGCAGCGAAAAAGCAATTTCGTATTCATTCAGATTCACCGCACACTGCAAAAAGCCTGAAGCAAAGAATAATTTTGAAAGAACTCTGCAGCTTTTTCTGGAACCGGCACAGCTCTTCCGGTTCGCGGCATTTTCATTCGGCGTCATCATGTCAGATAGTTTTGTCGTTGACTCGCTGAGCATTATCTTTTCTCAGATAACACATTTTTCAAAGTAAGGAGCACAACATATGAATACACATATTACACTGCACCGCACCAGTACCAATAAATTTATTTATTATCTAGGTGCAACACTTACCCTGCTTATTTCAGTTTTTGGCATTTCACTTTTCTTTTACAGCAGCTCATTTCTCTCTACACTGCTTGCACAAAGTCTGCATCTTCATGTTGCACCTTCGTTTATCGGCGGTGAAATTGCGCAGGATTTTTTTGATGATGCAGGCGATGACAGCGGAAGCGACATTCTAGTGTATCCTTCAAACACCGCGTTCAAAGAAGGCTCGCTCGACCTTGTCAGGTATACAGTGCACAAGCCGGTATTCGATGCAAAATGGCAGGCTCATCCCGAATACTGGCAGATTGATCTTGAATACAAAAGTGGCCCCGCTTCCGTACGCACCATCATGATTTATATTGACGCAGACGGTGACCGCAGCGGCTCTACAAAAACACTGTATGACTGCTCAATGAACAACGGCATTCCCGGCGCAGAAAACTGCATGTTCGATTCAGCACATCCGTGGGACTATGCAATACAGATATGCGACGATTGAAGGTAAAGTATACGCCGCTCAGAAAGACAAAAGTAAGTAACCGGGTACTCCTGCAGGTTCCAGTTCCATCTGCCAATACAGAAGTGTCCTTTGCCAAAAACGCGATAAAGGAGGTGAACATTCCGCATACCGCTTTGAAAACAATGCAGCTGGCAAAAAATCTACCAACAGCCAAAAACAACGCTATCACTAATGTTACTCACCTGGCGGGATTTTCCAAAATGGGACCCGTGGCACTTTTCTTTCCCCTAGAAAAAACGGCGGCACAACTCAGCGCAGAGGCAAGTACCAAAACAAGGCAGGATCAGTAGCAATCCGCTTATACCGCTTATCTACGGATGTGCTCGATGGACTCATCAGATCAAGCAGCTTTCAGGCCAGACTGCACAATTGAGCGCTCATGGAAGCAAAGATGATTTTTAGCAAGAGCAACCCTTCACCCCGTTACCGTTTTCAATGAACGGAACAGCCGGCAGGACCGGCCAACACTGAGCGATTTTTATTGGCAGAGAAGTAAAAAAAAGCAATACAACTGCCGTCACAAAGCCAGTCAGCGATGCTCCAGACGCACCGCAATCTTCCATCATCAGGCAACGGCTTTCACGCATTTCAGCGAGCGGCTTACCGCTTTTAATAATGGAGACAGTGCTGCCAGCGGAACAATTATTAAAAGAAGTGATCGAGACAGAACCTGAAAATGCAGTAAACAGCTTGCTTATTACGGTTCATGCATCCGCATTGCGTGAGGAAAAATCTTCTGTAATTGAAGCAGTTAGTTAGTAAATGATTCATTTGTCTATCTCGATAAAGCCGCCGCACTTGCGCAGGGAACACCGCAGGAACTCACTTGTATTGATATGAACCGCGCGTGTCCGTATGCGGCAGCAGTTACCCGATGCAGTGTTTGGAAAAGCAGCTGCCCGGTGCTGAAAGATTTTTTTAAAAGTGCGCGGTCGCTGTACCAAGACAAAAGTATCACAAGAAACAGACACAAATGACGGCGGAACATTTCCTACACACCAAGATGAAAAAAACTATTTCTTGCGCCTACCTGTATATTGTTCCGCATACGGACTGTTTACAAAACTGCAGGAAAAGAAACAGAAGGCATTACTCGCCGTAAAGGAAGCAGAGGCGAATATTGGAAACAGAACAAATAAGTGTAGTTATATCTAAATGAAAAGGAGCGACCATGAAAAATCACCATCGTTAGACAAACAGCCCGATGAAGAAGATGAGATCACTTTTAAATTGCAGCATCACTGATGACAGGGCATTCGTAAAGCTGCTCATCACAGCTTTCGAAATCCCGGAAAGGGAAAGCCTCGTCTTTTATAAAGATGAAAAAGGATCTGTGGACTCTTTGGAAGCCGAAAGGATAGTTTTTTATTTTGAATTCCATCGATGATCACGTGTTCGCATACACAAAGGACGCAGTCTATGAGTCAAAAGAAAAATTATATCAGCTTGAGCAGGAACTTCCATCACACGACTTTATGCGCGCCAACAAAGCAGTGATTCTGAACTTGAACAAAGTGCAGAGCCTTTCACCCGCTTTCGGCGGCCGGTTTGAAGCAGTGCTCAAAAATGAATGCAAAATCATCATTTCCAGAATGTACGTTGCTGCACTCAAAGAAATGCTCGGTTTATAACACCGTAAGACAGGAGACCATAGTATGAATAGAAAACTTTTATCGATTTTGTTAGATGTCTTTGCACGAATTGCCACATGTATTTTTATTTTTTCTTCTATATATATAACAATATTCTGGGGACCGCACACAGACATCGGCATTTCTTATGTCTGGGGCGTTCTGTTTATTGCGCTCGTCTGTACCCTTACACGCATTCCGCTTCTCTTTACAGACACGTTCTCTAAGACAAAAATTATTGTCAGCAATATCGTTTATTTTGTTTTTGTGAATGTGCTCGTAATAGCCGTTGGATATTATCTCCAATGGTTTGACCCATCGCAAAGAAAAATGATTGCCGGCATTGAAATAACTATTTTTGTAGTGTACCTCATGGTGATGGTTGTTTCCTATCTGCTCGATCTGCAGACAGCGGACAAGATGAACAAGAAATTACGGAACAGAAAAGAAGAATAGAGGAGAACATGAAAAGCATATAAGAGTAACAAACATGCAATCATCTTCTGCCGCTGACAAAACTCAGACAGCATATTTTTCTCTTCCAGGACTATTTGAGTTTTACGATTTTTATAAACTTTTTCTTCCGCTGTTCTATGAACACCGCGAGTGGTTCTACCCATGGTGTGACATCGGCTCCGTGTACGGCGCGCCCGGTGACTGCCTGTGGGGCGGAGGCCGTGTAGGTGCAGGAGACAATGATGCAAAAGAAGTCAAAGCGCTCATGCAAGACTACGGCATTTCAGCGCGCCTCACATTCAGCAATTCACTTTTAAAAAAGGAACATCTTTCTGACCGGAAGTGCAACGAACTGTGCGCGCAGTTTGAACACGGCGGTACAGTCAAAAACGGAATCATCATCTATTCAGATCTGCTCATGGACTATATTCACAAACAGTATCCTGAATTTTATTTTGTCTCATCAACAACAAAAGTGATTACCGAATGGGACACGCTTTGTTCAGAACTAAACAGAAAAGAATTCCAGTATGTCGTGCCAGACTTCCGCATGAACAACAACAGCAAAAAACTGAACACACTGAATGACGAGTGCAAAAAGAAAGTAGAATTTCTCTGCAACGAATGCTGCTGGTTCAACTGCACCGACCGGAAGGCATGCTATGAAAACGTAAGCCGCAAAGTTCTGGGAGAAGCATGCGCTGACCACACATGCATTTCTCCGGACGCAGACGAAGGATATGTCTTTTCAAAAGCAATGAAGAATCCCGGATTCATCAGCATCGAGGCGATTCAGCATGTCTATCTGCCCATGGGATTTACCCAGTTTAAAATAGAAGGAAGAAGCCTTGGCAGCGCGCTTGTCCTTGAGTTCCTTCTCTACTACCTGACAAAGCCGGAATACCAGCTGCAGGTAAGGGAAAAGATGTATCTGAACAGCGAGCTCGATTTGTTCTGAGAATGAACGGAATTAATATTCATTCACTCTGAATCATTTTATTGATTATTGTTTTTGTCTGCCCGCGCACTACGCCAAGCTAACTATGTTTTAAACCGCAAAAAAGCGATTTCTGCGCAGCAGAAATTGCAATAGAAGTGCGGCCGACAAGTGTAAAGCGATTCACGATAACCATTTCAATATTCTATTATTTCTCTGCCTGATAAATTTAATACCGTTTTTCATAAACAAATTATATTCCGAGATACTTTTAGGCAATGGATAATCCTCAAACCCAGAAAACGGAAGAAAAAATTTAATTTCAGAATAATTTTTTGAAACAAGATCATCGAGAAGACCCTTCATTATGGCATATAAGGGTTTACTATATTTTCTTCCATAAAAACTGAATTAATTATGCTTGTGTTGGTGTAGCCTCGTAAATAGCAGAAAAGGGTTTTTCCTTTTTATTACCCCTTTTAAGTTATTTAGTCTTTAGCACCACAATTATATTTTAATAATACCTAACTAAAACTAAACTTTGAATCTACTAATTCCAATGTAATTGAGAATCTCACCCCTAATTAGGTAATCGGGTCTTAATGTAAATCCCTCTATACTTAAAAAATAAAGATTATAAACCACTAAATCTTGGTAAAAACCCAAAAGGAAGAAAGGAGAACTGAGCTCNAAGATAGGAACAAATGTTCAAAATCCACCCAAATAATTTTAAAATAAAAAATTCAATATCTTCCCTTAATGTATCTTGGCTAATGGATTATCAAAGCTCTAAAGTAATGTAACCTAAAATACATTCTAAAGGGTCAAATCAAATCTATTCCATATATTATTCATTAACACCCACGATCCTTGATTTATTGAAATTTCCCCATTATTTTTTTTTCTTTTTGGGAAAAAAACCGATTAAATGCGCTTCCTTAATTTGTGTGTGCATAATAAAATCAAAATAAACTTCTTTTTATATCAATTTTGAATTATACCGGTTATTACTTTCTCTAGGATATCGGGCTTTATTTTGGGACCAACCCCCCGATGGTTGTATGGGTAGGTTAACCCAATAATATTCCACCTTGAAAGAATTATTCTCTTGTTTGTGTACTGGCATGATTATTTTCCCAAGATATATTTTTTGTCGGTCTTAGTTCATCAATGGGCTGTTTCCCACATTAAAATAATTGGGGACCCGATTGGACAACTGCCTTGTTTCCAAAAAAAGTTTTTTCATCGGTAATTTATATTTTTAGGGTTAAGCTATTTCCGTCCAGGGGGGATCCCTTGCCTTTTTGAATCTAATCTAACCAATCATTAATTTATAATCTTACCCCCAGAATTAGTTTATTTTCCATATGTTTTTTGTTCCTTGCCCCCCGGAAGGGGCGGTCTTGCCGAAACCATTTTTTTGTTGCTGGTTCAGGCGGTACTATCTATAAATTCCTTGCAAATCCTGTCAAGCGGAACCATGGCACTTCTGGGGAGGGGCTTCTATGTGCCGTTACTAACCATCCAGCACTTTGCGCGCCCTTGCCATGATTCTTAACAGCATTCCCGTACGGAATTTTATTCTTGCCTGGCCTGTGGATGTTTGCTGATATTGCCGCCGGGCAATTATTATTCAGTATTACCGCTTTGCTCTTTCACCGCCGATAAGCTTTGGCCGCCGGTACGGGGGCGCACACAATATGCGCGCTCTCCAATTGTCTTTTGTTCTATGCGGACAGGAACTGCGAACATGCGCAGATGCATGCCGATGAGAGTATCGGCCCGATGGTCTATTTCCTGCCTTGCGCTTTATATGTTCCAATCATAAAACGGGGCTGCTCGAAACCTCGGGTATGCCGCAGGACCCGAATGAACCGCCCACCGTGAATTCCACGGGCCACAACGGCATACCTTTTTCATAATTATTTATTTTTCAGCCACANGCGGCTTCCACAACAAGCGCTCTGTTCAGGTGTTCACAGCCAACTGGGCTGCANGAAATATTGCCCTGCGGGACGGGACTATATCGTAAATTGTCTTAAAGACCNGTTNTTTTCCAATCTCTTCACTTGAATCAGAACCAATCCTGCTTCCTCTGATTTCGCTTGATGAGCAGCCGACAACAAGAATGTTCCCTTTAACAAGCTGAGCCTGTTCAAGAAGCTGCTTTACAACCAGTCCTGTCTCAAAAGCAATCCGCTCAATTTCCTCTGACATTTTAAATTACCTCTTTGGATACAGGCAGTATAGCTCCGCGTTTTCTTTACTGCAAGATTCTATGAATGGGTACGAGGAAGAAGCCTTGGTGGCNNGNTTGATTTGTTCTGAGAATGAGAAGATGACGAAGTTTACTAATTACCATGCGTGTCCTTTGCAGTCACGGATAAACCTGCAGAAAATATATATTACCTAACAGGTAACATATTTCTTGACAAATCACAATTACTATGTTACCTTTTAGGTAATATATTTAAGGAGCAACAAAGGAATGAAGACAACGCGAGAGAGGAAAAGAGATTGCAGATTTCTTATGACAGCAAAAAAATTGAAGCACTTTTCACTGATTTAAGTGATGTTGCCAATTCAAAGAATCTTCTACAACAAGAGGTCGGGTTAGAATTGGCGAAGTATGCAAAGAAACGGAAAGACAATCTATTGGCATTTCCGTCATTCTTTGCTTTGGTTAATTCCAAATGTTTTGGAATCCATAGTCTAAAAGGGGATTTGAAATCCTGTTACAGTTTAAGCTTAACAGGAAACTATCGGCTGATTATAAAACCAGCCTGTGACGATTTATCGCCTGAATCATTAAAGAAGTGCGATACCGTCATTATTAAAGGAATTGTAGATTATCATGGCGAACAAGGAAACAACTGGCTTATCCCGTGAAATGATTTTTCACCCGGGTGAAACACTCAAAGAAGTGCTTGAAGAAAAAAATATGAATCAGAATGAGCTTGCACTCCGCACCGGTGTTTCTTCAAAGCATATCAGCACCGTTTTAAATGGTGAAAAGAGCATATCGGTAACATTTGCAAAAAAACTCGAATATGCGCTTGGCATAGAAGCAGCATTCTGGATTAATTTGCAGACGAATTATGATAAGGAACTGCTTGAATTCAACGAACTTCATTCTATAACAAAAGAAGAAAATCAGATTTATAAAACATTGAAACCCGTTGTAGAATGGTTCATCGAAAAAAAATATATTGTTTCTCAATCTATGGAAAGCCGCATTCTTGATTTGCGGAAACTAATGGGAGTAAGCGATCTGTCCGCAATGCGCAGTCTTGCATACAACGGCGCTTACCGTGCACAAACATCTGTCTCCATAGATTCCGATACACTGTTTGCATGGCAGCGTATTTGTGAACTGATGTCAGACACCATTGAAATTACCGACCAATCAGAAAGATCACAGAAAGAAAAACTACAGGAACTGCTGCCAAAAATAAAAGCATGCATGTTCTTACCCCAGGAAGAATTTATACAGAAACTCCAGTCGCTTTTTGCCCAATGCGGAATAGCTTTTTCTCTTGTCCCTTCATTCAAAGGCGCACCTGTTCAAGGGTTTATTAAAAAAACTGAACAAGGCAGAACTGTTATCTGCATGACATTCAGGCAGAAACGTGCTGACATTTTCTGGTTTACACTCTTTCATGAAATCGCTCATTTTCTAAACGGTGACGGTAAACAGAAATTCATAGATTTTGAATCTGTTCCCGACGCTAGTGAAGCTAAAGCTGATTCGTTCGCCCGCAATCAGCTCATTAACGATAACGAATATGCAACATTCACTTCAAAAAACGACTTCTCGCTGCAGGCAATCAATAAATTTGCAAAACAGCAAAAAGTTCTTCCCTGCATCGTGATTGGAAGGCTGCAGAAAGATACGCTGATTAAATGGAATGAAGACAGCGAAGAGATTGTCAGGTATGTGTAAGAAGGAAAAATAAACAATGGAGAGTAAAGAAATGAATACACAAGAACAGGAAATGAATGAGCTTTATGAACAGTTCAACAAAACGTTCCCAATTGAGAAGTTGAGCAGCATGACGCTTGAGGAATATACAAATACTGATCGAAGCAGTTCTTTCTGCTACTGGCTTGAGATAAAAACCGGTACGCTTGGAGGAATAAAGGGCGGCTCTTCTTATAAATTTGGTATATTTAAAATTTACGGTACTATCAAGGGGTTGCCAGGAACGATTTCTGACGGTGAATATGGATGGTATCAAAAATTCGGAAAAACAAGAGATGAAGCATATTCCAATATTCGTTCTAGCATTTGTAAAGTAGCAGAGTCGGCACACAATGGAAATTTTGAACAAATTGACAATATTGATTTAGGCGATGCATATAAATGGAAAATAGCATTTCTCTATTCGAACAGAAAACTTATAGCTATATATAAACCTAAGGCATTACTCTATATTGCGAAATTATATAATCCAAATTTGGACAACAGCAATCCTGTTTCAGAACTGCAAAAAACAATCATGGAGCATTCGGATAAAAGTAAATCTGTATGGCAGACAAGTACTCAACTTTGGAATACATGGGCTGCAAGTCCTGAAGCAAAATCAGCAGAAGCAAAAGATGATGATGAAGGAGACAACATGGACAATGAAAAACAGACTGATTATATAGCACAATGCATTGACTTTTTGAAACATCATAATAATATTATTCTTCACGGTGCGCCGGGAACTGGCAAGACATATCTTGCAAAAAAAATTGCAGAACAAATGGACGCGGAAACAGAATTCGTACAATTTCACCCGAGCTATGATTATACCGATTTTGTCGAAGGTCTGAGGCCAATAAACACTGACGATAAAACAAATATGATTTTTGAACGCAGAGACGGAACATTTAAATCATTTTGTAAAAAAGCATTACTAAGCAATAACAATCTCACTGATAATTTTGAAGAAACATGGACAAATCTTGTAAATGAACTAAATGAAAAAGAATATCTTTCAGTACCGTTACTGTCTGGAAACGGTTCATTCAGAATTGAACTTAATGAGTATGGGACGGGGCTTGCTACAAGAACATACGAAAATAATGAATATAAAAAAGATTCGTGGATAAGCGGAAAATCAAAATTCTTCAGCAAAGAACAGTTATATAACATATACAAAGGATTGCCGGGAATACCGAGCGGCGGACATGATAATTATCGCAAGGCAGTAATTGAGTATATGAAAAATCAGCAGGGCCTTAAAGAATACAAAGAAACCACAAATAAGGGAAAAGGCACAAAGCCTTTCATCTTCATAATTGATGAAATCAACCGGGGCGAAATCAGCAAAATATTCGGTGAACTTTTCTTTTCCATTGATCCAGGCTATCGCGGTGAAAGAGGCCGGGTAAAAACACAGTATCAGAATCTTGTTGATGCGGGTGATGTTTTTGAAAACGGGTTTTATATTCCTGAAAATGTTCTCATTATCGGAACAATGAATGACATTGACCGAAGTGTTGAAAGCATGGACTTTGCAATGCGGCGCCGTTTTGCTTTTAAAGAAATTACTGCTGCAGAAAGTGCTGATAACTTTGGTCTTTCAGCTGAAACTAAAAAAAGAATGCAGAGTTTAAACAATGCTATCAGTTCCGTTGATGGTCTTACTTCTGCGTATCATATCGGCGCATCGTACTTTGCAGGATTAGACAACGGAAGTGAAACAGAATCTGAAGTCTGGGAAAATTCTTTGCATGATTTGCTTATCGAATATCTGAAAGGTACCGGCAATGAAGCAGAAGGGCTTTCAAGACTGGAAGATGCATTCTTTAATTACAATTCATCTGATATTCCGGAATAGCACATATGTCTCACATTACAACGACAGATAACAACAGAGGGAAGCTGCTTTCTGTTCTTAACGATGACGGGGAGAAAATTGATTACAGAACTTCCGCTGCTGACATTAATAGAATCTCGAACCGTGAATTGTCGGAGTTTTATGATGAAGATAATCTGCTGATTTTTCCATCGCGGCTTGAAGAATCAGCAGATTTATTGAAGAAAACAAGAATTTGTTCTTTTATTAAAGCAGAAAAACCTGAGGGAAGTATTCTTACAACAGAAAACATTGCCGGATTCATTGGAATAAATGACACGGAGCTTTCAATTACTTCCCGTTTTTCGCAGGGTGGAGAAGACTATTTTCTTCACTACATGATCCAAAAAGTTTTAAATCTAAATGTGACGAACTTACGGTTTTCTTCTTCAGCGGATAGTGTTTTAAATCTGCTAGTATATCTATTTCCGCGTTATCTTCAAAATGCTCTGCGACAGGGGCTTTATAAAGAATATCAGACGTTTCATCGGAATGATGAAAATGTCCGCGGTGTAATAGAGTTGCCGCGTCATATAAAAAATAATATTCCGTTTGAAGGAAAAATCGCATATAAGACACGGGATTATTCTTTTGACAACATGATGACGGAGCTCATCCGCCATACTATAGAATACATTGCAGAAAGAAGAGATATTGCCTGTATATTGTCCGCTTCACAGGAAATAAGAGATGCAGTGAAAGTAATCCGTGAAGAGACGCCGCTGTATAATGCGGAAGACAGACAGAAAGTGATTGCTGCTGCGTTAAAAAATAAACGGCATCCGTATTTTACGTATTATGCTCCACTCCAGAAATTGTGTGTGCAGATTCTGCTCAATAAAAAGATTAAACTTGCGCGGAAGAAGAATAAAGTATACGGCATACTCTTTGATGTCTCATGGCTCTGGGAACAATATCTGGCAATTCAACTAAAAGCATCTGGTTTCTCACATTCAGACAATAGAAAAGGAACCGGCTCAATTTCTGTTCTAAAAAACAACATCGGCCGTTTTATTCCTGATTTTTATAAAGCCGGTTTCGTCATCGATGCAAAATATAAACAATTTGATAAAAGTAATCCTCCGGCTGATGACCTTGCGCAGGTAATCGCCTACATGCACGTGCTGTCAATACAGAAGGGCGGATATATGTATCCTTCAAAAGAACAACCATCAGCTGCTACAAAACTTTTAGGTGAAATAAAAGGATACGGCGGCACTTTGTATCTCTTTCCGGTGTACATTCCACAGAAATGTGAAAGTTTTTCTGAGTTTGTGCAAGCCATGGAAAAACAGCCGGCACAAGATATTATATAACGCTAGGAACATGTTCCAACATTTAATTTGTTTCTGCAGCAAGTCTGTCTTGCTGCAGAAATACACCAATTATTTCAGAATTTCAGAATCGCTGCCTTCTATTTTAATTAATAATCTAATTTTTTTATACCTATCAACTTCGTCTTTAAATATTTTGCATTTAGTGTGCTCATAAATTTTGTCTATAAGTAAATGAAACGCATCATAATATTTCCAAATTTCTGATATATCAGAAATTATCCAAGGTAATCTTGCTTCTGAAAAAAGAAAAGCATATTCGCCTTCTTTATACATTTCAGGATTTACAAATTTATTATTTACCTCTTTTTTTATGTTTTCAGTAATGGTATCAAATTCTTTTTCTACTTCTGTTTTATAATTGTCCCTACCTAAATATGATAGAACATCAGAATCAGCCTTATTTAAATCACTCTTTGAAGTTTTTGAAAAAAAACTACTTTTTAACTTTCCATTTATATCCAAATTTGCATAAAATATCTCATAATTAATAACTTGATTATCTTCCCATCTAAGTTCAAATACAGAAACATTTTCTACTGGCGGTGGTAGATCTCGATAATAATATTTAAGTTTATTACTCATATATAATACCTCTTTTCCTCTTTTAGAAATTTTTGCTCAAATGAATGCGTTGTTCTAAGCTGCGTTTGTGGTTTTTGGCGTAGGCAAAATTGGCGTAAAAACTTCGTAAAGGTCGCGTAGCATTAAGCAAGTTTTATAGCAAAACAAATGTCAGGTAGAAACTTTTGTTAGACGAAAATTACTGCTTATATATTTCGGTTTTTAGATAATCCGCCACATCATCTATTTCTGGGTATATAAATTTCTTATTTATATTCATTGTATCCAATTGCTTTATAATTTCTTTTTTACTATTATCAGATATTACGAAAACAAGTTGTTTATTATCCTTACAATAAACAGATTTTTTTATATCAGCAGGTTTTGTTTTATCCTTTCCCATTCCAATCAAGAGGAATAATCCTTGTTGATTAATAATTCTCCTATTATCAAGTTTCACATGTATAATAAAACATTTATGCAAGTCAGCCGCTTGAATTATATTTAGAAAATTAGGCTTTTCGTATTTTATTTGATGTAACAAGTATGGAATATCTGCTTGTGCATTAAATTTATCTGTATCTAAATTCTCATTACCCGTAGAAAAATTATTATCCATCATAGAAATATTTGACACTATCGAAACAGTGTCACTATCAAAATACTTTTCGGAGCCTTTATCAATTGACTTAAAAAAAACTATTTCTCCATACAATTTTTCATCAGAATATTTAATAGGTTCACATGCAAAGTACAGAGCAATATATGGGTTCTTTGTTAAATCCAACAGTCTCGTTGGAACGTTATAATGCTGCATTTTTGTTAACTTTTCTAAAGTTGTAGTCGTTTTTTCAAAATCTTGTGGATTACTTATTAATATTTCGTGTATAAATTCTTTTTCATGATTTATCCAATTACCACGAAAAATACTTGGTTCAATAGACCAGTTTATATTCTGCTGACCCCGGTAATATATTCCACCCTCTATTAATTCATTCTTATTAATTTTATTTGTAAATTGAGAAAGAGAATCAACTTTTTCTATTATAATTGCATTTTCGTCATAGAGAATATCGGAATATTTAATTTTTACTTTTGAATTTGGATTCAACTTTTGAATTTCTTCACTTAACAATTTCCGCTTTTTCTGGATTTCATTTTCTTTTATATTTCTTTGTATAAAATAAAGTTTTAATTTTAACATTCCAATAATTAGTTGTATAATATTTTCTGAACGTTTTGAATACACTTTTTCCATTTGTTCCAGTTTTTCTGATATGGACAAATCCAATTTTATATAATCTTTTTTAGGTGAACTTCTATTATATTTTCTCAAATTAAAATCAATTCGATATGACAGACGTAAATCATCTGAACCAATATGTACATAACCATTTTTAACAAATATTTCATTATACCTTTGAATTATATAATTCGTTGACATTTACGCACCTCTTGCTATTGTTTCAAACAGCGAATAATTTACCCACTGTTCATTTATCACCGATTTTCATTAATTTTTCAACACCATACTGGTTCTGTATTCATCTATTTCTTTCATATCACTATCAAGTTTCTCAAAAAACTGATAAAGTCCTTTATAGCCAGTTTCTTTATCTTCTTGGTCAAACGTAATAAATAATAATTGATAATACGCATCATTCAGAATCGGGAGAACCTTATGGTTTATATCATTGTCATGCGATATAAGATACTCTAGGACTTGCTTCATATCGTTGATTGAAGCAGTAATAAAATTTACTCTTAAATCACTATCGCCCATCTTAAAACTTTCAATAAAAACTTCTTCTGATAGTTCAACATTTCTGCTGCTTACAAGCTTGTTATGTATTCTGTTATAATCGATATCACAAAGCTCTGTCATTTTTGAATTGATAATTTTTAATAAACTTTTCCTTCTTTGAGATAATGGCAAATAGTTAGTAATAAAATAAAATATGACAGAAGATAAAAAGGAATAGCTTATTGCCAAAATAATATTAGTCCATGCCTGTGATAATATTTTGAATCCAGAATGAAATTCTATGGCCAATACTTCTAAAGTACTTATTATTCCAAGTACAAAAATTATGATATCTGTCCATGTATGCTTCACTTTCTTTTGATTAATTTCTTTTTTATTGCATAAAAAATCGGCATTCATCATTATCTCCTTTTGAATAATTCAACTTAATCTTCTTTTGTTGATTCCCAATTGTATAAAAAATATAGGGAACCCACTCATTTGATTTTAAATACATTATTTCGTTCTTATTCAAGGTTATAGTAAATGTTCTACTGCTTACCATCTGAGGACTAAGATTAATTACTGTAATTACATCGTGTGCATTCTTATCAGACAAATAAAAACATTTCGATTTTTCTTTTCCTTTCATAAAATAAAAAGATACTTTTCGAAGTGGTATATTCATTTGTTTACTATTATAAAAATCAATAACAATTTCAATTTTTCCACCTGATAGACTTTTCGAACTAAAATCACTAAACAGTATAGATGTTCCTTCACAGTTTTTCTCTTCGCCCCATTTTTCAACTTTATTAATATAAAAATGAATTCTTCCCGTATGTTGTATTACAACAGTAATCAATGCCCCACATACCGTACCTAAAATTGTACAAATCAAATTTTGTACCCATGCATATTTATCCGATGTATTGCTAATAAGTAAATTTAATTTTTCTAAAAATTGAACATCAAAGGTATTCATTTCTTCCCCTTCCCTTTCATCCCCGCGACAAGGGGCATGGTGAGTTCCTGATACTTCTGGAAGAGGAACGACACACGCGCTGCGTCGCTGTCGAATGATTTGCCGTATGCTTTTTCTACGAGGCGATCGAGTTTCTGATGGGCTTTGAGAAGGTCGGCGGGCATGGTGTCGGGGTCGTATAAATCTGCGAGGGAGCTGTCGGGATAGTTGGCGCGGGCATCGAGCACTGTCTGGGCGGCGACTTCTATGTCGGCTTTCTGTTTGTCG
>JGI20225J20221_1001982_pt1 | contig 17369 bp, 11 predicted proteins | sample BioMet4_FD_20221 | JGI IMG/M metagenome (IMG submission 20221) | reverse complement strand
ACCCACCCCATGCAGACGCGCCTGCGGCTATTCCTCGACTGGGGCATCACCTTTGATAATGTGTACGAGGTTCCGGAGAAGGCGGAGCGCAAGGTGGCCTACGCTGACAAGGACGAACTGGAGCGGCGAATCTTGACGCGCTACCATTCTGACAAAGCCGTTGAGAATGTGCCTGTCTCCGACAAGCGCACGCAGGCCAGCATGAGCCAGCAGCAGTCCAACTACAGCCTGCGGGATTCCAAAGCGCGTCAGAGGCAGAAATCACAGTCGCAAGAGGATAAGGTATGAGTTATTTCGGAACCATTTACGCTGAGGACATCCCGCACCGCGCGAAGGCGGTCTACATGTACCTGAAAGACCGAGCTAACCGGAGCGGCACCTGCTGGCCCGGTATCAACACCATCGCCAAAGACCTGCATCTCTCTCGCAGCACGGTCAAGCGGGCGCTGGGCGATCTCACCAGGCGCGGCTTCATAAAAAAGGAGCCGTGCTACCGTGAGAACGGCAGCAACAGCTCCAATTTGTATTCAGTACAAAAGATCAAGCCGTAAAACAGTGTAAAAACATGTCCTTCCGCCAGGGGGCCTTTATCGCCATTCTCTGGACCGAGGAGGGGTTCACGATGGTCCCCCTTGAAGGACCAACCTGAAGGAAAATATTATAGGCAGAGATAAAAATAAAACGTACCTCAATTGTAAATTGAAATGCAACCCATCCGATTCCAGATTGAACAATTATTCAAAAATAAAATATCTAAGCCAAGTGGTTGCACCTTGACTTACAAAAAGATTGGTACTATGCTAGTCTTTTTTGTTTTCTTACCTTTTAAAATCGTATATCCTAGAAAGGTTGGCGGCAGAACGAGAGGATATATGTCTAAATTTTTCACTTACGAAGAAAGACTTGAGCTACAGAGGTTTCTAAAGGAGAGCCTTTCCTTTAAAGAAATCAGCCGCAGGTTGGATAAAAATTCAACCACCATTTCCAGAGAGGTTCGAAAGCACAGTTCGGAAGTTGCCACGGGATATCCGGGTTATCCTTACAACGCCTGTAAAAATCGATTCAACTGCCGGAAAAAGGACGTGTGCGGCAAAGAATGTACAAGGAAGGCAACGCTCTATTGCAAGCTTTGCTCTTCTTGTAATGAGAATTGTCCCGATTTCATTCTGGAAATCTGTACTGCAAGATTCCGGGTCCCTTACGTCTGTAATGGCTGTGAGACCATTGGCAAATGCAGTCTCTTAAAAAATATCTACGATGCAGAACATGCCCACATAAAGTCTCATGAAGCCATATCACAGGCAAGAAGCGGATTGTGTGTATCGGAAAGTGAAGTTGCCAGGCTCAATAAAATCATTTCACCGTTAGTTCAGAATGGACAGTCCGTTCATCAAATCTATGTGAACAACGAAGATGATCTGATGTGCAGCGAGAAAACAATATATAACTACATTGATGCCTGCCTTTTTGAAGTCAGAAACATTGATCTGCCGAGAAAAGTCAAATTCCGTGAACGTTATAAAAAGCCGGAATTCAAGGTCGATAAAGGCTGTCGTATTGGCCGTAATTATGAAGCATTTAATGCATTCCTTGATAAGAATCCGGATACCGCTGTGGTACAGATGGATTCTGTGATTGGAAGTAAAGGCGGAAAATGTCTGTTGACCATTCACTTCGTTGACAGTAGCCTGATGTTGGCATATCTTCGGGATGCAAATACTTCAAAATCAGTTACAGAGACTTTTGAAACACTTTATGGAGTTCTTGGTGAAGAGCTTTTCAAAGAACTATTTCCAGTAATCCTTACTGATAACGGAAGTGAGTTCTCCAACCCTAAAGCGATTGAATACGGTGCTGAGAAGTTCACAGGACATCACACGAATGTATTTTACTGCGATGCTGGCAGTCCGTATCAAAAGGGAGCCATAGAAGTCAACCATGAACTGATTCGTAGAGTGCTTCCAAAAGGAAGAACCTTCAATGACCTGACGCAGGAAGACATCAGCTTAATGATGAACCATATCAATTCATACAAAAGAAAAAAACTGAACAATCGCAGCCCATACGAAACGTTCAGCTTTTACCATGGAGAAGAGGTTTTACATAAACTTGGATGCTTACCGGTTACAGCCGGAGACATCATGTTAAAACCAGTTCTTCTCAAAAAATAATATAAAACAGTGCCGCTGGCAAGCCATGCTCATCCTGAAAAACAGGGGTGGATTCTCCGATTACAAAAAAATCGAGAGGGAGTCGACCTCCATTTGGCATACTGTTTTCTATTATCATACTTGAATAAAAGCTGAAAATCAAACTGCATTTGGGTTACAAAAGCTGCATCTCGCTTACAAAACTGGCTTTTTGATTACAAAAACTGCGTTTCGTTTACAAACATCTACTTGTCGGTTACAAACATTGCATTTCGGTTTACAAAGTGGCATCTCATTTTACTATTGAATAAAAATAAAACGTAACGGAATTATAAGAACAATAAGCACAGTTCTGTTTGCATATCTGCTCTAAGAACTTGAAGAAAACTGTTTCATTTTCGAAGCTATACTGGTATAATTGAAAGCAAGAGTTTTGTCCTTGTTCATGCATAAAATAAGGAGAGTGCAATCATGGATGTCTGTTACAACAAGCTGTTTAAACTCCTAATTGATAAAAGTATGAAAAAGACAGAGCTTGGCAAAGCGGTGGGCATTAGCCAGGGAACCCTTGCAAAGCTCTCAAAGAATGAAACAGTGTCCATGGATGTCATCATCAGGATCTGCAGGACTTTAAACTGCACGGTAGATGATATCATGGATATTGTCCCAAGTCCGGAAAATTGGACAAGTCCAGATCTATAATCGGAAAAGGAAAGGTGTAGATACCCGCAATGGAGAGAAAAGAATATAGCGCAGGTGCCGTCAAGCTTTCCTTTTGGTTTATGGAGTTTCGCAAGGCTGTTAGCATGCTCCGCGAGGGAAAGACCTCTGATGACATTAAGGCAATCAATAAGCAGCAAAATATTTTTGGCGCGCCGACAGCAGAACGCGCCGAAAAGATCTGCAACACCGTTATAGCCAGAATCAACTGTCTGGACAAATCCTTTTACCCTGTGTTTCTGGAAAGCGATATCGCCACGCAGAAGCTCTTTGCCCTTGCCGCAGACATGGCAAATGATACGCTGTTTTTTGATTTTGTGTATGAGGTTATCCGGGAAAAGATGATCGTCGGCAGCAATGAATTTGCAGACAGTGACGTGCGGATCTTCTTTAAGAACAAACAGGTACAGGATGAGAAAGTAGCGGGCTGGACAGATGTCACCATAAAACGCCTTGGCGGCAGCTACAAGACGATGCTGTTTGAAGCCGGTATGACCGATCACGGAAAGGTCACCCGCAAAATTGTCCGCCCGATCCTTGACCCGGCATTCTCACATTGGATGGATGATCATGATTTGCAGCATGTTCAAAAGGCATTGGCGGGGGTGAGATAATGGCAAGCTTGGAAGAAAGATTAGACCAATTGGAGGCGGCTATCAGGAAGCCATCCTTCCGGCAAAACAAGGGCAAGGCCAATGAAGTGAATTACTGGGTTTTCGATTATGCTCCCGAGAAAGAACTGGACGTCCGGGAGAGAATAGCCTACCTGAAAAGTAAAAATACAAAAGGGACAGATGGCTTTGAGCTGGTAGTATTTGACTTATACGACATCATCACGGATCATCTGGAAAGCAAAAACTTTGTCTCGAAATGTGAAAGCTTCGAGGAGAAAAAGGGCATTGCTTATGTGGCTACAACTGTTCAGCGAACACTCAAAATCACTNACAAAGATAATTTGATTGTGAAATACATCATTGAACACACTACGGAAAACGCGGTCGTTTTTCTGACTGGCATCGGAAAGTGCTACCCGCTTCTGCAGTCTCCCGAGGTGTTCAACAAGGTACTTTATAATATGCCGCAGGAATTTGCGGATGTACCGATGGTTCTCTTTTACCCCGGCACCTACACTGAGCAAGAGCTGATCGTGTTTAATGAGCTGAAAGAAGATAACTACTATCGCGCATTCCGAATCGTGCGCTAAGGAGGACGCTGTAATGTTAATCAAGGACATGTTTCAAAAGCCGATTGACCGTGAGATTCAGGGGGTCATTATCGTCGGACAGGATGAAAACGCCAATGTCCAGCAAGAGCTGGAAGAGTACGTCGTGACCAAAGAGCTGCAAAAGCATTTTGCGGATTTCTTTGCCGCCTATAAAAAGGGGATCGTGGGAACAACGCCGAAAATGGGCGTTTGGATTTCCGGCTTCTTTGGAAGCGGTAAATCTCACTTCCTGAAAATATTGTCCTATCTTCTGGAGAACCGTGAGGTGGGCGGCAAGCGCGCTCTTGATTATTTTGTGGACGACAAGAAGATCGTAGACCAGATGGTATTAGCGGATATGAAGCTGGCTGCCGATACCCCGACGGATGTTGTCCTGTTTAACATTGACTCCAAGAGCGATTCCAACGGAAAACAGAGCAAGGACGCGATCGTCAATGTATTCCTGAAGGTATTCAATGAGATGCAGGGATTTTTCGGGGCTATGCCGTTCCTTGCGGATCTGGAGCGCCGCTTGACAGAAGACGGACGGTTTGACGAGTTCAAGGACAAGTTTGTCTCTGAGTACGGAGAATCCTGGGTGGATTCTCGTCAGGACTTCGATTTCATTCAGGACACCATCGTGGATGTCCTCACCGCCATGAATTTTATGAGTGAACAGGCCGCCAGAAACTGGTGTGAGAAAGCGGCTGAGCCTTATCGAATCAGTATCGAAGAATTTGCCAAGCGTGTGAAAGCCTATATTGATCGCAAGGGCGGCAACCGCCATGTGGCGTTTCTTGTAGATGAGGTCGGCCAATACATTGGTGACGATTCCAAGCTGATGCTGAATATGCAGACCGTGACCGAGGAATTGGGCAAGGAGTGTAGCGGCAAGGTCTGGGTGATCGTAACCAGCCAGCAGGATATCGACTCTGTGACCAAGGTCAAGGGCAACGATTTCTAAAAAATTCAGGGTCGCTTCGATACCCGTCTGTCGCTGTCCTCCGCCAACGTGGACGCGGTCATCAAAAAGCGTATTCTGGAGAAGAACGAGACAGCCGCGCAGATGCTGCGCCTGCTCTATGGACAGAAAGCAACCATCATCAAAAACCTGATCGTGTTCAACGACGGAGTTGAGAAAAAGCTCTATGCCGATGAAACGGACTTTTCCTGCGTGTATCCTTTTGTCCCCTATCAGTTTAATCTGATGGCGAGCGTGTTGACATCCATCCGCACCCACGGCGCGTCGGGCAAGCATCTTTCCGAGGGCGAGCGCTCCATGCTGGCCATGTTCAAAGAATCAGCCATGGAGTATATGGATCACAGCGAGGGCACAATTATCCCGTTCCACGCTTTCTACGATGCGCTGGAGAACTTCCTGGACCACAGTCACCGCGGCGTAATTATCAAAGCTTATGAAAATAGCTTCATCAATCCGGAAGGCATAGACAGTGATGTGTTTGCCATCAATGTGCTCAAGACCCTGTTCATGATCAAATATGTGCAGGACATCACGGCCAACATTGACAACATCACCAGCCTGATGATCTCCAATATCAACGATGACCGCATCGAACTGAAGGCTCGGGTTGAAGAAGCGCTTAAGGTTTTGATGCGCCAGATGCTGGTGCAGAAAAACGGCGAGATCTATGTATTCCTGACCGATGAAGAGCAGGAGATCAATCGTGAAATCGAAGGCCAGAATGTGGAGATGGCCGAGGTCATCAACAAGGTTTCCGAGATGATCTTTGAGGATATCTTCCCCGATAAAAAATACCGCTGCCCTGCTTTCAATGGCCGGTATTCCTTTTCGTTCAATCAGACGGTGGACGACCGCCCGTACAAGGCCAATCAGACCTACGATGTGGGCGTCCGCATTTTGACTCCGGCCTCCGAGTACGGCAATGACGAAACCACACTGCGCATGATGTCCGGTCAGGGCAAGGAAGTGCTTGTAGTGCTGCCGGATGACCGCGCTTTTATGGATGAGATCCAGACATACCTGAAAATTGAAAAGTTTTTGCGGTTGAATACTTCCTCTGCGCTGAGTAAATATGAGGCCATTAAAGAAGCCAAACGTCTGGAAATGCGGGAGCGCAACAGCAGCGCCCGCCTGTTCCTCAATGAGTCTCTGAAAGCGGCTGCGATCTATGTCAACGGTGACAAGGCGCAGATCGGAGCAAAAGAGGTCTCCACTCGCATCAATGAGGCCATCGGTCGTCTGGTCACCACCGTGTACCACAAGCTTTCTTACATAGATGCAGCCATGGGCGAGGACGATATTCGGAAGATGCTGCGCGTCTCCAACCAAATGACCCTAAATGTGGAAGGTGAAAAAGAGACGAATGTACACGCGCTGGACGATGTGCTCCAGTTTATCGCCGGAAATACCCGTATGCACATGAAAACCTCCATGAAAACCATCAAAGATCGCTTCATGAAAGCGCCTTACGGGTTTGTGGAGGACGATGTAGAATGGCTTGTCGCCAGACTGTTCAAGCGCGGCGACCTGTCCTTTACCGTAAATGGCGCCAGCGTGACCATGCTGAACAAATCGGAGGAAGAGCTTGTCGCGCTGATCACCAAGAAAGCCAACGTGGAAAAGCTGCTGATGGAGCAGCGCGTCCGCGTCTCGGATAAAGACAAAAAGATCGTCCGCGACATCATGAAGGAGCTGTTCCACTCTTCTACGGTCAGTGAAGACGAAGATTCCGTGATGAAGACCTTCCAGACCTACTGCCAGCATATGATCACCGACCTGCAAATTCTGGAGACCCGCTATGAAGAAAAGCGTTATCCTGGCAAAAAGGCTGTTGCGGACGGCAAGAAGCTCTTGCAGGCAGTGATGCAGCAGACAACTCCGCTGGAGTTCTTCCAAACGGTTGCCAAAATGAGCGACGATCTGATTGACTTCGCCTATGACTATGAACCAATCAAGGCGTTCTTCGGCGGTGAGCAGAAAACCATCTTTGAGCGCGCGCTGGATATGCTGGCAATCTATGATGACAGCAAAACCTATATCGTGGATGCCGATTTGGAGTCCGTAGTGGCGCAGATGCACGCCATCACAAGTAAGACAGAACCATACAAGGACATTCCGAAACTGCCGGAGCTGCGAGAACTGTTCATGAAGGCCTACATGAAAGTATTGCAGGTGCAGGAGGCCCCTGTTTATGCTGCCATAGACGAGGCAAGAGGCCGTACCCTGGAGGTTTTGAAAGAGAAGCCCTATGCCGATGATAAAAGCGACAAATATCTTGCCATGTTTGCGGAAATCAAGGAGGAGGCCTCCCACTGCAACAATGTCTCCCGTCTGAGAGGCTACGCTGACCGGGCAGAGGCGTTGAAGCTCCGCCTGCTCAATGAAATGGATCAGCTGGATGCACAGCTTGCCCAAAAAGCCGCTGAAGAAGAAGCGCGCAAGCGGAGAGAAGCCAATTCCAAGGGCGAAACGACTCCCGATCCCGCTGAGCCTGTCCGGCCCCAGCCCCGGCAAAAGAAGAAAAAGAACGTGGGAATCAAGGCCGTGGCNNTGACGTCCTCGTGGCGGATCGAGAGTGAGGCGGACATTGATGCCGTGCTGGAAACCCTGCGCCGGAACCTGAAAGCGCAGCTGGAGGAAGATACGATCGTCAACGTGGAATTCTAATTTTCCTGATCGGAGGTGTAGCTTATGTTTGAAAGCATCCTCGAAGAACTGGAACGCATGAACGGAAAAATGGAATATCGTATGGATGTATTGCCTGATGCTGCGGGATATTACGATAAGGAGTGTCCTAATGAAGACTGCCTATCAAAGTTCAAGGTAAATGCAGAAGATTGGCGAAACTTGTTTTCTGATGAAGCAGTATACTGCCCGTTTTGTGGACACTTTGCGCCAGCAAGGTCTTGGCGGACAACAGAGCAAATTGAGCAGGCGAAGGAACAGGCATTCCAACAAGTGAAGGCAAGAATCGGACAAGCGTTAGATAGAGATTGCAGGGAGTTCAACAGGCACCAAAGAAAAGGCTTTATTACGATGTCGATGAAGTTCTCTGGCACTACTTATGCGCCCAATTTGCCCGCGGCGGCATTAGAAGAAATGGAGCAAAGAATCACTTGTGAGAATTGTGGCGCAAGATATGCAGTTATAGGATCAGCGTTTTATTGTCCCTGCTGTGGCCATAATTCCGCGAAGCAGACCTTTTTCAATACCATAGAAAAAGTAAAAGCCAAGATCAACAATTTGGAACGAGTTCGTTTATCAATTTCTCAGTTTAGCAAGGACGAGGCAGCAAGAACATGTAACTCTCTTATTGAAACATCTGTCCCCGATTTAGTAGTGGCCTTACAACGTTTGTGTGAATGTGTCTATCCACAACTTCCAAACGCTGTAAAGACGAAGAAAAATGTATTCCAGAGGTTTGACGATGGCAATAAATTGTGGCATGACGCAACAGGCCAAGGATATAGCGATTGGATTACGGATGAAGAATACGCTCTATTGAAGAAATGCTTTCAACGAAGACATGTTCTCCAGCACAAAGATGGAATTGTAGATCAGGAATACATAGACAAGAGCGGAGATACCTCATACTTGGTCGGGCAGCATTTAATCATCAACAAAGCGGAAATTATAGTTTATGCTGACATTGTCGTGAAAATTGGCCAGCAAGTAATCGACTTACTTCCTCACAAGACAGAACCGGAGGCGCATGATGAACAAGACAGCGATTAAAAACTTCGCTATTTGGGCGCGGAATAAGCTGATTGCGGATATCAGCTACAAGGCCGGACTGATGGGCATTACGGAAGATGGCGTCAAGTCCGCCCTGCCCCAGTCTACCAAGGATGTGGAGTTCTACGACATCGGCACCAAGGAGCCGTACTCCATCACCGGCAAGGCAATAGCCCAACGCAGGAAGCTGGCGGAGCTGATCGGGCAGAAAGAAAAAGCATCTGATTATCAGACCGCCTATCGCGAGGTCATTGAGGAAGCGGCGTACACCTGGTTCAACCGCCTGATTGCCATCCGGTTTATGGAGGTCAACGACTATCTGCCCTCACGCATCCGGGTGCTGTCCAGCGAGAGCGGCACGAAGCTGGAGCCGGATCTGGTCACCACGCCCTTTGATGCCGAGTTGGGACTGAGCGATTATGAACAGTCCGAGGTTCTCCGCCTTAAGAAAGAGAACAAGGTGGATGAGCTGTTTCAAATGCTGTTTATCCGCCAGTGCAACGAGCTGAATCAAATCTTGCCCAAGCTGTTTGAGCGGACCGCGGACTACACCGAACTGCTGCTGAACGTGTCCGTTACAGATCAGGACGGCGTAGTGTACCGTCTGGTGCATGACATCCCGGAGGACGATTTTAACATCAGCAAGACCGACGAAGGTGGCAAGCCCACCGGTCAGGTGGAGATCATCGGCTGGCTGTATCAGTATTACAACACGGAACCCAAGGACGAAGCCTTTGCGCTGCTGAAAAAGAACGTGAAGATCACCAAAGAGCGCATCCCGGCAGCGACCCAGCTCTTTACGCCGGACTGGATCGTGCGCTACATGGTAGAGAACAGCCTTGGTCGCCTGTGGCTGGAAGGGCATCCAAACGATGACCTGAAAGCCGGCTGGAAATACTATCTGGACGAATCCCAACAGGAAGCGGACGTGGAAACTCAGCTTGCGAAAATCTGGGAGGAGTACAAGACTATCCGCCCAGAGGACATTAAAGTGATCGACCCCTGCATGGGCAGCGGGCACATTTTGGTGTACGCCTTTGACGTGCTGATGCAGATTTACGAGAGTGCGGGATATACCCAACGGGATGCGGCAAAGAGCATTCTGGAGCATAACCTCTACGGTCTGGACATTGATGACCGGGCGTTTCAGCTGGCCTATTTTGCAGTGATGATGAAGGCGCGACAGTATAACCGCCGGATTCTGAACGGGGAGACGGACTGCCATGTGTATGCCATTCAGGAGAGCAATACCGTCAGACGCGCGCAGCTAAAATACTTCGGCGCGGATATCAATGACTTGGAGCGCAACAACGCCATGAACCAGATCACCGGCCTGCTGGACACCCTGACGGACGCCAAGGAATACGGCTCCATTTTAAATGTGGAGCCTTGTAACTGGGACTTATTGCGTCGGTTTGCCAGCAAAACCGGTGAGAATGCGCAAATGTCCATGGACTCTATGGGCTTGGAGGAAACCAAAGCGCAGCTGCAAACGCTGATCAACATTGGCGAAGTCATGGCGCAGAAATATCATGTAACCTGTACTAATCCACCTTATATGAGTTCAGGAAATATGGACGACCGACTTCTTAGAATGATAAAGCAAAAGTATCCCTCAGCTAAAAATGATACTTACTCGGCATTCATACTTAGATGCAAAGAAATGACGAAAGCTTCATACTATTACGCAATGATAACAATGCAGGGCTGGATGTTTACGCAACGATTTGAAGACCTGAGGGGCATCTTGTTAAAGGATTCTCTTTGCACTATGCTTCATGTTGGATATAACAGTTTCCCTGAATTGAATTCAAAAATTGCACAAGCGACCACTTTTGTCTTTAATCAGGCACTTATATATGGATATAAAGCAAAGTATTTTGACTTGACCAATCAAATACCGCAAAATGCAAATAAACAAGAAGTGTTTGAAAAAAAGCTATCAGAAAATAAGTATATCTCAATTAGCAATGACAAGTTTAAAAAACTACCGGGTTATCAATTTGCATATTGGGTATCTGAAAACCTTCTAATGGATTTCTGTAATGGCAAACGGTTGGGTGACCTTGCGGCTCCAAGGCAAGGTCTTGCAACAGGAGACAACGACTCATTTTTAAGGATCTGGTTTGAAGTTGCCAACCAAAAGATTGGTCTGGGATATACTTCAACACAAGTATTCCATGAGTCTGGAAACTTGTATGCTCCCTATAATAAAGGCGGAGAATACTGCAAGTGGTATGGTAATAGAGACCTAATAATAAAGTTTGATATGGCAAACTACTCCGTGCTGCAAAGTCAAGGAAACCATTTGCCTTCAAAGCAATACTATTTTTGCGAGTGTGGAACTTGGAGTGCATTGACGACAAGTGGCTTTTCATGTAGATATTGTGAAAATGGATTTGTGTTTGACACAAAGGGATCTTCATGTTTTTGCAATAGTCGAGATGAATTATTTTCTGCTATGGGCTTTTTGAATTCTTGTGTTGCAAACGAGATATTTAAAATGCTTTCGCCTACAGTTGATTATAATGCAGGAACAGTTGCAAATGTACCAATATTAAGGTCCGTAAATGAAACAGCTAATTCAGTTGTTAAAGCCTGCATAGCTTTGTCAAAAATGAATTGGGATTCTTATGAAACCTCATGGGATTTTGAGAGGCATCCTCTGATTCGCTCCCACACTACCGTGGCCGAAGCGTTTCTCGCATGGAATCAGGAATGCGCTGATCGTTTCAACACCCTCAAATCCAACGAAGAAGCCCTCAACCGTATTTTCATCGACGTTTACAGCTTGCAGGACGAGTTGACGCCGGAGGTGGCAGACAAGGACGTCACCATTCGCAAAGCCGATCTGGGACGCGACATCCGCAGCCTGCTCTCCTACGCCGTGGGCTGTATGTTCGGACGGTATTCCCTTGATGTGGACGGCCTTGCCTACGCCGGCGGAGATTGGGACGACTCCAAGTACAGTACCTTCATCCCCGATAAGGACAACATCCTGCCCATCACCGACGAGGAGTATTTTGAGGACGATATCGTCGGCCTGTTCTGCGCGTGGCTCAAAAAGGTCTACGGCACGGACACACTGGAAGAAAACCTCGACTTCATCGCCAAGGCGCTGGGCAGCAAGGGCAACACCAGCCGAGAGGTCATCCGCAACTATTTTCTCAACGACTTTTTCAAAGACCATTGCAGCACCTATTCCGTCACCGGCAGCGGCAAGCGCCCCATCTACTGGCTGTTTGACAGCGGCAAGCAAAACGGCTTCAAGGCGCTCATCTATATGCACCGCTACGACGAGAACACCATCGGCAACCTGCGCATTGACTACCTCCACCGCATGGAGCGGGTCTACGACAGCGAAATTGCCCGGATGCAGGACGTCATTGACAACAGCTCCGCCGCCCGTGAATTCACCGCCGCCACCAAGCGAAAGGAAAAGCTTCAAAAGCAGATCAAGGAGTGCAAGGACTACGACGAAAAGATTGCCCACCTTGCCCTCGCCCGGATTGCCATTGATCTGGACGACGGCGTAAAAGCCAACTTCCACAAGGTGCAGACGGTCGACGGCAAGTTTTATGAAGTGCTGGCAGATTCCAAGGCCATTATGGCAAAAGAATGATTTAATTTGAGGTGAATTATATGGGTTGGTATGAGGCAATAAAAGACGGGATTTCAGTCGCTCAAAAAGCAGACAATTTACCGTTAGTGAAAAATTTGATGGATGCACAGCAGCAAATTTTTGACTTAATAAGCGAAAATGAACGACTCAAAGAAAAAATTCGACAACTTGAAAAGGCTGAAGATATTTCTGCAAAAATTGAGAGGCACGAGGATGCCTATATTACACTGGCAGACGATCCCGAAAAAAGGATTTATTGTTCTTGTTGTTGGGATACAAAAGGAGTACTTGTTCAGGGGCAAAAAACATCTGAGGGGGAATATCACTGCCCTTCCTGCGGGAATAACGGTTTTTATGATAAAAAAGCTTACGACGATATACAGCAAAAGGCAATCGAGAGCATGGGACAAATGTATTCTCATGGTTCACGAAAGTATTGAAAGAAAAGACTCCAGCCAAAATAGAACAGGGTTGGTTGTAGATCAGAGGGAACAATTATGGCAGAACTAAACCTAAACCAAATCATCGACCGCCTGAACGCAGAGTTTACGGGTGACACCCGCAAGTTGGTCTTCTGGTACGACGATAACGCCGACTTTGCGGAGGACATCGACTCCGTGGATCTTACCAACGCCAAAATTTTGAAACTCCGGACCGACAATCAGTTTGCCACAAAATACTTTCTGGAGCGGCAGGACAAGACCACTAATTATTTGGTCTATGCTCCGTTCCCGAAGCCAGATGTGCGGGAAAACCATTTGGAGGACACCATGCTGTACTCCAAACGGTTCTTTGCCGACCGTGCCTCCCTGCTGTCCGTGGACTTGGGCATCTCCGAAAAGTACAAGCCTGTCATTGAAAAGCACATCAAGTTTTTTGCCAACAAAGAGCGCACCCAGCGTTTCTATGACTTGGAAATAGAAAACTTCAATGAGGACAATATTCTGATAGGCCTCATGAGCGCGGTATGCCGCACCAGAACCTGCTCTTTTGACGAGGTCGTACGTATCCTGCTCACAGACGATGGACTGGAAGAAAACAGGTTTATTGCGGAGTTCGAGAAATACGATCTGCTCCCCACCTTCTGGAAATTCTGCGAGCAGCAGTTTGGATACAGCGACAGCAAGCCGACTCTGGAGAAGCTGGTCGTGACCATGTTTGTCACCTATGCGGACAAGTATATTCAGAAGGAGTTGCCGAAGGGCTGGCAACCCTTTGTGTCCTATAAATCTGGCAATATGATTGCGTTTCTCGACAGTCTGATGAACAACGTGTTGTATCGGGGACGCTACGATGAGCTGTCGGCTCATGTGGCGGCGGGGTTGAATGTGACGACTGCTTTGGAGAGCTTTGCACCGGAAACCATGGTGGAGTGCGACTCCTTTGCCCAGATTGACTCTGTGATCCTGCACTGGCTGGCAGCGCGGCTTCTGGATGAGGATACCGGCGCTAAGCTGGGGAATCATCCGATTAGAGAAATCTGCGAGATGCGCCGCAAAATGCACTTCGGAAAAAAATTCGCGGCTGCATATGAGATGCTGAATAGCGCGTATGCGCTGATAAATGCGGTGCAATACAAGTGCCCGGACAGCTTCAAAGCCATCATCAAGCAGTACCAGACGGCGGACTATGAAATTGACGCCCAATACCGGCGCTTCTATTACTGCTACGATCAGTTGGAGAACACAGGTGATTTTGAGAAGCTGCGTGATCTGGTGGAGAACATTTATACCAACGAATATCTTGGCAAACAGCTTCCCGCGTGGAATGCGGCGCTGATGGAGGCAGATGCGCTGACGGTATTGCCCTTGCAACGGAACTTTTTCGCGCGGTATGTGAAGAGCAACAAGGATCGGACAGCGGTCATTATCTCCGACGCCATGCGCTATGAGGTTGGGCAACAGCTGCTAAATAAGCTGCTGGATGATCCCAAGTGTACTGCAAAGATGGAGTGTATGCTTAGCACACTTCCCTCTTATACCCGCCTCGGTATGGCGGCATTGCTGCCCCATAGTACATTGGAGCTGACTGACGATGACAAAGAACTTGTGGATGGCGTTTACTGTACGGATTTAAACACCCGTCAGTCTGTTTTACAGAAGGCTGTGCCTGAGAGCTGCTGTGTTCAGTTTAACACGGTTAAGAAAATGAATAAGGATAAAGTAGCCTTGCGGGAAGTGTTCACCGGTAAGCAAGTCGTTTATATGTACCATGATCAGATTGATGTGCACGGAGAGCACACTGAGGATGAGGTGTTTGACGCCTGTGAAAAGACGGTTTCCGATATTGCAGAAGTGATAAAGAACATAGCTCAGAATGGAAATACGCTCCACTTTATAGTGACCGCAGACCACGGCTTCATCTACAAGCGCGACAAGGTCACCGAAAGTGACAAAATCGGAGGCGTCAGCGGCAACAACAGTATTGTCAAACGCCGTTATATTGTATCCCATCAGCCAGTTCAGGAGGATGGTGTTTGCAGCCTCGGCTTGGGCTATCTGCTGGGAAATCAGGATGACAAGATCGTTTCCTTCCCATGCAGCACAAGCGTATTCAAAACACCGGGAAGCGGCGGGCAGAACTATGTACACGGCGGTTCTTCTCCGCAGGAAATGCTGATTCCCGTTTTGGATGTGAAGATGGAGAAGGGGCATATGGAGACCCGTACCGTACAAATTATGCTGGTCAGCCTCGTGCAGAAGATTACGAACCTGATCACAACGCTGGACTTCATCCAATCGGATGCTGTCAGTGATGTTGTAAAGGGCACGACGTTCCGTCTTTACTTCATTTCCGAGGACAATGAGAAAATTTCCAACGAGAATATCTATGTTGCAGACAAGCGCGACGCTGATGCGCAAAAGCGCATTTTCCGTATGCGATTCACCTTCAAGAACAAAAAGTATGACAAGGACAAGCCGTATTATCTGGTGGCCAGCGACGACGCCAGCGGCGTTGAGGTGTTCCGCCATGCCGTTGTAATGGATTTGCCATTTGCAAACGATTTTGGCTTTGGCCGATAAGCGGTTAGAGGAGTGATAAGAATGATTGACGAAAACCTTGACGTACTGGAAGAAATGCACCAAAAGCTGCGGGCGCATTTTGCTGGTAAAATCGTCCGAAAGGACTTGACCAAGAAAATTAAAGAAGGCGCAAATGTTCCGGTTTATGTGCTGGAGTATCTGTTGGGCATGTACTGCTCTTCACAGGACGAGGAGGAGATTTCTGCTGGCGTCGAAAACGTCAAGAAAATTCTTGCCGACAACTTTGTCCGCCCCGATGAAGCGCAAAAAATTCTGTCCATACTGCGGCAGCGCGGCAGCTATACCGTCATCGATAAAATCACTGTAAACCTAAATATCAGAGAAGATTGCTATCAAGCCGAGTTTTCTAATCTCGGCTTAAAGGCGATTCCCATCAGCGAGGAATATCCCACCCAGTATGACCGCCTGCTTTGCGGCGGCATCTGGTGTATCGTCCAGCTGGACTATGAGTACATAGAAGAAGATAAGAAAAACGGCACTCCAATCAGTATACGAAAGCTGGACCCGATCCAGATGCCCCATGTTGATATTGACGAGCTGAAAGACGGCCGCAAAGCCTTCACGCAGGAAGAATGGATGGATCTCATGCTCCGCTCGATCGGTATGGAGCCTTCCACTTTGGAGCCAAGGGTCAAGTGGCTGCTGATCGCTCGCATGCTGCCGCTGGTAGAAAACAATTTTAACCTCTGCGAGCTTGGTCCCAGAAGCACCGGCAAATCCCATCTTTACAAAGAAATCTCGCCAAACTCCATTCTGGTTTCCGGCGGGCAGACTACCGTGGCAAATTTATTCTATAACATGGGACGCAAATCCATCGGACTTGTCGGACTCTGGGATTGCGTGGCCTTTGATGAAGTGGCCGGTATCAACTTCAAGGATAAAGACGGTATCCAGATCATGAAGGACTATATGGCCTCTGGTTCCTTTGCGCGCGGCAAGGAGGAAAAGGCCGCCTCAGCCTCCATGGTGTTCGTGGGAAATATCAATCAGAGCGTGGATGTGATGCTGAAAACATCCAGCTTGTTTGACCCCTTTCCGCCTGAAATGGGAACCGACACCGCGTTTTTGGATCGTATCCATTGTTACCTGCCGGGCTGGGAAGTGCCAAAGTTCCGTCCAGAGCATTTTACAAATGATTATGGCTTTATTACGGATTATCTTGCAGGTTTTGTACGTGAATTGCGAAAGGAACAGTATGGCGACGCAATAGATAAGTACTTCCGTCTGGGAAAAAACCTGAATCAGCGGGATACCATTGCCGTCCGCAAAATGGTCGGCGGCTTTATCAAGCTGCTTTATCCGGATGGCATTTACACGAAGGAACAGCTGGAAGAAATCCTGATAATTTCGGGAATTTCCACGAAGGAGCAAGGTGGGAGGAATCTCTTATTTATTTCTCTTGGAAATGGCGTCGCCCGTGCTTAAGGAACAAGCTAAAGAGCTTGGAGGTTATTGGAGTTCTATTGATGTGAATTTTTCCTTATATCGAATATGGAAGACATGTTAGAGCTATTACGGGTAATCTGTACCGGAACAGGGTGGCGGGTAAGCTGATCCCGGTGGAAGGCATTGCAATCCGGGTTCAGTATATACAGTTGCCACACGGCAAGTCAGAAATGATAGGTGTATTCCGGACTGGGAATCTCAGATGCTGCCGGGTAATGGCAAGTTTGAACGTACAGGTTTGGGAACTGACATGAGAATGCAAAGAAGCTGTAGACACTGCTTATAACTAATTGTAAGGCAAAATGGCAAATAAATCAGGTGGTTCTACAGCACAACGGATATGATTACATCAATCAATTATCAGGATCTGCACGGCCTTGGGCATGACCAAGAGCCCTGGCTCTTCCCTACCGTGATTGCTTTGTGCTCTTATAGCCTGAAAGAAACCTACACAGAGTTCATTGGT
>JGI20225J20221_1000638_pt3 | contig 17375 bp, 24 predicted proteins | sample BioMet4_FD_20221 | JGI IMG/M metagenome (IMG submission 20221) | reverse complement strand
CGGTCCCGATCCCCGGCCGCAGCCGCCGCTCCCGCCGGCCGGCCGCGCCTTTTCCCGCGCGGTGACCGGCTCCTTTCAGCAGATTCTCAACATCTGCGCCTTTGTCATCTTCTTTTCGGTCGCCATCCGCCTGCTCTGCGTCACCGGCATCCTGCCCGGCGCCGCCCGGGCGCTGGCCGCGCTCGCCGGCCTGGACCGCGTCTTTGTCGAAAAGCTGCTGTCCGGGCTGATCGAGGTCACCTCCGGCGTCTACGGCCTGAGCGGCACCGCCGTCAGCCTGCCGGCGCGGCTGGCGGCCGCCGCCTTCATGCTCGGCTGGGCCGGCCTCTCCGTCCACTGCCAGGTGCTGAACTTCATCGGCGAAAGCGGCCTGTCCTGCCGCCCCTATGTGGTCGGCAAGATCCTCCACAGCTGGCTCGCCGCCCTCTATACCTGGCTCGGCGCCCGGCTGCTCCCCTTCGACGCCCGGACGGGGCCGGCGCTTCAGCGCCAGCTGCTCGCCCTGACCTCCCGCGGCGCCGGGCGCTGCTTCCGCGAGGCGCTGCTGTCCGCGCTGAGCGTCTGGCTCGTCCTGGCGGGCCTGGGGCTGGTTTTCACTTGTCAAACGCGCAGAAACTGGTATAATAACAGAAAAAGGGGGCGGATTCGATGATCTGCGACAAGGAAGTCCGGCGCATCTGCGCCTTTTGCCTGCACGGGAAGGATTTCGGGGCGGACGGCGTGCTGTGCGACCGGCGCGGACCGATGCGCGCCGAGGACCGCTGCCGCCGCTTCGTCTACGACCCGCTGCGGCGCAAGCCGGCCGCCGGCGCCGAGCTGCGCCGTCCGAGCGCCGACGCCTTCAAGCTGTAAAGGAGATTTCCCATGAAGCTGACACCGCAAACGGCCGTCCTGCGCGACGGCCGCGCCTGTCTGCTCCGCAGTCCGGACGCGGAGGACTGGGAGACAATGATCGATCTGCTCCGCGTGACTGCGGCCGAGACGCCCTATCTGATCCGCTATCCCGAGGAGATCGACATGGTGCCTGAGCAGGAGCAGGCCTATCTGCGCGCGCAGGCCGAGAGCCCGCGCAGCATCATGATCTGCGCCTTTGACGGCGCCCGCGCCCTCGGCTCGTGCGGGATCAACCCCGTCGGCGAACGGATCAAGCTGCGCCACCGCTGCAGCATCGGCATCGCCCTGCGGCGGGAATGCTGGGGCGCCGGGCTGGGCGGACAGCTGTTCCGCATCGGGCTGGAGCAGGCCCGGGCGCTGGGCTTTGAACAGATCGAGCTGGGCGTCTTCGAGCCCAACGAGCGCGCCATCGCGCTCTACAAGAAATGCGGCTTTGAGGTCTGGGGCGCCACGCCGCGCGCGGCCAGGCTCAAGGGCGGGAGCTATCTGACCGAGCTGACCATGGGAAAGCTGCTGTGACGACGACGCTCTACCTGATCCGCCACGCGGAGCCGGACCGGCAGAATCACGACGATCTCACCCGCGCGCTGACGGAAAAGGGCCGGCGCGACACGGCGCTGGTGACCGCCTGCCTGACCGGCAAGCGGATCGCGGCGGTCTATTCCAGCCCCTACCGGCGCGCGCTCGACACCGTCCGTCCCTTTGCGGAGCAGGCGGGCCTGACGATCCGCGTCGACGCGGACCTGCGCGAGCGGGCCGTCGGCGGCTGGATCGAGGACTTCTGGAGCTTTGCCGCCCGCCAGTGGGCCGATTTCGATTTTGCGCTCCCGGACGGCGAATCACTGCGGCAGGTGCAGGCGCGCTGCCTGCGGGCCCTCTCCCGCATCCTGGCCGACTGCCCGGGGCAGGCTGCCGCCGCCGGCGGACACGGCACGGCGATCTGCGCGCTGCTCAACGCGCTTGACCCCAGCTTCGGATTCCCGCAATTCCGCGACATGGTCGACCGCATGCCGTGGGCCGTCTGTCTGCGGTTCGACGGGCCGCGCTGCACGGAAATCGAAGAAACGGATCTGTTTTCAGGCGCCGTGACACGGCGCCTGCCGGAAAGGAGCCGCCATGAACTACTGTGAACGATGCCGTCTTGCATTTCCGGAGGATCGCTGCCCCAATTGCGGCGAAACGCATCTCCGGCCCGTCCGCGCGGACGATCCCGTCTTCCTGATTGAAAAGGACGCCCTGTGGAGCGGGCTGGTCCGCGATCTGCTGCAGCAGCACGGCGTCCCGTTCCTCGACAACAGCAACATCGGGGCGGGGCTGTCCAGCAGAATCGGCTCTCTCAACGAGTTTTTCCTGTTCTATGTCCCCTATGCCGCGCTCGAGGATGCGCGCGCGCTGATGGCGGAGGTCTTTCCGCCGGAAAGCGCCGAATAGCCGGACGCGCGCCGCAGCCGGAGTTTTGGGGCCGGCTTGTGAAATGTGCGCTTTTCCGCCCGGGTCCCGCCTGCGCGCGGCTCCCCCGTCCTTCCGCAGAGGGGCGGCGGGTCTGCCGGTCCGATCAAACTGCAAACAAAAAGAAGTCCGCCGCGGCAGACTTCTTTTTTCGGCAGACGGAAGCCGGCCCTAAACGGGCCGGCTTCCGGTATGATCTCAGGGTGTGGCCGGCGTGGTCGGCGTCGTCGGCGTTTCCGGCGTGGTCGGCGTCTCCGGTGTGGTCGGCGTCTCCGGCGTGGTCGGGGTCTCCGGTGTGGTCGGCGTCTCCGGCGTGGTCGGGGTCTCCGGTGTGGTCGGCGTCTCCGGCGTGGTCGGGGTCTCCGGTGTGGTCGGCGTCTCCGGCGTGGTCGGCGTCTCCGGCGTCGTCGGCGTCTCCGGCACGGCGTTGGCGTCGTTCTGCGCGTTGTGCTCGGTGCAGGTCTGCATCGTCGAGGTGCCGGGCTTGTGGAGCCCCTGCGCCGTCTCCTCCGCCGTCAGGTCATAGGGCAGGCAGTAGATCTGATCGGCGATGGCGATGTTGGCCGAGGGATAGGCGCGGTGCAGGCTGAGCGCCCCGACCGTCTTGATCTGATCGACCGGGCAGTACGGCGTCGCCAGCAGGCCGGTCACGCCGCAGATGTCGCAGGAGACATGAAGGTCACAGGTCTTTTTCGGCACGTCCTCCTTGTAGAGCGAGGCGGTGGCCACGCGGCTGCCGCGGGTGTCCTTGGCGCACCATTCGCCCGCCAGCAGGCCGCTGTCCATGCAGTACTGCACCGAGACCAGATCGTCGGGATGATCGAAGGTCTTGGATTCCTTGCCCTCCAGCGCGCGGCTCATCACCTCGCGCCAGAGATAGAGGGCCGGGTTGGTGGAGAACTTCTGCAGGCTCTGCGGGGTGTCGTAGCCGAACCACACCGCGCCGACATAATACGGCGTGATGCCGCAGAACCAGCGGTCGTTGTCGGCGCTCGTCGTGCCGGTCTTGCCGCCGACGTCAAAGCCGCTGATCGCGGCGCGCTTGCCGGTGCCGTTCTTGACGACGCCGGTCAGCAGCTGCAGCATGTACTCGCGCGTGCGCTGCTCCATGGCGGTCGTCGTCACCGGCTCGTTGTCCAGCAGCAGGTTGCCGTTGGAATCATAAACAGCCGTATAGAGGATCGGCGTCGTGTACTGGCCGTCGTTGACAAAGGCGCAGTAGGCGGCCGTCATCTCCATCACCGTGACGCCCTTGGTCAGCGAACCGAGCGCCAGCGGGCTGACGTCGATGTCGCTGTACGTCTTGGTCTTGCCGTCCTTGAGCGTCTTGGTCATCGAATCGACCAGGTCGGTCAGGCCGAGGTTCTTGGTCGCCCAGTTGTAGGAGCGCTGCACGCCGACCTTGCCGATCAGATCGACCGCCACGGTATTGAGCGACTGGGCGATGCCGCGGAAGATCGTCGTCTGGCCGCTCCACTTGCGGTTTTCGTTGTAGGGCCAGCCCTCGGAGCGGGAGGTGAAGTCCTTCGGCCCGTCCTCGACCACCGAGATCGGCGTGACCAGCCCATATTCGATGGCCGGGCTGTAAACCGTGATCGGCTTGATGGCGGAGCCGGGGCTGCGGTAGGTCTGGGTGGCGCGGTTGAGGACCAGGTCGCCCTCCTTCTCGCCGCGCCCGCCCCAGAGGGCCAGCACATGGCCGGTGTAGGGGTCCATCAGCACCATGGAGGCCTGCGGATAGGTGCCGTCGCTGCCCAGACCGCCGGGGAAGTTGTCAAGGTCGGTAAAAACCGCCTCCATCTTGTCCTGGATGTCGGTGTCGATGGTGGAGACGATCTTCAGGCCGCCGGAATAGAGCAGCTGCTTGGCCGTGTTGGCGCTGTATCCCTTCTGGGTCTGCAGGTCGGAGAGCACGGAATTGATGACCGCGTCGACAAAATAGCTCTGGTATTCGTCCTGGCCGTCGGCGGTGCCGCTGCCGTCGTCGCGCACCGCCGTGACCGTCTCGGCCATGGCCTTGTCATACTCCTCCTGGGTGATGTTGTTGTAGCGGAGCATCTCCTTGAGCACCAACTCCCGGCGCTCCTTGTTCTTCTCCGGGAAGCGGAACAGGTCGTAGCCGTAGGGATTCTTGACGATTCCGGCCAGCGAGGCGCACTCGGCCAGCGAAAGCTGGTCAAGATCCTTGCTGAAGTAGGTCTTGGCCGCCTGGCGCACGCCGTAGGCGCCCTGCCCGAAGTAGATGGTGTTGAGATAGAGCTCGAGGATGTCGTCCTTCTTGTATTTTTTCTCCAGCTCGAGGGCGCGCATGACCTCCTGGATCTTGCGCTTGACGGAGGTCTCGTTCTCGCCCGTCAGGTTTTTGATGAGCTGCTGGGTGATGGCCGAGCCGCCGCCGAAGTTGTCCCGGAAATGCAGGACATAGTTGAGCCCGGCGCCGATGGTGCGCTTCCAGTTGACGCCGTGGTGCTCATAGAAGGTGGCGTCCTCGATGGAGATGAAGGCCTTCTGCAGCTGCTTGGGGATGTCGTTGAGGTCCACCCAGACGCGGTCCTCGCTGCCGTGCAGGCTCTCAAGCTGGACCTCTTCCCCGGTGGTCGGGTCCGTCGCATAGATGAAGCTCGTCAGGTTGAGGCGATAGCTGTCCAGATAGATGTCCACGTCGGGGCTGACATATTTATTGATGTATACGGCAAACGCCATGCCGCAGATGGCCGCAGTGGTCAGGCCGATGAGAATAATCGTCATCAGCACGAACAGCGCATAGCGGGCCCCCTGCCAGAAGCGCGACCGTTTCTTCGTATTGCTCAAGGCGGTTCTCCTTTCAAAAGAAAAGTCCACAGATAAATACCAGCATATTATAACACAGTTTCTGCGGATTTCCACCATGAGAAATGTAAAAAATGCGCCGCCGGCGGGCATGCTATGGCCGAGGTGACCAACGCATGACACGCAAAACCAGACGGATTGTTCTGCTGATCGCGGTTCCGCTCGCCGTGCTGCTGGCGGCCGGCGCAGCCGCTTTCCTGCGCGCCGCCCCCGCCGCGGCGGCGGCGGACGTCCCGGAGGCCAAATATCTGCTGCGCCGCTGCGACGGCATGGTGGCCGTTTTTCTCCCCGGCCGCGACACACCGGAGTATATCACCGACACGCCGGTCTCCAGCCTCCCCGCGGCGGACCGGGCCGCGCTGCAAACCGGGCTGCCGGTCTATACCGAAGAGGAGCTGGCGCGGCTGCTTGAGGATTATTGCAGCTAAAGACGGTTGCGTTTGTCCGGGGAAGCTGATATAATGATGGGCGCTGATTTTAAAAACAAAACGAGGTGCCCTGATATGAAGCTGTCCGACCGCACGCTGCTCGCCGAGGCGCAGGAGACCCTGCGCCTGTTTCCCGTTCCCGGGCTGACCGCCGCCGTCATCCGCGGCGGCGAGATCGCCGCCTCCTGCGCCCTGGGGATCCGGGACGACCGCGGCCGTCCCATGACCGAGGACACGCTGTTCGAAGCTGCCTCCCTCACCAAGCCGCTGTTTGCGGCACTGTTCCTGCGCTGCTGCGCGCGGGGCGATGTCGCGCTCGACGTGCCGGTGGCCGCGCAGTACGACGGCGCGCCGCGCTCCCGCGATCCCCGCTGGCAGGACCTCACGCCGCGCATGCTGCTCTGCCACGCCGGCGGTCTGCCGAACTGGGCGCGCTGGCCGATGGCGCTGCGCTTCACGCCGGGCACCGCCTTCAGCTATTCCGGCGAGGGCTACTACCTGCTTCAGGACCTGCTGGAGCACAAAACCGGCCGCTCCCTGCCGGAGCTGGCGCAGGAGATGTTCTTCGACCCCTGGCAGATGGACGCCGGGCTGCTGTGGACGCCGGCGATCGGCGCGCGCATGAGCCTCGGCTTCGACGACGGCGACGAGCCGGTCAAGCGCCGCGACGGGCTGGACCTCGAGGGCAACGCCCCCGAGCCCAACGCCGCCTGGTCGCTCTATGCCAACGCCCGCCTGTACGCCGCGTTTCTCTGCCGCCTGATCCGCGAGCGCGGCGGCCTGGCGCCGGAGCTGTTCGAGGCCATGACCTCCCGGCAAAACGACGCCGGCGGCCGGGTGCTGTGGGGCCTCGGCTGGGGGATCCCGTCCCAGGACCCCGACACGCTCTGGCACTGGGGCGACAACGTCGGCTTCAAGTCCTTCGCCGTCTGGGACAAGGTGTCCGGCGACGGGCTGACGGTCTTTACCAACAGCGATCTCGGCCTGCATTATTATATGGAGCTGTGCCGCCGGATGACCGACGCCGCCTTCCTGCCCGCGGTCGAGACCTTCATCGCCCGGGCCGAATAGACGCATATTGCCCCGCCCTTCCGCATAAGTTCCAGTGCGGAGGTGGCAACATGAACATCTATACATTCAGGCTCAACAAAAAAGGCTGCGCTTTGATGCTCCTGATCCTGGCGGCGCTGGCCGCGCTGATCATTCTTCTGGTGCCCGGCCGCAGCAGCGGCAAGGCCCGGGCATCCGCCGGCACGGTGCGCACCGAGGCCGACTGCGTCGGCTACATCGAAAAGCTCGGCTATCTGGTCGCCGAGAAGCCCCTTTCCAGCCGCGAGGTGACCATCCCGGAGACCTTTGACGACGTGTATACGCAGTACAACGCCCTTCAGCAGGCCTGCGGCTTCGACCTGAAGGACTACTGCGGGCGCCGCGTGACCCTGCGCACCTTCTCCGTCACCAATTATCCGGGCCAGACCGACGTGCTGCTCGACCTGCTGGTCTGCCGCAACCAGGTGATCGGCGGTGCGGTCTATACCACCGCCATTGACGGCTTCATGCACGGTTTGAAACCGTTGGAAAGCTAAAATACTTTACAGAACAGAGGGATTCTATGAACGGACCGACTTTGGTCGTTTTGGCGGCCGGCATGGGCAGCCGCTTCGGCGGCGGCGGGCTCAAGCAGATCGCCCCGCTGGGCCCGGACGGAGAGATCATTCTCGATTACTCCGTCTTTGACGCCGCCCGCGCCGGTTTCTCCAAGGTGGTTTTCGTCATCAAGCGGGAGATGGAGGCCACCTTCCGCGCGCTGATCGACGGGCAGCGGGACCGCCGGCTGGAGGTCGCTTACGCCTTTCAGGAGCTGACCGATCTGCCGGACGGCTTCCCCGTGCCGGAGGGCCGCATCAAGCCCTGGGGCACCGGGCACGCGGTCTGGGCGGCCCGCGGCGCTGTTTCCGGGCCGTTCGCCGTCGTCGGCTCCGACGACTTTTTCGGCCGCGACACGTTTGAAAAGCTCTATGGCTTTACAGCATCCCGCTGTGTTGACGGTGCGATGTGCATGGTCCATTTTCGCCTCGGCAACACCCTGGCGGAGAACGGCGCCGTCTCGCGCGGCGTGTGTGAGATCAGCGACGGGCTCCTGCGCAGCGTGACCGAGCGCGAGCAGATCAGCCGCGCCTCCGGCGGCCAGATCGTCTACCGGCAGGACGGGACGCTTTATCCGCTGGCCGAGAACACGCCGGTCTCCATGAACGTCTGGGGCTTCCCTGCCGGCGCCTTCCGCCTGATGGAGGACGACCTCCGCCGGTGGCTGGCCGCGGACGGGGGCGATCCCCTCAAGCGGGAATACTATCTGCCCGCCTTCGTGGACCGCATGGCCAAGGCCGGCGCCGTCCGCGTCACCGCGCTCGAAACCGCGTCCAGATGGTACGGCGTCACCTATCAGGCCGACGCGGAGAACGTGCGCCGGGCGCTGGCCGCGCTCCACGCCGCCGGCGAATACCCCCGCCTGCGCTGATTCCGCTTCATCCGCAAACAAAGCGGGAGCACATCCGGATGTGCTCCCGTTTTTCGCAGTTGGGCGCCCGGGCGCGCCCGCAAAAAAAGAGGGACGCTGCAACAGCGTCCCTCAATAAATGGAGGTGCCACCCAGATTTGAACTGGGGAATAAAGGTTTTGCAGACCTTTGCCTTACCACTTGGCTATGGCACCATATTAATCGACAGGAGTTGCAGGCTCCTGTCAATTGTTTGTGGAGCGGACAACGAGACTCGAACTCGCTACCTCCACCTTGGCAAGGTGGCGCTCTACCAGATGAGCTATGTCCGCATTGGTGCCTCCGATCGGAATTGAACCAATGACACGGGGATTTTCAGTCCCCTGCTCTACCAACTGAGCTACAGAGGCATAATGGCGACCGAGAAGGGGTTCGAACCCTCGACCTCTAGCGTGACAGGCTAGCGTTCTAAACCAGCTGAACTACTCGGCCATTTGGATGGGCACTGGTGGGAACAACAGGGCTCGAACCTGTGACCCCATGCTTGTAAGGCATGTGCTCTAACCGGCTGAGCTATGCTCCCAACTCACTCGCGGCAAGGGTTATTATACCTGTTTCCCGCTCGCCTGTCAAGGGCGGAACCGATATTTTCTGCTTTTTTTGCGAAACATTTCAAGCTCTGCCCCGCAGCGCCGCAAACCGGCCGGAAGCGCCTGATTTGGGGCCTTTGCGGACTTGCTCCGCAGGTATAAAAAAAAGCACCTGACGGTGCTTTTTTGGTGCGGATGAAGGGACTTGAACCCCCATGAAATTGCTTTCACATGGACCTGAACCATGCGCGTCTGCCAATTCCGCCACATCCGCGTTTTCGGGACTGCAAGAGTTATTATACGTGGACAGGCCGCTTTTGTCAACTGTTTTTTCTACTTTTTTGCCCGCCGCAGCAAGGTTTCCAAATCCTTCCGATCGAACTCGTAGACCGCGTCGCAGAACTGACAGGTCACCGACGAATGCCCCTCTTCGGCGATCAGTTTTTCCAGCTCCGTCCTGCCCATGCTGATCAGCGCCCGCTCCACCCGCTCGCGGGAGCAATGGCAGCGATAGCAGACCGGATGGCTCTCCAGCACGGAGAAGCGCATGCCCCACAGCAGCTCCTCCAGCATGGTTTCCGGCGTCAGGCCGCGCTCATAGGCGGCCGTTACGCTGCCCATCTCCCCCACCCGGGTCTCCAGCAGATCGGCGAGTCCCTCCGGCGCGCCGGGCATCAGCTGCAGCAGGTAGCCGCCGGCCGTGCGGACGCTCTGGTCGGTGTCGACCAGCACGCCCAGCGCGCAGGCGGTCGGAATCTGCTCGCTGAAGGTGAAGTAGGCCGCCAGGTCCTCGGCGATCTCCCCGCTGCGCAGCTCGATCTTGCCGGCAAAGGGCTCGCCGGCGCCGATGTCCTTGATGACCGTCAGCACGCCCGCGCCGACGCCGCCGCCGACATTGAGCTTGCCGCCGCGCAGAGGCAGCACCGCCGCCGGATTCTGCAGATAGCCGCGCACGCAGCCGTCGTGGTCCGCGACGGCCGTGATCGTGCCCAGCGGGCCGTCGCCGTGAAACTGCAGCGTGACGGAGGCGCGCTCGTCCTTGAGCTCGCTGCCCATCATGGACGCCGCGGTGAGCGCCCGCCCCAGCGCCGCTGTCGCCAGCGGCAGTGAGCGATGGATCTGGCGCGCCCGCTCGCAGATCGCCGTGCTGCAGATCGCAGAGGCGCGGATATAGCCGTCGGCGGTCATGCCGCGGATCAGATGGTCTTCCATGTTACCTCTTTTCGGCCGCCAGCAGCAGGCGGCCCTCTTCGGCCGCCGCCAGGCGGGACGTGTAGTCACGATATACTTTGTCCAGCCGCAGGCCGGCGCACTCCAGCGCGGCGCGCAGCTGGGCCAGCGAAAAAGCCCGCTGACAGTGCAGCTCCATGCTGCGGCGGTAGCCGTCGCCGTCCTTTTCGAACAGATCGACCTGGTGGACCGCCAAGCCCCGGCGGGGCACGCCGTACTGCCAGACGGAAAACAGGCCGTCATCCTCATAGGTGCTGACGGTGCCGCCCTCCCGTGCGAACAGCTGCGGGGATTTGACGTCGAACAGGAATCGCCCGCCCGGCTCCAGAAACAGGCTCACGCGGCGCAGCGCCGCCTCCAGTCCGCCCGGCTCCGTCAGGTAGTTGATGCTGTCCAGACAGCACACCGCGGCCCGGATCGTGCCGTACANGTCGAGCTGCGTCATGTCCTGACAGATCAGCACCGGCGGGACCGCCAGATCGGCACAGCGGCGGCGCGCCCGCTCGAGCATCTCCGGCGAGCGGTCGCAGCCGATCATCTCATAGCCGCACAGCGCCAGTTCCCGCGTCACCGCGCCGGTGCCGCAGGCCAGATCGAGCACCAGCCCGTCGCAGATCCCGGCCCGGCGCAGCAGCGTCCGCAGCCGGGCCGCATATTTTTGCGGGATCTCCGGCCCGATCAGCCGGTCATAGGCGCCGGCCAGGCCGGTATACTGTGTCATTTCTCGGGATTCTCGCGCTCCAGCGCCTTCTGATAACCGCCCTGACCGTAATTCAGACAGCGGTTGACGCGGCTGATGGTCGCTGTGCTCGCGCCGGTCATCTCGACGATGTCGGCATAAAGATAGCCCTGCTTGAGCAGCTGGGCGACCCAATAGCGCTGACGGATCGCCAGCAGCTCCGCGACCGTGAACAGATCTCCGAACAGGGCATAGCATTCTTCCGGGGTTTCCAGCTTCAGGATGGCCGCCACGAGCTGATCCATATGCTCATCATGTAACGCGTTCTGCATACTGCCGCCTCCAAATTATTTATCTGTAATTTCGGTACAAGTCTCTCAAGTTGTCGTAGACCGGCGCGCCGGTCCGCAGCAGGTCCTCCTTGCTCTGGTGTCCGCAGCACAGCAGCGCGCACTGCGCGTCCAGCCCGCGCGCGACCTCGTAGTCGTGGAGCAGATCGCCGATCACCAGCACCTGTCCCGGCTGCGCGCCGCTCTGTGCCAGCCACTGCCGCGCGCGCGTCAGCTTTTCCTCGCAGCGGTCATCCTCCGCGGCCAGGACCGACTCGAAATAATGCCGCACGCCGAACCGGTCCAGCAGCTCCTCGACGCGGTCCCGGCGGAACGAGGAGAGCACCAGCTGCCGGATGCCGCGCTGCCGGAAGGCCGCCAGCGTTTCCCCGGCCCCATCGGCGAGGTGCGCCAGCGCGTCGAAGTGGCGCGCATAGCCCGCCTGAAACTCCGGCATGATCACCGACATCGGCGTTTCCCGCAGGTCAAACAGCTTTTCATAATAGCGGACAATGGGGACTTCCATCAGCTCCTGGTAGCGCTGCCGCGTCATCGGCGGGCGGCCGCGGCGGGCCAGCATGTCGCTGACGGATGCCACCGCCGCATCGAGATCGTCGGCCAGCGTGCCGTTGAAATCCCACAGGACCCATTTAATCAGAAGAACGCCTCCCCCTACTTTGTTATTATGATAACATGAAACCTGCCTTCTTTCAAGAATCTCTATTGTTTTTTGCGTCAGGTTTTTGTATAATGTCCATGCGCCGTTCCGTCTCTCCCCCGCCGGCATGTTCCGGCGTCCGCCGGGGCGCGCAGGTTTGCACGTAAAACCGGCCCGCCGGGGGCAGCGGGGGCGGCGAAGGAAGCGGTCTTGTCTGGCCGCGAACGGGTTTGGGAGCGCAGCGGTGCTATCCATGATGCGCAAAGCCGAAACGCTGAAAGCCTGCACAACACGGGCATTTTCGGGCTTTTCCCGCCGCCGGAAACTCCCCTCGAAAACGCCTTTGACCACAGGAATGACCACAGACAGAGAAATTTCCAGAAAACAAAAATCAAATATCCGGGTGTAGCGCAGTTGGTAGCGCGGGTGGTTTGGGACCATCAGGCCGCAGGTTCGAACCCTGTCACTCGGACCAAAAATCCTCTGAAATCGTCGATTTCAGAGGATTTTTCTATGCAAAAAGTTCAAATTTCGGATGTGGTCAAAAGCGGCTTTTTGCGACGCCTGGAACGGCCTGTTTCATTGATTATTGCGGCGCAGAATTTGCGCCTGTCTGCGTGCTTCGACACTATGTTGCAAACGGATGAAGTTGGCATTATACTGAAAATAATAAATTCACACGTAGGAGTCATTTTCTTTGAGGCAAGCAACGGAAATATATGGTATAGCAATTATAGGAAGTACAAATATGAGAATCAATTTGCGAGGAGAGTTTTATGATTTATTATCATTATTGTAGTTCTGATAAATTTTTATCTATTATAGAGTCAAAAACTCTTTGGTTAACGCAAATTGTCAAATCAAACGACTCTGAAGAGGTAGCCCGCACGTTTGATATAATTTGGAACCGTATGAAAGACAAAATCGAAGCCGGAATCATTAATTCCCCTCAATCATTAGATATTATACATATGCTTGAAAATCAGATGATGGTAGAACTTCAATCAGCAACTAATGGCCGCTTTACTCCTTACGGCGTTTGTCTAAGTCTTAATAGAGATCTTGCGCAAAACTGGAACGAATATGGAGATAGAAGTCGTGGTATTGCGCTTGGCTTTTCTGAAGAACTTTTTACTGGTATTTCGCATAATCACCCACGCCCAAGCACTGATTTGGATCATGCCATCGGTTGGGATCAAGTTTATTATGACAGAGATAATTTGGAACAACATTTTATTCCGCTATTTATTGATATACTTAAGAAAGATCAGACGGCGTCAGGTTGGCTAACTGTGACGACAACCCTTAAACATTATTCTGCTTTTATTAAAAATCCCTGTTTTCAAGATGAGAGAGAAGTGCGAATTGTGTATTATCCTGATAGTGGGCATAATGAACATTCAAATTCAGAAGTGTCAAATTTGATATTGGAACCTTTTCCACATTGCTCTTTGCCGTGGCTGAAGTCAAATGGAGTATGTGCACTAAAAGAGATTATCATAGGAACAAATTGCAAGTATACAAACAGCGAGATACTACAATTATTGCATGCATATGGTATAAATTCTGATATATCTATTGTTAAATCAGAATATCCATATAGGATATCTGACAACAGATAATTAAATATTCCCGACAACTCACCTTCATAGCATATAGCATTTTCAATATGAACTGCGTGTTATGTTTTTACGTTCTATTTCACTGATGCCGCTCCGCTTCTAATACGGCTTCTTTAGCCATTTCTGAGGCTAAACGCGTTGACATACGCACGTTAAAAATCCGCAGGTCACTATTTGACAGCGCGCCGTCGGCCTGCTATCATCAGGCGCGAGCCTCATAAAAGGAGCATACCGATGGAAAAATTCATTCCCTATGAAAAGCTCTCCAAAAAGGAGCAGCGGAAGCGCGATGCGAAGGGCCGCACCACCTGGGGCGCACTGAACCCGGTGACGCGCAAACCCGAAAACTCAAAAGCCTACGACAGACGAAAGACACGGAAATGGAGTGATGACTCCGCTTTCGTGCCTGAGGGACAGCCCGCAGCGTAGTTGACAAACAAATTTTTCTATGCTATACTCTTCCAAATTGAATGAGAAAAGCTATGAGGGAAAGAGTAGCTTTTGCAGAACATCCAGAGAGAGAAGCAGCTGGTGAGAGCTTCTTATGGAAAGCAGAAGTGAAAACCGTTCCTGAGCTGTAATGCCGAAACGAAAGTAAGCGTTGCCGTATTTCTGCGTTAAAGAATGAGATTTGTTAGAATCCGATGAGTGAAAATTCAAGGTGGAACCGTGCATCTTATCCTGATTCGTATGCACCCTTGACAGAACGCAGCATGACTGCGTTTTGTCCGGGGTGCTTTTCTATTCAATAAAAAGGATAGGAGCGTGTCAATTATGACGTATGCAATCGAAATGTACTACGACGAAGCCACAGAAAAAGCTATTCTTGATTTGACAAAGATATCAGCACAAAATACCTGGAGTGGAAAACTCGCCCTCATGTAACGCTGGCCTGCTTTAATGATGTGGACGAAGCAAAATGCAGAGCAGTGCTGCATGAGTTCAAAAAACTGCATGGTCAGTTTGTATCGATCGGACTGGTGAAAATCACGTTCCCGGCGCAGGAGTTGCATACCGTAGCGCTGGCGTAAACAAAATTTTGAAGATTCATTTAGAAACGGAGGTTGTACTATGGATTTGCACGATTATAATGATGTGGCTGAAAACTATGATCTTTATCTTGCAGAGATGTATCGTGAGCATGATCACTACGAAGGCTTTCAGGAGTTCTATCTGGAGCTTGCAAAGCAGTATGGGCAAAAAGGAACGATTGATATTGCCTGTGGAACCGGTGCAGTCCTTCTTTACTTGGCGAAAGCGGGCATTGATATTGATGGTACTGACCTGTCGGAGGCAATGTGCAATGTCGCAAGGGACAAAGCACAGGAGATGGGATTTGATTTGAATATCTTCCCAGCGAATATGACGGAGTTTAACAGCGGTAGAAAATACTCGCTGGCCATTATTGCCCGCAGCGGATTTATGCATCTGCTGACTCCGGGATTACAGAGAAAAGCCTTGCTGAACATCCGGGAGAATCTGACTGACGATGGAATCCTGACACTGAATACCTTTGCGCCATATCCGATTTATCAGGTGGAGCAGATGCAGACAAAGGAAGATGACTATTCACTGCGGGTTGAGTATGTCAATAAGCAAGGAAACCGAGAAAAGATTTATAATGCCATTACCTATAATCCGCAAACACAGATCATGGGTGGCAACTGGAAATTCGATACATTCAACGAAAGCGGCGAGTTGATCGATGAGAGGATTCGCCCACTGAAAATGCGCCAGACCTACAAACAGGAAATGCTGTATCTGATTGAGCTGTGCGGATTTGAGGTTGTAGACGTTTTCGGAGATTATCACAAGAGCAAAGAGGATACCGGAAATTTTGTTTGGATATTGCGGAAAGCCGCGAAATAAACTAAGTGAGTTTCATTTTTAGATGAATGCAAAAGAACACACGAGATGGAGCGATTGGCGAAAGCTGGTCGCTCTTTTCTTATCCCCAAAAACGAAAGGGGGGCTGCCTGTGCCACAGCGAGAGGGTCGCGAAGGTGTGGCGCAGGTCGTGGAAGCGAATGTCGGGCAGATCTGCCTCTTTCAGCAATGCTTTCAGGCGGCCGTAAGCCGTTTCGGGCGGCACGGGCATCTCCGGCCGGAGAGGATTGGGAAAAATCCACTGGCTGATCGCGTTCTTTTTCCGCCGGCGCAGCAGGTCCGCCGTGCTCTGGGGCAGGACGATGGAGCGCATGCCGGCGCTCGTCTTGGTGTCGCCGAGGGAGATGAGACCCTGCTTCAGGTTTTGCAGCGTGCGGCACACCTTCAGCGTGCCGGTCTTCTCGTCGAAGTCCCGCCACATGAGGCTGCAGATCTCGCCCCGCCGCAGGCCCGTGGTCAGGTCGGTATAAAAGAAGTCGTGCCAGATTTCGTCCTTCCCGATGACGGCGAGGAAGGCGTCCAGCTCCCGGTCGTTCAGCACGCGCATGACGCTGCCGCCGAGCTTCGGGATGACGGCGTCCGCGGTGGGATTCCGGGCGATGATGTGCGCCTGCACCGCGTCCTGCAGCGCCTCGTGGAGCATGCAGTGGAGACTGCGTATCGTGGCGTTGGCGAGCTGGGTGCCCTTTTCGGGATGCCAGACCGCACGCCCGTCTTTTTTCAGCCGCCGGTACATTCGCTGTATGTCCTGCGAGGTGATCAGCGAGACCTGCTTGTCGCCCAGCTGCGGCTTGAGGTATCGCTCGATGTAGCTGCGATAGCCGCGGACGGTGCCGGGGCGGAGCGTGCTCTCCTTGTAGTCCGCTATCCAGCGATCCAGCCACTCGCCCAGCGTCATGCGGCTGTCCTCGGTCAGCTCCGCGTCGCGGTAGCACTCGATGTTTTGATGGAGCCTGTCCATCAGCTCCTTCTGGTTTTTGGCGTAGGTGTGGCGGAAGATGGGGTCGCCGTTTTTCTTGTGGCCCACCACGATGCGGCCCTCCCAGCGGCCGTCCTCGCGTTTTCGAACCATGCCGTCGCCGGACGGGCGTCGTTTCGCCATGTGCGTTCACCTCCAAGGAGTTTCATTCTTTGTCTTGCGGCTCAGCATTTGAACCGCCCGGCTGCAACATCAACACATATCACAACGCGCCGGGAATAGCTATCGGTTCTTTGAAAGAATGCAGAGAGCGGATTTGGAAACTACGCGCATGGCGAAAAGGTTTTTTGCACGCGCGGCGGGCGCCGCGTCAATCCATCCACTCGTCGCCGCGCAGCCGACGCTGCGTCTCGAGGGATTTGTCGAAGCTGATCTGACCGTTGGAGCGCTTGACCTCATCCACGGCGAAGGCCCGCAGCTCGCGTTGGTCCTCCACCGCGTCGCCGAAGTGCGCGGCCACGACGTGAGTCGTGATGTCCAGCTCCACGCACCACTTGAACAGCAGACTGCGCAGGCGGTTGGCGTTGTCCGCCAGCACGCCGCGCAGCGTCGCCACAAGCGCCTTGGAAAGATATTCGGATACGTCCTCCGTAGCGAGGTAGCCCATGTAGAAATGGAGCGCCTTCTCCACAAATTCACTGCGGCTTTTGCAGTTGTCGGCATGCAGCCAGCCGTCCATGCGCGACATGGTGGCGGGATACAGCCAGAGCGTGGTCTTGGTTTTGATGTCTTCTTTCATGTTGCCCTCCTTACGGCACGGCGTCGGGAATAATGCCGCAAGCCCTTGACACAGCTTGCTTTTGAAAAAAGCGACTGCGGAATCGCAGCTCAAACGGCAAAACCGACTGCGGTTTTCAAAGTTCCGAAAAGACCCGCATTGCGGGGCTTTGTGGGCGGACCGGCGGCGCGGCGCGCCGTTGGTCCTTTATCTTTGTACTTTTTTAGGCGGACTCGGCCTCCCCCGAAACCGCCTCAATTCCGGCCTCAACGCTCTGGACGGGGTCTTTCCCTTCGCCCTGCGCCAAAGCCGCACACAGCGGCGCACAGGGGCCGACAGGGGCGCGCTTCGCCAGCTTGGCCGCGATGCGCTGCTTTTCGGCTTCGGCGTCCGCGCGGGCAAACTGCCGCGCGTTGAAAACGTCGATGGCCTCCTGGATGGGACGGATCGTGTAGAGCAGACTGCCGTTGCGCTTGCGCCCGTCTTTGGTGCGGATGTCGGTGGGCTGCGTCGCGATGAGGCCCTTGTCCTCCAGCGCGGCGACGTATTTGCGCACCGTGTTCTGGCTGGCGCGGATGGCCCTGCC
>JGI20225J20221_1001977_pt1 | contig 17425 bp, 15 predicted proteins | sample BioMet4_FD_20221 | JGI IMG/M metagenome (IMG submission 20221) | reverse complement strand
TTTTTAGTAGTATATCAGGATTACACATCATCATAAACTCATCCATTTGCCTTGCAGGTATTTCGCAATATCTCTTGTCACTCTTGCTCACCGTAATGACGCTCATCTTTATGTTTGAAGCGCTGATTATTTTTTTGATATCAGCATCATCTTTGGTCTTTTTGAGAAATATAAGGTTTTTCACTACTGGACGCAAAATATGCTTTATCTTGTGCTCACAATCTTCTTCATCTACATACTCCTGTGGAATAAATGTATCAAGACCNTTATCAGCTAAATACTCCTCAACCTTTTTCTGACTGAAACCNTATAATTTTATTGCATACCAAGGATAACGATGCTGTTCGTCTTCGCCAACAACATTAGTCTGCGCATCAATATCTACCATATTAGTAGATTCTATATTCTTATCTTTGTCCATGGTATACAATAAAAAAATTAGAATTCACTTGTGAAGTGGAACTTTATATTTTTAAAGTCTTGCTGTGCCATAGTCAGCACGTAGCCACTATCAGCCAAGAACACATCTCTTCCGTCTGTATCCTTAGCCATATACTGATATTTTCTCTTTTTAAAATTGTCTAGTTCCTCGGCATCGTCAGATTCTACCCAGCAAGCCTTGTGCAGATGTACTGGTTCCCAACGACATTTGGCATTGTATTCATGTTCCAGACGATACTCAATAACCTCAAACTGCAACTGTCCTACAGTACCGACAACACGTCTGCCGTTAAACTGATTTACAAACGACTGAGCTACACCCTCATCCATCAGTTGCTCTATACCCTTCTGAAATTGCTTACTCTTCATCGGGTCATTATTCTCGATATATTTAAACAATAATGGAGAGAAACTTGGCAATCCACGGAAATGAAGTATCTCACCTTCGGTAAGTGTATCTCCAATCTTGAAAATACCATTATCGGGCAAACCAACAATATCACCAGGATAAGCCTCGTCAACAGTATTCTTGCGTTGAGCCATGAACTGTGTTGGAGAAGAGAATCTCACTGTCTTACCTTGACGTACATGCAGGTATGGCTGATTTCTAACAAACTTTCCCGAGCATACTTTACAGAATGCGATACAGCTTCTATGATTAGGATCAATATTAGCGGTAATCTTGAATATGAAACCCGTAAACTTAGGTTCAGTAGCTTCCACCATTCTCTCTTCTGCCTTTGTTGGGCGAGGACTTGGTGCGATGTCTACAAAACAGTCAAGTAATTCCTGAACACCAAAATTATTAAGTGCCGATCCAAAGAATACAGGCGCAACTTCAGCGCTTCGGTAAGTCTCTTTCTCGAATTCAGGATAAACACCGTCAACCAATTCCAAATCTTCACGAAGCTGTTGTGCCTCACGCTCTCCTACTTGAGCGTCAAGCTCTTTTGATGCTACGTCAACAGCAACCTTTTCTGTAACTCTCTGTTTATTTGGAGTAAACAAGTTCAACTGTTGCTCATAAATATTATATACGCCCTTAAAACGTAGTCCCTGACCGATAGGCCATGACAATGGACGAACCTTAATACTCAATTCTTCTTCAAGTTCATCAAGCAAGTCAAAAGGATCACGACCTTCACGGTCCATCTTATTGATGAATATGATAACTGGAGTATTGCGCATACGGCATACCTCCATCAATTTCCTTGTCTGTGCCTCCACACCTTTTGCGCCATCAACTACAATAATAGCCGAATCAACCGCAGTAAGAGTTCTATATGTATCTTCTGCGAAATCCTGGTGTCCTGGAGTATCAAGGATGTTCACCTTATAGGTCTCACCAGTCTCACCATCAGGAAGATAGTCAAACTCCATTACGGAAGTTGAAACAGAGATACCACGCTGTTTCTCTATATCCATCCAGTCAGAAGTAGCAGTTTTGCGAATCTTATTATTCTTTACTGCTCCAGCAACCTGAATCTGTCCACCAAACAGAAGAAATTTTTCGGTAAGAGTTGTCTTACCGGCATCTGGGTGAGATATTATGGCGAAGGTTCTTCGCCTCTGAATTTCATTCATGAATAAAATCTAATATATAATTTTTAAATACAGACCGACAACATTGTTCCAATTATCACGCCTTAGNNCCATATTGCCAANGCATTTTTTCAGGACCTGTCAGTCCAAATAAGGTATCTTAATACCAAANGNTTCTTTAGTTAGTTTTTGTCAACAAAACAAGCAATAAGAAAGACCGGTTTAAACGGCAAAAGAAATTCATCGCTGCCTACAAGGCTGCGATGTCACATTTTGTGTTCCTGCCAACTCTGCCTATTCTTTTATAGTTGAAGCTCATACCATGAGCATACTCCCCTCATGCTGAATAGATATATTACCATCAATTACCTCATACTGTTCGTTTCAAAACAAGTCGAATATCACAGAAGCTAGATCTCCTGCCGAATTAGGCGCTACCACATTGATCAAATACCACCTTCCATTCCGCGCTTAGCTAGCCGTAAGAGATTCATTCATGCTTTTAGACAAAGTTTTTAAACCATACTCTGAGTAAAGCCATGAAGTAACTATAATGATGATATTTTGCTCCGCCCTGCTCTGGCTATATTTGCCTCTCCATGAACTTTTGCTCAAAACCATATACTCCAGTAGGAGTACCTTTTTGGTCTTCCTTACAAGGCAACGTTGTATGGGTCACCGCCAAATACATAGCTGTACGACGCTGCGAACAAGCAGTCCCTCCAACTCCTTCATGGCAATGCCAGATTTTTGGAGCCGTACGTTAAGTGTCAAACTATTTCACCAGCATTTCAGCAGCGTCTACGTGCCCTCCATGCCGCACAGTTAATGCGATACATTCGAAATACTGTTTTCAGCCCTATATCTTCCTTATATCTTCAATATTGGATTATCCCAGTTTGCTATATCCATCACAAACATCAGTGAAAATATAATTATCATTGCTGTTTTTTGCTATGAGTTGAATCTCATTACCCAACTGTCCGTTTGCCCCTGTTACTAAAATATTCATTTTTTCTATATTAACTTATAGCATGCCGCCTCGCCCAACACGAGAAACAGACGCGCTGCATGTTAAATATCATTTTTATTCGTCTTCTCCAAAATCAAGGCCTTCTGTTTCATCCTTGATATAATAATCGCTGAGTAAACCAATAAAGGTTGAAATCTCCTTAATTGCATGTTCTGTTTCAGGAGTGATTTCCTTCTTCTGCATACGCAGCATCATGATACCGTAAAGTGCATCAAAACATGTTTCGATCTCATTCACGTCCTTATCGCCTCTATTGCGTAATTCTACAATAAACGGCAACACTTTATAATATTCTGCACTATAAATAGGAAACTTATTACTTTGAAGCAATCTTTTGTGCAAGTCCGCCATATCCTTTACAACAATTGTATTGATATTCAGATGCCCTTGCTCACGCTTGCCCTCCTCGTTAATCATTCTGACAAGATTACCAAACCAATCCAGTTCTTCCTCTTTCTGCTCTTCAGTATAATCAGTAAACTTACTTACATAAGCCTTTCTTATGAGTGGAAGCGAGCATCCCATAGCTCGTATCATATCCTCTACCTGCCACATATAGAGTAAATATTCGGCAATGGATGTCTTTCTTAATTCCTTAGCTATAAACATGTCGTAAAATTATTATGTTATCCAATACGTCGGCATCAAGCCAACTCTGGGAGATGATACAAATTGAAAATAGTTCCGATAAGAGCAATTAGAGAGAATATTATGACAACACTTCCGATAATCTTATTGATAATAAGAATACCGTTATCGTCAAACTTAGATCTTACCTTGTCTACAAGCCAAGTCAGTCCATACCACCACAGTAATGCACCAAAGATAACGCTAGAATATCCTATGCACATCTCTACAGGATGATCTGGAATAACAAAAGAGAATAACGCAAACAGCATCATAAAGAACGGCACAATAAGCACGTTAGAGAAAGTAACAAAAAATGCTGTTATTGCATTATGAAGCAACGATCCTCTACCTGCTCCACCGCCTGGATGTGCTTTCTCCATAGGATTACTACGGTAACTATAAATACCAAAAGCAAGCAACAGTATTCCACCGAAAATCTGCAAATAGAATTTTGTCTGCTGATTGCTTACAATATCCATAACAAAACTCATTCCCACACCTGTGAGAATGGCGTATATCAGGTCGCTCACTGCTGCGCCCAATCCTGTAACAAAACCATACCAACGTCCTTTCTTGAGGGTACGATTTATACATAAGATACCTACTGGTCCCATTGGGGCCGACGCAAGTATACCAATCAGAATCCCCTTTAAAATGAGTTCCAATATATTTATTTGAAAAGGAAATGACATGCCCATATTAGGCTGCAAAGTTACTGCAAAGCATTGAATTTTCCAAAAAAAAGCAGTTATATTTTATTTCACATTATATACAGAAGCATATATAGCATCTGTTTTCAGCATATATAGTAACATCTGGAATACAAAAAAGGTGTGAATAAATAATTTATCCACACCTTTTATATAATATATTAATGTTTTTATTTTTCAGATAGTTCCCAACCTACAGCACTTGCACCGAGAACGGCTGCGCTTGAGCCTTCAAGCCCACTGATAAGGAACTTTGCCTTGTTTTTGAAAATCTTCAATACACGCTCNTTATANCTCTTTACCAATGGTTTCATCAGCAAGTCACCCGACTTTGTCAGTCCACCAAAGAATATGAATGCCTCAGGACTAGAGAATACAGCGAAGTTTGCACAAGCCTCTCCGAGCATCTCACCTGTAAACTCATATACTCTGTTAGCTAATTTGTCACCTTTTGATGCAGCAATGCTTACATCAAGAGAAGTAATATCCTCTGCCTTAATGCTTCTTAACAAAGAGTCTTCATCAGTCTTTTCAAGGAACTCACGAGCGGTTCTTGCCACGCCAGTAGCAGAGCAATATGCCTCCAGACATCCCTTTCTTCCACAACCGCATGTACGACCATTATCCGGGCGCATTGTTGTATGACCAAGTTCACCAGCGAAACCATCACAACCATAAACCATCTGTCCGTTGATAACGATACCAGAACCTACACCTGTACCAAGAGTGATAACGATAAAGTTTTTCAGTCCTCTTGCTACGCCATAAGTCATCTCACCAATTGCAGCAGCATTAGCGTCATTTGTAAGACCAACAGGAATATTATTAAGTTTCTTACTGAACATTTCTGCCAATGGAACGATACCATTGTGTCCCCATGAAAGATTTGGAGCGAATTCTATAGTACCCTTATAGTAGTTGCCATTTGGAGCACCGATACCCATAGCCTTGATCTTGTCAAGTCCTCCTACCTGTTCAATGATAATCATCAATGCTTCGATAGAGGCATCAACATAGTCTTCTACCTTATCATATCCCTGTGTTTTTATAGCTATTTGAGCCTTTATTTCACCACGAGAATCAACAATTCCAAATACAGAATTGGTTCCTCCAAGATCTAAACCGATTACATACGGTTTCATGGTTTCATTTGAATTCATGTTTTTCTATTTAATTGTTAGTTATTTAATGCTATTGGTTAGTCGCGCAANNAAGATTTATNTGTCNTAAAACNATATGATTGCANCCGTGCAAAGATATTGATTTTATACCANACACGCAAATTTTCAATGAGAATAATTANCTAAAATTATTCTGCACTGAAATCNGCTACCATGTGNCGATACATNCTATACATGCGAGTTCTTGATACATANCCTTCCAGTTGACCATTNACATTAACAACAGGNAGATAGTTGCAATTNGTCTTTTCAAACTTATGCATNACGTCTATCATCTTNTCCTCCCTCACCAGAGTTGCCTGANCNGGTGTCATTATGTCNTTGACGGTAAATCTGGTNTACAGTTCATTGCGAAACATGATATGTCGTATCTTGGTNATATCAATTTCTCCAAGNAAATCTCCNGCNTTATCAAGAACAGGTANAAAACTTGTATGACTCTTACTTATATAGTTTATCAACTGCCCCAACTGCATATCAGGAGTTACAAAAGTAAACTGCCTATCAATAATGCTATCAAGACTCATCAATGTCAATATAGACTGGTCTGTATGGTGTGTGAGTAACTTTCCTTCACGTGCCAGTCGCATACCATAAATACTGTGAGGTTCAAATATGTTTATCGTAAGATAAGCACTGATACACACTATCATCAACGGAATAAACAATTCGTATCCGCCAGTAAGTTCTGCTATAAGGAATATACCCGTAAGCGGAGCGTGCATCACTCCAGCCATTACTCCAGCCATCCCCATAAGAGTGAAGTTCTTTTCTGGTATATATGTTCCNACTTGATACATATTCCATACACGAGAAAAGAAGAAGCCTGCGAAACCTCCGATAAAAAGTGATGGNGCAAACGTACCTCCACAACCTCCTGCACCGTTAGTGGCAGATGTGGCAAATACCTTTGTCAGCACCACAAGTCCAATATACAGCACAAACAACTCATTGTGTCCATAGAATATAGAGCCATTCATCACCTTACTCCAATCAGCTATGGTACTTCCGTCAAGCAACACGTTAACCGAGTTGTAGCCTTCACCATANAATGACGGGAAAAAGAATATGAGCCCACTAAGCATCACGCCACCCAGAATAAGTTTCACATAAGTATGGCCCTTCAGTTTGGCAAACACGTTTTCACATGCTGTCATGGCATGTGAAAACGTGTTTGACATAAGTATGCCCCTTCAGTCTGGCAAACACGTTTTCACATGCTGTCATGGTTCTCATGAAATACAATCCAACGATACCACAGAAAAGCCCCAACAATATGCAAGGCGGCACACGCTGTATCACCCAAGCGTTGTCCATGTGGAAGGTAAACAATGATTCACTTCCTACAAATACATAGGTGAAGCACGTTGCTGTAACACTTGCTATAAGAATAGGTAGCAACGAAGCCATTGTTAGGTCTAGCATCAGCACTTCTAGTGTAAACACCAATCCTGCTATAGGTGCCTTGAATATACCNGCAATGGCAGCCGAAGCNCCACANCCNACAAGCANCATNACNGTCCTNGGNTCCATCTTAAACAATTTNCCNAGATTACTTCCTATNGCAGANCCNGTNAGNACAATAGGTGCCTCAGCNCCTACNGANCCNCCNAATCCAATCGTTATNCTTGATGCTATTACCGANGACCANCAGTTGTGNNCTCTNAGTCTTGAACTCTTTGTGGCAATGGCAATGGCATAAAGTACTCGTGTGATACCATGTGAAATATTGTCTTTTACAATATATCTCACGAAAAGTGACGTGAGATATATACCTACAATAGGAAACAGTAAGTAAAGCCAGTTGTATGTTGTATGATCAAATCCNGCAGTAAGCAATTTCTGTATTTCCTTGATTATGCAATGCAGGATATAGCCAGCAACAGAAGCGAAGAAACCTATTACAAACGATAAAATAAGAGTCATCTGTCTGTCAGACAGATGTTCCTTTCTCCACTTCAAGATATTTTCTGTTTCCAAAATATATGTTTTCTTTCTTTATTTTGAGTTTTCTTACTTATTTTCTTATGATAGCAACTTCTCCGTCTTTTCCCAATTTGATGATAGAGCTTGGAGTGTGTGGTTTGTGCTCTTGTCTGCGAGTCCAGCAAACATAGTCTACAGCATTAAGTATTTCCTCGCTTATGTCACAATAGTTAGCAGCAGCAGGTTCACCACTTACGTTTGCACTAGTACTTACGATTGGTTTCTGAAACTTATAGCATAGTTCCTTGCTAAATGCTTCCTGTGTAATGCGCATTGCGAGACTTCCGTCTTCAGCTATCAAATTATCAGCTACATTAACAGCGTCATCAAGAATAATAGTTGTTGGCTTTACAGCAGCTTCAACGAGTTCCCATGCAACCTTAGGCACATTTCTGAAATATCTCTGCATTCGGTTGTCTGAATCAACAAGGCAGATAAGAGCCTTAGAATCGTCACGTTGCTTAATTTCATAAACTTTAGCTACAGCCTTTTCGTTAGTAGCATCACATCCTATACCCCAAACAGTGTCTGTAGGATAGAGAATTACTCCGCCATGTCTCATACATTCAATGGCATTCTTAATGTCTTCCTGTTGTGTCATCTTTTTATTTATAAATCTTTTCAAGCGCAAATATAGAGTAAAAAGTTTGAACTGCCAAATTACTTCTAAGTTATTTTGCCACTAGAAAAATAATGAAATTATTAATATTCTCTTTAAAATTCCCGTTTATTCAAGCGTGAATGTCTTGTCTCGCATCCCATTTAAGAAAGCCTTAGCATCCATTCTCTTTTTGCCTGCCATTTGAAGTTCCATGATCTCTAAGCGACAGTCACTACACATCACATAGAGTGAGTTTTTCTCCTTGAATACGGTTCCTGGTTTTGCATCATCATGGATATCAGTTTTCGCTGTTTTGAAAATCTTCAGCACCGAAGTTTTGTTGTCTTCGGTCATATTCGTCCATGTTCCTGGATAAGGACTTAGACCACGCACGAAATCATATACTTCCTTTGCTGTTTTATTCCAATCTATCTGACATGTTTCCTTGAATATTTTAGGGGCTGAGTTTAATTCTTTGCCTTCTGAATCTGCAAACTGAGCCTGTTCCATAGCGTCAACATTTCCNTCGTTAGCCACAATCATGTCGATTGTTTCCTTTGCAGCCTCTGCACCAAGTTTCATCAAACCATCATACACATATTCAACGTCTGCTTCATCAGGAATTGGGAAATGCTTCTGCATAATAATCTTACCCGTATCTATATCTTTATCTAGAAAGAATGTGGTAACTCCAGTCTCAGTCTCACCATTAATGATAGCCCAGTTTATAGGTGCTGCACCACGATATTGTGGCAACAATGCAGCATGAACATTGAACGTACCGAAGCGTGGCATATCCCATACTACCTCTGGAAGCATACGGAAAGCAACAACTACTTGCAAATCTGCTTTATATGATTGCAACAACTCTACGAATTCAGGGTCTTTCATCTTTACAGGTTGCAGAATCGGCAGATTATGCTCCATCGCATATTGTTTCACTTGTGAAGGTTGCAGTTGGTCTTGATGTCTTCCTACAGCTTTGTCTGGTTGTGTCACAACAGCAACAACATTATATCCACCTTCAACAAGGTTTTTCAATGATTCCACCGCAAATTCCGGTGTTCCCATAAATATGATTCGTAAGTCTTCCTTTTTCATCTAATTCTATTTTTATACCGCAAAATTAATAAAAATACTTCGGTTTATTATTATTATCCTCAAAAAAGTTAGATTAACGGCTTATTCTCCCGCTGATTCACGCAGATATTCTTTTTCACATGTAGCTGCAATATCTGCGAAAGCTGATGTCTTATCTCGCTGATTAAGCAGAAATAAACTCTAAGTTTGGATAATCTGTGGGAGACAATGTAGGTCTGTCTATCTGTAGATTAGTCAACTAAATATTTATTTTTAAACTTTCTGCAATTCGTGTAATAGTATCACTAATGTTATCTCGATAATTATCACATTTTATAGATTCCTTATATATATTGAATAACTTACAAGAGGCTTCAATACATACTGAAGACATTGTAATTTCTGATAAAAGATTGATGCCATAAAGTTCCTGTAAATTTAGAGCTTCTAAATGATTAAGCATCAAAATCTTGTTGAACAATATTTCAGGCATCGTATCTTTAATATTCAATGCCCGTTGATCTTTTCTTTTTAACTCTAATATAAAAGATTGAAGTTGGGCTGGTCGTACATCTTCCAAACTGGTAAAGATTTCATACTGAATGTATAAGTCCATTACGCCAGATATCAAATGGGCAAACATCATTACAGAATGGTTTGCTATTCTTTTATCAATTTCTTCTCTACTTAATTGTCCAAACTGATTCTGGTATGATGCAAAATATTCTTTACGAAATGCATGATAAGATTCGAGAACAAGCTCGTAAGGTATTCTGATGCCTATATTATAATTATGTTGTAGTATTTTTATATGAATTAATTCATGCAATAAGCGATAATCTACATCTGGCAATTTGGCATTGTATACTATATTATGAAAACCAAGTTGTCTATCTGGACCAAAACCTAAGAAAGAAGTAATTCCTTTATCATTATATTCTTTACAATAAACCTTTACGTTGTCAGTTGATTCTATTTCTCGTGATATACTGTTGCTCAAAGTCCTTAAATCAATATTATTTATTAATAGCTCTGCTGCATCAAGAAGAAGTTGACCAAGCTTTGTATAGATTTCTTCAGATTCAGGAGTTACTGAAGCTTTCTTCATACCATCAACACATAAACTAAATGCAAGTGCGTATTGTTTTCGAGTAAAATATATAAATGCCTTTCCATACCATCCGTTTATCATTCTAGGATCTGCCAGAATACCTTTATCATAATAAATCAAAGCATCATCAAATTCATCCATTTCTTGATATATCAAACCGAGACTATTTAATGCTACAGGGTTATTTGGACTAATTTCTAATATCTTTTCATAATATGTTATAGCCGTCTTGTTATCCTTTTTATGAACCATAAACAAATGCCCCATTGTCAATAAAGCAGCAATATTGTTAGGTTGTAACCTTAAAGATTCAATGAGTTCATCAAAAGCTAAAGAGATTAAACCGTATTCTCTTAAATCTATTTGCGCAGCCATCATCCATGCGTCAGAATTATTGGAATTATCTTGTATTATTAATTTCAAAAGTTCTCTAGCTTCTTTATATTTACGATTATTACAAAGATTAACTGCGTCATTGATTGAAGCATTTAAATCGTTATTCTTTAATTGTGGTTTATTATGAACTTGGAACAGAATGTTCCATATTTCTTTTAGTGATTTCATGAAATGTTTTATTTAATGATAAAATAAAGTTGTATACTGCAAAGATATAAATTCTTTTTCACTTAACATGCTTTGCTTAAACAAATTCGTCTTTCCATTAATTTGTTGCCATAAAAATATGACTACGAAAGCTATAAAATAGGTAATACCTATCAAATTGAAATTTGCAAAATATATACAAATTCTATATTATTTTCCCCAAATATTTATCACACTATCTTCTCACGTAAAACTTCATTTCATCAGTCAAGTAATGAAACCAATTGAGTCATGACATCAAAAATATTTTTTTATTTTTGATTTTTCGATGCCGTTTCCTACATGTTTTTAACAAACGCATTGTTATACAATACGTTAGATGATGTATATAAGTCCGTTCTTATACATTTTAGAGAGTGATTAGGCCCTAATCACTCTGCTATCCTACATGCTTTACCGAGTGATTAGGGTCTAATCACTCAAAGGCGCACCGAAAAAGGTGATTTTATTTTCGCTGCACTTCATACATTTTGACTATAACTGGAATTGGTATACACATTTGTAGTTATACATTCTGAAACACTATACATACTTTTTAAACTGTTACTGATACACTTTACGGATTCAAAAATCCTTTACTAAAAAGATTGATACATCGAAATATTATTACAAATAAGTTTGGTATGTATATTTCTCTTACAAAAAGAAATGAGATTTCTATATTTACGATCCCATAAAAGACATCACTGTTATGGGTTCTACAACTGGAAACACAACCTAATCGTACAACAAAAAAATCGATTTTCGTATTGCTATTTGATCAAAACCCCTCGTTTAATGTCCAAATACCTACTTATAATGTAGGAAGCATGTAGGAAAGATGTAGGAAAAGGCACTAACATACATAAGGTAATCTATTGATTGGCAGTTATTTAAGTAAAAGATGTAGGTTATGTAGGTTATTTTTCTTTTTTTCTGGAATATTTTTCAATTTAGGGGGGAGTATTCTCCATAAATGGCCCTTGATTCTAAGTCGTTTTACACTTGCTCTTTAAAAAATTTATCTTTTAATTACGTTGATTTTATTGACGTTTTTCCTTGTATTTTCTTTATTTCATGAATGTTTAGCTGCGCTCGACATAGCTCAAGTAAACTTGGCTCCGTCTTCGTTTGCTTGCTCTTTCATTAACCTAAAATGTAATATAAACGGCATTGTCTCTCGCAGATTACGCAGATTCACGCAGACAAAAGACAGATTGGATAAATGGATCTGTTAAAGCATATGGCGCAGAGAAAGACAGTTGCAACACTGGAAAGATATTTAGTTCATGCCGTTGTATTTTGTCTGCGTAAACAAGAACTGAGCCTAAACTCTTAAATTAAACTTTAGAACAAAGCTCTATAATAACATGCATACAGCAGTAACAAAATAAGCACTTTTAATTGTTTTTTGAGCTGCTCTAGCATTTCCACCTCTCTGTATATTCCTGGAGGATCCTTACGGGAATCTGATTCTCGGTGGCAATTCTTTGCCAATCACGGATGGTGTTCTTTACCTGAGAAATGATGTCGGAGGCTTCCGTGGCATCGAGCATATAACTCTCGCAGGAATCCTGCAGGACATTGATGTCTGAATTTTCTGTGTCTTTATTGATGAGTAAACACTGGTATGTCTGAGTGGAAGGATTGATGTCGTAGGCAGGAGAAAGCGTCCAACCCTTCGGAGTGAGGATGAAACCGTGATTACGGAAATGGTCATCTGTATTACCGAAAAGCACGTTGAAAGCTACACGGCGATAGAGTTCGCGGAGGTTCTGCTTTACATCGGTACAACCCTGAAGGATAAAGTCTGCGATGTCAAGATAACCGTTGCCAGTGACAGCTCCGTCGCCATCACTGAGACCGAGAAGCGACATCGATGATGCGAAGTGCCGGCACTTGCCGTTGGGAGTTCTGTCGAAACGCTCCGACAAGAGCAGATGGCGGTTTTTATTTATTGGTATCACTCGAGTTTCTGCCACATTGATGCCAGCCTTACGAGCCATGATATGCGCAAAATGCTCTATCAGTTCAGTGTCGTTAAGATCCTTCTTAGAAGGAAACTTTGCTACAAAGAGTTTTCCATCGGTATCCACGACATTGGCTTTAGGACGCGCACCACCGAGCGACGAACCCGGATCCACCAGTTGGTCCAGCCAACGCTGTTCGGGTAGTTCATTGCGCTCTTCTGCCGTTTCTATTTCAAGACAGGCGTCACACAGAGCACGAAGACTCTCCAATGGCGGCACGCTGTATCTCTTCTCTGCATTAATGAAGTCACCATTTTCCTCCTTACTATATCTGATACCACCCATACGGGTAAAATCCTCAATACCCACAAGGTAGTCGTAATTGCTGAGTTGGCGTACAGATCTACCTTCCTCCTTTGCCGCTATACGTTCACGACGGTTTAGCAACAGTCGTCCCCATCTGTCAGGAAACGAATCCTTCACAAAGCCAAACACGTCATTACCCTCACGAGGATGCTGAGGACCACGCACATTCATTACGTCACCGCTGAGGATGATGCCACCATGCTCTTTCAACCATTTTCGCGAAAATTCGAAGGAAAAATGATCATGTTCCCTCACGCGATTGTATGAAAGTTCACCTATCAGTTCCTTCTCGCCAAGGAAATCAAAGTCGGCATATACATATATTTTCTCCATGTTGTTATAACGCTCCCCTTCGGGGGCTCGGGGGTTACTTTAATAATTCCATATCCTGCAGATCCCTTCCCAACGGGTCGGAACCGGCAATGAGTTTTATATTATTCTCGAGGTTGAGAGCAAACAGCACACGGGCATAGATACCCATCGAAACCGTAGGATCTCCATGTTCCACCTTCGACACCGTGAGACGCGTGATTGTGGCGCGGTCGGCCACGTCCTGCATCGACAGATGTCGACGCTTACGAGCCAGCATAATCTGCTCTCCCATAATGGTCAGACACTGACTCACCTGACGGGGCATTATCTTACCAAATGTCTTCTTAGTCATAGCAATAATGTATATTATAATGTACAAATATATATATTATTGTTTACTATAATACACATTTCGCAGAAAGTATATGGATATTTAACATAAGGGGGGAGTATTTCAGAGGTATTTTTCGCTTTTATTGAGTTTATCTGCTTGCACAATTTCTGAACGACTTATAACGAACTGGGCAGCCTATTTCCCCGTTAATAATGCCACCCGATGATTCCTCTTGTTATTATTCGGTGGAAAAAGAGCAAGTTCATGAGGTATAATAAAATCTATAATATTAAAAAATCAAGGCTATCGTTATTTTTCGATTCCTTTGCTATTATTTTTGAAAGGGTTAGAAAACGTTCCTCCAATTTGCCTACTTCAGCATAATTACTTATTGCCCATTCAGCACAGTTATCTTCATGGTTGGTAAAATGATGATTACTGTTCAGTACTAGATCTCGAATATACTTAATGTCTTTAGTACTTGTTTTTGCACTATCGGTCCTGATTCCCCAATAATAACCTTGCTCATCATCTTCGATACAACAAATATATTTTTTTTTGTTGTATCTAAAAGCAAACCCAATCTTATTTGATTCTTGATCACTATAAGGGTATAGCTTAAGAGTAATTCCAGCAGGCATCTTGTGTTCTAACCTGCTGAACAAAAAAGGATATAGTTCGTCTTTATCTATATCTGCCCACATATCAGTGAGATGCTCTATCAACTTATTGGCATCTTCCCAAGCCTGATTTAAAGCATCAACCTTTTCTATAGGATTAAGATCTTTTAGATTGAGGCTTTCTGTTATTTCTTTTTGTATTCTCTTATTCATATTCTTGTAATTTTGATTGTTCAACAATAGATGAAGATACTCCTTGTATTCAGCTACTAATATTCTAAACTTTCTATTGGCAACCTTTCTGAAATTAATACCATCCAGCCATTTCAAGATATCATTCTTATATGAAAAGACCTTAAACCTTTTGCCTAAGGATTTATGTGTGTCTATCGGCAACGAGAATTCAGAAGGTCTACTTCCATCATCTCGATTAAGATACATGACATAGATATCATTCTGTGAGTACTCATGTTGCATTAGCTCATAATACCTCTTTATTTGCTCCTCTTGTTCAGGAGCCTTATTAATTTTATTCTCTATTATGATACAGAAGTTTTCTGATTTCAAGCATAAATCTATTCTTTTATGATCAGGTGGAGCTACTTTAATATCGCCCTCTACAACTAGATCCTGGAAGAAGTGCTTTACAAAACTACGTCTAAAAGGCTCATATTGAAAAATTATATACAACAATCTACTATGTATGATTTCTCTTATTTTTAAGTGACCTATTAGCTCGTCAAATAAAACAGAGTAAGACTCATCAATAGCATTATTGTCAAGCTTATATTTATGAATTATTGCCGTTATATCAAGCAACGAAGTAATTTCTGAACATTGTCGTTCTGCAATACTTCGTGATAACGATAATATAGAGGAGAACTTATCCATTATTCTTAATTTAAATCTATTTATCAAACACTATATCTATATATTCCAGTAGCTCTTTATTTCCAGTCATTGGATGCAGAAGACTACAACCACCTTTGAAGCCTTGCTTCACCAAATCAAATTCAAAGAGATTGTTACCGTTACGATCATGTATCTTCTTCAATATACTGTTTATATTTTTCATTTGCATAAGAAATGATACTATCCAGTAACATATATTTCTGTTTCATCCTCTTTAAAATATCATCAACATCAACGGCCTGAAGTGCTGGCTCATTTATATTTTCAGACTTATATTGGAATATAAAATATGTATTGGCTAGCCCTAATGTATCAGATTCTTTGTTGAATAGCTTTTTATTTAAATTATACACCGTGTTACCAAATCCTATTGAATTTTTGAATCTAAATCATCATATATCTTTTGTTGGGCTTTACTTAGAATATTCTCTATTGTGTCCTTTGACATTTCAACGAGGTTAATAATTGAGAAGTTTGATGATAAATACAAACTTACATCCTCATATTTTCCATTCTTTAGTTTAGCTAAATCATCCTTATCTATGAAGTTTACTATTGAGTCCCATACAGCAGAATTACCATAAAAATGGTCTTTTGTATGGTTTGGCTTACGAGTTCTTCTTTGACGCCATATTTTATCTCGTTCCCGAAGTCTAGATAACCTCTTATTTACATATTCTGCTTGAACCTCTTTGTCTTCAGGAAGCGTATTCATTATGTCATATAGCTCAAGCGTGCCATTAATGAACGTGATATAAGAGTCATATAAAGTTTCCTCTATCATTTCTAATAAAACAGTCAACTCCTTATCCTTAAAGTTGTTCAATGAGAACCTTAGATTCAAAGCTTGCCTATCAACTACTTTTTTAAGATTATGTAGAGAAGCTATATCTTCTTTTTGATATTTTTTTTGATTATAGTTCTTTATAATCCTATTAAGTTCTACATCATCATATGAGTCAATATAATTAACAAAATCATTTCTTAACTCGCTTAATTGCTCTTTTTCCAGACTACACTTGATACTTGCTACCTGAAGCTCACGATTAGACATATTTTCCTCATGATTCTGTTTCTGTTGTTTAGCCAGCACTAACAGAGCCACACCTGCTGCAATGATGCTTCCAAGATAGCTGCCCCAGAAAGCAATCCAGTCTTTGCCATCACCAATGAAAGGCAATACCAATGGCACCATCAATATGTAATTGAGTGCAATCGGAAAGAGTGAAATTATCAATAGAAGGATTATGATGTTTAGTTTTGATAACATAAGCTTTTTTCTAGGGCCTACTAAATATCGGCGGAGTCATTATTTATTTTTTCTTGCATCGCCACATCTTGGGAAACAAGTAAGTCTTTCACTTCTACCCCCAATAAATTGGCAATTTCAAACAGTTGTTCCACAGAGGGCTGTTGTTTATTGGTTGCCCAACGGGATACGGTGTATCCCGATTTCCCAAGTTGATCGGCAAGCCATGTGCCTGTTTTATCCTTTTCAGCTAAAACGACCTTTATCCTATTTAGTTTCTTACTGTTCATATTTATAGTTATATGCCACAAATATAGTCATTCTTTGACTATTTATTGCATAATAACTAAAATAATTATCCTAATAATCGTAAAAACTATGATATATAGTGTTATTTGCACACACTGTATCTATTATACACGCATAATCATAGTGATAAAGTGTTATAAAGCATAATATTTATCGAATCTCAGCTCCCAGATGCTACATCGGGCACAGGAATCCTCTGTCGTGCGGACTTCATCCATCAACAGCCAAATATCAAAGTACCTTCCCGCATATCATATACCGAAAATCAATAATAATATAAGTGCGATAAGTGCCAGTCCGCCCTGTTTAGGGAAAATTTTCGGGTTAGAACTAACAGCTCCGTAAGCAGCTACAATTATAATATAGCTCAGCAGAAGGGCTATCGTTCCTTTCGAGTGCATGATAAACATTGCAATCAATAGCATAACGGCAATAAGAAGGTTGTACACTCCCTGA
>JGI20225J20221_1001465_pt2 | contig 17434 bp, 16 predicted proteins | sample BioMet4_FD_20221 | JGI IMG/M metagenome (IMG submission 20221) | reverse complement strand
TGGAAGGCAATCGTAGTGATATTGCCGACAATAATGGTCGCACAGACTATAATAATGCTAGTCTGATTGGTATACGTACAGATTATAAGCCTTTTAAAAATTTCACTTTTGGTATGAGCAGAGTGTCAATACTGGGGGGGGATAATCACGGACTTAGCGGTAGTGACTGGTGGCACTGGGTATCCGGAACAAATGCCGATACTGCAGGAGCTGACCGCTGGGATGATATTGCAGGTGCCGATTTTCGCTATCGTTTTCCTGGTGTACAGGTGTATGGTGAACTATATGGAGAAGATCAGTCTGGATTTTTACCATCGGATGTGGCAGAGCGTGTGGGACTTTATTTCCCTCAGTTGGTGGCAGATGGCTCTTGGGATATGCGACTGGAATATGTACATACTAAAGCGGGCTGGTATGGACACAGCGCCTTCCAAAATGGTTGGACATATCATCATGACATTATGGGCGACTCTATGGGCCCGGATGCTCAGAAGCTTTATATGGGGATAGAAAGACATTTAAGCAATGTGGAAAAAATCGGATTCCACGCTATGAGAATTGATATGCAGAGATCTTCTCTTGTTACTCAAAAGGTAAGCGAACTGTGGGTTAACTATGAGCGCAAATTGCATGGGAATATGTACCTGAACGCTATGGCGGGAATTGCCTTTATTGATAATGCCGACTACTTAAAAGGACGCAACGACAAAAGCAAATTTGTCATGGGGGAAGTTAAGTGGAAACTTTAGGGGCAGTGAAGTTGCACTAAAGAGTGCAACTTCATGTGCAGTATCGATTTCATCGAAGTGCAGTTTTTGCTCCGCAAAGTGCAGCTGTTCCTGCGGAACGTGCAGTATTGGAAGTGGAGCTTCCAAAGTTAAGGAAAGTTTTGTTCCAAAAACTTAAACTTATGAAAAAGATTTAAATTTGTTTTGTTTTTATAGTTTTTTTAATTCTTGGTTTTCGTTTACGAAAACAACCATAACTTTCGAGCTAGCTCGAAAAGCTGCACTCCACGCAGTGGAAGCTGCACTTGCGAAGCAAACTGCACTTTGCCATAGGCAAATCTGCATATGCTTTTTTACTTCACTGAGAACCATGTTCTCACTTCACTGCTTTTCTGCTGCACATGCTTTTAATGCGACAGCGTCGCAAAAGCGAAGACATGTTTCATTTCTCCTTATTTATAATGGAGAAATGAAACATGTCTTTTATATTGTATTAAATTTTAGCAGCTTTTTTTAATGCCGTAATATCATGAGAGTGTAGCATACATACTTCGCGAGAGCCGTCCCAGTGTATTTTGGAAACAGATGAATGTACCCATAAATCGCGCTTAGGGAAATAAATGTAAATGGTAAAATAGACTGCACAGATTTCCGCCAATAACTACACATATATCTGCCAAGAACTACACTGTTTTTCGCCACAAAGTGCACAGATTTAAGACGGAAAATGCGCACTTCTCTTTTCAACTGGTAAAATTAATCTAGTTGAACGGAGGCGAAACATGAAAGGATATATTGTGTACAGTAAAATTCAGCAGTTAAAAGAGAAAGGGTTCAAAAAGGCCACTGTTGCAAGAACACTGTGTGTTAACCGTCGCACGGTTGACCATTATTGGAATATGGCACCTGAAGTGTTTGAGGCAGAACAAAGTAAAATTTGCCGGCAGAAAATGTTGGCTAATTACCAAGATATTATTCTTAAATGGATGTTTGAATATTCTTCTCTCAGCGCAGCGCAAGTATGTGATTGGCTAAAAGAACATTACCAAGCCAATTTTAGCGAACGTACAGTATCCCGCTACGTAAAAGACCTTAGAGGAGCATACAACATAAAAAAACAACCTGAGCCACGCTCCTATGAAGCCGTCCCAGAACGCCCAATGGGAAAACAAGTGCAGGTAGATTTTGGAGAGAAATGGATTAGAAATATTCATGGCAGTAAAATTAAAGTATATTGCGCAGCCTTCGTTTTAGCCTGTTCACGCTACAAATACGCAGAATTACAGTCCAGGCCATATAAAGCCGTTGACTTAGTTGCTGCCTGCCATCGCTGTTTCTCCTATCTTGGTGGGATGCCTGAAGAAATGGTGTTGGACCAAGACAGCATTGTCTGTGTTTCAGAAAACAATGGCGATATTATTCATACCTATGAGTTTGAAAGGTTCAGGCAAGATACCAAGCTCTCAATTTATATGTGCCGAGGCGCTGATCCTGAAANCAAGGGAATGGTTGAGAACACTGTAAAATACATAAAAGGAAATTTTCTGGAAAACAGGCTCTACATTGACGATGCTGCTTTATGTGCCGGTTGTCTCGCCTGGCTTGAGCGTACTGCAAATGCAAAAGTACATGGAACCACGAAGAAAATCCCTGCCGAAGTTTTTAAAAGTGAGCGAGAATTCTTGAGGCCGCTTGTTGCTAGTGTGAATAATGTTACAACAAGAATTATTCGTAACGTCCGTAAGGACAATACCATTATTTACAACAGCAACCGTTATTCAGTGCCGTTTGGCACCTGCAACAAGGAACCGGAAGTACAGATCATAGCTGCTGACGGTATTCTTAAAATATCTAATATGACTGATGAAGCTATATGTGAACACAAGATAGCAACTGGACGAGGCTTATTAATTCAAAGCACCAGCCACCGTAGGGACAGAACAAGCGGGCTAGACAAAATGCAGAATGAGCTAAACAATATACTGCATAATTCTGCCAACGTTTTTTTGGAAATAATCCGGCAGGAGAAATCCCGTTATGCCAGAGACCAATTTTGCCTTCTGCAAACAATGCATGACCAGTATGGAACAGAAGCTGTATTAGAAGCCGTAGCCTTTTGTAACGGCAGCAAATTGTACAGTGTGAATTATGTCAGGGACTATTTACTGCATAGAGCGATACCGCTAGTTCCACAAGTTAAGCCGCTGCTGCCGGTTAAAGATAGCAAATACCACGTTTCCACGGAAAAACGGGCATTAGATGTATACGCAAAGGCAGGTGAAACTTGTGGAAACGCCATCTGAACGCGTAGGGAATCTGTTGGAGCAGCTCAGGCTGCCTGCCTTGGATTTTGAAGGCCTCTATACCGGCAAGAACAAATTAACCCCTTTAGAAATCTTGGAGCTTTTTCTTAGAGAAGAGCTAGGATTGAAAACCGCACGGCAAAATGTGCTGCGACGCCGCAGGGCAAGATTACCGACCGAAAAGTCTCTTGAAGCCTTTGACTTCGGTTTTCAGCGAAGTGTATCCAAAGAGCAGATGCTAAGACTATCTGATATGACCTGGATTGAGCAGGCGTACAATGTTTGCTTTCTTGGACCGCCAGGCGTTGGCAAAACACACCTTGCCTTAACACTGGGCACCAAAGCGTTAGATCTTGGTTATACGGTAGCTTTTGAAACGCTGGACAACCTTATGAAGCTGCTAAAAACGGAAGAAATATCTAACAGCAGCAAACACAGATTGAAATATCTGCGCAAGGCTTCCCTTACCCTAATTGATGAAGTTGGCTTCATGCCCCTGTCGCCACAAGAAGCTAACCTGTTTTTCGGTTTCATTTCCGGCATGGCGGAATGCACTTCACTTATTATTACTTCAAACAAGGGATTTGATGAATGGGCAGAATTTTTAGGAGATGCCACCATAACTACGGCTATTCTAGACCGCCTGATTCACCATTGTGAAATACTTAATATGACTGGTAACAGTTACAGGTTAGAACACCGTAAATCTATTACCTAACCACGGCTGGCAGAAAAATGTGCAGTTTGTGGCGAAAAAGTGTGCACTTTACTTGACTGCTTACAAATAAATATCTTGTTGCACTTGTTCTATAGTATCGGTAAGTAAAAGCATAGGACAATAAGGACAGGGAAGAGTTTCACGGCTGATGAAGTCATAACATTTCCCACCAACTTGACCTGTGCCGAAGAAATCAACAGCTTTTTTATTTAAAAAGAGAATTTCATGAGTATTTTTGTCGACAATGTATATAAAGGAATCAATATGGTCTAAAATTTCTAGTGCCTGGGCATGTGAAAGTTTTAGTTGGTCAAGAGCTCTTTTCCCAAGGAGAAAGGTACTTAAAATTTCTGCTGTAAAAGACAAGACCTCTATTTCATCATCTTTCCATACACGGGGATTTTTATGATCTTCAAAACCAATAATACCGGCAATCATTTCTTGTTTCATCATAGTGCACTCCAACAAGGCTTTCACAGGTGCACCGTTAAAGTATTCTTTTATAGCGGGGTCCAATAAACTCGCATTGCAGCAATTGAATAGACCATTTTCATCAAAGCGTTCAAGAAATTTCTTGGCAATGGTGTCAGGTATTTTTTCCTGCTCATTTTGTCTTGATACAGCATTTTCCTCACACCATTCGAAGGTATTGCAGTACTCATTTTTTTTGTTTTTTTCAAGTATGAAAACTCGGTCTATATTATATTTTCGACCAACAATTTCCATGATGAGATTAATTGCTGAATCAGCATCTTTACTGCGATATAAAATTTTAAATATATATTCAATAACATTTTCGTGAAAAGCTTTTTGCATGCTTTTATTTTCTATGTCAGCCGTTTCAAGATTTCTATTATTTATATATTTGGGAATTTTCAACTTTTCATGGTAAAAATAGAAATTATTTTTACCATTTTCTTTTACATGATAAAGAGCATGGTCTGCTTTGCGGAATAAATCGTTAAAATCTGTACCGTACAATGGGGACAATACAATGCCAATACTTGCTGATACTTCATAGGTTATATTGTCGCTGGTATATTTACGCTGTAAAAGCTTTATAAGAGTAGTAGCTTTTTTTTGGATGGGGCCTTTTCCTGTTACATTTTTGAAGAGAACAATGAACTCATCACCACCAATTCGTCCCACTATATCGGATTTTCTAAAGGCTTTTTTTATGCAGTGGGCTAGATCGGCGATTACAGCATCACCAAAGAGATGACCAAAATGGTCGTTAACTTCTTTAAATCCATCTATATCAATAATGAATAAAGCTTGGTTTTTATTTTGCAAACTAGAATATTTTAAATAATTTCTAATCATTAGCTGAGTGGTTGCTTTATTATAAAGACCTGTCAAAATGTCAGTTTGTGCTTGATAAAGCAATTTTTCATTTTCTTTTTTTTGCAAATCGATGTCTGTCATCATGCCAAAAAGTCTATCAGGCAATCCTTTTGCATCATAACGCAATAGAAGGCGCAGCTGGAACCATACATATGAATGTTCCTTAGTCAAAAGCTGTACCTCTATTTTATGGTAATTATCCGTAAGATTATTTCTTTTGTTATTTTTGCTTATATTTTCTATATAAGGTGTAAGCACATCGGGTTGATGAGTTGGCATAGTAAAAATTCTTGTTAAATTTTTGCTGAAATTTTCTTTTGGTGGTTTCGTATTAAAAATGGTTTGCCAATTTGCTGAAACATAAAAACAATCAGTGGTAATATCCCATTCGAAGAGAATTGCGTTGCTTAGTTCTGCTAAAATACGATAACTTTCCATATCAAATTGCCGTAACTTTTCCAAAGAGATCCCTGCTTTTCTTTATAAAGAATAGAAAAATTTATATTATTAACACATTTATAATGATTATGTATAATTTTATTGCTTTACGTGCTAGATGTCTAGTTCCTTTTGCTATTTATTTACGCAGTTTAACCATGAAAGGATATAGAAGGTTCTGAATTTTTGAATTTTATTCTCTGTGATATGATTAAGGTAAGTGAAGTGCCGCAGAGCCGCAGTGAAGTTGCACAAAAGTGCAAGTGAAATTGTGCTTTAAAAGCATGTGCAGTATCCGCTAACGCGGAAGTGCAGTTTTTGCTTTGCAAAGTGCAGCTGTTCCTGCGGAACGTGCAGTATTGAAAGCGTAGCTTTCAAAGTTATGGAGAGTTTTTGTTCCAAAAACTAGAATTTATTTAAATCATGAATATAAGTTTAGTTTTCGTTTACGAAAACAACCACAACTTTCGAGCTAGCTCGAAAAGCTGCACTCCGCGTAGTTGAAGCTGCACTATGGCTTTGCCGTAACTGCACTTTGCTACCAAGGTAGCAAAAGCTGCACATGTTTTTGTTAGTTCTTAGTTTTCGAATGAAAACATCATTAACTTCTCCGAAGGAGAACTTCACTGCACGAAGTGCACTTCACTTGTAGCTGTGCTACAACTTCACTGAGAACCATGTTCTCACTTAACTGCCTTTTACTTACTGCCTTTAAGAAGGGTTTTTCTTTTTTTTGTCGAAGTGTATAAAAAGTTTACAAAATGGTGTAAACGACTAAAGGTATTAATTACAAAACTTGAAAGGGTGAGGAAGATGGCAAAATCAAAGAAAGTTGCTAAAAAGGATATAGAAAAATTTGCTAAGAAAGTAATCTCTCGTTATACTGACAGTATCGTAGAGGCAGTATTTTCTAAAATCAAGAACGACCCTGAATTGAATAAAGAATATTTTGACTTGTGTGGTCTAGGTGATATGGTAGAAGTTGTTCCTGTAAAACCGGTCGAAACAAAAACTCAATTAAAGAAAGCTATAGAAACAAAGAAACCAAAAGCAGTGAAAAAAGCTATAAAAAAAGTAGTTGTAGCAGAGAAAGCAAAAGAAGTAAAAAAAGCAGTAATAGCAAAGAAACCAAAGAATGTAGGAAAACCTAAGACGACAAAAAAAGCGAAATAAAAGGTTGTATGAATAAAAAAATAGCAAAAAAATTCCGAAATTATTACCATACGGTAGTAATCTCGGAATTTTTTATTGTGCATTAATGTGTTGAAATTCGTTTTACTCGTGCAATGTCACTCAAATCACAATTTAGTGCAACGCATATTTTGATAATTACCATGCTGCTGATGCCTTTTCTATTACCCATTCTACTAATGGTGGAAGGGTGAATGTGCGCCATTTCTGCAAGGTCTTTCTTTTTGAGGCCAACTGATTTTAATAGTTTCCATAAGCGGTCATAAGTTATTGTCATGTGTGTACTCCTTACATTCGTAGTTGATATCACTGAGTAATATTGCAGTTACCTACGGTAAGTGAAGTCTGGCTTCGTCATTGTGAAATTTGCCTACGGTAAAATTCTGAAAAAGATTTCATACTAAAGCTATAAGATCATAGATAAGTTTTCCGATGAAAACGGTGGTAGATTTGTAAAGCAGCTCCACTTAGTGTGACGATGCTGGATATGTGAAGAATACTTAACCTGCAGTAGTGTAACTTATCGGCTTTCTTATTGCAATTGTACAACACTCTCCTTTATAGATATTTGGAGCGAGGGGTTAATCATCTCGTTGTATGTTTTTAATGTAGGGACAATCAAAGAATTCAGACAAGGATATTTCAAAAGCAAAACATATATTTAATAAATGGCCGACCTTAATACTCACAATACTGCCATTCATAAACNACGTTGTAGGCAGTCGGAGGGAGTTTTCGCGATTGATAACCCTTTTAATTTTGACCTCTGTCTTCTTATCCCTGACGGTTTACCGTATATAGCGTTCGTTTCGGCATTTCAATTCTACTCTTTTTTTTAATAATTTCTTTGATTTTAAAAAAAAGAATCAACTCAAGGCGATTATATCAGAGAGGGGATCGATCCTCTCCACCGCTTGCTACATGAAGTAGCAAACTTCCAGGCTTCCAAACAGTTTTCGGAGAAAAAGTATTCAAGTTCAAAAAACTTTTTTTTGAGGTGGAAATTGAAAAACCTTTTCGAATGCCGAAAGGTTATGAAGTTTCGCAAGCGCGTCCTTGTTCGACGTGAAAACGCCTCGGTTTTCGACTGTTGAAGCCTACTTTTAGCTAATGACGGTGGTACCGAAAAATTCCGTTGTTAAAGTGAAACGTGAAAACACGTTGAAGTGACCGGAAAGACGAAAGTGAATGGTGAAGGTATCACGCGTGAAGTTGTGGAAAAAGGGTAACCACTGAAGGGTGGGGTGTACTTTAAAATTATTGATAAAATATTATAAGGCATCCTCGTGAACCTCCAAAGATACCCTGTAGGTTGCTTCCGCGATTAAGCCGTTTCTTTATCCTTTCTTAACTTTTTGTCTTGTATTAAATCGCTGTATGAGCGAACGCCGATTTCGACTTTTATGGCGGAAAGCCTGTAACTTCGGTCAAAATACTTACCGTCATAACACCCGTCATAATTCCAGCCGGTAAAATAATTTTTATATACAAAAACGAAAAACCTTTTATAGGGAACAGACTTAAAACTAACAGGGATGTAATTTTTTGTATGTTGCTCTACTAATTGGGGAGGCGAGGTTTATAGATATTTTCCTCTCACAACATGTTAACGGTTATTTCCTTTCGGCTATTCAATGGGTGATGACGTCCGAATTCATAAGAAAGGTGTATGGTCGTAGCAGTTGTGGATTTCACCTCGACGAAATGTTTAGAATGGTTTGGCAAAAAGTAGCTTTTTGAATAGAATACCTAGAATATTCGAAATCATGAACCCTTTAGGAAAAAGTCTTAAATGGCATCCGTTTATAAGTGTTACCCCTGCTTTCCGGTCCCTGAAGGGAATGTGCATTCCATTGACGGTTATAATGAGTCAACTATAGTTGATGCTTACATTCCTCATGTCGTGGTACCTGTTATTGAATACTGCGAATAACCTTTGATAATTTTAGTCAACGGAGTTTTTTCTTTCCTGGAACGTCTTTTACCGCGTTGTAAGTGGGGAAGGTGGTAATCATCTTACCCATTATTTTTTCCGTAGTCGGTCCGTACCATTAATAGTTTTTTAGAGAGGAGCTGACGATGTTGCAAGGGCATTTTTCTTATAGCTTGTTCTAGCATAATCCTTTCTATATAGTGTTCTTCTTCATTGCCGGTAGAAATGGGTGACAAGGCCCCAAAGTCATCTATACTATTGACTTCATAGTAGCTAATTCTTTGTTGTTTTTTTGCGGCATTGTTCAGAGCGAAAACAAGCATTTTCTTAATATAGCCCGGAAAAAACTGATAGGTGGTACCTGAATATTTTTTCACCAGTTGAATAATAGTGCAGTAGGAAATGCTTTCCACATTGTCTTCTAAAACGGCATATCTTTTTTTGTGCCCTAAATTTAAAGCTAGTGGGCGAAAGGCAAGACAGATTTCTTCCATGGCTTTTTCATCGCCTTTTTGGGCAGCGGGGACTAACTTAGAAAAATCTATTAACATAAAACTTTCCTTTGGGAGTAGCCGGCTCTCGGTATATTTCGCGATGACTTTAGTATAGGAAATACTTGAGAATGCATGCAAGAGGAAAAAACCTAGGAATTAGTGTTTATGCGAAGTTTGAGAAAAATGTGGATAAGTATTAGGGAAACTTTGCAAAGAACCGAAAAAGGGGCAACTAAGTTGCGTTAATGCAAATGAAAAATGCAATTAAGTAGCATTAACGCAAGTGAAGTAAAAAGGCAGTGAAGTGAAAAAGCATTGTGCAGCATCGATTTCATCGAAGTGCAGCTTTTGCTCCGCAAAGTGCAGCCGTTCCTGCGGAACGTGCAGTATTAGAAGCTATGCTTCCAAAGTTAAGGAAAGTTTTTGTTCCAAAAACTAGAATATATTCAATAGAAGGAAATAAGTTGGTTTTCGTTTACGAAAACATCATTAACTTTCGAGCTAGCTCGAAAAGCTGCACTCCACGCAGTGGAAGCTGCACTTGCGAAGCAAACTGCACTTTGCCATAGGCAAATCTGCACATGTTTTTATACGCTGCACTCNACGCAGTNGAAGCTGCACTACGGCTTTGCCGTAACTGCACTTTGCCGTAGGCAAATCTGCACAGTGAAGTTAGCCGGTGGCTAACTTCACTGCTTTTCCAGTTGTTTTTCCCTCTCCTCAGGACATTTATAAGGTGTAAGGCAAAACAGAAGTAAAGAAAAGCAGCTTATTTATAGGAGAGAAGGGACGCAATGAGAAAAGTTTATTTTGATGAAATTGCCCAGTTGGCAAAACTGGCTAAAGGGAAGGTCCACAAGTTATATTTGCATTGGACAGCAGGTCACTATGACAGCAAGTTTGATGATTATCATTTTAATATTACAGGCAATGGCACTATTTATGTAAGTACTGATGATTTTACGGATATTCTTAGCCATACTTGGCAAAGGAATACTGCCTCTGTAGGGATAGCACTTTGTTGCTGCAGCGATGCAATGATTTACGCTGATGGGACATTTAACTATGGCAAAGAACCTCCTACAAGAGCACAAATTGAAGCCATGTCGATGTTAGTAGCGCTGCTGACGGAGATTTGGAATATTCCCCTAGATGAGCAGCACGTTATGACTCATGCTGAAGCGGCAGACCTGGACGGTTACGGCCCGCGGATGATGGGAACACCAGAGTTCGAGAAATGGGATCTATGGCGGCTGCCCGACTATGACGGTGGTTGGCGCAGTGGTGGTGTGGTGCTCAGGGGAAAAGCAATTTATTATCGTCTCAGGCGATAGTAAATTGTAAGAAGCAAACTACATTTAACTGAAAGGAGGTGCTCATATGGCAAAGAAAGCAATTGAAAAGGCAACCTTACAAATACAGGTTGATAATGGTGTAAATGACAGCGGTAAAGCTGTAAGCAAAACCTACACTATTAGCAACGTTAATCCAGCCGCAGAGGCTGACGTGGTTTACAATGCAGGGGCTAAAATTGGTGGGTTGCTAAATCACGAAGTTCAAGCAATCTATGCAACAGAAAAACATTTGTTGACAGCAGGAGAATAAAGGAGTTAAGTTGCAATAATTGCAACTTAACGTGCAGCATCGATTTCATCGAAGTGCAGCTTTTGCTTCGCAAAGTGCAGCTGTTCCTGCGGAACGTGCAGTATTGGAAGCGATGCTTCCAAAGTTAAGGAAAGTTTTTGTTCCAAAAACTTAAACTTGTGCAAATCATCATGTTGTATTCTTTTCATTAAGTTATTAGTTTTATTAATTCTAGTTTTCGAATGAAAACTTCAATAACTTTCGAGCTTGCTCGAAAAGCTGCACTCCACGCAGTGGAAGCTGCACTACGGCAAAGCCGTAACTGCACTTTGCCGTAGGCAAATCTGCACAAGTATGTTAGCCTACGGCTAACTTCACTGCTCGAAGAGCACTTCACTTGTAGCTCTGCTACAACTTCACTGAGAACTATGTTCTCACTTCACTGCTTTTAATAAGGGGGGTTTTTAAATGAGTAAAACATTAGAAATGGTTTTTAAAGATGTAGCTGGTAAGACAAAAAATATCAGCGTTGCTGATCCACGGGAGGATATCACCAAGGCTGAGGTAAAAGGCGTAATGGAAGGCTTGATTACTGATAAAGCATTTGTTACTACTAATGGCGATTTGGCCGAAGTGTCTGCAATTAGAGTGAGCTCTGTTGAAGACCTGGCTTAAAGAATTAGTATGGATAATTCTTTCTTCGCGACACAAATCGCAAACTACGGGTTCCCCATGGTTTTATCTTGGTTCCTTTTGGTCAGGATGGAAACGAAACTGGAGAAACTAACAGTTGGTATTAATGAACTGCGAGACAGTATCAGTAAACTTAATAATTAAGTAAGTAAAGGCCACTCACAAAAATAATGTGAGTGGCCTTTTGCAAAGTAGTGAAGTGAAAGGGCAGCGAAGTTGCACAATTAAGTTGACTCCGCTTAGTCTCTCCTAGTAGGAGAGGTGGCATCAGCGGTTTGCTGATGGCGGAGAGGTTTGTGAAAAATTGTGCAGTATCCGCTAACGCGGAAATGCAGTTTTTGCGTTGCAAAATGCAGCTGTTCCTGCGGAACGTGCAGTATTGGAAGCACTGCTTCCAAAGTTAAGGAAAGTTTCTTTCAAAAACTTGAACTTATGAAAAGATTTAAATTTGTCTTGCCTTTTATGGTTTTATTAATTTCTAGTTTTCGTTTACGAAAACAACCATAACTTTCGAGCAAGCTCGAAAAGCTGCACTCCACGCAGTGGAAGCTGCACTACGGCTTTGCCGTAACTGCACTTTGCCGCAGGCAAATCTGCACATGTTTTTATACGCTGCACTTCACTTGTAACGAAGTTACAACTTCACTGGAAACTCTGTTTCCACTTCACTGCATTTATAGCTTCATGTGTTTTAAAACTTTCTGTTGACAGTTTTTATAGGTAATAGTATAATTCATAGCTATATAGTATGATTATAATTAGAAAAAGAGGTGTTATTATGAAGCTTAAAAAGCTATTAATTTCTGCTGGTATTTTTGCCATATTTGCCATGGCTTTAGTAGGGTGTGGAAATACAAAACCTGCTGAAGATAACCAGAAAGAAATAAAAATTGGTGCTACTGCCGGTCCTCATGCCGAGGTTGTGGAAGCTGTTGCCAAAGAGGCAAAAAAACAAGGGATAAACGTAAAAGTTGTGGAATTTACCGACTATATTACGCCTGATAAAGCGTTGGCAAGCGGTGATATAGATTTGGACAGTTACCAGCATTTACCATTTCTTCAAAACTTTAATAAACAAAACAATTCTGATTTAGTGCCAATTACCAATACGATTTTGATGCGTATGGGAATTTATAGCGATAAAGTACATGACATTAAGGATATTCCAAAGGGTGGTATCGTTGCTATACCAAATGATCCAACTAATGGTGGCCGTGGCCTTATGCTTTTGCAAAAAGCGGGGGTTATTAAATTAAAAGACGGTGTTGGGTTTAAGGCTACTGCTAGTGATATAGCTGAAAATCCTAAGAATTTGCAATTTAAAGAACTTGAGGCTGCGCAATTGCCTCGTAGTCTTGCTGATGTGGATGCTGCTGTAATAACAATGAATTATGTTATGAGTGCAGGGTTAGATGTAAACAAACAGGGTATTTTCTTGGAAGCAAAAGATGAGCCTTTGGCCGTTATGGTTTTAGCAGCACGAAATAAAGATAAAGATAATGCAACGTACAAGAAAATAGCTGAGATATTCCACTCTGCAGCTGTAAAGCAATTTATTGCCGACAAATATAAGGGAACAATTGTTCCTGCGGAATAAATATAGCACTATATAATAACGGAAAAAATACACCCCAAAGCAATAGTTGTTGTGCTGAATTAATGTATCCAGCTAACAATAATTGAAAAGGGTGTATTTTTGTATTTTCTAACCGAAAACTAATAAATTAAATGTGCTATGGCATAGCCTACAACGCAGCCGGTGGTGACACCTATCAGACCGGGCATGATAAAGCTATGGTTTATTATGAAAGACCCGATTTTGGTTGTACCTGAGCGATCAAAGCCAATACAGGCAAGGTCGGAAGGGTAAGTCGGCAGAATAAAGTACCCATAGCAAGCAGGCATGAAGGATACTATTATTAAAGGATCAACACCGACGCTAAGGGCCATGGGCACAATAACCGTAACGGCCGCCGCCTGAGAATTAATAAGTTTAGAAACTAAAAAGAGGACAGCTGCGTAAAGCCAAGGATAAGATAAAACAATAGCACTGAGAGTTTTTTTCATAGCGGGAATGTAGGCGGAAAAGTATGTGTCTGCCATCCAGGCTACACCAAATACAGAAACAATAGCAACCATTCCGGATTTAAAAACTGAACCTGAAGCAACGTCTGAAGATTTAACATTGCAGGAAAGCATAATTGTTGCTGCAATAGCTAGCATTAAAAGCTGGATAGTAGGGGTCATGGAAAGTGGCATTAGAATACCTTTAGCGTTAGGAATTTTAGGTAAAAGTTCAGGAAAACTGCCGAAAATAGCTATTATTAGAATACCTATTAAGAAGATGCCGGCTGCTCTATAAGCCGTACTTGGTAACTTTATATCCGAAAGTTTAGCATCAGCATATTCACCATAAATAAAAGCTTTTTGTTCCGGGTCAGCTATTTTTGTTAGAAAATCCGGATCTTGGTCTAGGTCTTTACCACGATTTAGACTCCACAATCCGGCTGCTAAAGCACCACAAAATGATGCAGGAATTGAAATAGCAAGTATTTGTACTACGCCGAAGGGATGAGTTGTCGAGGCTAGTATTGCTACAACAGATACGACTGCTACCGAGGCAGGTGAGGCACAAACGCCCATTTGGGAGGCAACAGAAGCTGATGCCATAGGTCTTTCGGGACGAATATTTTCTTTTATGGCTATGTCGTAGATAATTGGAAACATTGCGTAAACAACATGTCCGGTACCACATAATACGGTGAGAAACCATGTTGTTATTGGTGCTAGTATAGTAATATATTTTGGGTTGCTGCGTAAAAATTTTTCTGCGTATTTAAGCATTACATCTAAACCTTTAGAGGCTTGGAGAAATCCGGAGCAGGTAACAACAGCCATAATAGTAAGCATAACATCTACAGGTGCTTTTCCTGGTTTAAAGCCCAAAACGAATATAAAAATAATTAACCCGATGCCGGATACAGCGGCTAAGCCAAGACCACCACGACGAACACCTATAATAAGACATGACAATAAAATTATAAAACCTAATAGCATTAACATAACATACCCCTTCCAAAATAACTTAATAAATTGTTTTCTTAGCTAGCAATTGTTGAGTTGTTTGGCAAATAATTGCCAGGAGGATACTTTTCATATAATTAAAGACATCTGGAAGGTATAATTCTGGGCAAAAGAAGTTTTTGCTATTTTACGCATCCAAGTCTGTATTTTAGTAGATGAATTGCAGAAACTACACTAAATATAAATAGTATATGTTTTAAAATAATAATATAGGCATTAGTATACTATAATGCTTTTGAAAATGCTACAAAAAAACAAAAAAAATAGTGAAATTTACCATATTTGTTATGATTTCAGATTATTTACCTATTGCCATAAATAAAACATAGGCTGTAATTATAATAAAAGCGTTATAGAAAATTAATCTACCGGGAGTGATTCACATGGAAAAGTTAGAGCATTGCCAAGTTCAAGCTAGTCGCAAGAGGCAAAAAAAATTTCAATGGGTACGAGTAGCAGTGCAACTGCTATTTTTAGGGATATTATTTGGGGGTATGTATAAAATTGTTAAACCGGCCTTTGTCATTTTATTACCGCTGGCATTTATTGCTGGGAATTATTTTTGTGGGTGGATTTGCCCTTTTGGAACTGTGCAAGAACTTTTCGGGAAAATTGGTTCAATGGTATGCAAGAAAAAGTTTCAAATGCCTTTTTATCTGCAAAAGTACCTGCAGTATTCACGTTACGTTCTAGCGCTTATTGTTGCATCACATATTGTCAATACTTTTCTTGATCTATCTAAAATAAATGCCTATAAAACATTTATGCATGGAATAACGGGAACATTTGGACAGGCCACTGCTGTATTTATTATGGGGGGATTTCTACTCGCTGCGCTTTTCGTTGAACGACCTTTTTGTAATTATTGCTGTCCGGAAGGGATTAAATATGGCCTTGCTAGTTTTACAAGATTTTTTACGATAAAACGTAATGTTGATACCTGTGTTCAATGCAAGCGCTGTGACAATATTTGTCCTATGAATATAAATATTTCTACAAATAAGAATGTGCGAAATGCACAATGCATAAATTGTTTTAAATGTATAGAGGCTTGTCCTATGGCTGATACGTTAAGTTATGGCAAGGCTAACCCATTAAAAAAATAATAGAATATACTCACTTACTTAAAATTACATGGTTTAAAGATATAGAATAACATTTTGAATAGAGCAAATAAGGTTGGAGCTATGGATAAATATCATAGCCTTTTGTAGCTAATGTAAACGTTATTGCAGGATAAAAATAAGTAATGGCGAAATGTATAATTATATACTTAAGCGGAAACTAGTACGTGCTTACAATAAGAGGCTATTGTAAAAGGAGCGCATTATATGTACGGTTTAAAGCAAAATAAAATAGATGATATGTTTAGCAAAATTAGTGGTGCAGTTTGGGAGCTTTGTGCCATAGAAGATGTTTTTGCATGTTTTGTAAATGAGGGTGAAAAAAACTGTACTCTAAAAATGAGTACAGGAATTTTTACTAATTTTAGGATGGCCTCTAGCTTTGAAAAAAACATTTTGGAGCAACTTTATGCAACAAAAAGAATGGTAATATTGGATAATCCAAGTTTTAAAAATTTGTGTTTAGATACTTCTATATTAAATCAAATATCTTGTTTGATTATTTTGCCGTTAATGTATGAAGACAAATTGCTGGGGTTAGTAGGAACAGCTTTTAAAAAATCAGGCGATGCAGTGGAAAATAAAGAACTTTCTTTGCTCCAACAATTTACTGATTTGGCCGGGATTTCTTTAGGGAAAATACTGGAAGAATATAATTTGCAAAAGATAATACGCAGGCAGAAAAAAGAAATAAGGGAACTTGAGCAGACAGAAGATAAGTATGCGCAGATGTTTTACATGAGTCCTGATGCTATAGTGCTTATGCATACGGATGGAACTTTTGCGGAAGTAAATCATAGCTTCACTTTAATTACAGGATTTTCCAAAGAAGAGGCTATTGGAAAAACGTTAAAAGATTTAGGCGTTTGGTTTAATATTGCAGACAGAAAGAGAATTCTAAAAATACTTAGTTCTCCGGATGAAATTGAAAAAATAGAAGTTCCCATATATAAAAAAATGGTCAAATTGTGCAGACTCAAGTTTTGGCACGCAGAGTCAATTTAAATAAAAAACCATATTATATTGTAGTTGGGCGAGATATTAGCAGCCAAGTGGCTGCAGAGGGTAAACGTATTGAGCAGGTGGAGACAATCAAGCATATGGCTTATTTTGATCCGCTTACTGATATTCCTAATAGGAATAACTTGCATGGATGGCTGGCTAAGGAGCTAGAAAAGTCTAAAAATGGAAAAACAGAAGGTGTGATTTTTTCTGTTGATATGGATGACCTAAAAATTATTAATGATGCTTATGGGCATGATTTAGGAAATAAGATTCTTATTGCTGCAAGTAATAGAATTATAGAGGCTGTTGGGCAAAAAACGTTTGTTTCAAGAACCGGCGGTGATGAATTTATAGTAGTATTACAAGGTAAATACAGTAAAAAAAGGTGGAATTTATTGCTGATAAGATAAGCAAAAATGTAAACAGAAAACAGGAATATTTAGATATGAGCCTGCATACAACAGTTAGTATTGGCATTGCACACTATCCTAGAGATGGTGCGACAGTCGAAGAAATTATTAAACATGCTGAAGATGCTAGGTATGAAGCTAAAAAAAATGGGAAGAATTGTTGGAAGTTCTATAACAAAGCAATGCAGGACGAAGCATATAAAAATATGCGGATGATTGAAGGGTTACGCTATGCAATAGAGCGTAGAGAACTTTCTGTTGTGTATCAACCACAGATAACTTTGCCCAAACGAACTGTTGGAGGCGTGGAAGCATTATTACGCTGGCATAGTCAAGAATATGGCAATGTGTCTCCGGAAATATTTATACCCTTGGCAGAGCAAGC